>Ga0206900_1196_pt1 | contig 13822 bp, 24 predicted proteins | sample Alteio_BWOrgHeat_46_FD_153235 | JGI IMG/M metagenome (GOLD analysis project Ga0206900, IMG submission 153235) | Enriched cells from forest soil in Barre Woods Harvard Forest LTER site, Petersham, Massachusetts, United States -... | ecosystem: Environmental > Terrestrial > Soil > Temperate forest >... | reverse complement strand
GGTAGGCGTCGTCGCAGATTTTTCCTGCGATGGCGGCGAAGGCGGCGAGTAGGAACTCCACTCTGACACCGACGAGGGGGACGTCGCCCATTCCCCCTGGGATTGGGGAACCGGCGTCGAGCAGGAGCTGAGAAGCAAAGTCAGCAAGACGCTGGCGACGATCGGGCCCATCGGGCTGCGAAAGAATATCGAGGGCCTGCTGGATCCGGGCTTTTTTGGCGTTGTCATATTGTTGGGTCTCGTTGTTCGCGAGGATGGGTTCGATGAGCTTCAGGCCCTCGGTGAGAAGGTTGGCGGTGGCCGTGACGGCGCCGGAGGGACCAGCTGCGGCCGTCAGCAGCGACGTCGCTTCGCTAACCCAATCCGGTGATGTGGTGGAAGTACTCACAGGCGTCAGTTGGAAGCGGTTACGGCCGGCGCGGGAGTTGCGACGTACGACTGCGTCGCGTCCTCGATGCCGCCGGCGATCGCATTCAAAAGATCAGTCGCCGTCTTCACGTTTGGGTTCGCCACCAGCTTCGGATAATAGGAGGCATAGAGCGCGGCGATCGCGGAGGAGTACTGCGCGTAGTTCGCATCGGCCTGGGTGCCACCGTAAGCGAGGATGTTGGCCTGGAACTGGGATACCGTCGGGAAGTTTCCGGTTCCGGTCATCGTGTAGATCGCGTTCGCGCTGGCGTACATCTCGTTGGCGAGCTTCGTGCGCGTGCTCGTCTGCTTAACCGCGAAATCGAGCGCCGCGCCGGTCGCCACGGCCGAACCGATGCGAACCAGGGGAAGCGCCGCTTCGATCGCTGAAGACGTCGTTGAGGTGGTCGCAGTCCCCGATGAAGTGGCCCCCGTCGGATTGGTAGCTGGCAGCGGCACCGTACCGCAGCCCACCAAGGAACAGCACGCCCCGCCCAATCCTAATGCCAGGGCGAAGGGCAGGAGTTTGACCGAGGGGGACGTGCTGCCCAGAGTGACTTGCTTAGTGGCCCTGATGCGGCCATAGATCGCACCGACCGCACCGGCGATGGCGATAGTAGCGTTGATCTGCTGCCCGATCGCGTCGGTGATCGCGGGCGTAAGATCAGTGATGTTGATATGGAACAGGTTGGCGACTTGCGCCAAGCCAGCCACAAGTGAGCTGATGATGGTGACGGAGAGATACCAAGGTTTCGTGTTCATAATTTATTCCAGGTCGCCTCGTTCAAGGGCCAGGACACCGGCGGTTGTGACCTGGTAAAATTGGTTGCTTCCAAGTGGCGGATGGGACATCTCGACGAGCGGAGGTTGGACTCCGCGCAGGAAGGCCAGCGCCGTGGCGACGTCGTCCTCGTCCAAGATGAAGTCGAGTTTCTTTTCGGAGTTGATCCGATCGCGAATGGAGGAAGCTTCGAACTTGAGCTTCTGCCGCGGGGCGAGAAATTCCAGCACCGCGATCCGGGTGTGGGCCCGGCGGACATCGGCGGTGATGATGCTCATCTGGTTTTGATCGCCTCCGCGATGCTCTGAGCCAGGGCCTGGTGTCCCTCCAACTTGCCGATGGAACGGTTGAGTGAGGAAAACTCGTGATTCATCGAGACGTTTCCTGCCTTGATCTCGGCGAAAATCTGCTGGGCCAGCGCCTCATTGCGGGCGTTCAGTCGGGCGATTTCCTCGTCCACCCGCCCGAAGCCTTCCTTCATTTCCTCCTTCGTCGCGAACTGCTCCTCGATGGAGGGCTTGCGCTTGGCGAACGAGACGATCGTCAGGACGGCGACCGTGTTCATCAGTAGGAACGCCACCGCACCGGCAAACATGTAAAAGAAGAGGGCCTCCGTCGAAGATGTATTCACCAACGGGGCCGAGGCAGGTCCCGTGAGATCGGCAAGAAATTCCATTCCCGCGAACGTAACGCGGGAGAGGGTTGGGCGGCCAAGCGACGTGCGCGATAGATGTCGCGCTGAAAACTCTTCGGAGAATTACTGGCCCGAGTAGGCCTTTAATGCGGAGGCTGGAAGCGTCGTATATTTAGGAATAGTTGCTCTTGCGCCCAAGGTATTGTCGTAGGAGAAGGTGCCAATCTTCCAGATTGTTCCTGACCACTGGACGCCATCCACCAACCCGGCGGTGTCGCACTCCACGAAGACTCTTTCACCTAAATACTGAGACGTGTCGTACTGGATCCACTCACCAGTCCCGACCAATCTCCCTTTATCATTTGTATCATGCGCCGAAAGCTCTGCTAAAATACCGTCGGGGAGAACTTGGATTATTTTGCCCCGTGCTTGCAGGGAGGCTGCGATAACGGATTTGGCTAAATTTTCGAGGGCCTCCTGCTTGGCCTGTTCATCCTGCTTCTTTTTATTAGCATCATCTGCGGCCTTCGCCTTCACTGGATCGTAATTGAACCGCTTTTTCAGATCCGGCGTAAGATCGGCCAAGGCCACCGCGCCAACTCCACCGGTATAGGTAATATGAACTCGATTATTTTCGACCTGCACCACGATGACATTGTGATAATCCTTGCCATTCACCGTCCAGTCTTCTGCCTGAACCGAGATCGCGGCTAAGGCCGCTAATATAAACATACAGATTATTTTGCGCATAACTCACCGCCTGATCATTTTGGTTACCGAATGAACGGGATAGATCCAATGCAAGTCTTCAACCATGTGCTCCATTGGCGCATAAACCTGGTTATAAGAAGTCAGTTTCATCTTCCGGGTATTGCCGCTTGAAATATTGAGAATTTTAAAGGCAACCCCTTGGCCTTTAATATTGGCAATAACTAGATCTCCATTGCGCGCAGTAGTGCTAGGAAGGACGACCACTACATCCCCATCTTGAAATCTCGGTTCCATTGAGTCGCCTCGAAGCTTAACAGCAAAAGCTTTTGGATCGCCAACGTCGACGTGAATCTTTTCCTGCCAGTCGTCGGGGACCTGTTCGAAATCAGTAGCTATTCCGGCTTGAGCCCACGAGATGACGGGAATGGATCTAGGCTGTATTTGAATAGCATTGATAGATTTATTTTTAGAAGATGCCTCATGAATGGCCGACCGATCGTTTATTCCACGGTGAAGCGGGGATTTTTCCAATTCGGTCAATAAGAGGCGTAATGACGGGCTTGCGGTTTTTCGCCCCGTTTCGATCTGAGATACATAATCTCCGGTGATTCCGAGCTTAGCTCCAGCCAAATCCTGACTAAGACCGACTCTTTTCCGATATTCTCGAAGTAGAGTGGGGAAATTATCTATTTTTTCTGTTGCCATGATTACGACTTTGTCCTACTTATACCAATGTGACCATTGCAGTTGCTAACAGAGACCGGGTTGAGAGGCAAGGCGATTTTACGATCCGAGCTAAGACAGTCATGCTTGAGCGCGGACTTACTGTCTCGGCGCTGGCTCGAAAGCTTGGTTACTCGCGCAATTCCGTTTCGCTGGCCATCAACCGCTCGATGTTTGCGGGCGTTCTCGCCTCGATCAGAAAGGAGCTTGGCCTATGAATCGAGCTAAGCGATTGGCTGTTTTTGCTGTCAAAAATGCAGAGCTTGTACGGCCTCTTGAACGAGCAAACCTGCTCGATGACGCTGCTCACTTTCTTTCAGGCGATGAAGCGGATCTATGTCGCTCGACCGCTGCGTTTATCCGCCACGCCGAAGATCATCAACTGAAGCTCTACGAACTTTTTTCCAGCAAATGAATAAAGCCACTATAACCGAAGTAACCTACCTCTCTCCCCTCAAGCTTTCCCACGCGCGGAGTGCGTTGCTCCTGGTTCGTCTAGCCCGTCAGCAACTCTGCGCCGCCCAGGCGATCATTTTAGCGGAGGTGCCTTGCGGCTTGTGGGCTGAGGTTTTCTACGCGGCGAACGCCGCTTGCCGGGCAGAAGGGAATCTATCTGGCGCTCTAGGCGTTCCACTCGTGCCAGTAGGTCTGCCGTCCGCTGGTCTGCCCGGGAAAAGTCATTCGAAATTGTCTGCAAAGTCCGTCGCATCCCGTCGATCTCCCGCCGGAAAGCTTGCACCTGGTTCATCCCGCAAAGCTAAACGTTCCGCCTCCTAAACTCGATCATTTTCATGAAAACAGCCACTCCTACCGAAGTCGCCTACCTCTCACCCCTCGTCCTCACCTTCCACGCCGGCCTCGAGGACTTCCCCGAGTTGCCTGCCGATCAGATGGACGCCCTGACTGAATCGGTGAAAGAGAAGGGGATCCTCGAACCTCTTTTTTGCACCCCCGACAACGAATGCTACGGGGGCCGCGCCAAGCTCCGGATCGCGCAAGCCCTCGATATCCCCGAGGTGCCGGTGATCATCCGTGAGGAGACCGATGTTCTCGGCTACGCGATCGAAACCGCCGTGGCCCGTCGGCAATTGAGCAAGTCGGGGATCGCCCTGGTCATCTTCGAGCAACATCCCGAGCTGGCCGCCACCAAGGGTGCCAAGGCTGGACGTCCGAAAACTGTTATCCCGCATAACAATACTTCTGTAAGTCCTTCCAAATCAGGTGAGGTCTTGGCGAAACGGCACGAAAGTTTCCGGCAACTGGGTGCTCGGTACAAGGTCCCTCATTACTATTTTTCGCTTCTGGGCGAAATGCGGGATGGGATGACGGGAGAAGAGTGGACCGAGCTGCGGCGGGTGATCCTGGAGGAGGAAGCTTCAATCCCCCGCCAATTCGCCGGGTACAAGACCGGACGCCCCGCGGGATCCAGCCGCGGCCCGGTGGTGTATGCGTTCCTCTCCGAGCAGGGCTTGCTGGAGGGGATTTTACCGCGGGCGTTTTCATCGCTCCGCGAAGGGTTCTCCCGCTGGGACACCGAAATCGATTCCAAGTCGAAAGCCGCGGTCGAGAAAGAATGGGGCGAACTGCTCGACGCGGCCCCGCCGGAGCTGCTCCGCATTGCCAAACGAAAGGCGGCGGCATCGTGAAGCTCGACCTCCGCCACGCTTTATTCGCGGACGCTCGGCATTTCCGCCCGACGGCGCTGCCAACGTGCAGCCGGGCCCGGACGTTGAATGGGCGCATCGTGCGGCCGATATCCGGGATCGACTGGCTGCTGTTCGGCGTCGTGACTTTGTCGGCCGGGCATAGTGAGCCGGGAGAGCCAGCTACAGGGATTGAAAGACACCCTGATGAAACACCCGGTCGGCAATTCACTTTGGAGGTCGCGTCGTGAATTACTGGATGTTCAAGACGGCCGATTCCCATCGGACGCTTAAGACTTCCCCGTCTGCTTTTCAAATCGCCGAGGCGTGCATGACGGTCGGAAAATGGGGAATAGGAGATCAAACCCCTAACGCTTTCAACATGAAGGCGGGTGACCGGGTTCTCATTTATGCGGGAGGAAAACGCCCGGGCGGAGGACAGTTCCTCGCAAGGGCAAAAATATTGGCGGGCACGACCTCTGATCGTTTTGAAATTTCAGAAACCATTTGGCCTTTGTCGGTTCGGTTATTTCAAATCAAAAGGTTTGCCCTTCCGGTTCCGATGTCTGAGGTCCGGGAGAAGCTTTCATTTTACAAGCGAATCCGCAACAAGGCGAAATGGGGCGTTGTGATGATGGGTGGCGTTCGTCGAATAACCGGGAATGACTTCGCTCTAGTTCTCGGAATCGAGGGGAAAATCTGATGCCACCCGTCGACGCCGTAGCCGAGTCCCTGCGCCGCGAAGATCTACTTACCCAGGTCGCGAGCGGAAAGTCGTTGGCGGAAGTCGGCCTGAGCGCTCCGACCTACTCAAGGTGGAAGCGGGCTTACGACAAGAGCGGCGTCAAGGGCCTCGAGCCGAAGTTCAGCAAGTGCGGCCGCAGGCCACTAGCCCAGATGGACGACTGGGAAAAGGACACGGCCAAACGGATGTACGTCCAGACGGAATCGGTCACCACCGCGCTGCGCATGATGGCCAGTCTCCCTGAGTGTTCCGCAGAAACCGCCGACGCCATTCTCCGTGGCGAGAAGGGAAAGCGACGCAGCAAACATTCCATCCCCCGCAACCTGCGGCAAACCACCGCCGGTATCTCACCTGCGGCGATGGCCTACCACAAATCCCCCAAAGACGTGCGCACCAACTTTTTCGTCAATCCCCGCAGCATGACCTACCTCGACCCGATCGGGAAGGAGCGCCCGATTCTCGTCGGCGACCTCTCGGAGCGCGATGACATGTCCAACAACTTTCTCTGCTGGGTCGACTGGCCCTGGGGCGGCGATGCGTGCAGTGATCGCTTCGGCGTGCGGGTGGCCCGCGGCCAGACGTTGACCCAGATCGACGTGGCAAGCGTCTTCTTTCAATCGTTCAGCTTCCTGGTGCGGTTGCGGGACAGTTACCGCGCCGACGACATCTGGCAGTGGGTCGGCAACTCCTACGAAGACATCTTTGTGCCGGCGATCGGCGAGCGGTGGGAGCGCGGCATCTGGCGCGCCAATAAGCTCCGCGGGATCCCGATCGATCCCGGCCACACCTCCAACGAGACGCGTATCGGTGGCATCACGGCGCTGGGCCGGCGGATCATCGAATCACAATCGCCGACCACCAAAATTATCGAGAACCGGTTCAAGTTCTTGCAGCTCGTCTGCCGAACCATCTCCGGCCAGATCGGCGCGAAGCGCGGCGAGATGGAACGGGAAAATAAATTGTGGACCGAGTGCAGGGCCGGGCGCCGGGACCCGCGGGAGCATTTCCTTTCTCACACGGAAGCCACGGCCCAGATCGAAGCGAAGATGCAATACGTCAACCACGAGCCCGTGGAGGGATGCGTCTATCACGGCGTCCCGGCGGAGATCTATCAGCGCGGCCTGGCCGAGCGCGGCGATCTGCTGAAACCCCTGGCTCCGGAGCAGACCTACCTTTTCTCCCGGGATCTGCGCAAGTCGCATGTGGTGAAAGGCCACGCCCTGGTTCGGTACACCACCCGTGAAGGTCGGAGGCTGCCCTGGTATTTTCATCACCCCGAACTCTACAAGCTCGAGGGCGAGGAAGTCGCCGTTTACATGGACGAGCAATGCGCGGGCGCGGGCGCGACCCTCGTGGCGATCCGGCCCGGCGCCGACCGAACGCCATTGCGCTGCGAGCTCGTCGACGGGGTCCCGCAGTTCGCGCTGGGACTCGACATGCTCGGAGGCCGCGGGGCCCAAGCAGCCGTCGATGCCATCGATCGGCGCAAAGCTTTCATGAACGCGGTCGTCACCGAGTACCGCGCCCTGGGCGTACCCAGCCGTCGCATCGCCCGGGTCAGCAAGGTTCAGGACGGCGCCGGCGGATCCGCCGCGGTTCGCCAAACGGAGCGGAGAGGTCCTCACACCGAATCCCTGGCTGGTTCGATTCCAGCCCGCTCCACCGCGCCGAGGCTCGGTGATCCCGATCGCATTCGAAAGCTCGAAGAACAATTTCGCGAATCCAATCCCGGAATCGCGGTGAGTACATAACCAAAAGGAGAAAAATAAAATGCCAGGGCCCAACGCAGATAAAGAACAACCAGTCACAGAACGATTATTGACCTCGGATGAGATGGACGCGCTCAGCGCCGCCCGTCTCATTGTTCCCCTCCACGAAGTCGAACTGCGGATCGACGATCGCGAGGAAGCCTATTGGCTTCTGTTCATCAAGGGGCACGGGATCGCGGTCCATTCGCGACAGACCGATCGCGTCTACCTCCTCACCGCCTACGGCCTCATCGTCCTGGCCAAGGGCGCTGGGATCGATAAGGAACTCCCGCTCATCATCGTGCCTCCGGGCGCGGGGGAGGTGATCCGTGGCGCCTGAACTTCTCACCGGCATGGAGGCTGCCGAACTAAAGAGCCTCGCCCAGCGTGTGCGCGAGTTCCAGGAAGTCAAGAAGCTCTCGGACTCGGGGATGCTCCGTAAATTCGCCGCCCTCGGGTCCACCACAACGTACAAGAAAATCCTCAACGGCCAGATCGAGGAGCTCGACCTGGAACGCTGGTTAACCAATTACCGGGCGGTTGTCGCCCTGATCGAAGCCACCAAGGACGACGACGCGGAGGAGAAGTACTTCACCGACATGGTCGGGCCGCTCGAGCTCAAGCGCGTCTTCCTGGAAACCTCGGTCGTCACAACGGTCGCCCGGTTCATCCTGGTTCAGGGGGACACGGGGATCGGAAAGAGCGCCTGCAAGAAAGTGCTCATCGATCAGTTCGGTATGCGCTTTTTCAACGTCGAGGGAAGCGTGGCCTTCGGCGATCGGCCCAACGCCTTGCTGGGTGCAATCCTCACTTCCCTGGGCGTCAAGGACCTCCCGATCTCGGAAGACACCCGGATGCTCAAGGCGATCGAGAAGCTCAGCGAAGGCCGCCGCGGGATGCTTCTCGACGAGGGACATCACCTCGGCCCGAAGTGCCTCAACGCGATCAAGACGATCATAAATCAAACCCCCGGAGAGGTGATTCTGTTCACCCTACCCACGCTCTGGAATCGCCTCGAACGCTCGGCCTACGAGGAATGTCGCCAGCTCACGGGCAATCGCCTGGCTGAGCGGATCCGACTGATCCTGCGCGCAACCGACGTGGAGCGCGTCCTCGAGGGCAGGCTTCGCATCCCCCGTTCCGAGATGGAGCGTTCCGTCGCCGAGTGCATGAAGTACGCGCCCACCATGGGCAACCACGGCTTCGTCAGGGAAGTTTGCAAACGCGCCCTGGACCAGTCGGAAGGCGAGCCCGTGTCGTTCGAGATCCTCAACAACGCCATCACGGCGGAACGGGAGAGTCGATGAGCGCCGCGGTATTCAACGGCCCCGGCCTCTGTGCCCACCGGTCCCGCACCAACGTGCCAGGCGTCGGAATCGCCGACGTGGATATCAAGGGGCGCAAGCAGCTGCACTACACCGCGCACTGCGGTCGGGTCACTAAGAAATTCAACATCAAACGCCTGGGTAAAAGCACCGCCTGGCGCGCGGCCCTAATGGTTCGGGTCCAGTACGAAAGGAGCCGCCAATGAAAATCTCGATCGAGACGTGTGCCAACACCATTCCCAACGAAGTCGCTGAGGAGCTCGAGGCCCGGGTGAAGGTCGTCTGCGAAACTCCCGCGGGCATTGTCCGAATCGATGACCCGATCTGTTGCGAAGCGTGCGGCCTGAAGAAGGCCCTCAACGTCGTCAACAAGATCGTCTTCGCGAAGGAAATCGACGAGGTCAGGCGAATGATGGGCATGGGGGGGGGCAAGCCACCGGTCGTCCCTGGCGACGAATGGAAGGAAGGCCAGCCATGACCTCTCTCTCCGATATCAAGAAACTCAAGGTGATCGAGTCGACGGTAAACGTCGTCATCAAGGGCGACGAGACCACGCTCGAGATGATCTCGATCGGGCCCGGCGCGATGTTCCGCGCCAAGATGCCGACGACGGTCTGGCGTGAGTTCTGCCGGCGACAGCTCGCGGTCCCGCCGCCTTTGCCCCTGACCACCGTGAAGGCAGGAGGCCAATCGTGACTCGCCGCTCCCTCACACGCTTTCCCCGCGGCTCCGGATACGAATACGGCGATGCCCAGCATCTGCCGATCGTTCCGGCGACCGAGGAAACCCCGACGACCACCAGCCCGTCGGTAACTGAACAGCCGCCTGCACCTGGTGATGCAGGCCAGAAAGAAAAACAACTATGAAGTCATCTATCCGCGTGGCGTCTCTCCTGGCCGCAATTGGTGCGACCAACGGGCCTCGTCCCCGCTATCGTTCCGCCGTCAAACACAGCACACCTCCTGAGACCGTCGCTTTCTTGAAGGAGCGGGCAAAAGCGAAACGCATCCGCAAGGCCAACTGCGGCCCGGGCTTTTCCAGAAAGGGCCTCGCCCATGTCTAAGTCACGCATCAAGAAACCCGTCGCACCACCCATAACCTCGAAAGAGGAAGCCGAGGTCGCGCTCGGTGAAATCGCCAAATGGCAGGCGAAGGAACAGAAACTCACCGGCGAAATGAACGTCGAGATCGAGCGCGTCAAGCGCACCTACACTGAAGACATTGCCGATCTCACCGGCAAGATCGACACACGCTTTGAAGCGATCAAAGACTGGGCTGAGGCCAACAAGACCTTGTTCAAGGATCCTCGGTCCATCACGACCCCGCATGGTTCGTTCGGCTTCCGCACCGGCAATTTCGCCGTGATGAAGAGCGACGACTGGACCTGGCCCAAGGTCATCAAAAAGCTGGTCGAACTTGCGACGGCATCCAAGGAAAAGAAGGACGCCGGCGAGGAAGTGGATCCCGCGTCGTTCTCGGAACGCATCATCACCTACCTGAAGCTGAAGCCCGACATCAATAAGGAGCGCCTCATCGAGGACCGAGACACGTTCAAGAAGGAGGAGCTTGTCGAACAGATCGGCTGCTGGGTCGAATGCGAGGAAACCTTCTTCGTCGAGGCCACCCTTCAAACCACCGAGACCCGGCTCCAGGACAAGGAGAGCGCATGAGCTGGCTGGTTTCCTATTCCTACCAGGTTGGGGACAAGCAAGGCACCGGCGATGCCTTCATTGACTTCGAACTCGAGGAGCCGCTGACAAAAGCCCTGGTCGAGAAAATCCGGGCACTCGTCATCGGGAAGGTTTCGACACCGCACAGGAAGGCCAGCGTAGTCATCACCAACCTTATCCGTCTGGAGGTTCCATGACACCCAAGGGCACTGTCAGGCTTCACCTCCTGCTCGGCGCGGTCGCGGCCGGATGGCATTGGCGTTCCATCCTGCTCGGTATCGCGGTCTGGTATCTCGGCTCCGCCATCGCCGCCCTTCTTGAATTAATCGCCACGCGCCTGGGCGAGATCGTGAGGAAATTATGAGCACGACACTAAATGGAAAAACGGTGATCTGGGGCGTTCCCGAGCGGATCGGCCGCATCGTCACCGACATCCCCGGCCGCATCCGACTTCGTCTCCGGAACAAGGAGTTCGCCAAGGTCTTTATCAAATCACCGGATGGCATCAGGAAATTTTTCCTCACCAAGAACGAGGACGGTACATGGAGTCCAACGCTCGAACAGGGGCGCAATCAGCGTCAAGAAGGGAAGGCCGCATGAAAAAGTATGAACTAAATCTCCTGATCCTCCTGGCCTTCGTTGGCCTTGTCTCGTTGAGCATTTCGGTGCTCGACCTGGAACGGCGCGAACGTGATGACCGCGAGCTGATCGCCTTCCTCACCCACAACCAGGAGCTCACCACCGACGTTCTGAAACTCAGGGGGGGGGGATCGTCGATGAAACTGTGGCAACTCATCAACGCGGTGCGCGACGGGCTTCTCTGGGGCCTGGTCCTGGGGACCCTCGCCGTCGGCTCCGCGATGATGGTGCTTCATATCATGGAGGGCGGGTTGTGAAATACGAAGCCCCTCCCGGAGGCAAGCTGCGCTACCGGCTCGCCAGGCTATTTTCCCGGCACACCCCCGACGCCGAACGCTTGGCCGCGCAAATCGCCGCCGATCCCCGCGAGCGTTCTTTACTCGAAGCGATGAAACCCGCGACCAGGGAGAATGTCAGGGAACTCGCCAAGTCCCTCAAGGAGGAACTCGACCGCATCCCTCGGGGCACGCCTCAGACCATAGCCAATCGCGCCCGGCTTTGCCGGATCTGGGCTGATCCCGTGCTTCGCGAAGCCTTCCTTGCCACCCGCGAGCAGGCGGTCTTGAAACAGAGGAGCCGACCCCGTGACAGGGGCAAATGGTTGCCGGATCCCAAGCCGACCCACTCCCAAATATTGCTCAGAGCGCATGCGAAAAGGCGCAATATCGGCGCCGCCTCCAGTGCTCGATTTTCTGATCCCTCCTTCCGCGCCAGAGCTCTCGAGCAACTTGCCAGGGCCCGCGCCCGGCGGGCGGGATCCCCCCGCGTGGCCGAAGCCGCACGCAGTAATGCATCGAAACCCCGCCACAGGAGGGACATTTGATCTACCAGATCCACGACCGCGCCCGCGGCGCAGCGCTCGCGCCGCTCAGCAACGAGCAAAAGCAGAAGCTCGCGGCCATGGCCCGGTACGCCTGGATTGAGATCGGTCCCGATCAGGACTTCGATGACTGGCGCCATGAAGAGGTCATGCGCGAGGTGAAGAAGCCCGGCCTCCGCTCATGCTGCAACGAGGACTACAACCCGCTCAAGGCGCGGTGGCTCTATGTCTGCGGCCACGCGAACGCCGCGTTCCGGGCTGCGATGAAGCACGCCACCGAGCCGCGCTCCTGGGCGATGTTCTCCCTATTCAAGGAAGTGAAGGAAGCCCAAGACGTTTTTCCGACGGCGCTGGAATATGCCCGCGGGTTCATTTTCAAGCAGACCAACCTCAGCCTCGAGCACGCCGCCGACAACATGGTCTGGCGCGCCTGCTACGCGGTGCGCAACAAGGCTCTCTCGCTGCGCCGGGCCCGCAAGGCCGCCGCTCCCGCCAAAGCGATCGGCTATTCATCCGTCGGCAAAACCGTGGCCACCCGCCGGGCCCGCGCCGTGAAAGGACCGTTCTGATGGCCAAGCCTACCAAAATTAAATCAGCGCTCGACCACGTTCAGGAAGGAAGGGCTGCGGCCCGCAACGCCTACGCCGTCGGGGACCTGCTCTGCACCCAGCTCGCGGAGATCACTCTGAAGCTTCGCCGGCTGGAACCGTTCCTGGAAAAGGAACCGCAGTTCCAAGAGGTGATCGACCGCATCGAGAAGATTCAGGAACTGCGTCGGATGATGGAACTGGGCGATCTCTCGATCCGCGCCGAGAAGCTTTTTTCCAGAGCCTTCGACAACCTGCCATGACTATGAATACACCAACCGCCTATCCACTGCGCTGGCCTCCGGGCTGGCAGAAAACCGAAATCAACAAACGCGAAGGTGGGCGCTTTAACTGCACCCTCTCTTCCGCGCTCAACAGCCTGACGCGCGAGGTAAAACTACTCGGGGGCAGCGGACTCATCCTGTCGAGCAATGTCACGCTCGGTAGCGAGAATCCGAAGGATTGTGGAGTCGTCGCCTACTTCCTCCACGAAGGAACTCAAGTCGCGATCCCCTGCGATCGCTGGAGGACCGTGGCCCATAACGTGCGGGCCATCGCCCTGACTATTGAAGCGATGCGTGGAATGGAACGGTGGGGAGCAAAGAACATGATCCGGGCGATGTTCACCGGTTTCAAGGCACTTCCGTCGTCGACTCGGCACTGGACTGACGTGATGAACCTCACGCCGAACTGCACCAAAGACGAGGCCACGCATCGCTACCGCATCCTCGCCAACGAACGCCATCCGGATAAGGGAGGGACCGCCGAGATGATGACGACTCTCAATGTCGCCTGGGACGAAGCGAAGAAAGAAAGAGGCTGGTAATGAAGCCCGTCGATTACCGCAATGAGACCTGGAGCCAGGTGCGCGACCGCGTCAGCGATCTGCGCGCCGCCGTCTACAACCATCTCGCCACGTGGGGACCTTGCACCACGCGCGAGCTGGCAGAGAAATGCGGAATCGACCTGCTCACCGTGCGGCCGCGGATGACGGAGCTCTATCAACTCGGTCTGGTCGACGTGGTCGAATGCGACAACGCCGGCGGCGAGGGCGTCTACGAAGTCATCCCCTGGGATGTGGCCGAAGCCAAGTTCAACCGGATCAAAGCCGAAACCATCGAAAGGCAAATGTCGCTCCTATGATTCAACGGATCCATCCAGGTCGGCCCGAGGGCATGGTGGAGGTTGCTCCCAACCGCTACGTGCAGCTCGATCTGAACTACACGCCACCGGAGACCGTCTTTTGCGACGTCGTGCCGGTCCCGGGCGAACCAGGCAAGTTCACGCTCAAGCCCCGCACCTGGGAAAAGATGGTACGCGTCACCGCGGAGCTTTCCCTCCAGCTGGGGCTCGAGTCGCGAACCGACACGCTCCGCCGACTGATCCGT
>Ga0206900_1195_pt1 | contig 13901 bp, 3 predicted proteins | sample Alteio_BWOrgHeat_46_FD_153235 | JGI IMG/M metagenome (GOLD analysis project Ga0206900, IMG submission 153235) | Enriched cells from forest soil in Barre Woods Harvard Forest LTER site, Petersham, Massachusetts, United States -... | ecosystem: Environmental > Terrestrial > Soil > Temperate forest > O... | reverse complement strand
GATGCAGGATATGCAAATACGACCGGGAGCTATAATATTTTTGAAGGCTATCAGTCTGGTTTTAACAACACTACCGGGAGCAGCAATTATTTTTGTGGGCTATACTCAGGCCTCAACAATACCGATGGCAGTTATAATTTCTTCAGTGGAATCAATGCTGGGGAAAGCAATATATCTGGCAATTTCAATGTCTGTATCGGTTATGCATCAGGCATTGACAACAGGTCAGGAAACGAAAACCAGTTTATCGGTTATTCATCCGGAAACCAAAATACATCAGGATCCCATAACCATTTTTCGGGCAATTTTGCCGGTTTCGAAAATACTACGGCAAGCAACAATCATTTTGAGGGGTACAAAGCCGGATTTTCCAATTCAACAGGGTATTCCAATTTATTTGTGGGCAACAGCAGCGGTTATGGCAACTATATTGGTTTCCAAAATCAAATCATCGGGGATAGTGCAGGCTATCACAATACTGGCTCTAAAAACTATTTTGAAGGATATATGGCCGGGTATTCCAATACCTATGGAGTGAACAACGAATATGTAGGCTATCAATCAGGATATACTATCGTCAACGGAAACAACAATTTCTTTGACGGATTTCAATCAGGATATTCCAGCTATGGAGGAAGTTATAATCAATTCATCGGATACCAATCCGGTTATAATAATTTCAATGGATCCTATTCATTTTTTGCTGGTTACCAAGCCGGGTATAACAGTTCTGGCAATGGCAACCATTTTGAAGGCTATAAGGCTGGATATAATAATATAAATGGGTACTCCAACTATTTCTCTGGCAATAGTGCCGGATTTACAAATACAAATGGATATCATAATACCATAATTGGCGATAGTGCCGATGTATCTGCCGTGGCCCTGAAAAATGCTACATGCATTGGATATAATGCTCGTGCAGGTCAGGACAATATGGTATCGTTTGGCAATTCGTCGGTACTTGCCTGGGCTTTCGGCCTTTCTACTGTTGCGTCCGGCCATGCCCTTGAAGTCGGCTCCACATCATCCAATGGTAACGGGGCATACCTCACCACGGGTGGCACATGGACCAATGCCAGCGACCGGAACAAGAAAGAGAATTTTGTGGCACTCAATGGCCAAATAATATCGGACAAAATAGATCTACTCCCCATCATGCAATGGAACTACAAAGGCGAAAGCAATGCGACCATCCATATCGGTCCCATGGCACAGGATTTTTACAGGCTGTTCCATACGGGTGGCGATAGCTTGGCCATATCCACTATTGATCCCTCAGGAGTGGCGCTTATCGGGGTTCAGGAACTCAGAAAAGAAAACAGAGCATTGCAATTGGAAAACGAGACCTTGAAAAAAAACGATGCTGAACAAAATACCCGTTTGAGTACGATGGAAGCACAAATAGCAGAACTAAACAGATTGGTAAAGAAACTTGCGAACAACCAAACCGTCCAAAAATAGATGGCAAAACACTATACAAACGGGTCTTAAGCGCGTAAGGATTTGAACAAATAGCAATCGCGACATTCCTTAATTTTATATCTTCGGTCAAATTTATTTTTGACCATGAGACCAATTTTACTCCCCCTTTCACTGTTGCTATGTCTTCTCTTTGCCAATTCATCCCACGCACAGGTGGGGGTAGGCACTACCAACCCCGATAAATCTGCCGTACTTGATGTGTCTGGCACCAACCGTGGGTTCCTGGCCCCACGCATGAGCACCACCCAGCGGAATGCCATTGTAAAACCTGCCAAAGGCTTGATGGTGTTCGACATGGATTCTGCCTATTTCTTTTATTTTGATGGCACAAAATGGCGCGGCGTGGGCAACACCAATTTCAGCTTGCAAAAACTCACTACCGTACAGCGATTGGCCATCTCCTCCCCGACCAAAGGCGAATTGGTTTTTGACTTAGATTCAGGATATTATTTTGATTATAACGGCACCACTTGGAAAGGGTTGGGCAACAACACAACCATCATCAACAACAATAACCTTAACCTGCCAAAACTCACTACTGTTCACGCCTGCATAGTATCCCACATAGGTATTGTTGTTGGCTGTGGTACTGAAGTTTCCTGAAGAATAACCTATGCACACATTGTTGTTGCCTGTGGTATTGTTGTTGCCCGCGGTGAGGCCCACATACGTGTTCGCGTTACCAGAAGTATTGCTAAAACCTGCCTGAAACCCACTAAAATAATTGGCCGCACCTGTTGTGTTTTCATAACCCGCCTCAAACCCTTCAAAATGGTTGTCATATCCTGTGGTGTTGGAATTCCCGGCATAATATCCCATAAAAAAATTCTCGCTTCCTGTGGTGTTGCTAAAGCCAGCTTCATATCCTTCAAAATGATTGGCATCCCCTGTGGTATTGCTATACCCGGTATTGAAGCCTAGGAAATGGTTGTCGAACCCAGTGGTGTTGCCGAAACCGGCCTGGAAACCCATAAAGCAATTGCTGTTGCCAGAAGTGTTGGAATAGCCTGATTGATAGCCTATAAAATAGTTGTTGAACCCTGTTGTATTGGAGTATCCCGAACGGTATCCCTCAAACTGGTTTGGGAAGCCCTTGGTGTTGGAATAGCCCGCCTGATAACCAATGAACTGGTTGGCCGACATGGTGGTATTGCTATACCCGGCACTATCGCCAATGATCAAGTTTTGTGACCCTGTAGTATTGGAGTATCCTGCACTGTTGCCGCTCATATAATTGCTGCTGCCCGTAGTGTTCTTATAGCCTGCAAAGTAGCCAGTAAAATGGTTGGCACTCGCGGAGGTATTGCTGATCCCGGCCTGGTAGCCAGAAAAATAATTGTCGCTACCGCTGGAATTGGAAATGCCTGCCATGTACCCTTCAAACTGATTGTTGGTACCACTGCTATTGGTATAACCTGCCTCAAACCCGATAAATTGGTTAAAGCTGGCGGTAATATTTTGAACCCCGGCATCAGCCCCGATGAACAGATTGTTTTTCCCTGTGGTATTTAGGGCACCTGTAGAAAATCCGATAAACTGGTTGTTGGCCCCCGTGGTATTGCTGCCCCCGGAACCAAATCCTTCAAAAAAATTATCGCTTGCTGACGTGTTGGAATGCCCCGAATTGAATCCGACAAAATGGTTGAATGAGCCCGAGGTATTGGTCATGCCTGCTTGGTAACCTGAAAAATAATTCTCTGCCCCCGAGGTATTGTATGCCCCTGCCCAGTATCCTTCAAAATGGTTATATGGCATCTTGTTGCTGTACCCAGCATTATAGCCACTGAAATAGCATCTGGAACTTGTATTGCCTGATCCTGCATTCTGGCCAATCATCAGGTTTAAGCTACCAGCAGTGCTGAGTACAGGTATGCCACCAATACAGTATATCGAATCCAGGTTCATAGAGGTTTTCACATCGAGCGGGAATGCCGGGACCTTACCAATGCCCACACTATCTGTCTTATAGCGCAATTGTACCGTGGCTCCCTTGCGCACCCAAGGGCTGGGGTCGCCGTTCAGGTTCATGGGCTCCCATTGGGTTCCATTGTAATAATAGAAATACCCAGAATCCAGGTTATAGATAAAATCTGCCTTGGGGGGCGATTTTATGGCCAGCATTTGTTTCTCGGTTATTTTTGGGATACTGAACACATTGCCTGTGAGCCCTTTCCAAGCAGTGTCGTTATAATAAAAATAATACCCCGAATCCAGGTCAAAAACCAATGCGCCTTTGGTGGGGGAAGTGATGGCCAGCCTTTGCTTGGTGGTGAGCCGTGCCAGGTTGAATACCTTTCCTGAAAGCCCTTTCCAAGTGGTATCGTTATAGTAAAAATAATATCCAGAATCCAAGTCATAAACCAATTGCCCATTGGTAGGGGAGGAGATGGCCAGGCGCTGCTTTGTGGTAAGCTTTAGGATGGTAAAATTGTTGTTTCGGATCCCTGTCCACTTGTTGCCATTATAATAAAAATAATAACCAGAATCGAGATCAAATACCAGTTTGCCACTATCTGGCGAAGCAATGGCGATTCGCTGTTTGGTAGTGAGTTTGGGAATGCTGAAATTATTGTTGCGTATGCTGGTCCATACCGAACCATTGAAATAAAAATAACGGCCAGAATCTAGATCATATACCAATTGCCCCTTCGCCGGCGATGGTAAGGCGAGCCGTTGTACCGTGGTAAGCTTCTGCAGGCTCAGGTTATTGTTGATGGTGGTATTGCCCATCCCTTTCCAAGTGGTTCCATTGTAGTCGAAATAATACCCGGAATCGAGATCGAAAACGAGTTGTCCTACCGTGGGTGAAGGTAAAGCAAGCCTCTGAACGGTAGTAAGTTTCTCTAGACTGAAATTGGTATTGCCCACGCCACGCCATTTTAATCCGTCAAAATAAAAGAAATACGCAGAGTCCATATCGAAGACCATCAAGCCTTTGGCCGGCTTTGGGATGGCATTGCGCAATGTGGATGTCATGCGGGGTACCAGCAGGCCGCGGTTGTTGCCGCTTACATCCAGCACGGCTGACTTATCCGGGTTCGTGGTGCCGATACCCACTTGCGCTTGGGAAGCATGGGGAATAAAAAGAAAACAAAAAAGGACTAATGGGGGGAATAATACTTTCATGGCCAAACAATAATTTGACCGAAGATAAAAAAAATCCCGTTATGCTAAAGGCCTATTTCATATTGCTTGCTGATATTTGATCCTTGTTCATTTTCTTTATCTCTGTTTCCAGAATGCGCAACCGGGCATCCTGTGCATGCATGGCTTCTTTGAGTTCCGTGTTTTCTTTTTGTAGGTTTTGGTTGGCTCCGTCCAGTTTTTCGATTTGTTTTTTCAGTTCCTGTACCCCCACCAAGGCTACCCCGGCCGGATCTATGGTGCTGATGGCTAGGCTGTCACCACCAGTGCCAAATAATCTATAGAAGTCTTGGGCCATGGGGCCGATATGGAGAATGGATGGTTTTTCACCTTTGTAGTTCCATTGTGTAATAGGTAACCGGGAAATCCTGTCCAACACATCTGCTCCGCTGAGGCAGGCAAAATTTTCTTTCTTGTTCCGGTCGCTGGCATTGGTCCAGGTGCCGCCGGTGGTGAGGTAGGCACCGTTGCCATTGGAGGATGTGGAACCGACTTCTAGGGCGTGGCCGGAACCAACGGTAGAGAGCCCAAATGCCCAAGCGGTAATGGAGGTATTGCCCAGAACAATCGCATTGCTTTGAGCTGACGACGCAGCATACCCAATGACCACAACATTGGAAAGTGACGAAGATGTGCAACTGGTGCTGTCACCTACAAAGCTATTGTGATTCCCGTTTTTTACGGTATATCCTGCATAATTACCAATATAAGTATTTCCATACCCTGTGGAATTCTGCTCTCCGGCAAAGTTACCTACCGCAGTGTTGTTATTACCGGTGGAGTTTAATACGCCAGACTCCAATCCAACAAAAGTATTGGCCGCGCCATTCGAATTGCTTTCACCGGATTGATAGCCAATAAATGTATTTCCAGAGCCATTGTTCTTGTATCCAGCATTATATCCTGAAAAATGGTTCGTGGTGCCAGATACATTTGAATATCCTGCCTGGTATCCATCAAACTGGTTGAAATTGCCCGTGGTATTGGAATATCCCGCCTGATAACCATTGCATTGGTTGCTGGCCCCTGTTGTATTGCTGTACCCCGCCTGGAAGCCGACGTAGTGGTTATGGCTTCCCGTAGTATTATAAAACCCGCATAGATAGCCCAAGAAAAGATTGCTGTTGCCCGTGCTATTTTCGGTCCCAGCGTTATAGCCACTGAAATAGTTGTTGTACCCCGTAGTATTGGAGAACCCTGCCTCATAGCCACTCATGTAGTTGGCTGCACCCGTTGTATTGGAATATCCTGCCAAAAATCCTTCAAAATGGTTCACCGTGCCTGAAGTATTGGAAAAACCAGCCTCATAACCGATGAACTGGTTTTGGATACCCGTGGAATTGGAATAGCCTGATGTGTACCCGACAAAAAGGTTGCTGGCCCCTGTTGTATTGCCGTAGCCTGCTTCATACCCTATGAACTGGTTTTGGGCACCTGTGGTAGTGGTAATTCCCGCCTCATACCCCTCAAAATGGTTGGTACTGGCGGTAGTGTTGGATAAACCGGCTTTATAACCGATAAAATAATTATCCGAACCCGTGGTATTGGAAACCCCGGCACTATCGCCGATGAATGTATTGTAAAAGCCAGATTTATTGGCATATCCCGCATAGTTGCCTGCGAAATGGTTGCTAGAACCTGTCTTATTGCTATAACCTGAATACGTGCCCTCGAAATGATTGTAATTGGCAGTTGTATTATTTGCTCCCGACTCATAACCGCTGAAATAATTGAAGGACCCGGTAGAGTTTGATAGACCACAATTGTATCCAATAAATAAATTGGGGGTACCCGATGTATTGGTCACACCCGCCTCATATCCCATAAATTGATTGTTGTCTGCGGTATTGCTATGTCCGGCCAAGTGGCCCACCATCATATTGAAACCGGAAGTAGTGTTATCGTACCCGGCTTGGTACCCCAAGTAAAAATTACCGCCACCACCTGTGTTTTCAAAGCCCGACTGGTACCCAATGAACAGGTTTTCTGTACCCGAAATACTGTTGTATCCCGCTTGATAACCTTCCATTTGGTTCAGCCCGTTATTGTTGTGGAAACCAGCCTGATACCCTACCAGATGGTTGCAACATTCGCTATTGGATGAATACCCTGCCTGATATCCGATATAGGTGGCGCTTGAGGAATTTGCATCATGCATGCCTGCTTGGTACCCGATGACCATATTGTTGGTACTCTGCTTGCTATCGTAGTCTGCACTATCACCAATTATCAAATTTCGTGAGCCATATGCATTGGAATACCCCGCCATTGGCCCACTGCAATAGTTAAGCTCTCCACTTGTATTGTTAAAGCCAGCCTTAAAGCCCGAAAAATGGTTATAGCCTGAAGAAGAATTTGCATATCCTGCCTGAAAACCAGTGAAATAGTTGCCTGATCCCGTCGTGTTGTTCATGCCGGCCTGGTACCCTTCAAATTGGTTGTTATTGGCAGTGGTATTGTACAAGCCAGCCCGGTAGCCAGAAAAATAATTGTTTGACCCACTGGTGTTGCTTTGTCCTGAACTATCTCCGGTAAATTGGTTTCTGAGTCCCCCCACATTTGAAAATCCGGCACTGTTTCCTGAAAAATAATTAGAATAGCCGGTTGTATTGGAATACCCTGCTGAATAGCCCATGAACTGGTTGTTGCTTGAAAAATTTACGTCTCCGGCGGCATACCCTACAAATACGTTGTTTGAACCCGTAGTATTTCTTATGCCAGTTCCATATCCAACAAACACATTTTTATTCCCAATGCTATTGAAATATCCTGCCTCATATCCACTGAAATAATTCAATTCCCCAGAAGTATTGGAGTAGCCGGCATGGAATCCCTCAAATTGGTTCGCACCGCCTGTGGTATTGGAAATTCCGGCTTCGTATCCGCTAAAGTAATTGTTCGCACCTGCATTATGTGCTCCAGCGTTTTGACCCACAAAAAGATTGTCCAACCCCTTCGTATTCAACACCGTTATCCCTTGTATTTTGTACACCGAATCGAGGTTCATGGAATTTTTAACATCCAGGTTGAATTTTGCTGACTTTCCCACACCTACACTATCCGTGGGCACCCGAAGCAAAACCTGCTGCCCCTTTCTTATCCAGGGGCTTGTATTGGCTGGGTCAATTCCTTGCCATTTGGCTCCATTATAAAAAAAATAATATCCAGAATCCAGGTCATAAACCAATTGTCCTTTAGCGGGAGAAGGTATGGCAAGGCGCTGTAATGTAGTAAGCTTTTGCAGACTGAGGCCACCTCCGTTGGTAATGCCAACCCATTTACTGCCATTGTAATAGAAAAAATATCCTGAATCCAGATCATAGACCAGCTTGGCGGTATCAGGCTTTGGTAGGGCAATCCGTTGTTTGGTGGTGAGCTTCGGAATGCTGAATGGGGAAGATTGACCAATCCCTTGCCATTTTGTCCCGTTGTAGTAGAAATAATACCCTGAGTCCAAATCATATACCAATAGGCCAGTAGAAGGGGAGGATATGGCCAGTCTTTGCACGGTCGTTAATTTCTCTAGGCTGAAATTGGTATTGCCCATTTCCCGCCATTTTGTTCCATCGAAATAAAAGAAATTGGCCGAATCCATATCAAATACCATCAAACCTTTTGCGGGTTTGGAGATAGCGTTCCTTTGGGAGGTCGTCATGCGTGGAGCCAAGAAACCGCGGTTGGTGCCAGATACGTCAAGCACCGCAGACTTGTCAGGGTTTGTAGTGCCAACTCCCACTTGGGCTTGGGTATTTATGGCAATTAAAAGACAGCAAAAAAAGAAAACGAATTGGGGGTATAATACTTTCATGGTCAAAATAATAATTTGACCCGAAGATAAAAAAAGTATACCTCATTGCAAAGGTTTATTTCATATTATTTGCTGATATTTTACCTTGGTTCATTTTCTTTTTCATTTCAGCCATCTCTGCCTCCAATTCTTCAAGCTTGGCCCCCTGTTGATTCACTAGGTTCGTCAAGTTATTGTTGTCTTTTTCTAGCTTTTCGTTTTTCTTCTCCAATTCCTGCACCCCAACCAAGGCAACTCCAGCAGGATCTATGGTGCTTATTGCCAAGCTATCTCCCCCCGTGTGAAACAGTCTGTAAAAATCCTGTGCCATGGGGCCGATATGCACATATTCCTTGTTCTCGCCTTTATAGTTCCATTGGGTGATGGAGAGTTGCCTGATTCTGTTCAACACTTCTTTCCCATCCAGGCCTACAAAGTTTTCCTTCTTGTTTCGGTCGCTGGCATTGGTCCAGGTGCCACCCGTGGTGAGGTAGGCACCGTTGCCATTAGAGGATGAGGAGCCGACTTCTATGGCGTGGCCAGAAGCCACTGTGGAGATGCCGAATGCCCATGAGGTGACAGAGCCATTGCCGATAGCAACGGCGTTGCTTTGGCCCACATGGGCATAATAACCCAACGCCATAGCATTGTTGAGTGTGGCAGAAGCCCCATCGGCACTATCCCCGATATAAGTATTCTGGTATCCTGTGGTGTTGTTATAGCCCGCGCTGTTTCCGGAAAAATAATTGGAATATCCTTTTGAATTCGAATACCCTGCCTTGTATCCCTCAAACTGGTTATTGGCTTGATTGGTATTGTTGTACCCAGCCTGATAGCCAATAAAAAGGTTTTGTGAGCCCGTGCTGTTTTTATACCCCGCGCTGTCACCTACAAATAGATTTTGAATCCCAGTAGTATTGGAATAGCCCGTGTTGTTGCCAATAAATTGGTCGCTGTAGCCGACCACGTTACTGTATCCAGCACCATAGCCATCAAAATGGTTGTTGCTTGCGATAGTATTTGAGAAACCAGCATTGATCCCATTAAAATGATTGTTAGAACCAGTAGTATTGTCGAACCCTGCAGAACTGCCTGAAAAAAAGTTGAGCTGCCCGGTGGAATTACGATATCCTGTTTGAGACCCTATGAAACAATTCGCACTACCCGAGGTATTGTTCATGCCGGCCTGGAATCCTACGAAGAAATTGGCAACCCCTGAAGTGTTGTAGTACCCAGCATCATATCCTTCAAAGTGATTACCACTAGAAGTGGAGTTAGAATAGCCTGCGTGGTTTCCAACAAAAAAATTGTTCCCTCCAGTGGTATTGCTAAATCCAGCAAAAGAGCCTTCAAAATGGTTATTGCTTCCTGAAGTATTGCCGAGGCCCGCTTCAATACCCGAGAAATAGCCTTGGAAACCGGTAGTATTCGCATACCCGGCCTTGTATCCCATAAACTGGTTCTGTGCTTCGGTATTAGAATATCCGGCCTGAAAACCAATGCATACATTTGACGAGCCAGAAGTGTTTTTGTAGCCCGCGCTGTCACCAACATTCGTGTTCCAAGAGCCAATGGAATTAGTATACCCTGCATTGTTACCACTACAATAATTGCTTGAGCCTGTTGTGTTTGAAAACCCTGCCAGATGCCCGTTAGAAAAATTATTATTCCCCGTAGTGTTGGAAAATCCAGCCCCGAAACCTACCGCTTGGTTCCGGGAACCTGTGGTATTTTTGAAGCCTGAACTATCCCCAATGAAGGTGTTGACATTTCCTTTAGAATTTGAATAGCCCGCACTATAGCCGTTAAAATAATTGGAGCTACCGGTACTATTATTGGCCCCGGCGTTAAAACCTTCGAAATGGTTCCCGCTGGCTGTGGTATTGCTGCCCCCGGCAAAATACCCAATAAAATAATTGTTTGAGCCAGAAGTGTTCTTGTCTCCGGCAAGTTCACCGATAAACAAGTTATAGCTGCCAGAGCTATTGGCGGGTCCGGCACTGTATCCAACAAATAGGTTTGAAACGCCTCCTGTATTGGAATATCCGGCCTGATAGCCATCAAATTGGTTGAAATTTGCCGTGGTATTGGAATAACCAGCCTGATACCCGCAAAATTGATTGCCAGAGCCTGTGGTATTGGAATAGCCTGCATTATATCCTTCAAAATGGTTGCTGCCACCTGTGGAATTTGATGTCCCCGCCTGGTACCCAACAAAATGGTTGTGGCTGGCAGTAGTATTATAAAAACCGGTGAGATACCCAATGAAAGTATTGCTGTTGCCTGTGGTATTCTCCACCCCGGCATTGTACCCACTGAAATAGTTGTTGAATCCTGTGGTATTGTTGTACCCAGCTTCATATCCAGTAATGAAATTGGCATATCCTGTTGTGTTGGAGTAGCCTGCCAAAAAGCCCTCAAAATGGTTCACGGTGCCCGTGGTGGTTGAATATCCAGCCTGATACCCCATAAAATGGTTTTGTATACCCGTGGTATTGGAATATCCCGATTCATAACCTTCAAAAAGGTTGCTGGCACCCGAGGTATTGTGGTAGCCAGCCTCATAGCCCGAAAATTGGTTGTTGACCCCTGTAGTGGTAAAATATCCAGCCCCGTATCCTTGAAACTGGTTAAAACTGGCATTGGTATTAGAATATCCTGCTTGGTATCCTTCAAAATGGTTGCTTGAGCCTATGGTGTTGCTATAGCCAGCCTGATAACCGGAGAAGTAGTTGGAATTTCCGGTGGTATCCAAATAGCCAGCCTGATATCCTGTGAAATGGTTGTTGCTCACAATGTTGTGGTAGCCTGCATTGTAGCCGCTGAAATAATTGTGTGACCCAACGGTACTTTTTCCAGCGTCCTGTCCTATAAAGATGTTCTGTGTACCTCTGGCACTCAGCACCGTGGTGGCACGGATTCGGTACACTGAATCCAGGTTCATGGAGTTTTTTACGTCAAGCACAAATTTGGGTTGCTTGCCAATGCCCACACTGTCAGTGGCGTGTACCAATTGAACCGTATTTGCCTTACGGTACCAAGGACCAGAATTTGAACTGGAATTTGGGTTCATGCCCACCCATTTGCTCCCGTTATAATAGAAATAATACCCAGAATCCAAATCATATACCAACTTGCCCGTATCCGGGGCATTTATTGCGAGCCTTTGCACGGTCTTGAGTTTTGGCAAATTGAAAGTGTTGCCCTGTGTAATGCCTACCCATTTGTTGCCGTTGTAATAAAAATAATAACCAGAGTCAAGATCAAATACCAATTTGCCACTATCGGGTGAACTTAGTGCAAGTCGTTGAGAGGTCTTGAGTTTTTGAAGGGTGAAATTGGTACTGGTCCCCTTGGTAATGCCCACCCATTTACCGCCATTATAATAAAAATAATAATTGGAATCGAGATCGTAAACCAACGCACCGCTGGCAAGTGGAGATATGGCAATTCGCTGAACAGTAGTGAGTTTTGGCAGGTTAAGGTTATTGTTGTTGATGATGGTTGTGTTGTTGCCCAACCCTTTCCAAGTGGTGCCGTTATAATCAAAATAATATCCTGAATCTAAGTCAAAAACCAATTCGCCTTTGGTCGGGGAGGAGATGGCCAATCGCTGTACGGTAGTGAGTTTTTGCAAGCTGAAATTGGTGTTGCCCACGCCGCGCCATTTTGTGCCATCAAAATAAAAGAAATAGGCAGAATCCATGTCGAACACCATCAAGCCTTTGGCAGGTTTTACAATGGCATTCCGCTGGGTGGTGCTCATGCGTGGGGCCAGGAACCCACGGTTGGTGCCAGACACATCAAGTACGGCAGATTTATCGGGGTTGGTAGTGCCTACCCCCACCTGTGCGTGGGATGAATTGGCAAAGAGAAGACATAGCAACAGTGAAAGGGGGAGTAAAATTGGTCTCATGGTCAAAAATAAATTTGACCGAAGATATAAAATTAAGGAATGTCGCGATTGCTATTTGTTCAAATCCTTACGCGCTTAAGACCCGTTTGTATAGTGTTTTGCCATCTATTTTTGGACGGTTTGGTTGTTCGCAAGTTTCTTTACCAATCTGTTTAGTTCTGCTATTTGTGCTTCCATCGTACTCAAACGGGTATTTTGTTCAGCATCGTTTTTTTTCAAGGTCTCGTTTTCCAATTGCAATGCTCTGTTTTCTTTTCTGAGTTCCTGAACCCCGATAAGCGCCACTCCTGAGGGATCAATAGTGGATATGGCCAAGCTATCGCCACCCGTATGGAACAGCCTGTAAAAATCCTGTGCCATGGGACCGATATGGATGGTCGCATTGCTTTCGCCTTTGTAGTTCCATTGCATGATGGGGAGTAGATCTATTTTGTCCGATATTATTTGGCCATTGAGTGCCACAAAATTCTCTTTCTTGTTCCGGTCGCTGGCATTGGTCCATGTGCCACCCGTGGTGAGGTATGCCCCGTTACCATTGGATGATGTGGAGCCGACTTCAAGGGCATGGCCGGACGCAACAGTAGAAAGGCCGAAAGCCCAGGCAAGTACCGACGAATTGCCAAACGATACCATATTGTCCTGACCTGCACGAGCATTATATCCAATGCATGTAGCATTTTTCAGGGCCACGGCAGATACATCGGCACTATCGCCAATTATGGTATTATGATATCCATTTGTATTTGTAAATCCGGCACTATTGCCAGAGAAATAGTTGGAGTACCCATTTATATTATTATATCCAGCCTTATAGCCTTCAAAATGGTTGCCATTGCCAGAACTGTTATACCCGGCTTGGTAACCAGCAAAAAATGAATAGGATCCATTGAAATTATTATAACCGGATTGGTATCCGATGAATTGATTATAACTTCCTCCATAGCTGGAATATCCTGATTGAAATCCGTCAAAGAAATTGTTGTTTCCGTTGACGATAGTATATCCTGATTGATAGCCTACATATTCGTTGTTCACTCCATAGGTATTGGAATACCCGGCCATATATCCTTCAAAATAGTTTTTAGAGCCAGTATTGTGATAGCCTGCACTATCCCCGATGATTTGATTTTGGAAACCAATATAGTTGCCATAACCGCTGCTGTTGCCCACAAATAAATTGGAATACCCTGTTGAATTGGAAAATCCGGCTTTGTACCCCTCAAAATGATTGTTGCTTGCCGTAGTATTTTCGAAACCGGCAAAATTGCCCGAAAAATGGTTATGGGATCCTGATGTATTTTGGTTTCCGGATGAATAACCGATAAACTGGTTTTCGTTTCCTGACCTGTTGTCAATGCCTGATGCATAACCGATACAGACATTGAAATTGCCAGATATATTGCTTTCCCCAGCATTGATTCCACTGAAGAAATTATAACTGCCATCGGTATTGTTGAGGCCTGAGTATAGCCCACAAAAATAATTGCTGCTCCCGGTAGTGTTGTTAAAACCAGACTGATAGCCTTCAAAAATATTATAGCTCCCGGTCGTATTTGCATATCCTGCATC
>Ga0206900_1194_pt1 | contig 13926 bp, 16 predicted proteins | sample Alteio_BWOrgHeat_46_FD_153235 | JGI IMG/M metagenome (GOLD analysis project Ga0206900, IMG submission 153235) | Enriched cells from forest soil in Barre Woods Harvard Forest LTER site, Petersham, Massachusetts, United States -... | ecosystem: Environmental > Terrestrial > Soil > Temperate forest >... | reverse complement strand
TCGCGCAGGATCTCCACGCCGTCCGGTCACCGGACGGCGCGGTGGAGTTCCGGGTCTTCATACAGCAACCTGCGGACGGCGGCCTTTCCCGCATCGCCTATGAGGTTTTCTATCGCGGAAAGCCTGTCATCGCCGCCTCGCGCCTGGGCTTCGATATCGCCGATCAGGAACCCCTTCTCGGCGAGAATGACGGTGTCACGTCGTGGTCCGAAAAAAGTAACGCCCTGATTGTTGATTACATGCAGAACGGCTCCATCGGGCGCCGCATCAATATCGAAGCCAAAGCCATGGATGAAGGCGTGGCATTTCGTTTTGTCATTCCGAAAACCACTCCCCTGATAGAAATCCCGATCCGCGATGAAGAAACCGAGTTCGCCGTTGTTCCGAACTCCGGCGTCGAGGTCGCCATCGGGGAGTCGAACCCCGGCGAATATCCAGGGATGAATCTCATCCGCGAACCGAACGGCAAGTTCACTACGCGTTTCAAAGCGGGATGGGAATCTAAGACTCCCCTAGTCATACCGTGGCGCATCATCGCTATTGGAAGTACTAAGAGTTCGGCTGAGTCAAACCTAACAGCTCTACAGTCCCGAGTTGATTCGGCTAGCTTCTGAGAGTCCTGGTACTGCATTTTACAAATTCAGAGTATTTCAACTAAATCCTGTTAAAATCCTGCTGTGGCCCACTTTGCAGGCGCATTCAGCGAAAAAATAACCCGCGCCGCTGACGACACTGTTCTCTCCCTCATTAGCCTCGTCGTTGTATGCGTGGCTGCCACTGTTGGCGTGGCCGCCGTCTACGCGTTAATCCAGGTCCTCAACTAAGCTCTGATTTCCTGGCACAAGCTCTGATTCCCGGCAAGGCGTACGGGGCTTATTTTTCAGGCCTCTTCCGATGGGTTTTTTCTCTTGACAATGGGCGAATAAAAGGCGAATATGAGGGTGTGTTGTTCGGCGATTCTCCCTCGCCGGGTCTGGTCGGGATTGCACGGCTTGCCGCGCACAGCGAAGTCCTGGAATCCAAACGGGTCGTCCAGTATTTCGAGATCGGATGTCGCAGTCTGATAAACCGGACCAGACCCGGAATGCCGTTCGCCTGGTCGTTGAATCCCTACCGAGGTTGTGAGTTCGGCTGCCGTTACTGCTACGCCCGTTACACCCACGAATTCATGGAGATGCGCGAGAGCGCTGAATTCGAAGACAAGATCTTCGCCAAATCCAACATCGGCCACATCCTGCGCCGCGAATTGAAAAAAATCGACGCCACAGGCGGCATCGCCATCGGCACCGCTACGGACCCGTATCAGCCCGCGGAACGGCGTTTCCAGCGCACCCGCGCCGCGCTCGAAGTCTTCGCCGAACAGAGCGGACTCGATGTCCACATCACAACCAAGTCCGATCTCGTTACTCGCGATATTCCAATCCTTCGCCGCATCGCCGAACGTAACGCGATGAGCGTCAACATGACCATCACGACTCTCGATGTCGAACTCGCGCGTAAACTCGAGCCGCGCGCCCCGCGCCCCGACCTCCGTCTCAAAGCCGTCAGCGCGCTCGCCGACGCCGGCATTGCAGTCGGCGTCTTCCCCAACCCGATCATGCCCTTGATCACCGATCAGGAATCCCGCCTCGACCGTCTCGCCAAAGCCGCCCGCGACCACGGCGCCTCTTACTTTGGCGGCGGAGTCCTCTTTCTCATGCCCTGCTCGCGCAAGGTCTTCTTCCCGTTCGTCGAGCAGCATTTCCCGCACCTCCTTCGCCGTTACCAGGAACGCTACGAATCCGCCGCCTACATCAAAGGCCTCTATCGCGACATGATCCGCGACCGCGTCGCCGCCATTCGCGACCGCTATGGTCTTGCTAACATGCCTGCTTGCGCGCCGCCGCGGCCCTCGCCTTTCTCGGACTGCTTGCCGCTCTTTGGTTAGCGGCCCGCACCTTCGGAGTCGCTCCTCAACTCACGCCGACAACTATTGCGGCCGTCGCCCTTCTTCTCGCGCCGTTCTGGGCCTTCGGCTTTGGCCTGGCGGAAGCGCTTCCGAAGTCGCCCTGGCTCCCGTTGGCCCTGGTAGTTGCCTATCCGCTTTTCTCTCTCCCGCGCGGCATCTTCCGCTGGGACATGTGCCTCGGCATGGCCGCAGTGGTACTCGCCGTCGGCTTGCTCCTCGCGGGAGGTCATCAGTGGATCGTCCTCGCCATCCTCGGCGTTTCGGTCGACCTGCGCTTCTTCGACGCCGCGTGGCCCGTGCCGGGCCTGAACAGCATGACGAAACTCATGTTCGTCGACGCCGGGCTCTACGGCTTTCTCGTCCTTCATCCCATCGGCGGAATAGGCTACGATTTCCGCCCCAGACTGCGTGACTTCGGGATCGGCCTACGCGAGTTCCTTTTCTTCACTCCCCTCGGGATCGCGCTGGGCTTCGCCCTCGCCTTTCTGCACGCGCACAAAACGGTTCCAGCCCCCGCGACCGCAGCGGTCGGCTGGATCTTCACTCTCTTTTTCATCGCCGTCCCTGAAGAGCTTTTCTTCCGCGGAATGCTCCTGAACTTACTCGAGCGAAAAATCGGAGTCCGCAACGCCCTGATCGCTACATCCCTTCTCTTCGGGCTCGCGCACTTCAACAAACGCGCCGCCTACTTCAACTGGCGCTACGTCATCCTCGCCGCCACAGCCGGGTTCTTCTATGGACGCGCCTGGCTTGACCGCCGCCGCATTCTGACCTCTTCGATCACCCACGCCACGGTCGACACGGTCTGGTCGATCTGGCTCCGCTGATCAGCGCTGTCTTGCGAACCGCGAGTCCGGCAGCATCCGGAAGATGATGTACATGCTCATCGGATGCATCAGCCCCGCGGTAATGAAAATCGGCGCATACGAAAACCGCGACACGATATACCCGGTCCAGAGATTCGCAACCAGCCCGCCGATCGCGCCTCCCATACCTGAAAATCCGGCCACCGTTCCCACTTCATGCCCCGGAAACAGATCCGCCGGCAGCGTCTGAAGATTCGATGTCCAGAAACCGTGTCCGAACGTGATGAAACAGATCGCCGTGATCGCAAGGCCGGCATTGGGCGCGAACGGCGCCAGAATCGCGACTGGCAGGCAGATTGCGCCCAGCAGCATGATCCGTTTGCGAGCCTTCGGCAAAATCCATCCGCGGTTCATCAGCCACCCCGAAAGCCACCCGCCCAACAGGTACGCGATACCGCCGAACACGAATGGCAGCCACGAGTACTTGCCGATCATCTTCTGGTTGAATCCACGTTCCTTCACCAGATAAGCGGGCAGCCAGAAGATCACAAAGTAGATCACCGGATCAGTAAACGTTCGCGCAAGGCACAGCGCAATCGCCTCGCGCGTCCGCACAACGCGCCCCCCAATCGACTCGTTTCGCGGACGCGGGCTTGCTCTCCGCAGGTGGCAGGACTTCATCCTTGAACTCGCGGTATTCGCTCTCTTTCAGAAACCGGCTGCGATGCGGAGAGTCGTACAGGATTAACCACAACACAAGCCAAACGAATCCTGCCACGCCCACCGCGATAAACGCGAACTGCCACCCGTACTCGATCGTGAGCCATGAAACAACGGGCGGAGCCAGCGCCGATCCCACCGAAGACCCGGCATTGAAGATCCCCACGCCCAGAGCCCTCTGCTTCGGGGCGAACCACTCCGAAACCGCCTTGGTCGCGGCGGGCCAGTTGCCAGGTTCCCCGAGCCCCAGAACGAATCGCGCGATTCCGAACGTCCATACGCCGCTCGCGAACGCGTGCATAACCGAGGCGAACGACCACACTCCGATGAAAAGCGAAAAACTCCGCTTCGTCCCGAGTCGGTCCACCACATATCCGGATCCGGCGTACATGATCGCGTACGCGAGGAAAAATCCGGCCAGAATGCGCGAATAATCGATCTCGGTCATACCGAACTGGCTGCGAATCCGGTCCGAAACAACCGCCAGCGCCTGCCGGTCGGCGTAGTTAATCGCGGTAGCGAAGAACAACAATCCCGCCAGGATCCACCGCAGCTTCGGAATTTTCATGGTTTTGTTTGAAGAACGAGTCTGCCCGTCCGTCCGTTCCAGTCCCACGCGCCCGTCGTGACGGGGCCCGCTGCGAGGGCCTTCCCGGCCTCGGGCCATCCGACGTAATACGCGGGCAATCCCGCTCCCTTGTGCGCGACATCCCAGGCGCCGGTCACGCCCCAGTGATGATATCCGCGGGGCAATCCCGAGTAGACCAAAGTATGCGGCGCATCCGGATGCTTCGCCGTCCAGTCTTTCAGTTGAAAGACGAATGCGGCGGCCTCGTCGTCCAGGTCAAGCTTGGTCCGCGCCTCTCTTCGAAGGTCGTGAATGTTCCACGGCATCCACAGCGCTAGTCCCACCCACGCCCACCCAGGACGAACATGCGTCGCCGCCGCCGACATCGCGATCGCCGCGCCAGTCAGTGGCAAATACGCATATGCCTCGAAGAGCCGCCCCGGCAGAAACAACAGAACCAACAGGAACGCTGAGCCCGCCGCCAACCCAAACCAAACGCGCCTATCTTTCAACAAAGCAAGCGTGAGAAGCGCAAAACCGCTGAAGGGGATCAGCAAAAACCGCCCGGCGTAAAACGGCGCAGTCGCCAGCAGAGCCGCGCGAGTAAATCGGAACGTGTACTCGTTGTCCTTGTTCGGATTGAACAAAATTCCCTGCGCCCCGAATGACAGCGAGACCGCAAAGAAAGGTATCAGCGCGCGATATCTTCGTGCGCCCAGCCAATACTCATAGGCGAGCAAAATTACCGGCAATATTACCGCCAGTTCTTTCGCCTTGTAAGCGCACCAGAACGCGATGAAGCTCAGAATCCAGCGGCTGTACGCGTACAGCAAAATGCTGGCCAGCGAGAACGTCGCGCACAGCAGATCGAACACATACATGGGCTTCCAATACGCGTCGAATGCCGATGCGCTCAGTGTGAAAAACGCTGTGCCCGCCAGAGCCGCCCATCGCCCGATGGAAATCTTTCTCAACAAAAGGAACAGCAGCGCCGCGTTTGCCAGATGAATCACGAACAGCGGGGTGATATATGGCGGGAAGTCGATTCCGAACGCCCGCCCCATGAGTAGGTAATAGATATGTCCTACCGGCCGGAAATTTGAAGTGTCAAATGTGGGCTTAAGAAAAGCAATACCGTACTCGGACAAATGCCGCGAAGGCGACCACGAAAGCGTATCGATCTCGTCATCCTGGAAAAAACCGTCGTAAGCCTTGAAATTCAGCGCGATGAACGCTAGGGCGATCGCCACAAACGCCAAGGCAAAGCTCCGCCGCCGCAGGAAAGCCGCAAGGCCGCTCAATGCGCCGGAACCCGCTGCCCGGGTAATTCGCTCCTGTGGTGCCTCCCACTGGTCCGCATGATCGCCGACAGTATCACATCAACGGGCGCTGGCAATCCGGCTGCTCAAGCCATCACCTGGACCCCATCTCCGGCGTTCCGTCGCCGCTCAATCGCGCGTACCACCGATTCAACTCGCTGGTCCGAGGGACTGCGGCCAGATGCTCAGATTTCCACGTTTCGACAGTACCACTAACGGGTACAGCAAGGACCTGAATTAAGTTCGGTCCGCGCTTCGGCTTCAGCGATTTCCGAAAGCGATCGGGGCCGCCCCGACGAGTTCGGCGACCCCTCACATGTTAAGCTAGTTTCAGTTCCGACACAAAGCGGGGACGTAGTTCAGTTGGTTAGAACGCCGGCCTGTCACGTCGGAGGTCGCGGGTTCGAGCCCCGTCGTCCCCGCCACTTTCCCCTTAATCTTTTCAGTTACTTCCGATTTTTCAGCCTCTCCCGCGCTAGACTTTGCTAGACTCCGCATCGGTTGCCGCTTGTTCGCGCCGATCACGTCGACCATTGCATCGTTCCAGATCTTCGATGCGGCAAGTTCGTCGGCCTCGAGTGCGTGAGCGTAGATGCTCATGGTGATAGTCGGATTCGCGTGGCCCAGCCGCTTCGAAACGGTCGGCAGCGGAACACCTTTACTCAGAAGCTCCGAGGCGTGCGTGTGTCTGAGGGAGTGCAGGCTCACGCCCTCGATCCCGGCGGCGACCATCAACTCTTTCACGCGAGCCCCGACGCGATCGGGGCTGTAGTGGAGGCCTTCAGGGCGACAAAAGACAAGATCGTTATCCTGGTAGTCCGTGCCGTAAAGAGCGCGGTCGCGGTCCTGTACGGCGCGATGCTCACGCAATGCATCGAGCGCGATTTCCGGAACCGAGAATCGGCGCGGCTTGTCGGATTTGGTCGACTTGACCCGAAGCCCGGCCTTGGTCTGCTCAAGAGATTTCGAGACGCTCATGATTCCGCTTTTGAAGTCGACGTCCGACCATTGCAGGGCGAGCAGTTCGCCGCGGCGAGCGCCGGTGGCAAGGTCGAGCATGATGAACGGGTAGAGGCGCGTCGCGCGCACCCGATCGAGCAGCTTCTTCACCGCGTCTTTCTCGACAATGCGCGGTGGCTTCCTCGTGAGCTTCGGCAGTTCAACGCCCCGCATCGGATTGCGGGCGATGATCTCCCACGTCACGGCTTTCTCGAAACAACCGTGCATCAGGGTCGCGATATGCCGAACTGTTTTCGGAGCCAGCGGCCGGCCACCCGGGAGTTCCTTCGTCTTCTTGCCGCCGCGATCACGCAGGGCATTCACAACCATCTGCAGGCGCATCGGGCTGAACTTATCGATCGGCAATTCGCCCAGCGGTCGCTCTGATCCTTCCACTTCGATCGTCTGACGGATCGCGTAATCACCCAGCTCTCGGTAACGTTCGATCGTCTTCGGCGCGCACTTCCGCGAGGCGTGCTCAGCCATCCATCGTTCGAAGAATTCCCGAAATGTGGGGATCGTTGGCGCCGGGGTCGCGTCGCGCTCCGCTTCGAAATCGATGATTGCCTGACGCAGTGCATCCGAGGCTTCCTTCTTTGTCTCGAAACCGCCCTTCGTCCGCTGGACCCGCTTGCCGGTCTCGTCTATCCCGCCGAGAAAGTAATAGCCCCATGAGGGCTTCCCGCCTTTGCGGGCGCGCCTTGTGATTGTGCCGGTCATTTCTTCGACGCCCTTTTCTTGCTGGGCTTCGCGACGGATTCACGCTCCTTGACGAGCTCTTCGTATAGATCAGGATTCGCAAGTAAGACCTCGGTCGTGGCCTTTTCGTGACTATCGCCGGTCATCATCGATCGCTGCTTCGCTAAGGCTTCCACTCTGGAGGCCGCACTGGGCATTATGAAGACGTTCGCTTGATGGAGTGCCATCGAAAGATCAACCGGATCCGTTAACGTGAATTCAGTGGCGGAACGCTTGATCAGGTTCTCGATGGAAGAGACGAGAAGCTTCTGAAGCTTTTCCCACTCGGGAACCTTTTCTTTGTTTCGCACTGCGCAAAGGAATAGCCGCACCAGGGCTTGCTCGGCATGAGTATTTGGCTTCGCGTTGAGATTTGAGTCGAGGTTGTACGCCAAGCCATTTCTGAACAGTTGTGCTAACTCAGGAAGATTCTGCCGGTCGGCGAAAAGCGATAGATCAGCGAGAATTTTGGCGCGGGGCAACCGACCTTTTTCGTAGTTCGCGATGGCCCTGGCTGTAATTCCTAATCTGTTCGCGAGATCCTGCTGCGTAAGGTCGAGAACCTTCCGAAGCTGAAGAATCGTCGATTTGACGTCCACGAACCCATTAAAACACACACGATCTAACTGTTCAAGAAAAAACTTGCGTTCTGAAACCTGAACGATTTATACTTTGTTCATGGAACACAGCAGCGCACACGGCGGCAAAAGCGCCGTCGTCCAGTCGGTTGATGAACTCGCAGAGGTCCTCGGCGTGAGTCGCCAATCGGCGTACAGTGGGCTTCGGAGAGGCGAAATTCCGTCGATCCGAATCAACAAACGGTTCATTATTCCGAGGGCCGCGATCGAGGCGTGGCTGAAAACGGCCGGAGGCCATGTCGCCGCCTAACCCGCAAACCGAAAAAGAGCCGGTCGGGCTGGCCCCGGTCGGAGCCAATAGGCACCCGGTGACCACCTCTAAGGTCCAGGTCGTTAACCCCTGCTGGAACGGACTAAAAGCGATCCGGCGAAAGGACGCGGAGTTTTACGTCCACGAGGGGCGGGCGAAGTGGACCCTCGACGGAAAGATCATCCTGATTGACTCACATCCCAAGAATCGGATGGCGGCAGCAAGAGCGGCTGGAGAAGATGCGGTGTCTCTAATCGAGCGACGGGCGCTTGCTGCCGAGGCCCACCAGTTCACGCCGTGCCCGGTTCCGGTTGGCTGGTTCGATGAACCCGTGGTCAATGTCACCATACAGCGCCGGACTGACTTTGTCGACGGCAAGCGCAAAGACAGCGCCGATCATTTTCCGCTGCGCGAAGTGGGTGTCTTCACCAACGGAATGGTCGGCGCGAAAGCGCCAATCAAGATCGAGAAGTGCCGAAGCGACGCGAAGGGATCAGCGCAGAAGCACCTTTCGAAGTGCGCGCAGATCAAAACCGGGGCGGTCGCGCTGGCCGCGGATTCACCCGACAGGAATCGCATTTTTGAGCCCAGGCGGGTTAGGACGCTGCCGTTTTTGTCGAACTACGGACCGCGCACAAAAAGCGAGCCGATGTTAACCGACTAACAACCACGAGGACCCGGCGGCTGACAGCCGCAACCGGGTATTTTTTATTAACGCAAAATACACGAGCGCCCCGCCGGGCCACGAACCCGAGCGGGGCGCTTGATTTTTGAAAGGAACGAACGACTGTGACCGCAGCCGCTAGACCCATCTTAAACGAACCGCGATCCAATCACGCGGACTTTTCGACCATCTCGATAACGTCAGTCTGGACTGCCATCGGCGGCCAACAGCCCCGTCACGGGCGCGCACCCGCGCTCTGGCGCGATACGGCTGATCGCAACGTCAGCCTGAATGAGGCGACCGGGACGTGGTTCGACTTTGTCGACAGCGTCGGCGGGGGTATCATTGCTCTCGTTTCGCTAGCCCTGCGGTGCGACAAACCTGCCGCGGTGTCCTGGCTCGAATCCAGCGGGTTTATTGCGCCACGCGATCCGGCTGCCCGGGTTGCGGAGAGTGAGGCGCGGCGCGATATTGCCCGCGGCATCAGAGAGGCGAAACTTTGGCGCACTGCGGCGCTCGATCTGTGCGATGAGGCTATGGATCGCCTCAAGAGCGCACTGCCATTGAAGCCGCCACAGAACGGCGAGATCAAGGTCCTTACCGACTTCGAGCGCTCGCTTAAACGGGCTTCTGACGCGACCCTCGTAACGCTGTATCGCCAGTGGCGAGAGACCTGCCCGGGCACGACGGACGCCATGATCGCATCGGCGAGGCGCATTGAGATTGCCGACGGGATTGCGCTCGGGCGATTCCTGGAGGCGATGTGAGCGCCGGGAATGTGGTTGATATCGAACGGCTGCTCGCCGAGGAACACGCGAAAGGTAAGCCTCCGTCCGGGAAAAGGCCTGTGCTTCGTCCCTTGGCGGCGCACTCGGCTTTCGATGTGTACCACTCAGAGTTCAAAGAACCGGAGCCGCTCATCGACCGCCTTCTGTTTCCGGGCCTGACGATCTTTGTCGCGCGTCCAAAGGTGGGCAAGAGTTGGTTTGCGCTCCAGATCGCAATGGCGATCGCGAAGAATTCCGCACTGGCAGGTTCGCTCAGGGTCAGAAAACCCGGCAAAGTGCTCTATCTCGCGCTGGAAGAAAGCCAGGCCAGGACAGCGCCGCGGTTGCGAAAGCTCACCGGGCCGAGTGATTTCCTTGAGGACATCTCCTTTGTGTACGCTGTCGACCCGCTGATGGCCGGCGGTGCGGCTCAGATTGATTCGTTCCTGAGCGCTAACCCGTGCGTGCTTGTGGTGATCGACACCTATTTCGCGCTGGCAAAGCAGGCAGGCCGCAAAGACGTCGATATCATCCAGTCCGACTACAACTCGGTCAACACTCTGCGGGAGATCGCGCAGAAGCACAATTGCGCGATCTTACTGATCCATCACGCCAGAAAAGCGGACGGTGACGGTGTCGATGTCGTTCTCGGCACCTCCGGTGTAAGCGCGGCGTGCGATGCGGTATGGAGCCTCAAGCGGTCGCCTCAGGGCGATTGCGTGCTCACGGTGCGCGGGCGCGAGATGGAAGAACTGACCTACGCGCTTCACTTTGAAAACGAAAGCCCGTTTGGCTGGCGCATCACTGCTACCGGCGAAGAGGCGACGCTGACCGCGGAACGGCGCGACATCGTTGAACTGCTTCGCAATGAAGGCCCGCACGTGCCGAAGATGATCGCGACCGCACTGAAAAAGAACCCGAACACAATCCGGCGGTTACTGCAGAAGCTCACCGAAAGCGGACTCGTTTCAAAGAACGGTGAGACCTACTCGCTTGTTCCAGAGGTAAGCGCGTGAACGGTGTGAACGGCGTGAACGCTATGACCAATGAACGGCGTAAACGAAATGAATACCGGGTATGTGTGTCGCGTGAACGCTCTCTTAAAACACACTATCGTTCACACTGTTCACGCCCCTATATGACGCGCGCGCGAGGCGTGAACGCATGAAGCAGTTAGGTCTGTTTCTTCCCGCAAGCAGACAGAAGCTTAACGTCGCGAAGTCGGACAGGTACGACGCTGGCAATCTTGCATCGGCTCAACTGATCCTCGGTGATATCCAGCGATGGGGCGGTGAGCAGGCTGCACTCGTGGTGTGGGCAAGGCTTGTTGTGGAGCGACTTGGAGAGGCCTAACAGGAGACCCCCAGGGGGGAGGTGGCATCAGTTTCTAAAGCCCCCCTTGCCCGCGACCGATGGTCAGGCAAATTTTTACGGGTAACGTTTGTAACGTTTCGGTGGGATCGAAAAAGAACCCTGGCATCAAACGATTCCAGGGTCTAAGTCACTGAAAAATAACGAGCAGAAAAACGAAAATGACCCCTACGCCGAAACCTGCGGAGGGGTCCGGAAAGAGGTAGAACTTGGGACAGCGTGGACCTATACCAGTGGAGGTATACCGCAGCGAGGCTGCAAGGCGTGGCACGAAGCCCGCGGCGGTAGTGGAGCCCGAGGCTCCGGAAAATCTCGACGACGCGTCACAGCGTGAATGGGAGCGAATAACCCGGCTCCTTCGAGCAAGGGGCGCACTCGATGCGCTCGATCAGGCCGCGCTTCATGAGTATCTGGTGTGTTGGCGGCGCCTCAGGGACGCTGAAGCGCAGATCGAGGCGGACGGCATCACGGTAACGGGTGCCAACGGCCAATTGGTGCGCCACCCGGCACTGACGCCCGCCACGCAGTACCGGGCAGCGCTGCTCGCTCTGTGCAAAGAATTCGGGTTCACCTACAACTCGCGCTTGCGCATGGCGATGCCGCCGACCGAAAAGCCTCAAGGCAAGTTTGCCCGCATGGCGGCGGAAAGCTCGAAGCAATGGAAATGAGCGTTCCCGAGTCGCCACGGTGGTTCGGATCGGATGAACGCGATCAGGCCGTCTACCGCTCAGTGGCAAAGACATTCAGCGCTGAGTCAATCATGCTCGCGCCGGAAGAGGTTGCCGCTATGGCAATGGGCCTTAGGCTTCTCGGGCACGCCCGGCAATCCGGAGACGTCGGCGGTATCGATAGTTATTCGGAAATGATCCGAGGCCAGGCCGCCGAAGTCGGGCTCTCGAAAGCCGGGATAATGCGGCTCCTTCGCCGCGAAGTGAATTAGAAACGATCTTTCACCGCCGGAATTCGGGCGGCAATTCAAACCCAAACAGGAGCTAACAAACTTGAAACTACCCACTTGGTTGGGCATCGCCCAGCCCGAGCCGAATATATCTACGCCCACGGAACCGCGGACCTCCGCAACCGTCGGGCTTGAACTGCAACTTACTGACGAGGCCGATAAGAGCATCGCGGCGAAGATCAGCGGGAAACAGGCCGATTTAGCAGAAGCACGGGCGCGATTTGATCGAGCGCTGGAGGCGCACGTCCTGACCGGCGTGGGCGAAGAGCCTTCGCGGGGTGAGGTTGAAGGGCTCACGATGCAACTCGATGCCCTGAGCCGGATCGCGCGCGAAAAGCGCCAAGCCGTCAAAGCATTGCGCAGTGAACTTGCAGCGCTCGAACTCGCCGAAGCGGTGGCCGCTGGTCAGGAGGCTATACCGGCATTGACCCGGCGCGCTGAAGCGCTTCTTTCTCAGTTCGAGGTTGCAGTACAGGAGGCCCGCGAACTCGAAAGCGATCTGATGCGCGTTTTGTTCAGCGAGTCCGAGGGACTGAAACAGAACTTCCCGGCGGAACTTCGCGCCGACGCCAATCGGGCACGTTGGAACGTTCGCCAGCAATTGGAAGCGATCGGGCGTAAGAGCCGGTTCAGTCTGCACCCGGAATTCGAGACGGACGGCAATCCGAACCTGGGCTCGACAGAAGCCTGGTACCTCGCGTTAGTGACGCTGCCGCCCAAGGTTCATGAAGTGCGCCACGACCCGCGCGAAGTGGGCGCGATCGTTCCGGAACAGAACGACCACGAACCCATCACCCGGCTACCGGGAGCGATTTTCGATGAATTCGCCGTCACCTACGACCGCTCCGCGGCGTAAGGAGCGAAGCCGAGCCCGGCGGCCTTCCGGGCATTACCCCCCAATGAAGCGCAAACCACAACAAAGGACAAATCAGTATGAGAAGCGCAACTTTAACGCAAAAGCAATTCACGCGCGAAATCAGATCGCTGCGGGAATCGTTTCAGGAGGACACCGACAGCCTCTATTCAATGGTCGGACTGGCCATGGACGACAACGTCGAGCGGTTTAAGCTGCTCACCGAAGAACAGAAGCGAGTCCGCGATCGCATAAACAACCTGGAGCGAAGGGACCGTTTCGATAACAACGCGCGCCGCGCTTACCGTGAAGCGTTCGTCGGATACCTACGCGGCAGCATCACTCCAGAGCAGCGTACCCTCCTAGCCCGCGGCGAAACACGCGACATGGGTACCGGAAGTCAGCCCACGGGCGGCGCGGCTTTCCCGGGCTCAGTCCAAGGTCAGTTCGTCCCGATGGGCTTCGAGGCTCAGGTTGAATCGGCCATGGCCTACCACTCGGCGATGATCGACACCGCCACCATGCTCGACACCGCGATCGGGAGCCCGCTGGCTTACCCATGCGACGACGACATCGCGACGTCCGCCTCGCAAGTAGCGGAGGGCGCTCAGGTCTCGGGCGCGGACATTCCCCTAACTTCCATCATCTACGGGGCTTTCAAGTACGGAACGCTCATCAAGATGTCAGCGGAACTTGTGCAGGATGTCGGCTTTGACCTTGAGGGCTATCTCGCGGGCGTGTTTGGCCGGCGCTTCTCGCGTGCCTTGCAGCCACTTTTTACCAATGGGACAGGATCGGGGCAGCCAAAGGGCATCACCAACGGCATCACGGTTGGCGCTACGGCGACGGGCTCGTCCACCAACGACGGCGGCGCGGGGACAGGGGCGACCTCGATCGGCAGTAACGATCTGTTCGCCCTTGAAGCGTCGGTCGACCCGGCGTATCGCCGCGGCGCGGGCTACATGATGCACGACAACACGCTTCTCGCGATCAAACAACTCAAGGACAAGCAGGGTCAGCCTTTGAACCTTTGGCGGCCCTGATGGCGGCCCATTCGGCAGCATCAACGGCTACCCGGTTTACCCGAACTCGGATATGTCGCAGATCGCGACGACTAACAAAACCGTGCTCTTCGGGCGGCTGGACAAGTATGCTGTGCGGCGCGCTGGCGCGATGACGGTCCTGAAGCTAACCGAGCGAGCCATCGATTTCGGTCAGGTCTGGTTTGTCGGGTGGATCAGGCGAGATGGTGCGCTCCTGGACGCTGGTTCGCATCCCGTGAAGGCCCTACAGCAGGCGTAAGCTCGTCTTATTCAGCCGGGACTTC
>Ga0206900_1192_pt1 | contig 14020 bp, 12 predicted proteins | sample Alteio_BWOrgHeat_46_FD_153235 | JGI IMG/M metagenome (GOLD analysis project Ga0206900, IMG submission 153235) | Enriched cells from forest soil in Barre Woods Harvard Forest LTER site, Petersham, Massachusetts, United States -... | ecosystem: Environmental > Terrestrial > Soil > Temperate forest >... | reverse complement strand
GATCCTATACCTATATGAACGACCCAAGCGGTTGCTGGGCACCATACTCATTGCCAATACCATCATCAATATATTGGTGGCCATCTTGGGTACCCAATTGCTGGACCGCATAGATTTCAGCGGGAACCCCTTTTTGAAGAAATTCATAGATGTAATAGCCGTTACCTTCACCCTGGTACTTATCGGGGAGGTAGTGCCTAAGGTATATGCCTCACACCATAAGGTAAGGTTTGCTGCTTTTATGGTATTCCCGCTCATCGGTCTTACCAGGGTGCTGTACCCATTTACCTGGCTGCTGACCCGCACCAGCAATGTGATAGAGAAGCGCATGGAGGCCAAAGTGCACAATGTATCGCTCACCGACATCAGACATGCCATAGAGCTCACTTCAGAAGACGAGACATCGGAAGAGGAAAAAAAGATATTGAAGGGCATCATTTCCTTCGGGAACACCTATGCCAAGCAGATCATGACCTCAAGGGTGGATGTGGTGGCACACGATATCCGTACCCCATTCAGCCAACTCGTAAAACTCATCAACCAAAACCAGTATTCGCGCATACCTATATATCAAGGCAATTTTGACAAGATCGAAGGGATACTATACATCAAAGACCTGATCCCGAACCTGAACATGGGCGATGAGTTTGAATGGACCAAGCTGCTACGGGAGCCCTATTTTGTACCGGAGATGAAGAAAATAGACCTTCTCCTGCAGGAATTCAAACAAAAAAAAGGTGCACATGGCCATTGTGGCCGATGAATATGGGGGCACGGCAGGCATCATAACCCTGGAAGATATTTTGGAGGAAATAGTCGGGGATATCAATGACGAATTTGACGAAGACGAAATATTCTATAGCCAACTGGATGAAGAAAACTTCATATTCGATGGCAAAACAGCCCTCACTGATGTGGTCCGCGTCATGGACCTGGACGATGAGAGCTTTGAGAAGATCCGTGGCGAAGCAGAAAGCATTGGAGGCTTGGTCGTGGAGCTGTCTGGCAAGATCCCCCGACCAAAAGAGAAACTGGAATATGAGAATTTCATTTTCACTGTTGAATTATCAGACCGCAGGCGGGTGCGCCGGGTGAAAGTGACCCACAAGAAAAACGATGAGCCTTCGAGTTAACTCGGAAATGAGGCATTACACCTTTTATTATGAAGAAAACCACCATATTCCTTATTGCGTTCATGGCTTCGTTTATGACCATCTACTCGGTGTACTACTATACCCAGATCCGGAAACTGGACCAAAGCGTGGTGGCCAATGTAAAGGATTTGAAATCCACGATCCTAGGGTTGCCTGTAACGGTAGATGACAGCTATAAGAATTATATCATTACCCAGGGCCTGAGCCAGGTATTGGGGGAGCTATCCATGTCCGATTTGGGCGTATCTCCCGTGCCAAATGACCATTTTGCTGCCTATAATGGCCCAAAAACCAAGGATAACCTTGAAAAATTCTACGAAGGTCTCGTTACCAAGTTCCCAAACCATCCGCCGATAGATTTTGACACGGTAAAAGAAGGCGAGAAGATCGCCATGTCCTATTTCTTTTATAACATGAGGTTCCCGGAAGGTTTCAGGGTATCGGCACGGTTGATAGATTTCAAGGGAGAAAAGGTAAGGTCTTTGCAATACCATCCCAAAAAAGCAGATACCAGCTTGGTAACTGTATATAAAAACGACAAAACCAGCGAATATGCCCTGAGGATAAAGCTGAACGGTGGCACGGAGGAGGCGGTTATATATAGCAAACCAGGCTTTGATGATACGTGGGTGGGTTGTTTAAATCAAGCTGCCACATTCATTACCCAAACGGAAAACCGATATACACCTGCTTCAGACGAAAGTGTACTGATTCCCGAACTGGACGTGAGCTTGGTAAAAGACCAAAATGCTGCATATTTTGAGGCCCATCCCAAGTTACGTGGATACGCCCTTGCCGAAGAACGTATCAAAATAAAAATGAGCGCACCAAAAGAAGGCGGACCCATGGAGGTGGACGAGCGGTTCAATACCCCAAAAAACATCATCTTGAATGGGAATATCCTCATGTATATACGTGACATCAAGAAAGGGCCCTATTGTGTGATCAGGCTGAAAAACCCTGAAATCCTAAAGGTGGTAAAAAGCAAGAAATAACCTCAATTGGCAAGTTTTTAACCCAACATTAACTTTAGGTGTTTAAACTTATATTGCCTTTGGCACTCTAATTGAGTGATGGGTGTTATATACCCAACCAACCGATAATTTGAAGAAATTAATCATCATAATAGGGCTGTTTTGCCTTGTTTTCCTCATACCTGCCTCGAAAATGTCCGCGCAGGGCTTTCTGAGCAACATGCAACAAAGCAATGTGCAGCCTGCCTTGTCGCTTGACAACCGGTTTACCCAGATCATGGGCACGGATGTGACGATATGGGGAGCAAAAGCCGGGGTGGACATTGATAAAAAATACCATACAGGCATCGGGTACTATTTCCTCAATACCGATATGTCGCTCGCAGACTATCACCATGACTTGAATGTGCATGGCAACCTGAACATGTATTATTTCACGGCGTATTTCGATCTTACCCTATTCCAGGCGGGCCGTTGGGAAGTACGGTTGCCCATTGATATCGGATATGGCCATGGTTTTTTTGACTATACCGGGGGAGATGATGTGCAACATTCTCAAGACCAAAGGCTAATATTTTACGAACCTTCTGTCTCCGTATCCTATAATGTATGGAGATGGGTAGGTATCGGGGCCACTTTGGGTGATAGACAAGCACTCCTTACCCGGCCAGTGAACGAAAAGGACTATAACGGACTTTACGTCGGGCTGCGGGTAAAGATTTCCCTATATGGGCTGTATGATGATTTCTTTGTGAAGAAAACCAACCCTGATACTCAATGGGTTTGGGACCAGAAATAGCAGATATTCAGCCTAATGCTATGCCATAGCTTCCGTGCCGATCCTCTTGAATTTACCAATGGTTTCTTCCGGGTTTTCCGTGCCGAAAACAGCATTGCCTGCGACCAGCACATTAGCACCCGACTTGATAAGGCTTTGTGCATTGTCCAGGCTTACCCCTCCGTCAATTTCTATAAGTGCCTTGGAACCCACCAGTTCCATCATTTGGTGCAGTTCCTTTAGTTTGGTCATGGTATGGTTGATGAATTTCTGCCCTCCAAAACCAGGGTTCACGGACATGATCAATACCATATCCAAATCACAAATCACATCTCGTAGCAGTGATACAGGGGTTGCCGGGTTCAGCACCACGCCAGCCTTCATCCCTTCTTCTTTTATTTGATAGATGGTACGGTGCAGGTGGGTACATGCCTCGTACTGTACGCTGAGGATATCCGCCCCGGCCTCTTTGAAATCCTTGATATACCTCTCAGGCTGCACGATCATCAAATGCACATCCAGTGGCTTGGTGGCATGTTTTTTTATGGCCTTGATCACCGGCATCCCAAAAGAAATGTTTGGCACAAATACCCCGTCCATCACATCCACATGAAACCAATCCGCCTCGCTGCGGTTGATCATTTCGATGTCCCGCTGCAGGTTTCCAAAATCAGCAGACAATATGGATGGGGCGATAAGATGGGCCAATGCTTTGTTTTTGTTTGATTGTGGCAAAGATACATCTTTGCAAGAATCCCATTATTTTTTCCTCACATCCTTACCAACCGCCGCACCACACTTCCCTCATCTGTAGAAATCTTAAGCATGTATATCCCGGATTTTAAGTTAAATAATGGGGCATCAATATTCAGCTCGTGCGCGCCAGGTTCTTGTATCCCTTGAAAAGCCATACCCAATGATTTTCCGGCAATATCCAGTACTTCTATGTGGGCGTTGGTGCTTTTTCCCAGCGTATAACTCAGTTGTGTACTGCCGGTAAATGGGTTGGGGTAGATATTGATCGCGGAAAGATTGGGACGATCCGGTACTATGCCACTGCCGTCATCAATCATTGCTTTCAAGGTATCCACATATACACACCCATTATCTGATGTGGCTTTGACGATAATGTTGAAATAGACAAGATCCTTTGATATACCAAATCCCTTAGTTATTTGGGCCTGGAATTGCTGATACGTATAACTCGCATTAATAAATGAATCAGAGGTAGTCACTGTAGGGCTATCTGTTCCCAGGTCCCATTCGAATTTTTTGTATTCCCCATAAAGACTTGAAGCGGTAACCCTGAATTTTTCGGTCACGCGCTGTCTATTATCCATTGTTAAACTTATGGGGCTGTTGGGAAAAACATCCACCCAAATCTGGTTTGGTTCATAATACAACGGAAAATCAACTTTTACAGGAACCAAAGGCTTACCGGAAATAGGATCGTGAAAAGTATCCGTCTGGGTAAGGCTTACCCTGAAGTGGCCCTTGGGTGCATTAAATTTCAAGGTGACAATGGAATCGGAAGGAGGATTGGTGATTAACAGCTGCTTGGATACCGTTTCTCCGGGTATAATTACTGAGCTATCACCAAGATGCCAGATATTGTATTCCACATTGGTCCCGGGCTTCTTTCTGAGATGAAGCGTAAAAGGTGAACAGCCGGAAACTGCCCCAATAGGTTCAAAATTTGGCATGTCATATACCACGAATGCTGACAGGGAATATCCACAAGAAGTATTGTCAGAAAAATTGACCGTATATGTTACGGTATAAGCGCCTGCCTTATTGTATTTGTGCAGGACATATTGGGCAGTATCATTGCTACTGCTACCATCCCCGAAATCCCATGAATACGAAAGAACGGTTTTGCTGGATTGATTGTCGCGCAAGAACTGCATGACGCTGCCGACGGGTACACTTCTTGCCCCCACCAACGATATGGTGCATGCGCCGCCGTACCTTGGGGCAATCATCATCAGGCAAAAAAGCAAAACGGGGAGTAATTTTGTTTTCATTTCGTATGTATTTGCAACAAGGTATTCCAAAAGCGAAATATCAAGTTAACAAATATAGCTGAAATAAACCACAAAAAAAACAGGCGCTTAGATCATATCAAATGATCCAAACGCCTGCTATATGTAAACAAATTACTGTTTTCTATTCTTCGCCGCCGCCTTGGTGCCCACCTTCGTGGCGAGGTGCTTCCTGGTGTTGTGGGGCACCGTTGTCATGGTTGACACCACCGTTGTTGTGATGCTCACGGTTGTTGTCATCATGGCGCGGGCGATCATCGCGGTTGTTGTTGTCATCATGGCGCGGTCCGTCATGTCGTGGGCGATCATCGCGGTTACGGTCTCCATAACCACCACCACGGTTGTCGCGGCTTCCACCACGGTCATCCCTGCGGTCACGGTCGCCATAGCCACCCCCTCTGCCACCGCGGTCATCACGGCGTCCACCACGGTCGCGGTCGTTGCTGCGTTGTGGGCGTTCGCGCTCTACATATCCTTCTGGCTTAGGCAACAATGCCTTTACAGAAAGACGGAACTTGCCGGTTTTTTGATCCACTTCCAACAGTTTCACATGTACCTTGTCGCCGGGGCTATATACGCCGTCCATACTGGCCAGGCGTTCGTAGGTTATTTCAGATATGTGAAGCAAGCCTTCCTTGCCTGGCAAGAACTCCACGAAAGCACCGAAATCCTGGATGGATTTCACGGTACCGTCATATTCTGTCCCTGCTTCTGGTATGGTAATGATGCCTTTGATCCAGCTAATGGCGGCTTCCATGGCGGTTTTGTCTGGGGATGATACTTCTACCACGCCCATGTTGTCCACCTCGTCAATAGAGATAACGGTACCCGTTTCTCGTTGGATGGCTTGGATCACCTTGCCACCGGTACCTATGATGGCACCAATGAATTCTTTATCTACCGTAAACCTTTCGATCCTTGGTACAAATGATTTGTAGTCTTCGCGGGCAACAGGCTGCACTTCGTTCATGATACCGAGGATGTGCATACGGCCTCTTCTGGCTTGCTCCAAAGCTTCGGCAACCACATCATAGCTCAACCCATCCACTTTCAAGTCCATTTGGCAAGCGGTGATACCGTCTTCGGTACCCGTTACCTTAAAGTCCATATCCCCCAGGTGATCTTCATCCCCCAAGATATCAGACAGTACGGCATATTTTCCATCTTCGCGGTTGATCAAGCCCATAGCGATACCAGAAACCGATTTTTTCAGTTTCACACCGGCATCCAATAGGGCAAGTGTACCTGCGCACACCGTGGCCATAGAGGAAGAACCGTTGGATTCCAACACGTCTGAGGTGATGCGCACCGTATAAGGGTTCACATCAATATCCGGCATCACGGGTTTCAAAGCCCTAAGGGCCAAATTGCCATGGCCTACCTCACGGCGGGCTGGGGCACGGTTTGGTTTTACTTCACCGGTAGAAAAGCCAGGGAAGTTATAATGTAAGAGGAATTTTGAATATCCTTGGTACAGTGCACCGTCAATCATCTGCTCGTCAAGCTTGGTGCCGAGGGTGATGCTGGCCAATGCCTGGGTTTCGCCACGTTGGAACAAGGCAGAACCGTGCACGGTGGGCAATACGTCCACTTCAGCCCAGATACCGCGTATCTCGTCCAGTTTACGGCCATCCAACCTGCGACGCTCATCAAGCACCATATTACGGATCTGTTCTTTTTTCAGTTTGCCATAGTATTTCTTGGCCATGGCCTTGTCCACCTCGGTGTCTTCGGGCAGGCTTTCGAAATAAGTAGTGATCAACTCGTCAAATGCCGCGCTGCGCTCATCCTTGTTGGTGCCGCGCATGGCTATTTCATATATTTTGTCAGCGAACATATCGTGTATGCTCTGCTTCAGTTCTTCGTTTTCTGGGGCTGGTTCTACGGCAAATTTTGGTTTGCCGCACATGGCTTGCAGGTCCATCTGCGCTTGGCATTGTTTTTTGATGGCTTCGTGCGCATGTTTGATGGCTTCCAGCATTTCGCCTTCGCTCACTTCCTTCATTTCGCCTTCTACCATGTTGATATCATTGATGGAACCAGAAACGATAATATCAATCGTGGCGCGTTCCAGGTCAGCACGGTATGGGTTCACTACCAGTACGCCGTCTATTTTGGCAACACGCACTTCCGAGATCGGGCCTTCGAAAGGGATATTGGATATGGTAAGGGCAGATGATGCAGCCAAACCCACCAAAGAATCAGGCAACACGTTTTTATCTGCCGATAGGACGCTGATCATCACTTGTGTTTCGTGGTGGTAATTGTCAGGGAATAGGGGACGCAGGGCACGGTCAACGATACGGCATACCAACACTTCCGTATCTGACAGCCTGGTTTCCCGTTTGAAGAAGCCACCTGGGAAACGCCCGGTAGCAGCATATTTTTCTTGGTAATCTACGGTAAGTGGAAGAAAATCAATCCCTTCTTTGGGTATTTTGGTGGCTACAACGGTAGCGAGTAGGATGGTATCGTCCATGCGTACGGTAACGGCACCGGCAGCTTGTTTGGCCAGCTTGCCCGTTTCCACGGTGATGGTACGTCCATCATCCAGGGTTATGGTTTGAGAAAATATCTGAGGTTTTTCCATGACAATCTTTGATAAATGGTAATTGAACTATAAGAATATGTATAAACGAAAAAAGGCGACCACTTCGCTCCCCTTTGAGGCGGGAAGTAAGGGGGTCGCCTTTCCTCTCTGTCTGAATCGTTATTTCCTGATCCCAAGCTTGGCGATGATTTCGCGATAGCGGAATACATCTTCGCTTATAAGGTAATTGAGCAATCTCCTTCTTTTACCTACAAGCTTTAGAAGGCTTTGTTGGGTATTGAAATCCTTACGGTTTTTCTTCAGGTGTTCGGTAAGGTGGTTGATCCTGTAAGAGAACAGCGCGATTTGGCTTTCTGCCTCGCCGGTGTTAGAGGCTGATTTGCCGTGTTCCTTGAAAAGTTCTTGTTTCTTCTGTGTATCTAAGTACATTGCCGCTAAAATATTAAGTCTTTCTTTAAATAGTCCGCAAAGATAGGGATATTTTGGATACGTGGCAAGGGTGGCGGAAAAAAAGGTAATGCGGCCATTTTGGTTCCAAAATCAGCTTTTTTTATTGCCGTCATTGCCGCCAAGCAGTTTCGTCTTATGTTTATCCTACATCCAATAATTGCTTTAAATTTGTTCTGCATCTCAATAAATATACCTGTATGAGCTACTTCCTCGAATCCTCCATCGCAGAATTCAAAAAATACAAGGGCCTGGGTGACAAAGCCATTGCCCAACTACATACCGATGATGAAATGCATTGGAAACCCAGTGCCGAAAGCAACAGCATGGCTATCATCATCAAACATTTGTACGGCAACATGCTCAGCCGCTGGACGGATTTCCTGACCACCGATGGCGAAAAGCCCGACCGCAAACGGGATGGCGAGTTTCTGGAAGACCGGGAAACCAAAGCACAATTGCTGGAGCTCTGGGAAACGGGCTGGAAATGTATGTTCGATGCTCTGACCCCTCTCAAAGAAGAAAACCTGATGCAAACCGTGATGATCCGAAGCGAACCCCATACCGTGATGCTGGCCATCATCAGGCAGATTTCCCATTATTGCAGCCATATCGGGCAAATGATCTATCTCGCCAAGCAGATCCGGGATGCCGATTGGCAAACGTTGTCTGTTCCCCGTGGCAAAAGCGAGGAGTTCAACCAGATGATGATGGAAAAAGGGAAGTAGGGGTAAGAGCATCTCTAAAAACTACCTAATATCCTTCTCCAAATGGAGAAGGACTGAGGTTGAGGTAATAAAGAGGAGTTTTTCGAGATGACGTTACTTTTAATTTGTTGGGACCGTTCGCTTTGTTCAGCCTCTATCCAGCCCTTTGCCTTTCCAATTGCAATATCTTCCCTCGTACAATCAATAATGGGATGATCCCGATCAACCCAAAACTGCAATCAATGAGCTGGTGAAAAAAGGGAATGCCGCGGATTGGGCCTGCTATAAAGGCAAGAGGAACAATCAATACACAACAAAGCATCGCCCATTCCACGATCCAAATGTTCCTTACCGGGTCGCGCAATACACCAATAAACAGCAATGCAATAATGATATGGGCAAAGGCCAACCAATCAGTACCATAGGAAATGAATGGAAAGCTGGCATTGGTTTGCGTCAAACCCTGAGCGGTTTGCCCGGCCCATTGAGAAAGAGAACTGGGCAACCAAGCACTATGGGCAGCCAACCAGTTCAATTCATTTTCAAGCGGAAAAGCCGTGGCCCCGCTGATGACCAACCCAAACATGAAGAATATGACCCAGTTCCTGATCTGGTTTTTAAGTTTTGCGACTTGAGATTCGGCGATTGACATACAGCAGAATTTATTGGCTGATACCCTCTGGGGGGAGTGGGGTTCAATTTTAGGAGAAGATCAAAACAATCAATTCAATGTCGTTTAGTTAAGCGATGAGAGTATTGTTTATTATCCGGAGGAAGCCTGACGGGCTTCAATGTGAATACTCACATTCAACCCTTTCCGGGTTGGAGATACTTAACTAAACCAAATTGGCTTTAGAATATAGCCAAAATCTATTGCCACAATATGGCAATATCCTTTTTTACCCCCTTACCTTCTTTGATATGTTTTCTGGCTGCCTTCAATTTGTTGGCCAATTCAGGATTAGATAATACCCGTTCTGTTTCATCTACAGGAAGGCCCATTTCGGGCATCAGGATTGCTTTTAGTTGTTCAATAATTTTTTTATTGTTCACTTCGGCAAGTCGTTTGATGAGCTCTGTTTTTTCAAATTGGATATTCATATAGCAAATATACAAAATCAGGGCTTCATTTGTCAATTTTATAAATGGAATACTTGGATCTTACAACCCATCCCGTTCCCAAATCCTCGTGCTTCTGCCGGAATGACCTGTTACTTTTAAGTGATGTTGTGTTGCGTATTTCAACAACCTTTGCCGCAGCGGTTTCGGGTAGAAATTGGCCATAACATTATGAAAACCAGAATATGGTTTGCATATCCTCAACTGGCTCAGGACATCGTAGGCCGCCGCCGCACACCGCATCCCGAAAAATGCATAATCGTAGGGTCGTTGCGCCAAATACACCTGCTTGATTTTCATCAGTTGCACATACTGGCTATCCGTTATCGGGAAAGTAATGGAAGTGTATTTCTTGGTGGCTGTATCACCTGCCCAGTCGTTCAATGGTTCCAATATATACTCTCCGTGTTTGTGCACATTGTCAGCGAATAGATGGAACCCTTCCCCCGATGGATAAAAGCTGAATATTTCAGAATCATTCAGTTGCAGCAGCACATGGCCGCCATGGATGCCACCGAAAGCGGGTTGCTCTTTGCCTTTTTGGCCCGGCCCGGGTTGGGAACCGTACAGAAAATGAATGGTAATGGTTCGTGTGCTATCATTGGATCCTTTGGCAACTCCCAATCCAAAAATCATGGTTACTAGAAAGATGGCACTGAACTTCTTCATAAAACACGATCAATAACGCACAAACACCATGCGAAATTATTTATGTCGCTTTATAAATTTTTGAAGGTTTGGCCTCTTCTATTTCCCCCCAACTTTAGCATTTCCTTAACGTATTTCCTCAAAAAACGGTCGGATATTTGTACGGGTGAATAATATGGATCAGAAACCATGACTTTACCCAAGAGAGGTATGCCTAAATTTTTGCTCATTTCAATTTTCAGTTTTGTCGCCGTCACTGGGTTGCGTGCCCAAGGGGTGAATGTACGGGGCAAAGCCATTGATGCCGCTGATAACAGTTCCATAGTAAGTGCCGCGGTAAGCATGTACAAAACCAGCGATACCCTGCACAAGCAATATACCCAGACCGATACCGCCGGGAAGTTCCAGTTCGCCGGGGTGGTAAAGGACAACTATATCGTAAAAATATCCTTTTTTGGATACAAACCCTTGTATGTAAAGGTAGCCGTAGACCAAAAAGACATCAATCTGGGAAGATTGAAACTGAACCTCATATCCATGAAGGAAGTGAAGGTAGTGGGCCACCAAGTACGCGCCGAACAACTAGGTGATACCGTGCAGTACCATGCCGACGCATTTAAGACCAACCCTGATGCCACTGCCGAAGACCTCATCACCAAAATGCCGGGCATCGTGGTGCAAAACGGTTCGGTACAGGCCCATGGGGAAGATGTGAAACAAGTACTGGTGGATGGCAAACCCTATTTTGGTGATGACCCGACCACTGCTTTGCGCAACCTACCCGCTGAAGTGATTGACAAAGTACAGGTATATGACAAAATGAGCGACCAAAGCCAGTTCACGGGTTTTGATGATGGAAACTCGCAGAAAACCATCAATATCATCACCAAAAAGAACCGGCAAAACGGGATATTTGGCAGAGGGGTGATCGGCGGTGGAACGGACAACACCCAACTCACCGACCCAAAATACCAGGCAAGCGAGACATTCAATATATTCGATAATAACCGACGCATTTCGATTATTGGCCTATCCAACAACATCAACCAACAGAACTTCGCCACCTCTGACTTATTGGGAGTGATGGGCAGCAGTTCCCAACGGAGTTTCGGCGGGGGCGGTCGTGGTGGCCCATCTATCCAGCGCGCAGGCAATGGCGGCAGTGGCATACCGGGCAGCAGTATCAGTAACTTTATTGTGGGCCAACAGGGAGGGATCAATACCACCAATTCTGCAGGGTTGAACTATAGCGACAGCATTGGCAAAAGGCTGTACCTCACCGGAAGCTATTTTTTCAACAACACCAACAACAACACCCAAAGCACGTTGGCTCGTACCTATTTCGCAGAGAAAGGCCTGAGTCCGCTCTACAATGAAAATGATCTGGCATCCAGCAAAAACTACAACCATAGGGCCAACCTGAGGATGGAATACAGGATTGATTCGGCCAACTCCCTCGTATTCACCCCCAAATTCAACTACCAGAATACCAATATTGAGAGCAGTGTGTTTGGCTATTCGAGGACGTCAACCTTTGATACGACCAATAAAACAAACAATAATTACGGACTCACCAGCACGGGATATGATTTCAACGCCGACCTGCTCTGGCGGCACAAGTTCAAGAAAGTAGGTCGCACGCTTTCTTGGGATATCGGGACCGATATAAGCCCCAAAACCGCTTCTGATTCACTTAATGGTAAACTCAGGTATTACACCCCGGTAGATTCCAATGCCACAGTGAACCAACGTTCTACTACCCCGTCCAAATCCATGAATTTCAGCACTAGCCTGTCCTACACGGAACCTGTAGGAAAAATCGGGCAGATACAGATCAACTATAATCCGTCCTATACCCAAAGCACTTACAACAAAACCACTGTTGTACAAAACCTGCCCAACGGGGAATATATCGTAGTGGATTCGGCCCTGTCCAATGCCTACAGCTATACTAACCTGACCCAAAAAGGAGGGTTGAGCTACAGGATGCGCATCAAAACGATCAATATCAGTGCTGGGGTCAACTTCCAGAGTACCCAACTCAATGGCGCACAAACGATGCCCGTTGCCTTTTCGGCAGACAAGCTTTTCTATAATTTCCTCCCGACAGTCATGTTTTCTGACAGGTTCACCAACAAGAGCAACCTGCGGGTCATTTACAGTACTTCAGCCGGCATCCCTTCCATATCGCAGTTGCAAAGCGTGGTGAACAATACCAACCCGCTGCTGCTTACCATTGGGAACCCCAACTTGGTGCAGACCTATACGCACAACCTGGTTATCCGCTATGGCAAGACCAATACCACCAAGGCACATAGTTTTTTCCTGTTTGGCAATGTGAGCACGGCCAGCAACTATATTGGCAATTCCACCATCATAGCCTCAAAGGATTCCATACTTCCTGGCGGGTTCAAACTGGCCAAAGGCTCTCAACTTACCAGTCAGGTGAACCTGAACAACTACTGGAATGCCAGGGCATTTGCCACTTTCGGGCTGCCGCTGGATTTTATGAAAAGCAACCTGAACCTGAACGGGGGCGTTACTTTCAACTCCACCCCAGGCCTTATCAACAATGTGCTGAACTATGCCAATACCTATGCATTGAACCCAGGATTGGTGATGAGCAGCAACATCAGCGAAAAAGTGGATTTTACCTTGTCATATAACAGCAGCTATAACATCGTAAAGAACACCTTGAACGCACAAGGAAACAACAACTATTTCACCCATACGGCGGGGTTCAAATTCAATTGGATCTTCTGGAAAGGGTTCAATTTCGTGGCCGATATCAGCCATACCCTATATACGGGGCTCACCAGCCAATACAACCAAAGCCTATTGATCGTGAACGGTGGCATCGGCAAAAAGCTGTTCAAAGACCAGGGCGGCGAAGTAAGGCTATCGGTATTCGATGCACTCAACAACAATACCAGCATCACCCGCACGGTGACAGATACCTATATAGATGATGTGCAAACATTGGTGCTGAAGCGCTATATCATGCTCACCTTCAGCTACAACCTAAAGAAGTTTAAGTCCTGAGGCACTTTTAACCGCAAAGACGCAATGCACTGCCCCTCATTGTGACCAAACAATCTTGCCATGGAATGCCGAATTTCCACCCCCTGCCCCCGCTGAGCGGGAGGGAACATCAATTTTCCATATCAAACTTGATGATTTTTAATGGGGCAGATAGTTGATGAGATTGGAGAAGATTGGCAATTATTTTGGATTCATTTTCGCTATACTGGCCACTTATCAACGCCAATCCATTGGGAATATCATTGATGACATTTGGTGCCGAATAGATTACATTATCAAGACTTAAACAAATAACCCTTCCAGTATTTTTTTTTGTAAAAGATTGCCATTCCTCCCAATGGGTTTCACCAAACTTTATGACAGAAACAAATGACTTCGATCTTTCATCATAATCAGAATGGGCCTCTTTTACTAGACCAGGAACAAGGAAACTTTTGCTTATTTTCGAATCACCTGTATTGAGGGCGAATAAATCGTAATTAGTGAAACCTCTTGCTGGTTTATGCTTCCATTCTGCCTTAAATGATGTAGGAAATAATTCACTTATCAAATGACTGC
>Ga0206900_1188_pt1 | contig 14040 bp, 11 predicted proteins | sample Alteio_BWOrgHeat_46_FD_153235 | JGI IMG/M metagenome (GOLD analysis project Ga0206900, IMG submission 153235) | Enriched cells from forest soil in Barre Woods Harvard Forest LTER site, Petersham, Massachusetts, United States -... | ecosystem: Environmental > Terrestrial > Soil > Temperate forest >... | reverse complement strand
GGATTGGCGGTCGTGAGAGCGCGCCCAAGCGCAACGGAGTCCTGCCCTTCCAGACCCGACTCGCGAAAGTTGCGCTCAGCGAGCTCGCGGTCCCCGGAAGCCAACAGAAGCCAACTGCGCAGAAGAACGACAGAGGGAATTTTTGCGCTGACCGGCGGAATATCGTCGAACAGGCGGAGCGCCGATCGCATCGCCGCCGGGTCAGGGGTTGTGCCGCCGATGGTGCGCTGCGCCAGAATCGCGCGGACCAAATCGAGCCGGGCGGGAAGGAACGCCGGATCAACCCGAAGAGCTTCGTTTAGATCCCCCTGACTCTGCGAAGATTTGCCCGAGATATTGCCATTCAGAGCGCGCGCGTAGAACAATTCGGGCCGGTTGGGGCCAAGAGACAATCCGTTGAGAATGTCCGCCTCAGCCTGGGCGATCTGGTTGGCTCGGGCCCGAAGAGTGGCTCGCAACGCGTACGTCCGCCCGTTAGGACGTGAGGTAAGGTCGGCGGAAAGCGCATTCTGCGCCTTGTCGTTCTGGCCCGTTTCGACAAGGGCTGCGAAGTATCGCATGCGCGCCACCGCGTCCGCTGGTTTGCGGCGGTACGCTTCCTCCAATTCCTGTAGACCCTGAGCAACCCCTCCGCCGCGGATCAGAGAGAGGGCGTGGAGGTGCTCGAAACGCTGATCGTGGGCTGCGTACAGACCTTGAAGGATGGACTCAGCTTCGGGGGAAGTGGCCTCGCGGGCCAATAGGCTGTCGGCCAGATTGGCGGCGGCTTCGGATCGGCCCGGCGCGAGGCGAAGGGCTTCGCGGAAACTCTGGGCGGCGGCCGCGCTCTCGCCGATCAGGCGGTAGAACTCGCCCTGGAACTCGGAAACCTCGGCTCCGGACGGCATCGACGTGACGGTGCGCCGCGCGCCCGCGATATCGCCATGGACAAGCTGGTCCAGCGTGAGCAGCGCGGCGGCGCGCACGTTGCCCGGTTGCACCTTCAGCGCCTGAGCGAGGTGCTCACGCGCGGTGTCCGCGCTGCGCCGACGGAAGTCACGAATGGCGAGCGCGGCATGCGCGTCCGCCATGTAATGCCCTTTGACCAGGAGTTCCTTTTCGGCCCAGTCGCCAGCCCATGTCACATACTGCTGGCTTGGGTAACGCACCATTACATGGCTGAGCTGAACGCGCGCATCGCGATAGTTTTCGTCGGTCCGAACGACTCGGTTGAGTTCGTCGAAGGCCTCCTGGTTGCGTTTCAGATCCGCCAGGGCGACGCCCAGCAAATAGTGAGCCTCCAAATCATCCGGCTGCTGCCGCAGAGCACGGGAAAATTGCGCAGCGGCCTGTGCGTAGTCGCGTTGGGCGAGCAGGGCGCGGCCGCGCTCAAGGATCGCAGCCGAGTTATTACTGGTTGCCGGTCGGCCGCAACCTGCCAGAAAGCAGACCGCGAGACAACAAACCACAGCTGAAATTTGAATACGAGACACAGGCGGGGTAAAAGCGTATTTTAACGCACGGTTTCTCATCGCATCCGATACACGCGCCAGCGACTGACGACCTTAGGAAAGATACTTTGTGGGACGCCGTCATAAACCAAATCGCCGTAACGATCCAGGATTGCGTCCTCGGCATCCGGTGCGGCTTCTTTAATAACGTAATCGACGCGAATACGGTCGAGCGCCGTAGAAGTGACGGGGTCTGCCATGTGGACGATCCGGTTCGAGAGGTTGGCTCCGGCGAAGGCGAACCCCATCCGCTCATCCACGCTCCGGTCGAGAATTGACGAGCCCGTCGGCAGGCGATCGAGAAGTGAGGGATAACCGTAATAGCCGGCGCGGGACCAGTTGTGACTCGTGAAGCGGTTCCAGATGCGATGGCCAGGCACGGCCAGGCAAAGGGCCATTCCAAATCCGACCGTCGTCACCAGCAGAACCGAAGCGACGGCGCGGTGCAGGAGGGCAAGATACGACTCGAGCTGAGCGCAGAGCACCGCGACAAGCACGAACACCGGAAGACCGAAACGGGGTACCGGGAGGAGCCTCCACCACAGGAGTCCGAGGATCAGACAGGCGCCAGTCAGGACCACGAGCGGAAAGCGCGGTCTGCGAAGGCTGTCCACTATAGCGGCCAGCAAGGCGGCGACGGAGAAGGCCGCGAAGCAGGGACCGACGCCCTCATCTTCGTTAACCGTAATCCTGGCTCGGGGAAGCGATACCGGTTTGACCGGCGTGTTAGCCGGGAGCGAAACGGCCGAGAGCGCTGGCACCGCAGCGTGGAGGGTCGGAAGAACCGGATTCACCTGAACCGGAGGAAAGCCGATCGCGCCTGGCAAGTTGATCCCATCGACTCGTATCGGGAACGGATAGGCAGGATTACCCGTGGCTGCGCTGGCGCGGCAGACCCAGAACGTAAGCGGAGCGGCGGCGGCGATCACGGCGGCCGCGAGCAGCGCCGCGCGCTTTTGCCGCCAGCCAGCCATCAGCAGGAAGATCAGAACGAGCCCCGCATAAGGGATAAATATATGCTTAGTTCCCATACTGAGGCCGCAGCACAAGCCGCACAGGAGCGCATGCTTCGCCCGCCCGTTCTCCGCATACAGGAATGCGAAGTTCAGCGAGGCAAACAGGAACGCCGTGCCGAAGGCGTCAACATTCAGATAGAAGGCCTGGAAGAAGACCAGCGGCATACTCAGCGCAACAATGACCGCAAGTTCGGCCCCGCGCTTCGATCCGGACAAACGCCGGCTGACGAGGTACACGGCAAGCGCCAGAATTCCGGTCGCAACGAGATTGCCTGGGAAGACGAGGTTCTGGGCGTTGAGGGCGATTGCCGGAAGGGTGAACAACTCCGCGTTGGCAGGCAGCGACATGTTCCACTTCAGGTCAAGGAGCCGGACCGAGGCCGTCTGAATCCAGGAAACGGGATTCATCAGGTGATACGCGATGGCGTCGTATCCGCTGGGATAACCCGTCAGCCTCTCGATGAAGAAGAGGCAGTAGGCGCCTCCGACGATCGCGAGCGGCAGCGGAAACGAGGCGTGCAGATCTGAGATCCGCGGCAGATGAAACCAGCGGAACGGCCGGTCGAGCAACAGCCAGATTGCGATGAAGAAGATGGCGGCAGCCACGATCCAGGACGACCGGAATGCGGGAGCAGCCGCATACAGGTTGAGCAGACCGAGGGTCTGAAATCCGAGAATCCAGACAATTGCGAATAGGCAGAGGCTTTGGAGAAGGCGCTCCGCCTGGGCGGTCAAGGCGCGCGCCTCAGCACTACCGAAACTGCTGTCAGCAGCAGCCCGGAACCGGCGAAGTAGATCAGAGCGCTCATCGCGCAGACCAACACGTACAGCATTGCGAGGCTCTTCTCCGGGGCGTCGGCGGATTCAGTCACGGCACTGGGAACTCGCCGCGTCTCCGAGACATGGCTCACTACGGCGCATAGGAATGCAAGGCCGCTCGAGAGGAAATAGAGGAAGTGAAAGGGAATGGCGGCGAGCGCGAACAGTCTGCCGCGGTTACCCGCCAGGAACAGATAAAACTGGCGATTGATCGCGACGAGCGTGAGCAATACAAACAGGAACGCCGTCCCCAACGGGTGTTTGGGCAGGTAAAACCAGACGAAGGCCACGAGGGAGAGACAATACCCTCCGGCGAGCGCGCCCGTACGGCGGTGCCAGGTACTCGTGGGGCAGGCGTAGCGATGACGCGTGAATAATGCGAGCCACGAAATAAGCAGCAGAGGAATGATGATGACGACGTGGCTCACCCACGCGAGCGCCGCAATTAGAATCATCACGCCGGTCATGACTCCCGTGATCAGCCTGTGGTTCTTGTTGGAGGACTCCAGCCAGTAGTAAGAGAGCAGGATAAAGAAGGTTACAAACAGCGGGATGAGAAAGGCCGCCCCGGTCTGGATGGCAACCGCGGCGCCGAGCAGAATCATTAGGAAAACCAGCGCCACGCTGATGCGCTGGCTGATGCGCAGATTGAGGTCATTGGGCATGTGCCCCGAACGAACGATCAGATTCGACCATGGCAGCGCACGATAAAAGAAATCGGTTTTGATGACGTTACGCATGCTCCAGCGCTTCAGGTGTTTCACCCGGACTTCGGAGATGAGCGCAATCCGACGCCCCGCCTGGGTGAGCCGGTAGCCGAGTTCGATGTCTTCTATTGCCGGGGCGCTGTAAAGCTCGTTAAACATCCCGCAGTCGAAGAATACCTGGCGCCGGATGGCGCCGCAGCCTGCCCAGAACGTCGCTGCCTCGCGTTTGCCCGACTGGTGCACGAATGAGTGCATCAGATTGCGGTACTGCGACATAAAGTTGGACGCCTGAGGCTTGTCATCGTACGACCCGATGACAGCGTCGAGCGTCGGATCGTTCGCCAACGCCTCGACGATGCGCGAGATCGTGTCGGGATAGACCTCCACGTCGGCGTCCAGAAACAGAAGGATGTCTCCCCGCGCCGCCGCGGCCCCGCGGTTCCGGGCCGTTGCCGGACCGGCGTGCACCTCTGTGCGGACGACACGAGCGCCGTAACTGGCGGCTATCTGCGCAGAATTGTCATCAGAGCCGTCATCGACGACGATCAGTTCGCAAATATTCCCCATCGCCGGCCGAAGCCGTGCGAGACAGCGGGCCAGATGTTCCTGCCCGTTATGCACCGGGACAATAACAGACACCGGTTTCGACATTAAGATTTCATAATAGCAATAGCCGACACCGTAATTGATCCAACAGTTCCAGTACCATAAGCTCGGGGAACTATGTGTTTTACAGCACATGATATGAAAAAGATAGGGAAAATGCGCTGCTGGACTGCGACGCAAGATTCTGGCTCAGCTATTTAACGGTACTGAACTTCACTTATGGCGGAGGGCTTGCCCGAACGCGACCAGCGTCGTTGCGAGATCGCCTGGGTCGGTCCGAGTCTGGATCACGAGGGACGCGTCGCGGTAGTCCTCGGATGAGTGGGCGCATCGGAGGCGCCATCAGGCGAATTTAGGGACCGCATGGATGGCGTCGTTCATGTCCTTGTAAGTCGAGAGTCCGGACTTCCTGGAACAAGCTCGGGATGCTCAGCCATTGATTGCCGAGGCATAGGCTGCCAATAGGTAGGAAAAAGTGTCAATCCGGATCGCGCGGCGAGCATCCGCCCCCTATGCGGATGCCTGAATGATCTACAAACACACTGGAACATACCCGCGAATCTACGGGCTTGGCGCTAAGGAGAGCTTCACGCGATGGCTCCTGGCGCTGCAAAAACTCACAACCAAAGTCTGGTATCAACTAGTGAGCGTACAGGCGGACCAGAATCTCACTTTCATGAACTTCGGGTATGCCCCGGCGGAGGCGGACCGAAGTGAACCTGAGTTGGACCCGGCAGACGGGCGCAATCGCAACACGATCCAGCTTTACAGACGAGTGACTGCCGCGGTGGACCTGCGCGGTAAGGACGTTCTTGAGGTGGGATGTGGGCGAGGCGGGGGAGCGGCTTACATACAAAAGTATCTTACGCCGCGTTCGATGACAGGGATCGATTTCTGCGGAAAAGCAGTGGCATTCTGCGTGAGACAGCACGGTGGAAAAGGGATTTCGTTTGCGCGCGGCGATGCAGACGCCCTCGACTTTCCGCCGGAAACATTCGATGTTGTCGTGAATGTGGAGTCCTGCCACTGTTATCTCTCCGTAGAGCGATTTCTTGCGGGGGTTTTTCGAGTCCTCCGGCAGGGCGGGAACTTTCTGATAGCCGATATGGGGCCGAAACCTTATATTGAGGCGCTACGCGAAGAACTGGGAAGATCAGGGCTATCGATGGTCGAGGAAGAGGACATCACCGCTTGTGTGGTTCGGGCACTTCAACTGACGACCGAGAAAAACGCCACGGAAATCCGGGCACAAGTACCTCGGGGAGTGCGCTCGCTATTCAGCAACTTCGCGGGCATCGAGGGTACGCCGGTCTTCGAAGCATTGCGCAGGCGCGAATGGGAATACGTGCGCTTTGTAATGCGCAAAATCTGAGGTCAGATTACCTCGATACTTCTGACCCGCACGTGATCGCGTGCCCTGCCGGACGTCGACCCCAGCTCCCGAAGCTGAGCGCGCGCGTTCTCCATTTTTGGGCTGTCCGGCGCGATCAGGAGATCGAAGCCATGTTCCGCGAACTGCTTTGCGAGTTCAAATCCGATACGCTCGAAGCTCCGGTTACTACGGCCAACCGGTTTTGTATTCCGTTCTGCATGATTGCTCCTTATAAGCGTTGGAGACTCAGGCCGGCAGTTCCGCCGCAAGTGGAAATTCGTGAGTCTTACGTCCTTCGTCACCGTCGTACTTCTTTGTCGTTTTGAACAACTCGTAGCGACCGTCGGCCGCCTCTTCTTTACAACGGCTCCGCAAAGCGCTCATCGTGGCGTCTGAAAGGGGCTGGAATCCGCTTGCAATCGCGATGTTCTGCTCCAGCACATCGGGCGACTCCATGCCGCTGATCGTCACCGCCACCGGAAGGCTCATTGCGTACGACAGCCCCTCTTGGGCTGTGACACCGCCTTTACGTACCATCTCCCCGCTGCCGCCGAGACTTTTCATTCCCAGCGGAGCTATACCGCGCCGCGTAGTTCCGGCAACACCTGCCGCTCAAAACTGCGAAATGTCGCATCGAAGCAGTTAAGCGGTAACTGAACCGTGTCAAACGGGTAGTTGTGGGAGAGCATACGCAGGTGAATCGACGGATCTTTGTGACCGGTGAACCCGACAAACCTTACTTTTCCCTGCTTCTTCGCTTCATCAAGCGCCTCGATTGCGCCACCCGGCGCGAAAATCAGATCGGGGTCGTTCTCATAGATCACTTCGTGAATCTGCCAGACATCCAGATGATCTGTGCGCAGCCGGCGAAGCGACTGTTCCAACATTTCCATTGCTTTCTGCCTGCCGCGTCCGTGCGTGCAGACCTTGGTCATGAGAACGACGTGGTCTCGCTTCCCCTCGAGCGCCGCGCCCATCCATTCTTCGCTTTTTCCCTCGTGATAGTCCCAGCAGTTGTCGAAGAAATTAATGCCGGCATCGATGGCGCGCGCCACCATGCGTTTGGCCGTCGGAAGATCCGCGGAGGAGCCGAGATGAAAGCCCCCCATCCCGATGATCGACGTCTGAAGGCCCGTCTTTCCCAGCGGACGTTTCGGAATACTGTTTCGTTGTTGCGCCATCGCCATGCTTCCCGCGGCAGCCGCCGTCGTACCGAGAAATGCCCTTCGTGTGGATTTCAAGGGGACTCCGGTTTGGCGAACGGGTGACCCGAGTTGTCCGTTGAGTGGAGCATCTCCAGTACTTCCTTCTGCGCGGTATCGATCGGAAACTCATGCGCCAAATGGGCTTCGGGATTGTCATATTTCAGCGACAGCTTGTATAACTCGAAGCGGCCATCTGACGCGGCCGCGCGAATCCGATCGACCAGAGAACGCATCTCGTCCTGCGTCATCGGCTTGAACTTGCTCGCGATGTCCAGATTCTGCCGAAGGATTTCTGGTTTATCCACGCCGGTAATTGTTACCGTGATTCCGGGCACGCTCATCGCATAGCGCAGCGTCTCCTCTGGCGTAAGGATCCCCTTTTTCACCGGATCCGCCGTGCCGCTGAATGGCTTCATCCCGAGCACCGCCATCCCCTTCTGCGTCGCCTCGGGCACAACCTGTTTCTGAAAGCTGTTAAAAGAGGCATCGAAGGGATTAATGGGCATTTGCACGGCGTCGAAGTGAAATCCGGTTTTCAGCATGCCGAGGTGCATGGCCGGGCTCTTGTGCCCGGTGAAACCGACGTAGCGCACTTTGCCTTCGCGCCGCGCCTGCTCCAGGGCTTCAGCGGCGCCATTAGGCCGAATGAAAAGGTCCGGATCGTTGTCGAAGCTGACGCCGTGAATCTGCCAAAGATCAAGGTGGTCTGTCTGTAATCTGCGGAGCGATTGTTCCAGCATCCGGATGGCAAGCGCCCGATCACGGCCATGAGTGCAGACCTTGGTCATCAGGAACACGCCCTGACGCCGGCCCTTTAGCGCCGAACCAAGCCAGACTTCGGACTTGCCGCGATGGTATTCCCAGCAGTTATCGAAGAAGGTGACTCCCTCATCGATCGCAGTGTGGACGATTTGCTCGGCGGTCTTCTGGTCTTCGGCGTCGCCGAGATGATGACCACCGAGCCCCAGCGCCGAAACCATCGGGCCGCCGGGCGTGAAGGGGCGTTGCAGCATCGTTTGCAGCATCGTTTGCAGGATCTTGCCAGCATTCGTTGCGCCAGCGTCTCGAACGCCACTTTGCCGCGAAATTTGTCGGTCAGCAGTATGCCCGCACCATTCGGCTGCAAAACTCCGCGAATTCGGCCGGGGGAGTGATGCATCTGTCGCAACTTTAGGCGAGGCTCGATTGCCCGATACGGATGTGATTGTCACGTCGTTGGTCAGTCTGCCGGCCAGAAAAGGTCGATTGCGGATCCCGGCAGAGAGGACCCCCACCTGGCCGATTCCGGACACGTATATTGGATTCGCCCTCCCCATTCTGTGAATTCGAATACCGCGATGCCGGAATTGGGCGTCACGCCGGACGACGCGCATGACATAGTGGACTACTTCTACTCAATAAACTGACCCACGCGGAGTCTTTGGAGAAATCATGATCACACTTGCCGATGCAAAAAGAGTTATCGCAGCCGCCGAGGAAAAGGCGGAGGAGATTGGCCAGCCAATGAACATTGCCGTGGTCGACGGGGGCGGGAACCTGGTTGCCCACATCCGCATGGACAAGGCATGGATTGGAAGCGTCGATATCGCAATTAACAAGGCATGGACGGCAAGAGCCTTCGACATCGCTACGCAGAAACTTGGGGAACTGAGTCAGTCCGGCGATCAATTCTTCGGGATTCATGCTTCCAACAGTGGACGCGTGATGATCTTCGCGGGCGGGGTACCGCTGAAACGCGGAGATCAGGTCGTCGGCGCAATTGGCGTGAGCGGCGGCCTGGGGAAGCAGGATCAGGCTGTAGCAGAAGCGGGCGCGGAAGCCTTTTAGGCCGGGTCGGGCCTCGCAGTCCTTGTAGTGGCGGCGATACAGCGTGAGCGGCGTACATTAGGTATGCGCACATTGCCCGCTATTACACGCGAAAACGTGAATTTTCTTGGAGGTATTGAAAATGGAGTGGCGGTGAGGGTGGGATTCGAACCCACGGAACCCGTGAAGGTTCAACGGTTTTCGAGACCGCCCGATTCAACCGCTCTCGCACCTCACCGTTTCCTAATCGTACCATTTCCCGATACTTACATCGACTGTCGCCACGCTGGTTTTTCATTGAGCCGGACGGAGCGCTTCGGCCGAGTTTGAGACTCCCACGTTCACTGGAGCATGACCCAAAGCGGGTTGGATGCCTGCCCGTTTACAGTAACGACGACATCCACCCGGCCCCTTCCTTTCAGATTGGATGGAATCAGAACATTGACCTGGTCCAGGCCCGGATACGTGGCTTGAGGGCCGTGATATGTGGACTTGGCGTACTCCCCGCCGATCGTCACGTTGACTGCGGAACCGTTTCGAATTCCCGTCCCAAACAGAACGAGATAAACAGATCCGCTGGAGGGATCGATCGCGTTGGGGCCGCATCCGGAGGCCCCGCATGTAGCGGCGTAGGAGACGTTCGATCCGGAGATTACGTCCGCTGCGGCGTAGCCAGACCCATATGCATCCGCGGATAAAAGCGTTGGCGCCACCGCGAAAATCAGGGCGTTCCCGGTGGCGGCGCTTGCGCCGTTGTTGCTTACCGCCACTGTGGCGACCCCGCCCGCAACATTAGAGGGCATCACAAAATTGATCTGGGATGGCGACGCATAATAAATTTGAGCTGGAGTCGAGGCGCCCGCGGTGTCGGTTACCAAAACCGTGACGCCGCCCAGAGTTGTACCGAGCGCGGGTGATTGCGCTACCGCCACAGCACTGGCGAGATTTGACCCATACGCCGAGGCAAGCGATCCGGGAGCAAGCGAATATCCGCCGGTTGCCGAGTTCACCACAACCAGCGAATTCGAGGCGCGCGTGATCGTTTGCAGAGTAGGCGGATATGCGGCCCCTTGTACGGTGGGCGACAGCGGGAGGGGAGGGCGCGGAGACTGCGTAAAGTCGAATGCGTCGAACATGTCATTCGCGGTGTTGTCGCGCGCGGTCATCGAATTGATCTGAAAGCGCTCCTCGACCGTCTTGAGCCACGACTCGAACGAATAGGTCTTGTGATCGACGTAGTTCTGGCGCGCGTACGGGCTGATAACCAGACCGGGCGTTCGCATTCCTAATCCATACTGATCCACTTGCGGCGGATAAACGTGATCGTAAAAGCCGCCCCAATCGTCCCAACTTACAAAAATCGCCGTGGTGTTCCATTGCGGCCCATTCATCACGGCGTCTATAAGGCCCGTCACGTACGCCATTCCTTCCTGAACGCCCGAGGGCGGATGTTCGCTGATTGCCGCCGAAGGAATCACCCAACTCACTTGAGGAAGAGCGCCAGTCATCGCATCGGCATAGAATTGCGCGGTGTCCACCAACCGGCTCCATTGCACCGGATCGCCCTTCACAGCCGGAAACGCGGGAAGTGGATTCCAAATCGTATAAGTTTTGGGGTCCTGCTGCTGCTCAGTGGGATTTCCAATCACCTCGCCGTCTTCGGTGTCGGGGATCGTACCCGATGTTACATAGTATTTCCAGGTAATCTGGCCACTGGTCAGCAGTTCCGTAATCTCCGGAAAGCTGTATGAAGGCGGCCCCGGAGGGTCCCCCACCCATCCTCCGCTTTGCGCCGCCAGCATATAGAGGTGCGCGGGAAGGCTCCATGAAGCGACGGACTCAAACATTCGGTCCTGAAGCACATACTGGTTCGCGTAGTTCCAGTAGTTGGGGATCTCGTGGAAGTCATGCCAGCCCATGACATCGCGTGGATCCGCGCCGGGGGTTGTGCAGGTGGGCGCTGGAGGCACGCAATCCGTCGTGCTTATGCCCAGGAATGACTGGGCCAGGAATCCGTCCATCGCGCCACCGTTCATATCGCCCTGAGCATTGCTCCATACGTGGGGTCCTCCGCGGTTGACGTCGTTGACATCGTGATACGGAGCCACGCAACCCTGAAGCTGCGGCGCTGTCAGGCAGACAGCCGGCACTCCGTCAGCGTGCGGATATGTGCCGAAGTAAGAATCAAAGCTGCGATTCTCCTGCATGATGAACACGAAGTGCTGAATGTTGTTCAGACCGGGCGGTACGGTAACCTGGGCGGCAGCGGGTCTCCGCGGCCGCGCAAGGACGAACGCGAGCGCCGCTAGAAAAAAAAAGCCCAAAGCCTTTGGCAACCGGGTTGCTCTCTTTGCCATCGCTCCTCCGAAGGGCGGATCAGTATTTACAACGCCTGAATTTCTCCGCCCGATTAGCCTACGAGGGTTCGGCACAGCAATTGGCCCACCAGAAGGACGGAACGCTTCGTCACCTTACGCGACATTTCATTCAACCGAAATCGGGTTGTAATGGCTCCGCAACCTCCGACGTTGAAAATTCGGGTCAACTCAGAGGCATGGGCCATTGGGGGAGTTCACGGGCCAAAAGGCTTGTGGTGCTCGCGGTCGTCACGCTGAGCGGGGCGGCACGCATCGCCGATCTTCGCGCACAGGATCTTCGCGCTCAGAAGGTGGAAGCGCGCGTCCATCGGGCCTCCTCGGCCCAAATGCCTCGCAATACCTGCCCGGTCAGAACGCCGGGCGGCGCGGTCGGCGAACCGGAAGATCTCCGTAGCGTCAACGGCGGACTGACGGTCGACTTAACTCTTCACAACTATAAGGAGGCCGATGGCTGGTCCCGTTACTGCTACACCACGCAGGATGGCAAGGAGTCTCCCAATCTCAGGCTGAATCCGGGCGATCTTCTCATCCTTAATCTCAGGAATGATCTCACCGAACCGAACGGCGTTGCATCCGCCGGGAACCATCACCTGCACGACGGCCACAAAAAGCAACACGACCCGTGCACCGCCAGTCTGATGACGTCGACTTCGACCAACCTGCACTTCCATGGCCTGACTATCCCGTCGGCGTGCCATCAGGATGAAGTGCTCAGGACGTCGATTCAGCCACAGGAAAAGCCGTTCCAATACCGCTTTCGCATTCCGGCGAACGAACCGCCGGGGTTGTACTGGTATCACCCGCACATTCATGGCTTCAGTAAAGCGCAGGTATTGGGAGGCGCATCGGGCGCGATCGTCGTCGAAGGAATAGAACGCGCCGTGAAAGAAGTTGCCGGACTCCCCGAACGAGTGCTGGTGATTCGCGATCGCGATCTGCTTCATCCCGATGCGCCGCCGGCCAAATCGGAGCCGAAGCTTCCCCCGATGCTGATCGATCGCGACGGCGACGCGGTCAACAACGGTACCGGATTCGGGAAGCCAGCCAAGGATCTTTCGATCAACTTCGTTCCGATTCCCTGGCCCGACTATCCGCCCGCGGTGATGGAAATGAAACCGGGAGAGCGGCAACTCTGGCGCGTGTTAAATGCGTCGGCCCTCACGTATCTCAATCTCGAACTGTTGCTGAACCGCAAGCCGCAACCTCTTGGCCTGGTCGCCCTCGACGGCGTACCCTTGAACCGGAACGGGAAGCCAGGAGCCGCAGTGAACTGGCAAACGCATCTCGGCGTGCCGCCCGGTGGGCGAGTGGAGTTTATTGTGACTGGCCCTTCCGCGAAGATGGAAGAACTTCTGGTGACCAGAACCGTCGATACAGGGCCTGTCGGAGAGAACGACCCCAATCGGGCGATTGCCCGAATCGTGGCTTCGGACGATGCGCCGGAGCCGCGATCGAGACTCGGTAATTCCACACAGCCTTTAGTCCCTCCCGGCGTGCCATGGCTGGGCGATGCAAAACCGGTTCGAACCCGTCGGCTCTACTTTTCTGAGAAGCCGCTGGATTCCGCGAATCCGAGCGGGCCGACGCAGTTCTTTATCACCACCGACGGTCAGGAGCCGTCGGCATTCGATCCGAATTCCGGGATTCCCAACATAGTGTCGGAACAGGGCACGGTGGAAGACTGGATCATCGAAAACCGGTCCAATGAACTCCACACGTTTCACATTCACCAGTTGCACTTCCTCCTTCTGGACTACCTGGGACGACCAGCGAATGAGCCCTACCTCCGCGACACGGTGAACGTGCCCTATTACAACGGCAGAACTCTTGTTTATCCATCTGTGCGACTCCGAATGGATTTTCGTGACCCCGCCGCAATTGGTACGTTCGTCTATCATTGCCACCTGCTTGAACACGAAGATGGCGGCATGATGGGACTCATCCGTGTAGAATCGCCCAATCCTAACCCCAACCCGGCGCAGTAACCCAATATTCACCGTTCCGACGTTCGATTGTAAGGCGCGAATTTCATACTACGTGGCGTCAGCTGCAGGCAGCACCAGATCGCGACATTAAGGAGCCGAAAAGTCTTGAGAATACCTCGACGGAACACGATACCGTTACTGCGCAAGGGGCTTGCGCTCGCCGCCCTGTTGCAGTGCGCGCCACTTCCCTTGCTGTTCGCCCAGAGTAACGACAACAATACGACGACGCCGATCAAGCATGTCATAGTGATCATCGGCGAGAACCGCACCTTTGACCACGTCTTTGCGACTTACCAGCCCGTGGCTGGCCAGAGCGTTTGGAATCTGCTTTCGGAAGGAATCGTCAATGCCAACGGAACGCCAGGCCCGAATTTCTCGAAGGCGGCGCAGAATGCTGCCTCCGATCAGGCGCCGGATTCTTTCCTGCTGAATCCACCGGACCAAACGTCATTTCCGGGCAACGTTCTTCCCGCTCCGCTGAACGGTGGCCCGACGAGTTCCTACGTACCAAACAACGATATAAACATGGCGCAGTTGTCGGAGAATGGACTGCCCGCGAGTTACTACCAGTATCTCGTTTCGGGTGGAAGCGGCCTGACGGGCGCGGTGCCGGACACGCGGATCACCAACGTAAACTCGTTGCCGGCGGGACCGTT
>Ga0206900_1189_pt1 | contig 14221 bp, 10 predicted proteins | sample Alteio_BWOrgHeat_46_FD_153235 | JGI IMG/M metagenome (GOLD analysis project Ga0206900, IMG submission 153235) | Enriched cells from forest soil in Barre Woods Harvard Forest LTER site, Petersham, Massachusetts, United States -... | ecosystem: Environmental > Terrestrial > Soil > Temperate forest >... | reverse complement strand
ACGGCCCCTGATGCGCTCTAGGCTATCAATCAATACCGCCACCCGGCCATCTACTGGTGTTTTGCGCCATTCACGCTCCAGGTTCTTTGCTTTGGCCACCAAGGTATCCGCAGAAAAATACGGGTATTTTACCTCCAGCATCTCTTGGAGATATGGCGAAACCTCATCCCCAACCCAATGTTCCTCACCGGCTTGCAGCAGTTCATTGAAATTTTGGCCGGTTTGCCCGTTCAGCCATTCTTGCGCTTTGGCCATTCCATCTTCGGCATATGCTTTGGGATGCTCTGGGTATGCCGCGAAAAAAGTGCGGTCTGTTATGGCTTGGGCCACCCTGTCGAGCAGCTCTTTATGGGTATCGGTAAGGGTTTGAGCAGTAGTTTCCATAGTGCGGTTCTTAAAAATAAACAGTGAATGTGGTAGCAAAGTTAAGGTTTGTTATAAGATTAATGTGTCTTGCTACCATAACAAGAAACAGGGCTAAAAGTTATGATATCACAAGGGCCCTTCTGAAACAGCTACTATCCATGCATGTCTTTGATAACAAAAAATAGTCAAAGCAAGGAAATGGTAGCGCGACTAATCGGATAGTCCCCCTTTAGGGGTCAATGGCCATCCCTCCTTACCTGATCCTCAATACGGGCCGTACATATTTCTTTCCATCCACAAATATCTCTACGATATAGTAGGCATCTGCCAGTTGCAGGGCATCGGCATCAATGGTATAATCCACAATACCCGCCTGCTGATAAACATCGGCCAATGTGCCGAACCGCCTTCCCAGTTCATCAAACAACAGGATCTGAACCTGGGCGGCTTTTTCCAGCTCTATCCGAACCGTTACGTCTTTTTGAAAAGGATTGGGGAACACATTGATCAAGAACTTCGGTGGCGGGAAGAAATGGATTTTTATTAGGGTATCAAAAACCGAAGTACAGCCAAATGCATTTGAAATGGATAATGAAACCTTGGTAAACGAATCAGCAGGGTAATGGAATACATGTTTTGCCGTATCGAAATGGGCCTGTCCCCCATCCCCAAAATCCCATTGACAGGAAGTCTCTAAGGTATCCGCGGCCTTGAAACGATAGGCTGGGCTATCGGGTGCATAAGTAAATTGCGCATTGGGCAAATCATAGTCTTGTACCAAAAGGGTATCCCGTTTTTTGCAACCATTGGTATTGGTTTCCAACACAATCAGGGTGTCCCTGCCTGATTTGAACTGTGCATTCGCAACATTGGAATCAACCCCCGTCATGATATTTCCTGAATGCAATGTCCAATGATAGGTGCTTCCCGAATCAAAGGGTGTGGAATATATATTTCCCTGGTCCTGACCGCAAATAGTGGTCTTCCCCTTGATTTTTGGTGCTGGCGTAGGGTTCACAAAGACCAAAACAGAATCAACCCCGGAGCAGCCCGTAAGCGAGTCGGTTTCTTTTACCGTGAACCAAGCCGTGCTATCTTGAGAAACAATGATTTTTGGCTGGGACGGAAATGTGCCTCCATTGCTGGACGACCATGAATATGAATGGCCCGATACCAGGTTGGTACCCAACGGTAGCGCATCCCCGGCACAAGTGATATGTGCCAACCCCAGTTTTGGCTTTGGCGGGGGCAAGGCAGTCACTTGCACCGAATGAGTCTTGGAACAGCCATGGATATCTGTTTCCGTCAAAAAATATTCGGTAGTGGAATCAGGATGCACCGAGATCCTGGAATTGGTATCTGATTTAAATGGCGAGACAGAAGTCCATTGATACTTATCCCCAGCTATTGAAGCTATGCCCAAAGACGTAGTTCCACCAAAGCAAATGTATTTGTTGGGCCCTGTATTGGCAGCAGGCAAGGGATGAAAAACAAGAGATATCGAATCCATTTTTTGGCAACCGGTAGCGGTAATGGTTTCGGTGAGATAATAGGTGGTATTGGTTTTTTGGACATCAGTCGGGTCGCTTTGGCTGGAGCTGAAACCCGAAGGATTGGAGGTCCAGGCATAGCTATGACCGCTAACTTCAGGTGCCCCCAAATGCAAGTTGGCCGTATCGCCCGCGCAATAGGATTTTATGATTCCCACGATGGCTTTGGGTATTGGATTAACGGTAACCAGGGCAGAATCCTTGCTAATACAACTCGAACCAACTATGCTTTCAGTCAGGAAATACGTTGTCGTGGTTATTGGGTTAATAGCTGGATTTGCCAGTGAGGATGAATATCCTGCCGGGCTGGAAACCCAAGCATAAGTATATCCCGCTACCGGGTTTTTTCCCAAGGTAACTTGAGTGCCCGCGCATACAACATGGTTGCCGCCAGCATCCAAACCCGGGGGAGGCAAAACGATTATTTTTGCCGAATCAACAGCCGAGCAGCCTGTAGCGGTTATCGTTTCAGTGAGATAGAAAACCGCAGTGGAATTTGCTTTTACCTTAGGGTTGCTGATGGAGGAAGTGAAACCAGCGGGCTTGGAAGTCCATGCGTAATTGTAGCCCTTAGTAGTAGCCCCTCCTAATGGAACACTGTCAGAAGCAGTGCTGCAAATAAATATATCCCCCATTTTGATAGGTATAGGTGAAGGATTAACAGTTATTTGGGCCGAGTCAATAGTGGAACATCCCGTAGCGGTGATGGTGGCAGTGAGATAAACCTTTGCACTCGAATCGGGAGATAAGGATATTTTGCTCGCTGATGAGGTAAAACCCGAGGGTTTTGATGTCCAAACATAACTATATCCAGTCAGTGCTGAACTGCCCAAAGTTATATGGGTTCCTTGGCAAATTGTAGTGTCACCTCCCGCATTCGCGACAGGTGGACTCGCAATGGATTTCCTCAGATAAGCAGTATCGTTGCCGTTATAAGAATCTGTTATACCGTTTGGCAAAGAGGTCCATGTTTTTATGGTATCTATTCCCCCCAAAAACATATACGGCCCAACGGTGACTAAAACAGTACTATCGGGTGCCAAGTCACCACTCCATGTGTAGACAGATTGCGTTATACGGTTGATGGATGCATTGATATTGACGGTATGCAAATCCACTTTGCCATAGTTCTTGAGCATAACCTTGATTGTGTTCTTTCCATAACAAAATATCCCGCTTGGCTGCAGGATGGATGGAATTCCAGCGTCAACAATGGTGGGACGGAATTTGGCCAAGAAAGCATCACTTTCAGCAGTATATGATGACTGAAATGCGCCGCTGGTGGCTAAATTGCTAGATCCATAGGTATTACCCGTAATATAAATATTGTTCTTTGGGTCCACACTTATCCCAGTGCCTATATCTTCGTTATCCCCACCATAATACGTGGCCCAAGTGCGTTTGCCATCAGTGTTGAATCGTGCAATAAATGCATCGTCCAAATACTCACCCCGGTTCAGGCCATAGGTCCAGGAAGTTTGGTAGGCACCAGAGGTAGCCATACCCGTGGCACTAGTGGTAGAGCCTGTTATATATACATTTCCAGCCAAATCATTGCAAATAGCACTTGCCTCGTCCGAATTGCTCCCTCCATAATACGTGGCCCATTCCAAACTGTCATCTTTATTGAATTTAGCCAAAAAGGCATCATAGTTTCCAGCATAGCTTTGAAAGCCAGGCGAATTTGGAATACTTTTATCCACATACACCTGCCCACAAATAAATATGTTGTCCTTTTTGTCAATACTCAGACCATCTGGTTTGGCATCCCCTCCAAAATAAGTGCACCACACCCTGCCTCCTGACGTATTGATTTTGGCAAGAAATATCGACCCCGTTCCTTGAATTGAAGTTTGGTATGCTCCAGAAGTGGCTAAGCCGTTTTTGTTCGAAGAACCTAGAATATACACGTATCCGACACTATCCGCCGCTATAGATGTTATTAAACTGGAACATTCGCCAAAATACGTACACCATTTAAGACTTCCACCAGAAGTAAATTTTGCCAAAAAGCCGATATCAGTGTATGAGGGATAGCAACTTGTAAAAGATGTTTGGAAAGCACCGGAAGTGGCGATATTCTGGCTGTTGGTAGCCCCCCCCAAGTATACATTACCAGCAACGTCTGTGGTAACCGTAGACCCGGAAGTACCTCCTTTCCTGCCAAAATAGGTACCCCAAGCCCTTTTGCCATCGGGTGTAAATTTGGCAAGAAAAGCATTTGAGGTTCCATTCCCATTTCCGCCATCATAAGAAGTTTGAAAAGCACCGGAACTGGCAATACCATCACCAGCAATCGTCCAGCCGGTAATATAAATATCCCCTGCAGTATCAGTGGTCACTGCATAATCTTCAGTATAGTTTCCCCCATAATATGTGGCCCAATCAATACTGCCCGAGCTATCAAATTTTGCCAAAAAGCCATAGTAGGTTTGGCCAGAGGTCCATGTTGGAGTCAAATAAGAAGTTTGGTAGGCTCCAGTTGTAGCAATCCCGCTGCTGCTGGACGAGTAGCCGGTGAAATAGACATTCCCTTTAGTATCAGCTTTCACTCCATAGGATTCGTCGTAATCGCCCCCGCCAAAATAAGTGCCCCATATTAGTTCCGGATCTATAATCAATGGATTTGTAGGATCATAGCTGTCTACCAAAAACCCGATTTGATTTTCGTGACCAAGGTTATATCGGCAACCCAAGGGAAGGTTACGGGAGTTTTGGTAGGCTTTCAATCCCGTTTCCTGTACCCATCCCAAGGGGTTCACAAATTTCAAACCCATGGTTTCGCCCAATGAGGAAAGGCTATCTGTTCCGTTCCATTGCAGTTGTATATCAGCCAGATGGGCTCCTGGGTTTACCACAAAGGAATATTCCATGCCTTGTGCCTTGCCTGCATCAAATATTAAGTCAATAAATGGCCAGATATTTTTATAGGTGAGCTTTTTATAGCCATGGGCAGTAATTCCTTCATCTGCATTTTTGCCGTAGTAGTTTTCGGTATAAGGATCAAGATTTTCTGATATTATTTGCACTTCAGGGTTTGCGTTCACGAACTGCATTTCCATGCGGGCAGCTTGAATGGAAGCGGAATCAGGTATCTGATGTTTCCTCCTACCGATTTTTTTAGTGTCGGAAGCCTTTTTGCATTTCGTATCCATACTCGCAAACACAAACATCACCCTGTCTTTTTTGAAATAGATATTTACCCCGTTTTGCTTAGCATAGTAGGAAATATCTGATAAGGCGTTTTTATCGCTGCCATTCCGCGAAAAATCAGCCAGTTGGCCTTTGTTTTCCATAAAAACAAAGGGCTTGCTTTTAGAAAAGGTGGTCTGGAAACCCAACTCTTGGGCATTGGCAGCCCAGGAACAAGCACAAACGATGGAAAACAACAAAAAGGCTGGTAGTTGCAGGGTTTTCACATGGGGGTCTTTTATACGAATATAATAAATAAACGGATACGAAACGCAAATTGGGGGGATGATTTCAAATTTCACATTCCTGTCAACTTTCCTTTTGCCTACCTTTGCACCATGCAACAGATAAAAATGGTTGACCTGGGCGGGCAACATGCCAGGATACAGGCAGAATTGGACGAGGCTATCGCCAATGTGATGCGTACCACAGCCTTTATCAAAGGGCCTGACGTGACATTGTTTGAAAAAGAACTGGCGGCCTATCTTGGCGCGAAACATGTGATTGGCTGTGCCAATGGTACCGATGCCCTGCAACTGGCCCTCATGGCACTTGAACTGCCAGCGGGCAGTGAAGTGATCACTACCGATTTCACCTTTGTAGCCACGGCAGAAGTGGTTCGTTTGCTGGGCTTTACACCGGTTTTGGTGGATGTACACCCTGATACCTTCAATATTGATCTGAAAAAACTGGAAGCAGCCATTTCCCCAAATACCAAGGCGATCATTCCCGTGCACCTGTTCGGGCAATGCTCCGATATGGAAGGGATATTGGATATCGCCAAAAGGCATGATCTATATGTGATAGAAGATACGGCCCAGGCCATTGGCACCCAATATACCTTTGCCGATGGTTCGAAAAAGACAGCGGGTACCATGGGCCATATTGGCTGTACCTCTTTTTTCCCATCGAAAAACCTGGGTGCTGCCGGGGATGGCGGTGCCATATTTGTGAATGACGATGCACTGGCCGCCAAAATAACCAGCATTGCCAACCATGGCATGGGCGAGCGGTATTATTATGACTATATCGGCATCAATTCCCGGCTCGATACCTTGCAGGCCGCTATCCTGCAGGTGAAACTGAGGCATTTGGACGAATACAACACTGCCCGGCAAAAAGCAGCGGCCGCATACGATCTTGGTTTTAAGGATAATGCCCATCTTCAAATACCTGCACGGACCACAAATTCTACCCATACCTTTCATCAATACACCTTAAAAGTATTGAACGGCGATCGTGACAAGCTATCAGAATACCTGAACAGCAAGAACATCCCCAATAAAGTATATTATCCGGTTCCCATCCACGCCAGCAATCCTTATGTGGATCTTTGCCGATATGATATCAGCCAATTGGGTGTTACGATGCAAATCATAGACCAGGTCATCAGCCTGCCCATGCACACCGAACTGAGCGAGGAGCAATTGGGGTATATTGTTGATACGGTGAATGGGTTTTTTAGGTAGATACCAGTGATGATAATTACAAAGCTGGACTTAATCTTCATTGATAGAAGACCGTATTAGGTTAACTTTGTGCATCTTTCCGCCCCTGACCCCTAAAGAGGAACTATCCGAACAGGCTAAAGCGAGATGACGTAAACTCATAACAGGACTAAGCAACAAAACTGTAAATTTTTTTCAGGACGAGACAAATTGTTGATAGTCAGTAGCTACAGGATTTACGTTTATTTCCCCTGCGGGCTTACAACCGGTTTCAGCCGCAGGATAGACACTTTTTTATCTCCTGGCAACACCATGCTTATCCGAACGGATAAAAGTACCGGTACCTTGTTTGACATTGTCCTGCTCATGGTCATTGGGCAAAGTTGCTGTTGACCTTTGGATTCCAATATGATTTGCGATTCGTTTTCGCGGTTCCGCTTCCAAGTGCCTGAGGTTTTTTTCTTACCGTATTGCAAGGTATAGGTATTATCAGCATTGAACTGTAAAACCACTTCCTCAGTTCTTTTCACACTGGTTTCCAGGTCTTCCAGCAGTTCTGCTTTCAATTCGCCACCATTCACTAAAATTTCATCATTGGTAAGATATCTTGGGGCAGGCTTGTTTTCAACCGTAGGCGGTGGAGGTGGTTCCACTACCTCTCTGGGAGGGCTATACTCACCAGTCACGTCGCCAATCGATCCGTTGCCATAGCTAGGTTTTTTATGCATTTGCTTTTGAGAAGATTTCCGATATTTAAAAACGGTATCGGCATCTTTATAGCTGCTCATAAAACTTATGATACTATCATTTTCATCCATTAGGCCCATGCCCATTTTTTCGAATGTCTTCATGATAAAGATTTGTGGCTTCCCGTGGTCTTCCATCAGTTTCAGTTGCATGATTTCTGGGTTGAATATCCATTTTCCAGTGGTCAATAGGGTATCCTTCAATTGGCTATAGCTTCCATCAGGACGGATGGTGAGCAGACGTTTTGCGGTGTTTTCTTCTGCATAGTCTGAATAATAATCGTAGCTGTATTTTTTCGGGCCATTCACTTGCCTCCAAGATCTGATGAAGGATGGTATAGCCGGCCCAGAAGTACCAGGCGTAGCAATAAACCTGATGTTCACGGCATCCAGCTCTTTTCCGGGCAGGTGGAGGGTAAGTTCCAGGACATCATCGGTAACCCTTTTTATTTTGAACATCAGCCCATCAATATCAATGTATTTGGCCTTTTGCTTTTCAAAAACCATAAAGCTATCTCCCACCATGATATCATCAGAAAAGATATAATCAGATCCGTTCTTGTTTAAGCGTAGATATACATAGGACTTATCGGTATACTTTCTGAATTCAGGGAAAGTGGTGCTAAATGACTTAATGTCCACCAGTTCCCAGGTTTTGTATAGCTTGTCGGCCCAGTGCGTATTGGGGTCGTTGTTGCTTTTATGGGATGGCTGGCCATGAACCACAAAGGGGGTATAGGCGAGACAGAGGATGAGGATGAGGACAGCACAAAGGGGGCGGAGGAACATAGCTCGTTTTTTTACAAAGATAATGGGTTTGTTTTTCAAAGACCGTGCCTGATTTCTTTCCGTATTTTCTGAAGGGTTCTGTCAATAAGCCGATTTTGTTGTGAGTGGCAAAGGAATCCAGCCTCCCGCGCCGTCATATAAGTTAATTTCCTTAATTTTGCACCCTATTTTACTGCCCTTAACAGGTACATGGCGAAACTTAGCATTATTATACCGGCCTATAACGAAGGCCGCACCATACATAGGATATTGAACAAGGTGGTGGCTGTAAACCTGGCCGGGGGCATGGACAAGGAAATTATTATTGTGAACGACTGCTCCAAGGACAATACCATAGAGGCCGTGAACCAATTCAGCCTGGAAAACCCGGGCACGGATATACGGCTCATTTCGCATGAAGTGAACAAAGGAAAGGGAGCGGCGCTGCACACGGGCATCAAACATGCCACTGGAGAATACCTGGTGATACAGGATGCCGACCTGGAATATGACCCAGAGGAATATAATCTGCTATTAAAGCCCGTGCTCGATGGCTTTGCCGATGTAGTGTATGGGTCTCGGTTCATGGGGGGCAATGCGCATAGGGTATTGTTTTTTTGGCATACCATCGGCAACAAAATGCTCACTATGGCATCCAACATGTTCACCAACCTGAACCTGACCGATATGGAAACCTGTTATAAGCTGTTCAAGACCGATATCATCCAGAAGATAAACCTGAAGGAAGCGCGGTTCGGGTTTGAACCTGAAGTAACTGCCAAAGTGGCCAAGGTGCCCAATATCAGGATCTATGAAATAGGCATCTCCTATTATGGACGAACCTATGAAGAGGGCAAAAAAATCGGGATGAAGGACGCTTTCCGTGCCCTGTATTGCATTTTGAGATATAACTTGTTCAGCTAAAAATATTTATCCCAATATATCAACAATAACGAAATCACCAATAACGAACGACAATAACCATGAAAATTTCAGTAGTAGGTACAGGATATGTAGGGCTGGTCACCGGCACCTGCTTTGCAGAAACAGGCAATACCGTTTTTTGCGTGGACAACAACGCTGAAAAGGTGCGCAAGATGCAGGCCGGCCAAATCACCATTTTTGAACCGGGCCTTGACATCCTTTTCGATAGGAACATCAACCAGGAGCGTTTGAAATTTACCACCAACCTGGCAGAAGGGATCGAAGATGCGAAGATCATTTTCCTCGCATTGCCCACCCCTCCCGGTGCGGACGGTTCTGCTGACTTAAAATATGTGTTGCAGGTTGCTGAAGAACTTGGACCATTGTTGAAGGATTATACGGTAATTGTGGACAAAAGCACCGTACCGGTAGGTACTGCCGAACTGGTACGCGCCAAGATCGCATTGGGGGCCAATGTGCCGTTTGATGTAGTATCCAACCCTGAATTCCTGAGGGAAGGCGTTGCCGTAGAAGATTTCATGAAACCAGACCGTGTGGTGATCGGTACCTCCAGCGAGCGTGCGAAAGAAGTAATGGAAAAACTGTATGCCCCATACGTGCGCCAGGGCAACCCCGTGATATTCATGGACGAGCGCTCTGCCGAGTTGACCAAATACGCCGCCAACGCGTTCTTGGCCACCAAGATCACCTTTATGAACGAAATAGCCAACCTTTGCGAAAAGGTGGGTGCTGATGTGGACGATGTGCGCAAGGGCATCGGGTCTGATAGCCGTATCGGCAAGCGGTTCCTTTTTGCAGGCATTGGTTATGGTGGAAGCTGTTTCCCCAAAGATGTACAGGCACTGAGCAAGACATCGGAAGAATACAACTATGACTTCAAGATGCTGAACGCGGTGATGGACATCAACGAAAAACAAAAAACAAAACTGCTTCCCAAGTTGAATGCCTATTTCAACGGCCAACTGGAAGGCAAGACCATAGCGATATGGGGCCTGGCATTCAAGCCAAACACCGATGATATCCGCGAAGCCCCGGCATTGTACAACATCAACGCATTGTTGGAAATGGGTGCCAAAGTAAATGTATATGACCCGGAAGCTGCCGAAAACGTAAAAAAGCTTGATGGGCGATAAAATAAGCTATGCCAAAGACCAGTACGAAGCCACGGAAGGGGCAGATGCACTGATGATCATGACCGAATGGCCGGTATTCAGGACACCCGATTTTGAGATATTGGGCAAAAAACTAAAAAACAAAGCGATATTTGATGGCCGAAACCTGTTTGAAATGCACGAAATGAAAGAAATGGGCTTCTATTACGAATCCATTGGCAGGGCACCCGTACTGCAAACCGAAACCGTTCTATCCGAAAAAGCATCATAAATCCAATACATACAACAATGGCCAGAAAAAGAATATTGATCACCGGGGCAGCAGGTTTCCTCGGTTCGCACCTAAGTGATAGGTTCATCAAGGAAGACTACCATGTCATCGGGATGGATAACCTCCTTACCGGAAACATGAATAATATTGCGCACCTCTTCAAACTCGAAAACTTTGAATTCTATCATCACGATGTTTCCAAGTTCGTGTTTGTGCCGGGCGAGTTGGATTATATTCTGCATTTTGCATCGCCTGCCAGCCCGATTGACTATCTAAAAATGCCCATACAAACCATGAAGGTGGGCTCGTTGGGTACCCATAACTTGCTTGGCTTGGCCAAAGCTAAAGGCGCGCGGATGCTGATCGCTTCTACCTCCGAAGTATATGGCGACCCGAACGTGCACCCGCAGCAAGAGGAATATTGGGGCAATGTAAACCCCATTGGCCCACGTGGCGTTTACGACGAAGCAAAACGTTTCCAAGAAGCCATTACCATGGCCTATCATAGGTTCCATGGGGTAGAAACACGGATCATCCGGATTTTCAATACCTATGGGCCACGTATGCGACTGGACGATGGCCGTGCACTGCCTACCTTTATGAGCCAGGCCCTGCGCAAGGAAAACATCACGGTTTTTGGCGATGGTAGCCAGACCCGTTCTTTTTGCTATGTGGATGACTTGGTGGAAGGAATTTACCGTTTGCTCATGAGCGACTATGCCCTGCCGGTGAACATTGGCAACCCGCAGGAAATCACCATCAAGGAATTTGCTGAAGAAGTGGCCAAACTGGTGGGTACCGGTTGCAAGGTGATCTATGAGCCCTTGCCTACCGATGACCCCAAACAACGCCAACCGGACATCACCAAAGCCCGCACCATCCTGGGTTGGGAACCGAAAGTGGGTCGCGAAGAAGGCTTGAAAATAACGCTGGACTATTTCATGTCCTTGCCGGAATTTAAGCGGTGAACTAGTGAGTTAGTGAATTGGTGAGTTTGCGAGGGTATTTACTATTATTAAAAGTACAAAGATTAGAATCTCAATAAGCATTTCTCAATACGCTATACTAAATACGCAAATCGCAAAGCATGCCTTTCATCGCCCATCCATCCGCTGTCATTGACGAAGGCTGCCAAATAGGCGAAGGCACCCGTATCTGGCATTTCTGCCACTTGATGCCTGGGGCCGTTGTCGGGGAAAACTGCAACATTGGGCAGAACGTTTTTATGGCCAATGGAGTATCAGTGGGCAACCGGGTGAAAATCCAGAACAATGTTTCGCTATATACCGGGGTCATCATTGAAGATGATGTATTCTTGGGGCCCAGCATGGTCTTTACCAATGTGATAAATCCACGAAGTACGGTGGAGCGCAAAGACGAGTTCCGCCAAACGGTGATCCGAAAAGGGGCTACCATTGGGGCCAATGCAACCATTATTTGCGGCAACGAAATTGGCGATTATGCCTTTGTGGCTGCCGGAGCCGTAGTAACCAAAAACGTAAAACCCTATGCCTTGGTAATGGGTACCCCCGCCAAGCAAACAGGATGGATGAGCCGCAACGGGCACCACCTGCACTTTGATGAGATGGGCAAGGCCATTTGCCCGGAAACCAAAGAAATCTATTTAATGAATGACGGTTACGTCACTTTACTTCAGAAACATGAGCTATAAGATTTTAGTCACCGGCGGTGCAGGCTTTATCGGATCGCATGTCATCAGGCGGTTGGTGGAGAAATACCCCAACTACGATATCATCAACCTGGACAAGCTCACCTATGCGGGCAACCTGGAAAACCTAAAGGATATCGAGCATCTGCCCAATTACTCCTTTATAAAAGGGGATATTGCTGATGTCGCTTTTATCAACGAGCTGTTTACCAACCACCAACCCCAGGCGGTTATCCATTTGGCAGCAGAGTCGCATGTGGATCGGTCTATCTTGTTTCCCGGGGAGTTTATCAATACCAACATCATCGGCACGCTCAATCTGTTGAATGCGGCAAAAGCCATTTGGCAGGACAGTACTGACAAAAATTTATTCTATCATATCTCTACGGATGAGGTTTTTGGCTCCTTGGGCAAAGAAGGTTATTTCACTGAGGAAACCGCATACGATCCACGTTCGCCCTATTCTGCATCCAAGGCAGGGTCAGATCATTTGGTACGGGCCTACCACCATACCTATGGCCTACCCATTGTCATTTCCAACTGCTCCAACAATTATGGGGCTTTCCAATTTCCGGAAAAGCTTATCCCTCTCATGATCAATAACCTGAGAAATAACAAACCATTGCCAGTGTATGGGCAGGGATTGCAGATACGTGATTGGTTATGGGTGAATGACCATGCCGCTGCGATTGACCTGATTTTCCATGAGGGCAAAACGGGGGAATGCTATAATATCGGGGGCAACAACGAATGGAAAAACATTGACCTCGTACATAAGATGTGCGAGATCATGGATAGCAAACTGGACCGCGAACCAGGCACCTGCGCTGCATTGATCACCTATGTAAAAGACAGGGCCGGCCATGATATGCGCTATGCCATAGATGCCTCCAAAATAAAAAGGGAACTCGGCTGGGAGCCCTCCATCACCTTCGAGCAAGGATTGGAAGATACCATAGACTGGTACCTGGCGAATACCGAATGGCTGGAACACCTTACCAGCGGTGCCTATCAAAGCTATTATGACAAGCAGTACGTGGAGCGGTAGGTAAATAAGCTTGACAAGCCAAATTTTAATTTGGCAGAATTGCACCTAATTAAATACGAAGCCGGAGTAAATAGATTTATCCTGTCAGCCCCCCCAACAATAGATTGAAAAAACAAATGCCAATCAAACTCCTCCTCACCGGTGCCAGTGGTTTTCTCGGCGGCAATTTTTGCAAGTGGTATGCTGATCAATTTGAAATACATGCCGTGTGGCATCAAAACCCGGTTGGGCTACCCGGGCTACCCGGGCTATCAGCGCATCAGGTAGATATCACGGATGAAACAGCCTTGGCTAGCCTCATTGAAACCGTTAAACCCGATGCCGTCATCCATCTCGCGGCCTATTCAGACCCGAATGCCTGCCAACTACATCCCGAAGTTTCTGAGCTGGTAAACATCCAAGCTTCTGAAAACATGGCCTCTATATGTGCAGGGCTGAAAATACCCTTGCTATTTGCTTCTACCGACCTGGTTTTTGATGGCAAAGCTGCCCCATATGCTGAAAAAGATGTTCCTGCCCCAGTAAGTACTTACGGCTTGCACAAATCCATTGCGGAACAAGCCATTTTGGACATCTATCCTAATGCTACTGTTTGCAGATTGCCCTTGATGTATGGGAATAGCTATAATACCGCCAATAGCTTCCTACAGCCCATGTTGCAAAAACTCAGCAACGGCGAGCAGGTCCATCTGTTCACCGATGAATACCGATCCGTGGCTAGCGCACGCGATGTGTGCAAAGGCTTATTGATGTGCCTGGACAACCCAGGAGAAATATTCCACTTGGGGGGCAATGAACGGATCTCCAGATATGCTTTCGGGAAGAAAACATGTGAGATTTTCGGCTATTCAGAGTCCTTGTTGGTAAAAAGCAAGCAAAAGGATGTTCCCATGCCCGCACCCCGCCCTAAAGATGTTTCACTATCCAGCGAAAAAGCCAATAACCTGGGTTGGATGCCCGGGAACATAGACACGGAACTCTTGTTCATCAAAGAAAACAACTGATGCGATATATCCCCGTTCTCACGTTTTTCTTGGTTTTTGGATGGAATGTTGGCATAGCCCAATCCAGTCCTGATTCCCTGGCGCATACCCTCCTATGGAAAA
>Ga0206900_1185_pt1 | contig 14470 bp, 10 predicted proteins | sample Alteio_BWOrgHeat_46_FD_153235 | JGI IMG/M metagenome (GOLD analysis project Ga0206900, IMG submission 153235) | Enriched cells from forest soil in Barre Woods Harvard Forest LTER site, Petersham, Massachusetts, United States -... | ecosystem: Environmental > Terrestrial > Soil > Temperate forest >... | reverse complement strand
GCGGTGGATCAATCCGGTCGCGTTCCAAATTAGGTCATGGCTTAAACGAGCAGATGGGTTCCAAAAACTTTCCGTGCTGACCAAAATCACAGGTTTTACAAAGGAAACTAATCATAATTGCAAGGCATTCTAATGCGTCGAGGCAATTTTCAATGGCATAATAACGTCCCAAAACGTTATCGGCACACCTAGTGTCCCAAATTAGCATATGGAAAAATGCAGGCATTGTAAAACAGGGTGTTGTGTAAAATAGAGTACTAATCCCTACACAAATACCTCATAAAAACAGCATTATTAGGGAACTCAGCTGGGGAAAAGCCAAAATCATTGGGCAGGTCGTTCACGCTAACTTGGTAATCGGGTACTTCCACTTCTTCATTCAGCAGGTCAATAACCTTTTCGTTTACGGTTTTAAAGTTATCCTCAGAGAGTTTGTATCCACTGTCAGGATGTATAATGGCTTTGCCTGTTTCATCCTTATCGGCATATTCTTCGCATATCGCCACACGTGTTTTTTCAAAATCCACGCAGTGCTTTTGTATGGCATCCCTATGCTTGCTCAGGGCATAGCCCAGCTTAAAGGGTATTTTCTCGTTCAATCTTTCAAACTCGCCTATAGCCAGGTTCATGGCCAATACTTCAGAATTTTTTACTTTGCGCATGGGATGTGAAATTGGAAATTAGTGATTTGTTGCTGTAATTCTTTCTTTGTCATATAGTCGTTATGGCACTATCTAGCTGAGTAGCCCAAAAGTCCGCAAGCAGTTGTATGCAGCTTGCAGCATCGCTTGTTCTGCACTGGTATAGACAGGCCCCGCACTTGCGGCACCGCCTGTCTGTTGTACTGCAGGGGTATTGTTGAAGAAAGCTATTTTTTGGCTATTCCGTGGTCTGTGGCACACAGAACACCCTTTATGCGATCATATTTAATTTCCGGAGTTTGTTCTGTGTGCCACAGACCAAAGTTAGGATTTGAGTGCGTTAAAGAGTGTTCTGTGTGCCACAGACCACGGTTACGAGAGAAAATCATCAATAAAATGCCTGTCACAGATACCCAACGAAATTCAAAAATGGTCCTTGGCGAGGTATATTTTTGGACGGAATGCTGCTCTTATCCTTTGTCCACAATATAATTCAGTTCAATTACCCCACTTGTAAAGGGTCGGGTAGTCAATAGTTTTAGCTTTATTTTGTCTTTGATGCCTTCAAACAATGGAATGCCTTGTCCAAGGACAATTGGATTAACAAACAGCCAGTAGCCGTCAATCAAGTTCCGTTGGATAAGCGAATGTGTTGCGGTGGGGCTACCAAATAGCAAGATATCACTGCCTGCCTGTCGTTTTATTTCATGTATTGCATCCGGAAGGTTGTCACCGATAATTGTTGTGTTGTGTAAACCCGCGTCTTTCATTGTTTTTGATAAAACCACTTTGTGAACATTTTTATACCACTTTGAGTGTTCAATGTCGTGCTTGCTCGCGTTCGGCTTGTCTCCTGCGGTAGGCCAATAATTTTCCATCATCTCGTAAGTTGCTCGTCCATACAATGCAGTGTCGCCCTCACTTATCCGCTTACCGATATGATCAAACAGTTCTTCATCCACTTTGATCCAGTTCATTTCCCCCTTCGGTCCTGCTACAAAACCGTCGAGAGATATATGCATAAATGAAATTATTTTTCTCATATAGTTCTATTTTTTATTGTTGTCCATTTTAGTTTAAGGCTTTTACCATGACCGCTTATTTGCGGCTTCTACAGTCTGCCGGTTGCGAAGATATAAATTTCCGCATATATTATATGTTCGGATCTGGTTCAATATATCACACCCCAAGTAACAAACTCTTGTATCACAATACAATAAAAATCCAGTTTATCTGTTGATGACCAAAACATAAGATATGAAGCACTTTACAATCTTTTTCTGCCTTGTACTGGCCTCAGTTGTACTAGTGTATGGTCTGCCCAAAAAACCAGTGAGCAATCCACCGGGCAAAGACCATTCAGGGCCAAAATGGGGCACCTATATCGGGTACGGTGACGAAGGAGGCTCCGGGGCCGAGACCATTGCTTGTGACCCTGCGGGCAATGTATATGTAGGGGGCAGCAGCACGCTCCATAAAAACATCGCCACGCCAAACGGGTTGCACCCCAAATTCATTGGTGGAAATTGGGATGCCTATCTGGCCAAATTCACTTCTGAGGGCAAGGTACAATGGGCCACCTATTTCGGGGGAGATGGCGGGGATGATATTTTGGGGATTTCTGCGGGCACCGATGGTATCTATATAACCGGGGAAACAGACAGTAAAACAGGGATAAGCGTGAATGACCCCAACAAATCAATGTTCAGCGGCAAAATGGCCTCTTTCTTGGCGAAATTCAATTTTGAGGGCAAATTGATCTGGAGCACCTATATTTCAGGGGATAGATCCATTCAGGCCCAAGCCATCACGGTGGGAACCGACAATCAGATATATATCACGGGCCATACCTCTTCGAGCAAGGGTGTGGCCACCAACGGCGCCTGGCAAACAACCTACCATGGCCGGGAAGATGCCTTTGTGATGAAATACAGCCCGGACGGCAAATGCACCTGGGCCACCTACTATGGGGGCAATGGAACCGACCTAGCCGTAAGCATCGCTGTAAACCACAAAGGAGAAGCCTACATCACGGGTTCTACGTCCAGCGATTCAGGCATCAGCTCCAACGGGGCATTTCAGGCCAACCTGGGTGGCAAAAACGATGCGTTCCTGGCAAAATTCAGTACGACCGGGCAATTGGCTTGGGCCACTTATTTTGGGGGAGATTCCATGGAAGAGGCCAAAAGCGTTGCCCTAGGGCCCGACGATGAAGTGTACATAACCGGTGGCACGGCCAGCCGCAGCAAAATAGCCACGCGGGGTGCCTGGCAAACCAAATACGGGGGCGGATATTTTGATATATACCTGGCAAAATTCCATGAAGACGGGAAGCTTGACTGGGCTACCTACTATGGCCGTGCCGGAAAAGACCAAGGGTTTTCCGTTGCCGTGGATACGGCGAATGATGTCTGCCTCACCGGGCGTACCTCCAGCCAAGAAGGTTTTGCCACGCCTGGGTGCTATAAGGAAGTACATCCCACCCATACAGAACTGGATGCATTCCTTATTAAATTCAATTCCAATGGGAGGTTGCTGTATTCCAGCTTTTTTGGTGGCGATAAACATGACGAGGGCTGGGCCATGACTTTCGACCGAAACAACAACCTCTATTTTGCTGGCTATACCGAGAGCGAAACCGGGATCACGACCAAAAATGCCTACCAAGCCAAAAAAACACCAAAATGGGGATCAGGATTTTTGGTGAGGTTCGTTTTTTGATGGTCAATTAGCCTCAGAGAATGGTGCTGTCTGAGACTGTCGGATTTCCAAATACGATCAAAATGGCTAAATTGCATTCATGAGCCAGAGATATGGCGAGATGAATGAAACGCAATATTCAAATATTCATTATATTATGCAGAAGCTGATTATCAAGAAAAGGCCGACATTAAAAAACAGCCTAATGGTTGTTTTGCTTTTTATTTTTCTACGTCCACAAGCAGCATTTTCATATGATTTTGATTTTGAACATATTATGTCAATACAAAATGACACATGCTCTTTCTTTGAAAATATTGGCTTCACGACAATTAACCAAACGAATGATGGCCTTCCTGGAAATGAAAGGCGAGCGAGTCTCGTTAAATATTACAAAAAGAACCAATTGGCAAATGAAATAATATACATAACAGATAAGATTGTTGATATTATCTCATACGATCGTGATTCCTCAGGTAAGTTAATCATGGAGAGTTGTTATAATTCTATGTCAGGATGCACTTTCAAAATCAGATATTTATATCAAAATAATTTATTGAAAGAAGCATTGGGTTTTGATGGAAAGAAGGTGTTTCACGCTCTGTTTTTTTTAAGCAGCTACAATCACATTGATTCAGCGTCAATTTTTCTAGATTTAGACTTGAAATATGAGTATCATCACACTTATATAACGAACGGAAAAGGAGATTTGGTGGTCTCAAGGTCAATGCGTAAAAACCATATCGGCAACTTTGAGTTAGATTGGGTACAAGAAAAAAGCACCAGCCACTCTACCCAACGCTTTGTTAATTATTCAGAAGGTGTTGTTAGCAAAGTTACAATGACTTATTGCGATAGGGCAAATAGGATTAACAAAATAGAAACCGTGAATAAGGAAAAAGAGGATACAATTGCAGATATAATTGAAACATATTCGTATACAGGGCTAAACCGAAACACCCTTGTTTTTATGAAATTTAACGTGATAAAGGACATCCGTTCAGAACCAATGGAGTCTCATTATCAAATAGTTGAAAAATCAGCTTATATGTCTTGGTTGAATATCCACCCCTGTACGGGACAATATTAAACTTCTCATGGGAAGCTCTCCGTCTCTGCTCGCATTCAACAAGTGTGGCTTCTATTCCGTGGTCTGTGGCACACAGAACAGCCTTTATGCGATCATATTTAATTTCCGGAGTTTGTTCTGCGTGCCACAGACCAAAGTTAGGATTTGAGTGCGTTAAAGAGTGTTCTGTGTGCCACAGACCACGGTTACGAGAGAAAGGCTAACCGATCAAGCCGCAATCCACACCTTGAATTGTCGCTATTAGCCCCTTTTATATCCAAGATGGCGGCTTAGTTTTGAAGAAACAAATTATTGAACGATGCGTAAGTTAATTATGAAGATGTCGATCTCTATCGACGGTTTTGTCGGTGGCCCCAAAGCGGAGTCCAATTGGATTTTCAAGAACTCGGATGAAGCTTCCAGAGCAGCGTCCGTTGGACTACTCCTGGAGGCAGGACTGATTATCATGGGCAGGAAGAGCTTTGAAATGCTTTCCTCCTACTGGCCAACGGCAACGGGTCCTTTTGCCGCGCCGATGAACGAGATCCCAAAGGCTGTCTTTACCCAACATGGGTTTAAAAGCAACATTTCGCCTGATGCAGACCTGTCGCCTGCTGCGGCCTCCTGGGCAGAGGCGCGGGTTTTCGACGGTGATCTTGCCGAAGGGATAAAGAAACTCAAATCCGAGCCAGGGAAACCGATATGTGCCATTGGGGGTGCCGGATTTATGCGTAGCCTGATAGCTACCGGGCTGATAGATGAATATCATTTGGGTACCCATCCCTTGGCTTTGGGCGAGGGTGAGGCGATTTTCAATGGTATTGCAAAAGAACTGGATCTCAAGTTGGTGGATACAAAAGTATTCCCGGGAGGGATTGTTTCACACACCTATAGCAGGTAAGGACTTATGGGCTATTGGCATACAAAGACGCCAAGGCAAAGAAAATCCAAAGGAGCAAGGGTTGATGAATCGGTTTGGGAGGGAAATATATAAATGCTTTTTATCAATCTTGATTTCTCCCTTTGCGATTCCCGCCTTTGCGCGCTGTTTTTATCTCACGCAAAGGCGGGAAGGCGCAAAGAAAATCCAAAGAAGCAAGGGTGATGAATCGGTTTGGAAGGGAAATATTATAAATGCTTTTTATCAATCTGGATTTCCCCCCCTTTGCACGCTGTTTTTATCTCACGCAAAGGCGGTAAGGCGCAAAGAAATACAAAAGAATCGGTCTTGTTTTCCGGTCAATTACTCAATCTTTTTATTCCCTCCTTTGCACATTAGTCCTAGCTGTCGAATGTTAGCGACGTCCCGAACGTTGGGGATGTCTCTGCATTTGCCTTCTCTGATGGCTGTATAAAGACAAAAGCCGTCAGGGACAATGCACACAATAAGTTTCAAACTCTAATCGTTCTTGTCTTGCCCGTGGCGTATATTTGGATATAAACGTGCAACTATGAAAACATTGCTTTGCTTACTGGTTTCGGTTATTACCGTGCAACACGTTGGTTCAAAACCCGAAGCTAGTGCCAAAAGCAACAACAACAAAGGAGACCTGCGCGATTCTATTGTTAAAATTGACATGCACCTAAGCGCGTTTGGTGTCGAATCTGATGATTTCCCGACCATTGATGCCCATATAGATTTTATACACGGCAAAAGCAACTGCGAAAAAACGTTTTATGATCCTAAATATAAAGGATCCATCTATTCTTTGACGAAAAGCGAAATGCAAGCCATCCTAAATCTTGTCAAAATACCCGACCTTAAAAACCTTCAAGGAAAGTATGAATACAATGCGACGGACCAACCCACGTCCACTACCATTGTATATACCACCAAGACCCGGTATATGGTGGTGGATTATGGACTCATAGCTCCGCAACCCTTAAAAGACCTGTATAAAATCGTTTATAAATATTGATGGGATCTCCGAAGGAAACCTTAAGCCCCTGTTTTACGTATCTGAGTGTGTGAAAAGATCAAAATGAAATATCCCTTTATGTTATCCAGTATATTTTTGTTATCCATCTTCAATACCTTGTTCTCAACCGATAAAAAAGGCCATGAGAACAATCCCTATTATTCAAGGACGGATACCACCCATTTGAGTGTTAGCAACGCCGAATGGAAAAAGATTCTCCCTAAGGAATTATATGCGGTATCGCGGGAGCAGGAAACAGAAACTGCTTTCACGGGCAAATACTGGAAAAACAATCCCAAGGGCACGTACTATTGCGCGGTTTGCGGCAATGCCTTGTTCAAGTCTGATGCCAAGTTTGCCAGCACCTGCGGATGGCCCAGCTTTTTCGAACCGATTCGCAAGAACAGCATTATATACAGGCCAGATACTTCGTATGGAATGGAGCGAACAGAGGTTATTTGCGCCCGGTGCGATTCTCATTTGGGGCATGTATTTGACGATGGGCCCGCACCCACACATGTACGTTTTTGCATGAATTCGGTTTCACTTGATTTTGAACCGGAAGGCAAATAGGCAGAGGTCAAAAGTGTTTTGTGACACAGACCACGGAAAACGAGCCGAAGCTACTGCGTCCTTCTCACAATAATCTTTTCAAGGCATTTCATGTGTTTTCTGCCGATCCCTGAATCAGATAGCAAAACAACCAGTATCCGGCTATCCATTTCATGAATGGTTTGGTTGTCTTTTTCTGTTACCACATATAGGTATTTGCCCGTTTCCCCGCTCATGATTTCGTCCCAGGAAAGGACAGCCTTGTAGGAATCTGAACACACAAACGTCAAGTAAAATTCACCCATTTCCTTGGGCTTTTCAGCATTCAGCTGCACTTTGCTGAGTATGTTTTTCAACAATACCCCTTTCACGTTTCTGAAGGTGTCTTTGGGTATTCCCCTATGGTTGGCAATCACAACATCATGCAATGGCACAACAGGATAACTAAGGAAATCAGCAATGGTTACCGTCAAAGGTGATTTGATATCGCCGCTTATGGTGATTTTATCCGTGGTCGGTATTTTGTCTTCCGGTGGGCCTATATGCCGAGCCCATAAAAGGAATACAAGAAGCAAAGTTTGCATGTGCATGGGGGTTTGCCGCAAGGTTACAAAAAAACACTGGACATGCCTTAAACTGCCTTTACACTTTTTAGGCATTTTTACAAAGCGTAAAGACATAATGACTTTATTACAAATGAATTAGCAATGGCAAGCCCAAAAAAAGTGTAAAGGCATGTAAAGGCAGTTTTGGGAGAAATAGCACGGAAGGGCCTGACATGATTTTCAGGAGTGTTTGGAATTTTTGGGCGGGGCGTTCTTTTTTGATGAAAAGTAATATCTTTGCCGTCCTAGAAATATAAACATACGGAGAGGTGCCTGAGTGGCCGAAAGGAACGGTTTGCTAAACCGTCGTACGCCTTTAAAGTGTACCGAGGGTTCGAATCCCTCCCTCTCCGCAAATCCAGAAAGAGAAACAGAAGGAGCAACAGAGAAGCCCGCCAGATAGCGTGCCTCCACTCTTTCTCTTTGTGTTTCTGTTTCTTCCTCAAAATCCCTCAAATCCTTTAAAAAGTTCGAACTTCGTCCCTTTGAGCCCGCAAATCCAGAAAGTTTGTTTAGGCCATTGTCCCAAAAGGATTTGCCAATTTGATCTTGAGGCACTTATTTGCTTATCCACCTGTTTCCTGGCGCTTCGGGATCATAATGGATGAGCTCATTATCGCCGAATATGAGTATGGTACCCTCATCCGATTCAAGCGACTCAAAAGCGGTGTCTATGTCCATTATTCTTTGATCTAGGGCTGGCGATCCTGAGATAAGATAACAATCCTGAATTTCCTTCCCCATGTGCTTGAGTCGGTCTTTAACAATATCAGGTTCAAAGCTTACTACTTCAGTGAAGAGCTCGTACCGCAGGCCGAAATGCGCCAGGTTCCTGGTGAACTTGTCCCGAGTCTTAGCTTTCTGAATGAAAAGCAGATACCTGTAACGACTGGTCTTCTCCACAAATCGTTCTATGAATTTTGCTTCGAGTTCCAGGTTTTCGGTATCTGGGCGGTTTCTTATTGACTTTGGCCAGATGCTGGGTTTCATAGCTTGATTTTCATAAGACAAATATAAGGGCCTGTTGTGGAAAGGTGGTTTTGAAAGCATACCAACTTCGGAAAGGGCTTCTGAATTCGGATTTCCTCCCATTATCGTAAAATCCTTATTTTTACCAAAAATAAACGATATGAAGAAAAGTATTTTGCACCTCGCCTGCATATTGATCGGCCATGCTGCAATGGGCCAAGGACTCAACATCGTTCAAGCCACCAAGTTATTGATCCGCGACCAAAGCCAAAACAAGGCAACAACCGGGGAAACATATACTGCAAACCTTGAAGCCTTGGCATCGGTTTTTGGCACCCACCAGAAAATAGAGTTGGATGGGTTCCCGTTGGGCAACGGCACGTCTGGTGACTTGCTCCTATGCCCAGCAAGGACCATTGACCAAAACACGCAATACTTCATTGGCAATACTCAAGTCACTGCCCCCGATATGGCGGCCTATACCGGTTATATCAAAGGGCAGGCAGGATCAAGGGTCTTTGTTTCCGTGTTTGCGGGCACCATGCTGGTAAACCTGGAAACGGCAGAAGGCCATTATGTGATAGCTCCTTTGAACACAGAGGGCAATCGTTTTGTGCTTACTGCTGAAAACAACCTGTTTGGACAGGGGAAAATGCCGCTTTTCAGTTGTTCCTCCGGAGATATCTATGAGCATCCGGCATCGTTAGACAAAACTGCGGGTGCAGCCAACCAACTCCTAAAAGTGGATGTGGCAGCAGAAGCGGATTCCACGTTTTATGCCCGAGCCGGCGGTACCCCTGCCAAGGTTTTTGGGTATATCGCTTCCTTGTTCTCTATGGTGAGCATGTACTACGAAAACGAGATAGGCGTAACCCTGCACCTGAGCTGGGTAAAAGCCTGGGACAAAAATGACCCATACCAAGTGAAGGGGAATGCCTATGCACTTTCGACACCTGTGCAGGCCTATTGGCAGAAAAACTATACGACGGTGCCTCGCAACATTGCCCATGTCATGACCTCATCGTCCAACGGTAGTGGGGGATTTGGATGGATAGGCGTGGTATGCGATACAGTGTATGGCTATAGTGTAAGCGGGCCGACATGCTCCTTTACTTATCCAGATTTTTCGTTCAATTACGATGCCTATATCGTGGCCCACGAGTTGGGGCATAATTTTGGCGGCCAACATACCTACACTTGTTTCTACGGAGGGGTGCCGATAGATACCTGCGGCACCAAGGATGATGGTTTTTTTGCCTATAGTGATGCTTGCCTATCCAAACCTATCACGGCCCGGCCCAACCCAGGATCATTCATGAGCTACTGTGGCAACACGAATTATAAATACTTGGGAGTTTATACCCTCAGGATGACTTTTTTGCCAGCGGTGGCCGCAGTGATGCGAGCCTCTGTATCCTCCAAGGCTTGTGTGGCAGCACCCACTGCACCTACGGTAATCCTCACGGCCCCACGAGGAGACCAGGCCAGCTATAATGGCACATCGCTGCCCATTTCTTGGTTGTATGCGAACGTAACCGAAGTAAACCTGGACTATTCTACTGACAATGGTAAAAATTGGGTCTCTATAGCGAATTCCATCGCGGCCACTGCACAAGCTTATGCGTGGGACATTTCAAAGCTGAATATGGTAAATGCTTGGGTGCGTATCACCCAATCAGGCAATAACGCAGTGGGGGACACTAGCTTGGCAACCATTGATATCAAAGGCCAAAGCGGTATCTCTGTCCCGACCCAACCAAAAGAAGACATCAGGGTATTTCCCAACCCTGCGAATAGTGTTGTTACAGTTACGGGCATCAGTGGTATGGATTATAGTTGGCAGGTAATGGATATGTTGGGAAGGAAAGTACTGGAGGAAAATCATGTTATGCCAGGATCTTGTATTATTGATGTTTCATCCCTACCTTCGGGCAACTATTCCTTAACCCTCATTTCCGGTATGTCAATTTTTTCCAAAAAAATAATGGTGTTTCATGATTAAGGCAACTGAATTCATTTTGCCTCCGTCATCATATCAACGATGTAGAAAGATACTGCACTTACTTACAATTTAAAACTTACTGCCATGACCCCCATTCGCAAACTACTTATCCCCCTGCTCGCGCTGCTATGCGTGGGTTTGTTCACCAACCGATCTTATGCTTGTAGCCTTACACTGATCACTTCGCAGCACGATTGTGTACCTGCCACCTCTGAGTTTAAATTTTCGGACCCCAGCGGCAAAACAATAACCTCAGCCACTTGGACCTATGGTGATGGGTCCAATTCTTCAGACTCCACTTCAATAGTTAGCCACAACTATACCAAGGCCGGGAGCTACAAGGTATCAGTCACTGTTACCTATTCTGACAAGACAACCTGTACAGCGACGCTGTCTAAGACTTTGGTGATGTTTGATCCGCCAAAAGCTAGTTTCACAATCACTACCCCAAGTACCCAGTGCTTTGTAGGGAATAAATTCTGTTTCAAAAGTACTTCAACTCCTGGCACAAGCGGTGCTCCGATCAAGTATTGGTCGTTTAATTTTGGCGATGGAGACACTTCCATACAGCAAACCCCCTGTCATACTTATCAGGCACCGGGCATCTATACCATTTCATTGCGGGTGATAGATTCCAATGGTTGCAGCTCAATTGTTTATAAGGCCAATACCGTTGTTGTATTGAAACGCATAATACCTTCTTTTACAACCAACATCAAGGCTGGCTGCAGCTCAGAAGATGTCATCTTTACAAACATTACGGATACTGGTGGTATGCACATCAGTAAGTTTTATTGGGATTTCGGGGATGGGTCGCCTTTGGATAGCACGGATGCAAGCCCAAAACATACCTACGGCACAGGCACTTATATCCCGAAACTGAAACTGGTAAGCAAAGAAGGGTGCAGCGGTACCATCAACTCTTCTATCACGGTGTCAAAATTTGAGGTGAAAGTAAGTTTCAAAGACACGGTATGTTGGTCAAATGCCCATAATTCTGGAATATATTTCAGCACGCCAAACCAAGCCAATGTCACCTTTTGGCAGTGGAATTTTGGGGACCCAAGCTCAGGACCCAATAATACAGCCAATTACGCATTTAGCACTACCCACCAGTTCGCTGGGGGGCCGGGTACCTACAATGTTTCCTTTAGAATCCAAAGCTCTAACCCCAATTGCGGCAAAAACGGGGAACTGGATACTTGCTTCAAAGTACATGTCATGGGTCCAATGGCGCAGATCAATTTGCCTACTGCTTTGGCATCCAAGAACAATTATATCCCTGCACATCCCATGTCAAAAAGCTATTTCTTGGCCATCACCAAGAACCCAAGCAGTTGCGGCACACAAAGTATCAGCTATTCCACTTTCACGGCTAGCCCCACTGCCACTAGGCATGTAAAATACAAATACTGTAATGCCAAGGTATTGTCAGAGCAAAAAAATACTCCCGTGGATTGCTATGGCAAAAACGAGGACAGCTATGTGACGTCCGTATCCCTGCAACCGACTGACAGTACGGTGTCTGTTTATAAAGATTCCACAGAAACGCCGCACACCTGGAACAAAGGGGACAAAACGCCTACCGGCAACATATATTTCCCTTCGTCGGGCACTCTAAACTTCAATATGATGGCAGACTCCAACCTGGTGACCTGTCAACTGCCCAACCTGGTACGGTTCACCAATAATTCAGTAAAATACAGGTTGCACAATGCGATTGATGACAACACCTACCTGAACGTGACTGACCCAGCGCATTCCTTCCAGGACACTTGTAGGTGGAACAACTACCCCATGGCAAGTGACAGTCTTCAATATTTCTGGAAATTCAATGACCCTTCGGGTTCTGCATGTACCTCTACCACCAGCAATAAAAACTGGGACTGCAATTTTTCTACCTTAGCAGCGCCTTATCACTATTATAAAGGCTTGAGAGGTGCTCCAGTCGGTGGCACACAATTGGTGAACCTGACAGTGACCGATAATGTGACCGGATGCTCAGACAATACGGTTCTCAGACTGGTACAAGGCGCGCCGGATGCCGGTTGGAACCAGAGTGCCTATTGCAAAATGACCTGGGAAATGCAAACTACCCAACTTGCACCAAAGGGAGCCCCTGGGCCTGGTGGGCCTCCATTGATAGGTTTTCAGCTTGACAACCAACCGTTGTCTTGTACCGGCAACCAATATCCATTCAATATTGACCTGTCCCAGACCCTTCCCACATCAGGGAACGCGCATTGGTGGCTGGTATTGGATTCAGCGCAATCCACCAAGTACACACATTGTTCCAACCCCAATGACAGTACCATCAATTTTGGTTTTACAGGGGTGCCAGGGTACGGATACACCCCGAACAAAGACGGCTATCCTGTTGCTGGTCCAGATTCTTACTGGCAAGGGATCCCTTGGAGCGGAAACTATTGGTACGAGCAGGGCGATTCTGGATGCAAGACCATTGGCTTGGTGATACAAAGCGGTAATTGCTATGATACCGCTTGGTACCATGACTATATCTGTTTCAACAGGTTGGATGGGGATTTCAATGTGTACAACCGGTCGAACGGTAATGCCTTGGTTGGGAATTCGCAGCAATCTCATGGACATATCTGCCAAAAAGGATTTGGAGAAGGGGTTGAAGTTGGTTTGTCACCATCGGTGCCTTACCAGACCGGTGTGACATCTTTTAAGTACCAAGTGTCAAGATTGCCATTATATGACAACCCGACGTACACCAATGGTGGGGCCGCATCATACTACGGCTTGCCCATTTGGCCAGACAGTGCCACACTCAATCCTTTTACAACATGGAATGACAGCATTGCAAGTGTGAGCAGTAAAGTATATTATATTGATACGCCATACTTATATATCGTAATACATCAACCTGGCTTGCCCTCAAGGCTATCGGTTGGGAATTTTCCTTTGTATAAGAACGAAATTGACTCATTGACTGCCCATAAACATGTAAACATCCCTGCCTCTGATACACGTTCTCGGTATCTGCCTGCTGCCTGCGGCACTAAGGCAGTAACCCTTAACGCAGATCAGGTAGCCATACGTGGCAGCCAGAATATCTTAAGTCTCAACGGTGCGGCAGCTACGGATTCGCTCACCCTTCCGTATCCAGGGTTCTATTCCATAAACTCCACTGTCAGCAATTTACAGGGTTGTTCGCAATCCACACAATATCAATTGATCTATGGGCATTTTGCGATGTTCACCGCAGATGGTGATTCCGTCATTTGCCTGGGAAGCAAGATCGGGTTCAATTACTATGTGCGGTACTGGAGCACCAATTGCCCGCAACCACCCAATGGAGGCGTGCCACCACTGGGATGCCTGAACGGGTATGATGAAGTGGATCCACAATATGGGGGACCCATTGCCAATACCATTGACTTTGCCCCATGGGATTCGGCCAACCCAACCGCCTACAGAAACAACCTGTTGGGTGGCAAGTTTACCACACCACCGGGATATGCGCCTGAGCAGCTATTCTGGAATTTTGGGGACGATGCCTTTTTTTACAAAGTGCCTACCGGAAGCAAAATAACACATACCTATACCAAGCCCGGTACCTATACGGTGACGATGCGCACCATAGATTGGAGGGGCTGTGCAGTGAACACGGTACGCCAAAACCTGGTGCATGTCCTGCAGCCCATCGTTGATTTCAGTACCGTGAACCCTAGAGACACACTATCAGCCTGTGCGCCAAAATCCATAAATATGGTTGCAAAAACCAGCGTTTTGGGCTCAACGTATAAGCAAAAGGTGATAAATAACGGTTTAATCGTAGATTCTACATTTACCGTGGATAGCATATTGGTAAGAAAATGGACCCCCGGAAATGGTAAATTGCTGACTATATTCAATAGCGATAATGCGGTGTTTGATTATACAACCAGTGATTCCTTTACCGTTGGGCTTACAGTGACCACGGCACATGGCTGCAGCGCGACCAAAACCAAGGCAAAATACATTGTAATTACTTCAGGAGCAAACCA
>Ga0206900_1148_pt2 | contig 14487 bp, 8 predicted proteins | sample Alteio_BWOrgHeat_46_FD_153235 | JGI IMG/M metagenome (GOLD analysis project Ga0206900, IMG submission 153235) | Enriched cells from forest soil in Barre Woods Harvard Forest LTER site, Petersham, Massachusetts, United States -... | ecosystem: Environmental > Terrestrial > Soil > Temperate forest > O... | reverse complement strand
CTGGCCGAAACTTCTTTCGTTGATCCGCGGCCTGACGCGGAATTTAAAAAGCGGTGAAGGGGATCTGCACATCGAGCACTTTTCCTGCGTCCGTCCCGCCTTCCTGCACTTTCGTGCCTATTGATGGGGTGATGCCAGCGGAGGATCATGGAAGCGATTCTGGCCCGGATGGTGAAGGCGAAATGCGCGTCCCGCATATGTATCAGCTGATTCGCCAGAAAGGCCCCATAGCCAGATACAAGGACGCCAGCGGTTCTTCCGGCAACCTGGTTTATCGACGAGCTGCATGTGCCGTTAGTTGGCGTTCCGATCGCTAACTCCGACGACAATTAACACACCGACGACGAGAACTCATCTGGGCAACCTATGGGATGGCATTGAGACCGTCGCAGCGATAATGCGAAGCAAATAAAAACTGGCACACGGGATCAGTTCTCAAGAGTCGCGACACGGCACTTGAAGACAGTCGACGCAACGTTGTCAGGAAAGCGATGAGCGCAGCTTTGTCACGCTCCGAAATGTCGAGCCGAAGGATGCATCGACCAACGACGTCCCGCGACCGCCCCGGCCCATTCCGCATCGCCGATCGGGTTTGGCTACGAGCAGCCCCGTCGCACGCTCTAAGCGCGGCCCTACTTGATCACCGCGGCCCCTGCCTGTGCAGTAACGCCGTCCTGATCACTCGTTCCGCCCGACGCGCCGATCGCACCTTCAATCTTGCCGTCCGTTACCAACGGGATCCCGCCTTCGACCGGCACAGCTCCGGTGAGACCCAGCATCCGAAGCCCCGCGCCGCCGGCCGCAACCGCATCCTGGAAGACCTTTGTCGGCCGACGGAACAGCGCCGCGGACTTCGCCTTTTCAATAGCGATTTCAACACTGCCAAGCTGCGTGCCTGGCATACGCTCGAAATAGACGAGGTATCCCGCACCGTCGACAATAGCCACCGCCATCGCCCAGTTGTTCTTGCGCGCTTCGGCAATCGCGCTGGCGGCTGCCTTCTTCGCGACCTCGATCGAGACAGGCGCGCCGTATGGAATGACGTTGTTCTGTGTGGCTGGCTGTGTCTGCGCAAAAACGGCGATCGTCAGCGCGATTCCAACTGAGGCATGTTTGAGAAGCGGCATGACGCTATTATGCGCCACGCTTATGTTAATTACGCCGGGCTTGAATCTCCGATCTAATCAAGCCTGCGTGCGTATTATTTCGGGTACATTGCCCTGTCCGCATCCCGATACGGGGTTTGACTCCTGTGGGACTATTCAAGGCCATCGCTACCGAACAAGGAATTCTCGGCGGTTCGACAATGAAGTAGTGCCATATCCGAAAGTGATTGAGTTCGGCCCAGTCAGGTATTGGACACGCATTAGTCCGATGTCACATCATGTCCATTAGTGGCAAATACCTTCGTACGAACGGCGGCAGCTTCAAGAATGAGTAGCCGGCGGTGCGGGCGACCATCACCGGGACAGTCCGCGGGATGGCCGAGGCACGACTTCATCTCTTCGCCATCGCTCGCGCGTGGGCTGTTCCACCGTGCCACAGTTTAAACACATCGGGAGATCCAAATGAGACGTTTTACGCGCCGGAACTTAATGAAGAGCGGTGTGGCGGTTCCCGCAGCAACCGCCTTGCTCGGACTTCCACAAACGGCAGCCGAGGCCCAGACAAGCCAGTCCCCCAACACGCCAATGTCGACGCCCTTGCGCGAGAGGCAACTCCTCGATTTCGGCTGGCGTTTTCATTTCGGCCACGCCAATGATTCCAGTAAGGACTTCGGCTTCGGCGCCGGCCGCGCGGGCGGCTTTCAGAAAAGCGGCGGGTTCTTGTCCCCCAGCAACCTCGCATTCAATGACAACGACTGGAAACCGGTAAATCTGCCCCACGACTGGGCGATCGACCTGCCTTTCAAGAACGACCCGGCGCTTTCCAGCAAGGGCTCCTATCCCTTAGGCCGTGACTACCCCGAGACCAGCGTGGGCTGGTATCGCCGCGTCTTCGACGTTCCCACTTCCGACGCCGGCCGCCGGATTTCGATCGAATTCGACGGCTCATACCGCGAAACGATGGTGGTCTTCAATGGCTACTATGTCGGACACCACAGCGGCGGCTACGATCCCTTCAGCTTCGACCTCACAGACTTCGCGCTCCCCGGCAGCCCGAACGTGCTGCTGGTCCGCGTGGATGCAACCCTGAGCGACGGCTGGTTCTACGAGGGCGCCGGCATCTACAGGCATGTCTGGCTGGTCAAGACCGCGCCTCTGCATGTGAAGAAGTGGGGGACACTGGTTACCTCGAAAACACAGCCCGGCGAGGCTGCCCTCTCTATCCGCACGGAAGTAGAGAACCGAGGCAAGAACAGCTTCGACGCACGCATCACCTCGATCATTCTGGATCCGGCGGGTAAGGAGGCCGGAAGGACGACCAGCACAGCATCCACCGTTGCGGTCCTGGGCGAGCGGGTCTATGAACAGCAGGTCGCGGTGCGACAGCCCGCGCTCTGGTCTTTGGAGCAGCGGAGTCTGTACAGACTCGTGACGGAGGTGGAGTCCGGCGGCACGGTAACGGATCGTTATGAAACCCGCTTTGGAATCCGCGACATCAGGTTCGACCCAGACCAGGGCTTCTTCCTCAACGGCAAGCCCGTCAAAGTAAAGGGCACCTGCAATCACCAGGATCATGCCGGAGTAGGAGTGGCTCTGCCGGATGCCCTGCAGCACTTCCGAGTCCGGAAGCTCCAGGAAATGGGCTGCAACGCGATGCGCACTTCCCATAACCCACCGACCCCGGAACTCCTCGACGCATGCGACGAGCTCGGCATGCTGGTGCTCGACGAGACGCGCATGCTTTCCTCCAACCCGGAGGGCATCGCGCAGTTCGAAAACGTGATCCGGCGCGACCGCAATCATCCGAGCGTCTTCATCTGGTCCATGGGCAACGAGGAAAGCATCTCGATCACGGAAACCGGGCTGAAGATTCTGACCTCCATGAAACAGGCGGCGCTGAAGCACGACGCCTCACGGCCGATCTCGATTGCGCCCCCGCCAGCGGGCGATTACATGGGCAAGGGCGGACTCGCCGTCTGCGACGTCATGGGCTACAACTATGCCGACCCGCAAGCCGAAGCGTGGCACAGGAACAATCCGAAGGTCCCGATTCTTGGCACGGAAAACGTCAGCGCTGTGGGCACACGCGGCGCTTATGTTACAGATCCGACCAAAGGAACCGTGGGTTCTTACGATCCCTACACCACGACGGGCCGAGCGTCGGCCGAAGGCTGGTGGCGGTTCGTCAACGCGAGGCCCTACATTTCAGGCGGCTTCGTGTGGACCGGTTTCGACTACCGCGGCGAACCTTCGCCCTATCAGTGGCCGAACATCAGTTCGCAATACGGCGCGATCGACACCTGCGGCTTCCCTAAGGACACCTTCTTCTATTACCAGGCGTGGTGGACCAAACAGCCTATTCTGCACCTGTTCCCACACTGGAACTGGCCAGGACTCGAAGGGCAGGAGATCGCGGTGTGGGTCTATTCGAATCTGGACCGTGTGGAGTTGTTCCACAACGGGCAGAGTCTCGGCATGAAGGACATGCAGAGGGACCAGCACCTGGCGTGGAACGTGAAGTATCAGCCGGGCGCCATCGAAGTGCGAGGTTATAAGGACGGCAAGCAGGCGATGACCGCGAAGCGCGAGACCACCGGACCGGCTGCCAAACTGGTGCTTCGCTCCGATCGACAGGAGATCTCGGCCGACGGCGAGGATGCAGTTGTCCTTACTGTCGAAGTTCAGGATGCGCAGGGCCGCGTTCTGCCGATTACCGAAAACGAGGTTGCATTCAAGGCGACGGGGCCGGGCCAGGTTATCGGCACAGGCAACGGTGATCCGACAAATCACGAACCCGATCACCGATCGTCACGAAAGGCGTTCGCCGGACTCTGTATGGCAATCGTGCAGTCCACACGCTCGGCAGGCAGCGTGAAAGTGGAGGTGAGTTCACCCGGGTTGACGGGGGCGACAGCCCTGATCACCAGCAGGGCGGTGAAATTCCGGCCGCAGGTGCCCGTCTGGGAGCGCGAGGTTCCCACCGGAACCGGTGTAACCGGCTTGTGGCGTCCGACAGCTGAGGCGGATGCGGTTTATACGTTCCGCCAGAACGGGAACACTCTGACAGGCTCGGTGGAAGCGGCGGGTGGCGGTGGTGTGGGACCCGGCGCCGGCGGCGCGGGCGGAACGATTGAAGACGGAAAGGTTGATGCTTCCGGTCTTTCGTTCCGTGCGGGCAACACGACGTATACCGGCACGGTCAACGGTGAACAGATCGAGCTGCGCAGGACCGGCGGTGGTGGGGGACGTGGCGGACGCGGAGGCGCACCGCCCGCCGAGACAGGACCGCGATCTGCGATCGGCCCCCCGCCCGACGGCTCAGATCCCTCGTTCGGAGCTGGCGGTGGCGGTCGCGGCCGTGGCGGTCAGGCGCCCGCTCCTTTGGTGCTTACGCGTGCCAGTCGTTGATGACGTCGCGAGGACACACGCCGAGGCTTGAAGCAGGATGTCGCGGAAGGAACAGATTCCCGTGAGCCGCTTCAGTCCGGCGGCGCTCAAATGACGCGCAGCGCGTGTGCCCTTGACGAATTCTGCTCGTGCAGATAAAACAGTCAGTGTCCGTTAAAAACGTTGGCGGAGGGTAATTCAACACATCCGCGCTCACCAGGGATGCCGCCATGGTCGCGTGCGGCGTAAGCCCCTCGCCACTCGAAGGCGCGGTCTTGATGAGCACGATCTACGCAGACCTTGCACGGGAGCGTCCTTGCCGAACGCAGCGATGAGCTCAGCCAAGTCGGCGTCCGCTTCGGTGCGCCGGTTTACAATAGTCCTGGACCGCGAGGGCGGGGCTATTTTTCCACGGAACAGCCGCGGCCACTTTCACTCAAAGCCCACCCCATGGCATTGCTGTAGAGCTGGATAATGACGGGTTCAGCGTACATCATGCCGCCGTGCGCCAGCGCGGAATAAAAAACGTGACCCTTCCCGACGCAATGCCACCACGCCATCGGGTGGTCCGCACCCATGGTGGAGCGCCCCGGGGTGTAACTTTTCTCGTCCGCGGTGATCAGAATATGGAAACCTGGCAGGCTGCGAGGATTCGAGGCGAAAGAGTACCATTCATCAGTGCGTCGAAAAACCGGCGGTAAACCCTTTGTGAGCGGGCTCTTCGGATCTTCCACGTGAGCGTCGCCGGGTTGCTGCGGAGAATGACTGGTAAATTGAGCTCCGAGCAGTGTCTCGATGTACCAAGGCCAGTCGGCGAGCGAGCTGCGGCCATTTGGCGGATCGTATTTGGGATCGCCACCAGCGCCGTGAATCCCGACATAGGAACCCCCGTTCTCCACCCAGGTTTTAAAAGCCTCCCGTTGATCGGCGGTCAGGGTATCGCCGCTGTTGTTGTTCCATATAACCACCTTGAACTTAGCAAGCTGCTCCTTGTTCATGACCGCGCCGTTTTCGGTGACGAAGTACGGCCATCCCCGCTCCTTCGCAATCACCGCCAACGCCACATCGGAAGCTTGGACTCCCGCTTCTTCACGAAATCCGTTTGTTTTTGAGTAGATCAGAAAGCCACCGGATTTGAGATCCGCCGGCAATTCCGGAGGAACCTTGTCGAACACTGGAGTGGCGATGAATCCCGCAGCAGCCCCTCCTAACGGACCGCCGCGACCTCCGCCTCTGCCACTTCCTCCCCGACCACCGAAACCTGCCGGAGGTTCCTGCGCGGCCAGGGAGAACGGGGTGACAACCAACATCACTGACACGGTTAACCGACTAATCCTGGTAAAACTCATTGCGCCGCCTTCCAACCCAACGGTCTGTTCGTCTCGGTCCAAATACGAGCAATCCAGCAACTTGACAGCCACGTGAGTTGGTCAGAGCAGTGTGTATCTTCAGGTCTCGTACTCACATTCTAATGGATCCGGCATCCTGCAGGAGTTCAGTGAGGCATTTCCGAAACCGAAGAAGACCAAGGTTGTGTCGCAAACTGGCGATCAGACGAATTGCTACGTCAAAATGGAGGGGCCTAAGTATCCTTGCTCTAAGCAGCGACGCAGCAGATCCGCTCAATGAAACGCTTCTGACCTCGGACATCGCCCTTTTCCAGCCAGCGGATTTGACCTTTGCGAATGATGTTCATCGCCTTGTACCCGGCGATCGTGCTTAGTGCCCCTGCCGCTGAGCGGAACCCCTGACTCCCCACCACCCGCTTCTTCACGAACCCGTCTGGGTGGACTGCTGAATTACTACTACCGGTCCGCAGCCTGAACATGAGCGAGAACGCCGCCGTTTCTGAGCCTGCATTCGAGTTTTCGGACAGTACGGGATGCGAATGTTCGCGCGTGCGATGCGGACAGTAGTCATTTACGACACTCACATTAATTCAGTTTCACGAGAAGTCGCCCGTCTCGCGCAGTGACATGCAACGGCGTCAGAAAATAAGGGGCGGGCGCTATTTGTCAACGGCAACGAGTTCAGCCGATCTTCGGAGTTCCAATCTACACAGAAATGGGAGTATGCTATTCGCGTACTGCTGTGCTCTGGATCGGGAGGGGTAAATGAGAATGATTTTCCTGCCAATCGCCACGGCCGTCATTTTCGCCGCCGGGCCCCCCAACTTTTCGGGAACGTACATACTGGATAACTCTCAGTCCAAAAGTGAATTTACTCCGGTGACGAACATGGTCATCGGGCAGACCACGAATCATTTCGCAATGAGTCAGGCCGATAAGAACGGAATAACCGCGCATAATGTGCAAGGCGAGTGCCTTACCGACGGTATTCGGCATGCCGTGCCGGAGGCCGAAGACGAGTGGATTATCTGCCGGTGGCAAGGGTCCATGCTCGTCACGGAACAAACCTGGAATGGTGCCCGTCAACGCCGCACGACCCGGACTCAATTCGGAGCCGATAGTAAGCTCGTGCAGGATATTCAAACGATTGGACCGTTGGGCGTCAAATCGGCCCATCTTGTCTGGACCAAAAAGGTGACGGCGCAGGAACCAGAGGAGGCGGAATCGCCCGCAAAGTCTGTGATGCCGGCTGAGACCATGGAATATGCGTTACCGGAACCATATGCTACGCCTTCCGCGGATAATCCTCAGAAAATCGTGCCGCCTCCATCGGACGCAATTCTTCATAGCGTTGAAGGCTTTGAGGTCAGCTCATGGGCAAAAGGATTTGCGGCCCCGCGTTTCATGCTGCAAGGAAAGGGTGACGAGATCCTGCTTTCCGACAGCGGCACAGACTCACGAAGTGGTACTGTCTACGTGTTTGCTCATGGCGATCCCACTCAACGCAAAGCACTCATCACCGGCCTCGATCGTCCATACGGACTTGCATTCTGGAAGGATTACCTCTACGTAGCGGAAGCTGCTTCAGTCAGGCGTTATCCGTACAACGCATCCTCGCTGACAGTGGGCCGCGGAGAACAGATCATCTCTCTCGACGGGATGGAAGAAGGCCACTGGACCCGCAGTCTTCTTTTCGATAGCGCTGGAGAAAAACTCTACGTCGGGATCGGATCGGAGCAGAACGCCGAGGCTGGCGAAGATCCGCGGCGGGCGGCGATCAATCGATACAATCCCGACGGTACAGGACACGAAATCTATGCAAGCGGGCTGCGCAATCCCATCGGTCTTCACTGGTATCCTTCGTCGGATGTCCTTTGGGCGGCCGTGCAGGAGCGCGATGGATTGGGCGACGATTTGGTTCCGGACTACCTGACGCACATCAGGCAGGGAGCGTTCTACGGCTGGCCGTATACTTATCTGGGGTTGAATCAGGATCCTCGCCTGGCGCCTCCCATGAAGGAGCTCGCCGCAAAGATCGCCGAACCTGATTTATTGCTCGGCGCGCACGTCGCGGTTCTTGATTTCACCTTCTATACCGGACACCAGTTTCCGGAAGAGTTTCAGGGCGGTGCCTTCCTCGCATATCACGGATCCTGGAACAGATCCAGACGAGCGGGGTACGTGGTGGCGTTTATTCCATTTGAAGCGGGGGAGCCTTCAGACCAGGGTTATGACTTCGTCGCGGGATGGACGGATACAGGCAGGGGTACAACAGTGTTCGGCAGGCCGGTTGCTGTTTTTGAGACAAAAGATGGCAGTCTGCTGATTTCGGATGACGGTGCTGGCGTGATCTGGAAGGTATCGTATCCAGCAAGGAAATAGCCCAGCCACAGGCAGTGTCGCATCTGTAGCAAGGCGCATAGCAGGAGCGTGTGGGTGAGAACTGCCGGAGGAGATCAGGCCGCGATTCCGAACAAGCGTTCGATGAACCGCTTCTGGCCGAGGGCATCGCCTTTCGGCGGCCATCGGATCTGACCTTTGCGAATCACTTTGATTGCTTCGTATCCCCGATCGTGCTCAGTACCCCGTCAACTGACCGAAACCCCTGACTTGTCGTGACGCGTTTCTTTACGAAACGATGATCCCGCTCGATGCGTCCGCGTTGAGGCCGACGGGTTCGCAACGGTTACAGAGCAGTGTCGCATTCGAGAAACTCCGACCTGCTACGGTGAACCGGGATGAACGACGATCACGCTGATCGCTTTCGGGGAGACGCCAGTATGTGTCGATCGCGGCGGGATCGAATATTCTCTCTTTCGCGCCGGGCGCCGAATGATGCGGAAAATCGTTGCGCCCTGTTGCGGTATACGAAGCCAACGTCATTGGCAAGGATCAGAGCCCCGGTTGCCGAAGGCGATGTTGTTCGATAAGATGGCGAGCGTTCCGCCCGAAGGCCCACTACGCCAGCCGGGTAGACATTGGGGGGAATTCATGCGTCGCAGATCGTTTCTCAAACTCGGCGGCGTTTCGGTCGCAGGTCTGGTCAATCTTCCCGCCCTGCCATTCGCATCGGAAAAGAGTGACCTGAAGATTACCGGAGTACGTCTCGTCCGGACGCAGCCGAAGCATCCGGCGCCGGCATATACGCCGGCCCCAGGCTCATGGTCGACCCAAGGCGTCGAAGTAGCGAATCCGATGTCCATCTACCCGCGGTACAAGGCGACGCGGTCACTGTGGAATCCGGACCCGGGCAAGTTCGGCGGATTTACGGTGGAGATATCCACAGATAAGGGCGTGAAGGGTTATGGCAGCGGCGGCTCGGGCGGCGGCGAAGTCGTGACGCAGCATTTCACGAAGCTGCTCATCGGCGAGAACCCATTCGACATCGAGCGGCTTTGGGATACGCTGTGGCGCTCGAGCATGCCCTATGGCCGCGAGGGCATCGCAATTAACGCCATCAGCGGCGTCGATCTGGCCCTCTGGGACATTGTCGGCAACGCTTTGCAGATGCCTGTCTACAAACTACTTGGCGGAGAGACCAAAGCCCGCATTCCCGCCTACTGCACCGGCAACGACGTCGAGCAGCATCTGAAATTCGGCTACAAGCGCGTCAAGCTGGCCATTCCTTTCGGTCCAGCCGACGGACGCGAAGGCCTGAAGAAGAATACCGACCTTGTGGCGAAGACGCGCGAGATGGTGGGCGCCGATGGCGACATCATGCTCGATTGCTACATGGCCTTTACCCAGGATTACACCGTCGATCTTGCGCAGATGGCTGCGAGCTATCGTCCTTACTGGATGGAAGAAGTGCTGCAGCCGCACGATTACGAGGGATTCGGCCGCATCCGAGACATCATCCGGCCGATTCGCGTTGCCACAGGCGAGCACGAATACACGCGCTACGGATTCCGGCAACTGCTGGAGCATCGCTCAGCGGATATCTGGCAGCCCGATATTCACTGGTGCGGCGGGATGACGGAACTGCGGCGCATTGGCGCACTGGCCGCGGCCTACGACATTCCGGTGATTCCGCACGGCGGCGGCGCATTCGATTCGGTCCACTTCATCATGGCGACGACGAACAGCCCCTGGGGGGAAACGTTTATGCCGCCGCCCGGGGGACCTGATGAGGTTTACAAGAAGTTCGAGGAAGAGTATCACGTGACGCGTGGGCCTGAGGGGATCTACATACGCCCGTCCGACACGCCCGGCCTCGGCTGGGACATCGAAGCGTCGGCAGCGTGACGTCCTGCATTTCTAATTCTGCGGGGGAGCAGTGATGCGGCGAATGCTCTCCATCCACTCTCTGCGTTCAAAGACTCGCTTCCAGTCCGGCTGAAACAGCACCTTCTTTGCGTCATCGATGGCTTTCAGGGCGCCATCAGAAAAAGTCGCCCCGGCGAAGAGGCGGAATACAATGCCGAGCTCCACCTTCAAGTGGCCCAGTACGAAATCGCGCGCGGCGGGTTCGGGTACTCCACGGCGCACGGCTTCCTGAATGGCTTCGCCGACTATAGTCAGGCAGGTTCCGAGCACCGTTTCGGACAACACGGGTTCCAGAATCGCCATATGCTCCGCGGTACACCGATGCGCCTCCACAACAGGCGCGTAGATGACTCGCGCGATCCGTTCGCCGATGGCATAAGCTTCCTCTGGCCCCTGCACAAGAGAGCAAACGATGTTTTGCTTCGCCGCCGTTCCGCCAAAAAAGTCCCGCTGGGCGACAGGATTCGTCTCGCCGCCAAAGACGGAGGGATGGCACGGGTGAGTCACGAAATACGTCAGGTCATCGCGGGCGGGCAGGTCGCCAGCAAGCGGCGCGGCGATATCGAGTGCGATCAGCATCGCGCCGGACTTGAACTGCGCTTCGTGCGCATGCGTGATCTGCCGAATCCGGTTATCAGGAAGGGCGAGAATGACGGCGTCGCTCTCTGGTAGCGCTTTGTCAGCCGCCGCTACTTTCAGACCTCGCTCGGCAAGCGCGGCGCATCCGCGCTCACTAACTTCGATGTGGCGGACATCCCAATCTGTCTTGCGTAGATTGTCCGCTATGCGGCAGCCCATCTTGCCGCCGGCTCCCAACAGTGCAATGGTCTTCATACCCGTCCTCTCCTTACCTGTTCAAAGAAGTCCCGACTTCCGACCTGGCCGCCTTTCAGCACGAGCTCCAGGCCATTCACAGGCGGCGTATCCGATTCGGCGCGGCAGAGGGGAGCGCCCGGAGCCGTCAGCGCGGCGAACGTAAGCGCCGAAATGCCGAGGCGGGACACCGCGTGGCTTGAGGTGTCCCCACCCGCGATAATTGCCCTTCTCACGCCCGATTGCAGCACAACATCCCGCATCAGGTCTCCAAGGTAGTGTCCCAGTTCCTCGCCGCCGAACGAGCTGTTCACGGCGGCCGACCCCAGGGCTGAGTAGATGATGATGCTCTTGCCATGCCCGAGTGCGTTCAGCGCGTGGTTAAGGAGCTCATGGCGGTCCGATCCAGCGCTGTGGAACCCTTCAAAGCCTACGCGTTGCGCACTTCGAATTTGCTCTTCGGTTACCGGCGAGCAACTGCCGCTAACGACCAGCAACCGATCAACGGCGCCGGCTTCAGGAAGCCGGAGGTCGCGGGCGATCTGGCCGGTTTCTCTCCACCAACGCGTAAACGCGTGGGTCAGACCCGAACTGCCGACCATGAACGGGTGTGATGACCGGCGATTCCACAGAATCCGACCGGTTTCCAACTCCGTGCGACGATCCAGTCCATCGAAGACCACGGCGCAGGCGTTGCGCGCAAGGATCGCATCAGCGACAGCGCACGGATCGGTTCCGGTCAGCGCGAGTATGTCGACGAGTTCCACGTCGCCGGCGCCCTGCGCGCGAAGATGCAGGCGCAAATCACTCTCTCCCATCGGAGTGACGGGATGGCGGCTCATCGTGGGATGACGATCGATTCGGTGGATGGTTCCGCTTTGGGCCGCGAACAGATTGCCAAACAGCACATACCGGCCGAGATGCGGCGCGGCGACCACCACTGGCACGCACGCGGACTCAAAAATCTCGCGTCCGATCCGCATCGCGGCATCGATATTGCCGATTTGCGGAGAGCTGTCGAACGTTGAGCAGACCTTGTATTGCGTGACGGGCGCGCCGAGCGAGCGGAGAAATTCGAAGGCGCGAGGCAGATTGGTCCGCATCCACTCGGGATCGCGGCTGCGGCTTTCGCCCGCGATGCCGATGGCCTCATAGTCGCTGAACCGCCTGAGTTGCTCCGGGGTGGGTATGCCGGGAAAGAGGACCGTGCGAACGCCGTGCGCGGAGAGAGCTTCGAGCGCGTCAGTCGAACCCGTGAAGTCGTCGCCGTAGTACGAGAAAAGCAGAGCCATCAGGCGAATTTTTGAAGAGCCGCGTCGAGCTCGGGGTGACTGCCGGCGAACTCGACAAGAGGAATGCCCGCTACTGCGGCCTCCCACGCCTGACGCAGACCACGTACGCCGGCAGCGATTCCGTGTGGGTGGCCCATGATCCCGCCGCCGCAGGCGAAAATCAGATCCGTTGTACCGAGGGCGCGCCAGGTACCGGGCGCCTGTTTCGCCGTCTGACCGGAGGAAAAGACCGGCATGATTTCGCAGCCCGGCAAGGGTGGCGCGAACATGGGCTTCCGGCACTCCTTCGCCGAGGCGATGACGCTTGCGTTGCTCTCGCAAAACTTGTTGTCCAGACCGTTCACGTGCATGTGATCGACGCCCGCCATGCGCCAGAACTTCTGGTATGCGATGTAGCTCATTCCGATCGCCGGCGAACGGTCGTAGATTCCCCAGCCGTTGCGATGTCCGTGAATCGCGACCTGCGCATGTCGTCGAAGCGCGACGAGCGCGGGCAATCCGACGCTGTTCATGCTGACCATGATGCAGGTTCCACCTGTCGCGACAACTTCGTCATGACGGCGCAGCATGTCATCGATCTCGCCCGTGACGTTAAAGGCGTACATCGGCTTTCGCCCGGTCTTGTCGGCGTGGCGATTGATTACCTTCATGACTTGTTTCAGCCGCTTGCTGAAAGGGCATTGCGGACCATCGGCCTGCAGTTCATCATCCTTGATGAAGTCGATGCCGCCTTCCACAAGCGCTTCCACCGTTGCGGCAGTAGCTTCGGGAGTCAGGCCGACGCTCGGTTTAATGATGGTTCCGATCAGCGGTCCGTCCGGAACTCCGACGAAGCGGCGGGTACCCGCGACTCCGAACTGCGGTCCCTGATATCGGCGGAGGAATGCCGGCGAGAGCGTGACATCCAGCAGCTTCAATCCGGAGAACGGATTGAGTTCGAAGAGATTGCCCGCAACTGTCGAAAGCAGGTTCGGCAGAGAGGGTCCCATGTTGGTGATCGGCCAGGAAAGCATCACCTCCGCTCGTCGGTATGACGGTGGTTGCGTTTTCGCAGGGGCTGCGCCAGGCAGCGAAGGGTGATCCGCCGGCTCGAGTTCCCGGATCTGCTCCACACGCGCGGCGTGTTGCTCCCGCAGAGCATCCGTCTCGCCTGGCACCTTTATAAAGGTGCCAGTGGATTGTTCACCGGCCATGATCTCCGCCCCGCGCTCGGGCGCGAAGGCGGTTTCGATCCAGTAACGCGCATAAACCCGCTCACTCATCCGCGGCGATGATATCAGGCCCGAAAAGCCTAAACGCAGATCGTTTCGCGATCGAATAACGCGTGGCTGGCATCAATCCACAGAAAAAGCGTCGCGGCCACGAGAACCATTCCGGCCACGCCCCACAATGGCAATTGATAATTGCCTGTCGCCTCGATAACATAGCCGAAAACAACCGAACAAACGAAGCCGCCGAACTGCCCGGCTGAGTTCATCACGCCGGTGACCAGACCGACATGATCGCCGCCAATATCGAGGCAGAGGGCCCAGGCTGTGGGAAGCATCAGATCAGCAACCCCGAAGCCAAACGATGAGAGCAAGACAATCGCCGCGTGGCTGTGTGCCAGACTCATACACACCAGCAACGTCGACGAAACGGCAAGCGCGCCAGCGCCAACCACCCGCCGAGCGAGTTTGACGCCGACTGCCCTCACCATGCGATCTCCAAGAGATCCACCGATGAGATTGCCGGCAGCCCCGAGCAAGAACGGCAGCGCGGAATAAATCCCCATTTCGTACTCCGTGAAACCGGCTCCTTTCACCAGCCACGTGGGGAACCACCCGAAGAAGAACCATGAGCCCCATGCATAGCAGAAATACATCACGACGATCAGCCAGAGCTGTCTTTTCTGAAGGATTTCCCGCCACACAGCCGGATCGTGGCTATATGCCTTAGCGGCGGCGCCAGACTGATCGATATCCCCCCGCACGAGCCACCTTTGCCAGGCGACCGCCCAGAGTGCGCCGACGGCGCCGAGTAGTCCAAAGGTCCATCGCCATCCCACCCACTTCTGCAGCGGAATAACGATGAGTGGAGCGAGCGCGCCACCAAACCGGCTGGCTGCCCAGATGAAGCCTTGTGGCCGCGAGCGTTCCGTCTTCGGAAACCAGCGCGCCGTGACGGCGGACATGTTCGGGTACGCTCCCGCCTCGCCCGCGCCAAACAGAAAACGAATTGCCACCAGCGGCGCGAACGACCATGCCACACCCGTAAGCGCTGTGAACGCGGACC
>Ga0206900_1136_pt1 | contig 14511 bp, 25 predicted proteins | sample Alteio_BWOrgHeat_46_FD_153235 | JGI IMG/M metagenome (GOLD analysis project Ga0206900, IMG submission 153235) | Enriched cells from forest soil in Barre Woods Harvard Forest LTER site, Petersham, Massachusetts, United States -... | ecosystem: Environmental > Terrestrial > Soil > Temperate forest >... | reverse complement strand
CCGCGCTTGATGAAGCGGGTCAGCGCGATACGGGCGGCTTCGATCTGGCGGGAGGCTGCGGAATGAAAAAAGATAAGCTTCGCGGGCTCGATACCGCCGAGATGGAAAACAAGCTTCGCGAAATGGACGAGCAGCGGTTCCGGATTAAGTTCCAGATGTCCATGGGACAGTCGGATGGGGTGCGCAAGCTCCGCGAGATGCGGACGGACCGTGCGCGCCTCCTGACGTACCTGCGCGAGAAAGAATTGGCTTCTGTTGAACAGAGTGGGGTGAAGAAGTAATGGCGGAGAACACGCCCTCGCATAAAAACGAGAAGGTCGGACCCGTGGTTTCGACCAAGATGCAGAAGACGATCGTGGTTCAGGTGAGCCGCCGGGTTCCGCATCCGCTGTACAAGCGCATCGTTACGAAGCATAAAAAGTTTTACGCGCACGATGAAGAAGGTTCGGCGCGCGTGGGAGATATCGTTCGCATCACGGAGTGCCGCCCGCTGAGCAAGCTCAAGCGGTGGAGGCTCGAGGAAGTGGTGCGTCGCGCCGCCCTCGTGGGCGAAGCGAAGCCCTCCGATCTGGATGTGAAGGTTTAAGGTTTCGGGTTTTCAGGAGAATAGTCCGTCATGATTGGGATGAGAACAATTCTCGAGGTGGCCGATAACAGCGGCGCACGAAGGCTTTCGTGCATTCTGCCGCGCGGCGGCGACCTCGGGCTCCGGGCCGGTCTCGGAGATGTGGTGACGGCGGCCGTTAAAGAGGCGGCGCCGGATTCGAGCATCAAAAAAGGCAAGGTCGTGCGTTGCGTGATCGTGCGGATGCGCAAGGAAACGCGCCGCAAGGACGGCAGCTACATCCGCTTCGATTCGAACGCGGCCGTGCTGATCAACGAAGTCGGTGAGCCGGTCGGCACGCGCGTTTTCGGTCCCGTAGCTCGAGAACTGCGCGACAAGAAGTTCATGAAGATCGTGTCGCTGGCTCCGGAGGTGATCTAAGTGTCGCAGGCATTGAAGAAAGACAAGCGGCCACCGGTGCGCATCCAGTTGCGCAAGAACGATCAGGTGAAGGTGATCACGGGCCGTGACCGCGGCAAGACCGGTCGCGTGCTCAGCGTCAGCCCGGCAACGGGCCGGATTCTGGTCGAGCACGTGAACATGATCAAGCGGCACACGCGCAAGAACCCGGCGAAGCAGATCGCCGGCGGAATCGCGGAGCGCGAAGCATCCATCGCTGTGTCGAACGTCATGATCGTCTGCGGAAAATGCGGCGCGGTCCGGATCAAGCATCATATGGTCCCGGTCGCCGGCGGAAAAGCGAAGCGTACCCGCGTTTGCCACAAGTGCGGCCAGTCGCTCGACAAGAAGTAACGGAAGCAGGTATCAGGTAGAGCCAATGGCAGCGAGATTAAGGGAACACTACACCAAGAACGTTATCCCCGCCCTCACGAAAGAGTTCGGGTACAAGAACGTTATGGCCGTGCCGAAGATCGAAAAGGTCTCGGTCAACATCGGTTTGGGCGAAGCCACCGGCAACGCCAAACTGATGGACGGCGCCGTCAACGAACTGAGCGCGATCGCGGGCCAGAAGCCCGTTGTCACCAAGGCCAAGAAGTCCATCGCGGCGTTCAAGCTTCGCGAAGGCATGGCGATCGGAACCATGGTCACGCTGCGCGGCGATCGAATGTACGAGTTCCTCGACCGCCTTCTGAACGTGGCCCTGCCGCGCGTCCGCGACTTTCGCGGCGTGTCGTCGAAGTCCTTCGACGGCCGCGGGAACTACACGATGGGCCTGCGCGACCAGTTGATTTTTCCCGAGATCGATTACTCGAAGGTCGACAAGACCAAGGGCATGAACATCTCAATCACCACCACGGCGCGAACCGATGAGGAAGGCCGGGCCCTTCTCAAGCAGATGGGCATGCCGTTCCGGCAGTAGGAGAGCACAGAAAAAATGGCAACAACCGCGAAAATCGCAAAAGACATCAAGCTGGCCGCGGCGCAGAAGAAAAAGACGCCGAAGCTGCAGTGCCGTCACCGGAACCGCTGCTGGCGCTGTGGCCGCCCGCGCGCCTTCCTGCGCAAATACGGCATCTGCCGGCTGTGCTTCCGTCAGCTTGCGCTGAACGGTGAAATTCCCGGCGTCGTGAAGGCCAGCTGGTAAGGAGTAAGGAGCATTCATGACTGATCCCATCGCCGATATGCTCACGCGGGTGCGCAACGCCATTAACGCGCGCCACCCGAAGGTCGATGTGCCGGCTTCCAAAGTGAAGGCCGAGATCGCCCGCATCCTCAAGGAAGAGGGCTATATCGCCAATTACAAGGTTGCCGAAGAAGGCGTCAAAAAGGTCATCAAGATCTATCTGAAGTACGGCGCCGACAACGCCCCCATCATCACGGGAATTGAGCGTGTTTCGCGCCCTGGGTGCCGTAATTACGCAGGCAAGAACGAAATCCCGAAGGTGCAGGGCGGCCTCGGTATCAGCATTCTGACCACCGCTCGCGGAGTTATGACTGGCCGCACAGCGCGCAAGGAAAGCGTCGGCGGCGAAGTCATGTGCCGGGTGTGGTAAAGATTCAAAGGATTCGAATAAGCTCATGTCCAGAGTAGGAAAAAAGCCGATTCCCGTGCCTTCCGGAGTGAAGGTGCAGGTCGGCGATCAACTGCAAGTGCAGGGCCCCAAGGGAACGCTTCAGGTTCCGCTTCCCGCGGGGATACGCGTTCAGCAGAACGACGGGAAGCTGGAACTCCTCCGCGACTCGGACGAACATGCCGCGCTGCACGGGTTAACGCGGGCTCTGCTCGCCAACGCCGTACAGGGCGTCTCGGCGGGATTCACGCGGGAACTCGACATCGTGGGCATCGGCTATCGCGCCGACGTGAAGGGTAAGCTCGCCACGTTCACCCTCGGCTATTCTCACCCGATCGAAGTTCTGCTGCCGGACGGCGTCGATCTCAAGATCGACAAACAGACTCACCTGGTCCTCACCGGATACGACCGGCAGGCGCTCGGCCAGGTGGCGGCCAACATCCGCGCTCTGCGCAAGCCCGATCCGTACAAGAACAAGGGCATCCGCTACACCGGCGAAGCGCTCAAGAAGAAGGTCGGCAAGAGCGGCGCGACCGGAGGCAAGAAGTAACAGATGATTCGGAAAACCTCGAAGAACGAAATCCGCGGGCGCGTGCACACGCGCATTCGCAAAAAGCTGAAGGGCACTTCCGAGCGCCCGCGGCTCGCCGTGTTCCGCAGCGTCGCCCATATTTACGCTCAGGTGATCGACGATTCGAAGGGCGTTACCATCGCCTCCGCCAGCTCCGCCGAAAAAGGCAGCCCGGATAAGACCGGCGGAAACGTCGCCGCCGCGAAAGAAATCGGCAAACGGGTGGCCGAGCGTTCCAAGGAAAAGGGCGTCAGCAAGGTCGTTTTCGACCGGGGCGGGTATCTTTATCACGGCCGCGTCAAGGCGCTGGCCGATGCGGCCCGTGAAGCGGGACTGGAGTTTTAATGGCAGCCGTAACGGTTAAGCGGGTTGACCCGCAGTCGCTGAATCTGAAAGAAAACGTGGTTGCCATCAACCGCGTCACCAAAGTGGTCAAGGGCGGCAAGAACATGAGCTTTTCGGCTCTGGTTGTCGTCGGAGATTCTCAGGCCCGCGTCGTCGGTTTTGGCGTCGGCAAGGCCAAGGAGGTTCCGTCGGCCATCCGCAAGGGGATCGAAGCCGCCAAGAAGAACCTCCGCAGGATTCATCTTCTCGAGAACACCATCCCCCATCAGGTGCTCGGAAAATTCGGGGCGGGGCTGGTCATGCTGAAGCCGGCTCAGGACGGTACCGGCGTGATCGCGGGCGGTCCCGTGCGCGCCGTCGTTCAGGCCTGTGGCATTCCGAACGTGCTGACCAAGTCCATCGGCAGCCACAATCCGCATAACGTGGTCAAGGCGACGATCAACGCTCTCGAACAGCTCCGCGACAAGAACGTGGTGCGCGAGCGCCGTGGTCTCGCGGCGCAGGAGAAAGCGTAATGGCTGACGCGGCCAAAATCAAAATCAAGCTGATCCGCAGCGTGATCTGCGCTCCGGAAAAGCACAAGGTCATCGTTCGCAGCCTCGGGCTGCGCAAAATCAATCAGGTCGTGGAACGCCCAGATACGGACGCTTTCCGCGGCACGGTGAAGAAGATTCCTCATCTTCTGGCGCTGGTCGATTAAGGAAACGGCAATGAATCTCAGTTCTCTTACGCCCCCCGAAGGGCAGAAACACCGGAAGAAGCGCATCGGGCGCGGTATGGGTTCCGGTAAAGGCAAGACCTCGACGCGGGGCCACAAGGGCGCGCGCTCGATCTCCGGCTACAGCATCATGCGCGGTTTTGAAGGCGGTCAGATGCCCCTCCACCGCCGTCTGCCGAAGCGCGGTTTTACTAATATCTTCAAAAAACAGTACGCAATCGTGAACCTCCGCGATCTCGAGAGGCTCCCCGGCGATGTTTTCAATGTCGACCGTTTGATCGAGCTTGGCGTGATCAAAAAACTCGGCGACGGGCTCAAGATCCTCGGTACGGGCGAGATCACCCGCAAGGTCGACGTCGAGGCCCACATTTTCTCGAAGTCGGCGGCGGATAAAATTTCGAAAGCGGGCGGACAGGCCCGCGTTGTGGGGGCGAGCGCCGCTTAAAGCGACTGCCGTCTTTTGCGTTTTCCAGAGGGAATATAGCAATGGGAAAACTATTCGAAGCCGTGGCGAACGTGTTCCGCATTCCGGATCTCCGGAAGCGGGTTCTTTTCACGTTCGGCCTCCTCGCCGTATACCGGCTGGGCAGCTACATCCCGACTCCCGGGATCGATACCGCGCGCTGGCTCGACTTCATGAAGTCCACGCAGGGATCGATCTTCGGATTATTCGATCTCTTCGCGGGCGGCAACATTCGGAGGCTGTCGGTCTTCGCCCTGGGCATCATGCCCTACATCACGGCGTCGATCATCCTCCAGTTGCTGACCGTGGTCGTTCCCACCCTCGAGAAACTGCAGAAGGAAGGCGAACTCGGGCGCCGCAAGATCACCCAGTGGACCCGTTATCTGACCGTCGGGCTCGGCATCGCGCAGTCCTTCGGTATCGCGATAGGTTTGCAGGGCATGACCGACAACATCGTGGTGCACCCGGGCCTCGGGTTCATTCTGCTAACGATCCTTTCGCTTACCACGGGCACGGCGTTCATCATGTGGCTTGGCGAGCAGATCACGGAGCGCGGCATCGGTAACGGCATGTCGCTGATCATCTTCACCGGCATCGTCGTCGGAATCCCGAACGCCATCAACAACATTTATGTGAACGTCTTCGTCACCAAGGAATGGAACATCTTTGAGCTGGCTCTGATCCTGGTGATGATGGTCGCGGTCGTCGCGTTTATCGTTCTGGTTGAAATGGGCGAACGGCGGATTCCGGTGCAGTATGCGAAGCGCGTGATCGGCCGCCGTGTGATGGGCGGGCAGTCGACGCATATGCCGCTCAAGGTTAACGCCGGCGGCGTTATTCCTGTGATCTTCGCGTCTTCGATCCTTGCCTTCCCGCAGACGATTGCCAATACGACTTTCGCGAAGAACAGCGCCTGGCTGACGAGCATTCTGAACGCGATCAAGTACAGCGAGCCGCTTTATATGCTGCTGTTCGTCGCGCTGATCATTTTCTTTTGTTTCTTCTACGTTTCGATCATTTTCAACCCCAATGAAGCTGCGGACAACATGCGGAAGTACGGTGGATTTATCCCCGGCATTCGTCCCGGCCGCAGCACTTCGGATTACATGAATACGATTCTGACCCGCATCACGTTTGTGGGCGCGATCTATCTGTCGATCCTGTGTCTGATCCCGAGCATCATGATCTCGGGTATCCACCTGCAGCACCTGCCGCTCGTCGGCGGGTTCATTGACGCGCACTTCCCGCGTTTCCTTCTGGAAGGCTTGAACGTTCAGTTTTATTTCGGTGGCACGTCGCTTCTCATCGTGGTCGGAGTCGCAATGGACACGATCAATCAGGTGGAAGCCCAGTTAATCATGCGCCACTACGAAGGGTTTACGCCCCGCGCCGGACGTATTCGCGGACGACGTAGTTCTGTTTAATGCCGGGGAGCCCGATTGCAGTTGTAATGTTCGGCTCGCCGGGATCCGGTAAAGGTACGCAGTCCAAGTATCTGGTCGATTGGCTGGGGATTCCTCAGATCTCGACCGGAGACATGCTCAGAGACCACATCAGGCGTCGCACCCCGATCGGAAACTCGATCGCCGAGCTGATGCGCCACGGGACCCTGGTTCCGGACGAACTCGTGAATCACCTGGTTCACGACCGGATTCTCCAACCGGACTGCGCAAAGGGCTTTATTCTGGACGGCTACCCGCGTACGCCGGCCCAGGCGGAGGAGATGATGAACCTCCTCCAGAGCGTCGGAGCCGAGGAGGTGGTAATTCATCTTGTTGTTGATTACAATGTAATTATCTCGCGTATGAACGGGAGAAGAGTGTGCCCGCGCTGCGGCACTCTCTATAATTCGGTTTCCCGTCCCCCCAAAAAGGATGGCATCTGCGACCTGGACGGGGAAACGCTTGTGATTCGGGAGGATGACCAGGAAGAGGTTGTTCGCGAGCGTCTCACTCAGTATGAGGCTCAGACAAGGCCGCTGATCGAATACTTCCGGAACTCGGAAGCCAGGTTGTTCGAGGTGGATGCGAGCAAGGATCGTCCCGAAGTAGTCTTCGGGCACATCCGGGAAATGCTGGAGGGCGTGGTGGCGGCGCCTGAAAAGGGAACGTTGGTCCGGTGATTGTACGTAAGACGCGCGCCGAGCTGGAGAAAATGCGGCGGAGCGGGCTTCTGGTCCACGAAATTCTAAAGTCCCTCGGCGAGATGGTCCAGGACGGCGTCTCAACCTGGGATCTGGAAGTGGCGGCGATCCGGATGATGGAGGACGCGGGCGCGAAGCCGGCGTTCAAGAATTACTATGTGCCCGCCGCGGGCGAACGGTATAAGTACGTTCTCTGCACCTCCGTGAACGAGGAAATTGTCCACGGGATGCCAAACCCGAAGCGGGTGGTGAAGAACGGCGACATCATCTCGATCGATACGGGCGTGTCGCTGGATGGCTATTTCGGCGATTCGGCCATCACGGTCGGCGTCGGGGAGTTGAGCGAGCAGGCCAAAAAGCTCCTCCGGGTGACGGAGGAGTCGCTTGAGCTTGCCATCGATAAGGTTCGCGATGGCAACCGGCTGTTTGACATCTCGGGAACGGTTGAACGGCATGTCGTGGGCAATGGTTTTTCGATTGTCCGCGAGTATGTGGGCCATGGGATCGGGACGCAGCTTCACGAGGAGCCGCAGGTTCCGAACTATGTGGACCGGCGGAATGAGAATCCCCGGCTGCGCGAAGGGATGGTCCTCGCGATTGAGCCGATGGTGAACGCCGGCAAGCCCGAGGCGAAGGTTTTGAAGGATAAGTGGACGGCGGTGACGAAGGACGGCTCGTATTCGGCCCACTTCGAACACTGCGTAGCAATAACCGATAACGGCCCCTGGGTGCTGACGAGGCCTTAGGGATGGTGGCACGGTAAGCGGGTCCGTTTATGGCGGTTGAAGCTACCGTACTGGAGGAATTGCCGAGCCTGGTTTACCGGCTCGAGCTCAAGAATAAGGCAACGCTCTTGGCGCACGCCGCCGGGGCGGCGCAAAGGAATTGGGTCCGGCTTCTGCCGGGCGACCGGGTGGAAGTCGAGTTCGCGGAACACGACCTCACGCGGGGCCGAATCGTAAAGAAGATCGGTCGTTGAAGAAGGTCAGGTAAAATATATGAAGGTTCGCGCGTCAGTCAAGAAAATTTGCGACAAGTGCAAACTGATCCACCGCGAAGGCGTGGTACGGGTCATTTGTGTCAACCCGAAACATAAGCAGCGTCAGGGCTAAAGGATTTGCGCACCGGCCGGAAGGCCCGCTGTGCGCGCAGGAGAAGAAGGAAAAACATGGCACGTATTGCGGGCGTTGATCTTCCGCCGAAGAAGCGGGCTGAGATCGGTCTCACTTATATTTACGGCATCGGCCGCACTCGCGCGAAGAGCCTGCTCCATCGCGTGAACGTCGATCCCAACAAGAAGATCGGCGACATGACTGAGGACGAGGTGAACCACGTCCGCCAGATCCTCGAAGACGAAGGGTCGGTTGAGGGCGATCTCCGCAAGGAAGTGTCGCTGAACATCAAGCGCCACATCGAAATGGGCTCTTACCGGGGACTGCGGCACCGCCGCGGACTGCCCACCCGCGGCCAGCGCACCCACACGAACGCCCGCACCCGCAAGGGACCGCGCAAGGGCACTGTGGCCAATAAGAAGAAAGCGACGGCGAAGACTTAATGGCGAAAGCAGCGGCGAAGGCCACCAAGAAGAAGGCCTTCAAGAAGAAAGAAAAGCGCACTGTGCACGTCGGCACGGTCCACATCCAGGCGACGTTCAACAACACCATCGTCACCATCGCGGACCCGGAAGGCAACACCGTCTCCTGGTCGAGCGCGGGCTCTCTTGGGTTCCGCGGCTCCCGCAAAGGCACCCCGTTCGCCGCTCAGCAGGCCGCTCTGACGGCCGCTAACAAGGCGAATGAGGTCGGCCTCCGGACGGTTGAGGTTCGGGTGAGCGGTCCGGGTTCCGGCCGTGAATCGGCTGTGCGCGCGCTTCAGACGGCCGGTCTCGATGTTCGCGCCATAAAAGACACGACGGCGATTCCCCATAACGGGTGCCGTCCGCCGAAAAAGCGCAGGGTTTGAGGTTTGGCAGTGCCGTCGGGCTTCGGCCTGGCGGAAGTTTAAAAGTAAGCGGGACGAAGGTCCAACGGATCGTAAACCGCACGTGACAAAACGAAGGAGATTAATTACTTGGCACGTTACAGAGGCGCCGTCTGCAGGCTTTGCCGCCGCGAGGGCATGAAATTATTCCTGAAGGGCGAGCGCTGCCACTCTGACAAGTGCGCGATCGAGCGCCGCAACTTCGTCCCCGGTCAGCACGGTAAGGAACGCAAGGCGAAACTCGTCGGCTACGGCCTCCAACTTCGCGAGAAGCAGAAGGTCCGCCGCATCTACGGCGTGCTCGAAGCTCAGTTCCGCAACGCCTTCCAAAAGGCGGCGCGCATGAAGGGCATCACCGGCGAGAACCTGCTCGGAAACCTCGAGCGCCGCCTTGACAGCGTGATCTACCGCATGGGCCTGGCCACCAGCCGCGCGCAGGCGCGCCAAGTCGTACGGCACGGGCATGTCAACGTCAACGGCCGCAAGTGCAACATTCCCTCGGCCATCGTCAAGCAGAACGATGAAGTCTCTGTTCGCGAAGCGAGCCGCAACAACGCCACTATCCTCGCCGCCCGCGACGCCACGGCTCACGCTCCTTCCCCGGGCTGGATGGAAGTCGATCGCGAGAATCTGAAGGGCCGCATCATCAGCACGCCGCGCCGCGACGAGCTGGTTCAGATCCCGATCAACGAACAATTAATTGTCGAACTCTATAGCAAGTAAGCAGTAAGGGCGGGCAGGCGGCGACGTCTGCCCACAAGTCAGTAAGCAGCAAAAACCGGCCTGCGCGGATTGAGATAAAGCCTGGCCGTTATTGGGAGTAAAAAACGCATGTTCAAGGGCTTTCAGAAACCCAAACGTCTGGTAGCAAACACCGAGACCCTGACGGAACGTTACGGGCAGTTCACCGCTCAGCCGTTCCAGCGCGGATTCGGAACCACCATCGGCAACTCGCTGCGCCGCGTGCTTCTTTCGAGCATCGAAGGCGCCGCCATAACCGCCATCCGGATTGAAGGCGTGGACCACGAGTTCAGCCCGATCCCCGGAGTGGTCGAAGACGCGACCGACATCATCCTCAACCTGAAGCAGGTTCCGTTCAAGGTGATGGGCGAGAGCGTCAAAACCGTTCGCCTGGTTGCAGACAAGGCGGGCGAGGTCTTCTCCGGCGCCATTCAGGCCGACGCCGACGTCGAAGTACTCGACCGGAGTCTGCACATTGCCACGGTGGGCGAGAGCGGCAAGCTCGATATCGAGATGCGCCTCAAGCCGGGCCGCGGGTACGTGAGCGCCGACAAGAATTTCGATGAGGACCTGGCCATCGGCTACATTCCCATCGATTCGGTCCACTCCCCGGTTCGTAAAGTGAACTTCAGCGTGGAAGCCGCGCGTCTCGGCCAGATGACCGACTACGACAAGCTGACGCTCGAAGTCTGGACCAACGGCGCCATCTCGCCGCAGGACGCCATCGGCCACGCCGCGAAGCTGCTGAAGGATCACATGACGATCTTCATCAACTTCGAAGAACTTCCGGAGACCACAGAAGAGCCGGCCGAGCGCAGCATGGATCGCCTCAGCGATCAGCTCAATCGCAGCGTCGAAGAACTGGAACTCTCGGTCCGCTCTTACAACTGCCTCAAGAACGCCGGCATTCAGACGATCGGCGAACTGGTGCAGAAGTCGGAGTCGGAGATGCTCCGCACCAAGAACTTCGGCCGCAAATCTCTCAACGAGATCAAGGAAATTCTCGCGGGCATGGGTCTTTCGCTCGGCATGAAGCCCGATGCTCATGGCCGCCTCATCGCGCCGGCTCCGTCGGCGCCCGGCTCGATTCCGGAAGACATTCCGGACGACGAGCAGTTCGCGTAATCTGTTGAAAAGGTCAGGCAAATGAGACATCGATTTGGCAATGCAAAACTGAAGCGGGACGTGGGGGCGCGCAACAGCCTCTTCAAGAACCTCACGACCAGCGTCATCCTCCAGGAGCGCGTAATCACGACCGTTCCGAAAGCAAAGGCCGTGGCTCCGATGGTCGAGAAGATGATCACTCTCGCCAAGAAGGACACGCTGCACACCCGCCGTCAGGCCGCATCGTTTCTCACGACGCCGGCTTCGGTGAAGAAGCTGTTCGAAAGCCTCGGTTCGCGCTTCGGCCAACGCAGCGGCGGCTACACCCGCATCACCCGCCTCGGACCCCGCAAGGGCGACGGCGCGGAACTCGCGATGCTGGAACTGGTAGGTTCGGAACTTGTGAAGCGCGCGGCTGAGCGTGCGAAACGCAAGGAAGAGCGGCTCAAAGCACAGAAGGAAGGCCGCGAGCCCGAAGAGGAAGAAGAGGGCGATCAGAAATAGATCGCTTCGGAGTTACGTAGTTAAGAGCCGCGGATCAGTCATGAGCTGGTCTGCGGCTTTTGTTTTTTCGATAGTGTTAAATCCCTCAATAGGAGCATGGGTTCGGTCCAATTGACAGCGGAAGAGCGTTACTTCAATCTTCAATCGCCCAGAAGCGCTCGAATAAACCGCGCCTCTGAGGGAAAGGACCGTACAGTTTCCTCGCTGAGCTACACTGCACGGCAGGGATGCCGAAGACTCCTCGGATTGAAATTGAATACTGCACGCAGTGCCGATGGCTGCTGCGCGCGGCGTGGATGGCGCAGGAGCTTCTAACAACGTTCTCAACCGACATCGGCGAAGTCTCCCTCGTTCCGGGCATCGACGGCGTGTTCGAGATTCGCATCGATGCGGAGGCGGTCTGGTCGCGAGCGGAGCAAGGGCGCTTTCCCGACATCAAGGAACTCAAACAACTGGTCCGTGATCGCATCGCCCCTGAGAAAGACCTGGGGCACACGGATCGATGATTGGAAGACGAACCGGCGCTATTCGCCTAATTGCGGAATCAGGAAGAACATGAGCGCCAGGACCGGGATCGCCAGGAAGAGATTTTGTTTTCCCAGGGAGCCGGTTGTTAAATTGGAACCGGTTCGGGAATGACCACTCTGTTTAACCGGCGCGAGATGTTGTCGCTCCTCGGCTCAGCCGCCCTTTCGAGCCTTGCTCCTCGCGCGGGGGCGCTTCAGACCTCAAACAACCGCGAAGCGGATTTCACGCTTCAGATCGGACCGGTCTCGATCGAACTGGCCCCCAAAAAAGTGATACGGACGCTCGGATACAACGGCAAAGCGCCGGGGCCACTCTTGCGCGTACCGGAAGGCAAAGAGATCGCGATCGATGTTCACAATCAGTCGGACACGCCGCAACTGGTTCACTGGCACGGCCTCAGGGCGCCTCCAAAGCAGGACGGCGCCATCGAAGAAGGTACGCCGACGATTCCCGCCGGCGGCCAGAACCGATTTGTGTTTACGGCATCTCCGGCGGGTACCCGCTGGTACCACACGCATGAGATGGCGCAGCGTCATCTGAATCGCGGGACCTATACCGGGCAGTTCGGGTTCTTTTATGTCGAGCCGAAGAACGAACCGGGCGGCTTCGACCAGGAGATTTTTCTTGCCCTGCGCGAATGGGACCCTTACTTTTCGACAATGGGCGACGAGGGGCAGGAGGTCGCCTACAAGGCTTTCTCAATCAACGACCGCGCGCTCGGCCACGGAGAACCAATTCGCGTGAACGAAGGGGAGCGCGTGATGCTGCGCATCCTGAACGCGAGCGCGACGATCCTCCGGAGAATCGCAATCGCCGGCCATCTTTTCGAGGTCTGCGCCATGGACGGCAATCCGGTTCCAGCCCCTGGAAAGGTTCCGGCGCTTGAGCTCGGGCCGGCGGAACGAATCGACGCGATCGTGGAGATGAATAATCCGGGAGTGTGGGTTCTCGGGGCGACGGACGATCATGACCGCACAGCGGGGATGGGAATTGTTGTCGAGTACGCCCTGCGAAGCGGGAACCCAATATGGACTTCGCCAGCCACTGCCCGATGGGATTACACGCGCTTCGGGATGCAATCGACGCCTACCGCGGAGGACGAACGAATTCCTCTGATCTTCGAGAAGAAGTTCGCCGGCAGCCGGTGGACTGATAAATGGACCATTAACGGAAAATCCTTCCCCAATACCGACGATATCGTTGTCAGGGCGCACCAGCGCTATCGTCTGGCATTCGATAACCGCAGCGACGAAGCTCATCCCGTACACTTGCACCGGCACAGTTTTGAGCTGGTCAATGTGGCGGGCGTTGCCACTTCCGGTATTTTGAAGGATGTCGTGGTGATCCCGCCGAAATCGAAAGTTGAGGCGATTCTGATCGCCGATAATCCGGGGCTGTCGCTTTTTCACTGCCACCAGCAACTCCACATGGATTATGGCTTCATGGCGCTTATGAAGTACGCGTGAACTCGTGGAGTACGGCACGCAGGAGTCGTGCGCAGAAGTGGGAATCCAGTGAGACAATGGAGCGTAACATCGAAAAGCCAGCGCCGCGTAGATTCGCGCAGGCTCATGAATCAAAAGCACTAAGGGCCCTTAGCTCAACGGTTAGAGCAGCGGACTCATAATCCGTTGGTTGCAGGTTCGAATCCCGCAGGGCCCACCAATCCAAATTCTTCTGTAACGCTGCGGGTTCCTCGCTCACTAACACCTGTACCACTCGACTGCCGGAACGCAGCGTAGTGACGAAATGATTGCCGCCCGTAGTCCTCAACCACAGGCTGTCATCGGACGTAAATTGCCTGCCGCCAACGTTATGCCGTCGGCGGAGGGCGGTTTGGTATGCTCAGTCCAACCTGTGTCCGAGCTCCTGTTCGACGAGAACTATCTGCGAGCGCTCGCCGCGCGGGACCCTAACGCTGAGAACTCTTTCGTCGAGTATTTCACAGGGCCTGTACGATCGAAGCTTCGCGCGCGTCTCCGTTCTCCGGACTTGGTCCGCGATGCCTCACAGGAGACCTTCCTCCGCGTCTTTCGGTATTTTCAGAGCGGCAAGACTTTAGATAACCCGGCTAGTCTTCCTGGCTTTGTTCACACGGTGTGTCATAACGTTTCGCTCGAACTCCTCCGTTCATTCACGCGCCACAGCCAGATGCCCGAAAACGCGCCTGAGACCGAAGATCCGAGTTGGGGGCCTGAAGCCATGGCGGCGTCCTCCGAGCGGAGCAGTCTCGTAGCTCGTGTTCTTGAGGAAATGCCGGAGAAGGAGCGCCGGCTCATCCAGCGCGTCTGCCTCGATGAAGAGGACAAGGACGCCATTTGCCGGGAATTTCACGTGGACCGCGAATACCTGCGTGTCCTGGTCCACCGTGCCCGGATTCGTTTTCGGAACGTAATGGAGCAATCGAACAAAACGAAAGGCGGTTCGGCCAGCGGTTAGAAACGCTGCCGACCCTTGTTTCACTACCCGAATAGAGGCGCTGACTTGGATCACCTCCACGCTGAAAAAAACCAGGCTGCCGAACGGTACGTTCTGGGTGAACTCTCGGCCGCTGAAGCCGAGGAATTCGAACTGCACTTTTTCGAATGCCCCAGGTGCGCCATGGCTGTGGATTCCAGCCTTGATTTTATCGAGGCCGCTCGCGCTTACTTTCCGGAATCTCGCATAGCTACGACAAATGCCCGGGAGGATATCCGCGCGCCGCGCCCCTCCTTTTTCAGGAAAATCTCGGAAACGCTGACCGCTTTTTGCCGCCCTCCCATCGCCGTTCCCGTAATGGCGGCGCTGGCCGCGATTGCGCTCTACGAGGGCGTGGACGCAGCACGTCTGAATGGTGT
>Ga0206900_1178_pt1 | contig 14550 bp, 10 predicted proteins | sample Alteio_BWOrgHeat_46_FD_153235 | JGI IMG/M metagenome (GOLD analysis project Ga0206900, IMG submission 153235) | Enriched cells from forest soil in Barre Woods Harvard Forest LTER site, Petersham, Massachusetts, United States -... | ecosystem: Environmental > Terrestrial > Soil > Temperate forest >... | reverse complement strand
AGAGTAGAGGCCGGGTCCTCGAAATTCGTCGCGGGCGGTCGTGCCGGTCTGGTTGGCCGCGGGCGTCGCGAAGGCTGCCGGATTCAGCAGATAGACGCCGCCGGGACCTGCGACAGGATTGCTATAAACCGCGTTGGTAGATACGAGATCCGCTCGCTGATTCAGAATCGCTCCACCCGAATCGGGGACGTCCGGCGAGGTCGCGTTCACCGTGTATGGCGTGCCGGTCCGGAATGCGGCGAGCCATGAGACGCTCCAGCCGTTGGTGAGGTATCGCGCTGTCTGCCAGCGAGGTTCCGGCTTCCAGATGCCCACCAGGAAGAGGTTGTGACGCTGATCGAACTGTGAACTTGCGCGGTCGCCGTTGCTGTCGTATTGCCGTGTGAAGGCCGAACGGGGACCGGTCTCGCCTTCGGCCGCGATGGCGGAGAAGTTGAGGTCGAAGAAGTCGCCCGTGAGCGGGTCGCTCTGGTTGTCGATCGAATGGCTCCAGGTGTACGCCGCCTGTAAGAGAAGCGACCGCGTGCGGTAGCGCGCCAGCACGCTTAAGGCGTAGTAGTCGGAGAGACCCTGACCGGAGCGCCATGAGATGTCAGGCAGGGACTCGTTCGGACGAAGTCCGCCGATGTCGCTCGGCACCGTGAAAGCACGGTTCACGATATCGGTGGTAATGAGGCGACGCCCCAGGGCGCTCGTGCCGTTAACTTCAATCGTCAGGTCGTCCCGCACCTGGCGCTGAATCCCCAGAAACGAAGACTGCGAGTAGCCGTCGCGCAGGTTGGGATCGAGAAGAGTCAGGCCGGGGAAGTCGCGCGGCGGCGTCTGATTCGAAAACATCGGGAACACGGAGTTTACCGGCGCCAGATAATTGAGCGGCGCGGTGACCTGGTAGAACTGCAGGAGGATGTTGTTGTTGCGAACGTTTTGCCACAGGTTGTCAAAAGGCCGATCGTAAAAGATTCCAAATCCGCCGCGCACGAGCGTTTTTGAGTTTCCGAGCGCATCCCAGGAAAAGCCGAATCGCGGAGCCCAGTCGTTGTTGTCCGCTCCGTAAACCTGCTGGTCGCCGGATCCCGGAGCGACGAGCGACGCGGAGGCAAGGCGCGCTGTAAACGACGATCCGCTCCCGAGCGAGACCATGAGGTCTTTTACAGAGCCGGTGTTGGTGGGCGCGCCGAAACGCTCGTAGCGGATTCCGTAGTTCAGCGTGAGCCGAGGCGTGGCGCGGAAGCTGTCCTGGGCGAAGAAGTAGGTCTGGGCGTATTGCCAGGAGCGGTTGTAATTCGGAGTCTGCGGCGTCGTATTCTGACGGTCGATAGCTGCCGCGAATGTATAAGGAGCATCGATGGCGAAGTAATAGGTTCCGTTGAAGAGATACTCGCCGTCGCGACCGGCAGTAAGATAGCCGGAGTTGTAGCGGAGGAGAAGGCCGGCCCCGGCGCCGATGACGTGCTTGTTCCGCGTCCAAAGTCCGCTGTAGATGGTTTCGAATGATCGGTTGTCGTTCTTATAGGCGTAAAACGCGGGGCTACCGGGAAGGGTCGTCGGGGTCGTCTCGACCGCTGACTCATCCAGCAGAGTGGGTATCTCGGGATGCGCCCGGTCCCAGGCAAGAGTGTCGCCCGTGTAGCTGAATTTGAATTCGCTGGTCAGGCGAGGCGTCCAGGATCGTTGCCATCCGCCGAGTATGCCGGTTGAATTCTGGTTCAGTCCCGAGATGAACTGCGAATAGGGGGACCAGATGAAGTCGGGCTCGGAAGTTCTGGCGAGAGCGAGGCGCCCGAAGATGTGATCGCGCCCGTTCCTGGTTGTGTAGTCGCCGCGTTCCAGAGCGATGGTGCGGTCAACGACGACGGGAGGAGCGACTTCGTATTCGCCTGTTGGCCCGGCGGAGGAGACCGGCGGCGGCGGGAACTCAGCAAGCAACATACGGGTTGTCGGCCCTACGAGAGAACCGAGGAGCGTAAGAAAAGACGGGCTTGGCACGACGTAGGTTTGCTTGTTTTCCTGACTGTGGCTGATGAACCGATCGAGGGCGCTGGAAAAGAAGAGACGCGCGCGCAGACCTCCGCGGGGAATCACCGGACCGCCGGCCTGATAACCGAATTCGTTCTCTTTATCGGGACGCCGCCCGAAGCCGGCGAGATTGTCCTGAAAGTCGGCGGCATTGAGAACATCGTTCTTTAGATATTCATAGGCAATGCCGTGGTAGGCCCTGCTCCCGGCACGCGTGACGGCGTTGGCGATGAAGCCCGCTGTCCGCCCATATTCAGCCGAATAGTTGTTGGTCGAAATGCGGTATTCCTGAACGGCCTCGGGCGCGACCGGAACCAGAGGCCCGGTGATGAGGTAGTTGTCATTTTCGACGCCATCGAGCAGGTAGTTCGACGAGGAGGGCCGCTGGCCTGCCACACTGACGCCAAGCCCACGGCCGGTTCCGCTGTCCGCGGTAACCGTCGGAAGGCTCACGAGCATGGCGAAGACATCGCGACCAAGCAATGGCAGGTCACCGATTTCCACGGGATCGATCACGTACGATTGCGAGGTGTCGAGCGTGCCACGCTGGCCTTTTACGGCCTCGAAGGTTCCAGAGCGGCTGGGATCCACGTCCGGACCATAAACGGTCACGATCGTCTTTGTCCCGGGTAGAAACACGCTGCGATATTGACCGGACTCCCAGACGTCGCTCAGCGGGCGCAGACGGAAGTCAACCTGCACGCGGCCCGCGACCGGAAGTTCGATCTGCTGAAGTTCCTGAGGCTGGTAGCGATCGGCCGACGCCCGAATCGTGTAAGTACCGGCGGAGAGCAGCGGGAGAAAATAATAACCGCTGATGTCGCTCCGAAGAGTAACGGTAGAGGCTAAAGCCGCACTGTAAGATACGAACGCGCCCGCGACGGGCCGCCCGGTGACGGAATCAACGATCCTCCCGGAGATGATGCCTTGCGTGGTTTGCGCCCGAATCGACATTGAGAGCGCGAATGCGGCCAGAACCGCCCGTATCACCCGGGGCATTTGAATCTCAAGTATAAATGGTTGGTTTCGCCACCATTTTCATAAAGAAATCGGGAAGTTAAGTTAGAATCTTTACACTATGCCGGCCGGAGACACGGCTCAACTTCTTCATCTTGCAGCGCAGGGCGACAAAACAGCCGAGGCCGAGCTTATGCCGCGTCTCTATGGTGAGCTGCACCGCCTCGCGATGAACTATCTCTCGCGGGAGCGGCGGGACCACACGTTGCAGCCCACCGCGTTGGTAAATGAAGCCTACCTGAGGATTATGGGCGACCACATGCCGGCGGTCAATGATCGCGGGCATTTTCTTGCCCTTGCGGCGCAAGCGATGCGGCGGATTCTGGTCGACTACGCGCGCAAGCGGGGAGCGGGGAAGCGCGGCAACGGCAGCTCCGCGACGGCGATCGACGATCACCTCAGCATCCCGGATAAGGATTGGGACCTCGTCTCCGAAATTGACGAGGCCCTGGTTGAGTTGGCGCGGGTTCATCCCCGCGCCGCCCAGGTGGTGGAGCTGCGGTATTTCGTCGGTCTCACCCTTGACGGAGTGGCCGAGGCGCTGAATGTGGCGCCTAAGACAGTGAATCGCGATTGGGCGTTCGCACGGGCGTGGCTTTTCCGTTATATGTCCGGAAATGGGAACAATTCCGAAGATGACCATTCGTAGGGCGATCGCACGCCTAACTAGATAGCGGAAACAACGCGCGATGGGATGCGAAAACGGAGGCGCTTCCTCGAAGTGGGAAGCAATAATTCGTCTATTCGAGCAGTCGATTGACTCGGTAGACCCTGAACAAGTTCTTGCGAGGGAGAAGGATCCGGAGATCTCCGCCGAGGCTCGAAAGCTCCTCTACGACCACCGTCGAGCTGAAGAGACGGAGTTCCTCGCGCAGCCGTTCCAACTCGCCGTCGCGGCATCTACGTCCCGGTTCGCCCCCGGTGACCGGCTCGCCAGGCGGTTCGTTATCAAAGCGCTCCTCGGTTTCGGCGGGATGGGCGAAGTGTATCTTGCCTATGACCAGCTACTCGAAAGAGACGTCGCGCTTAAGTCCATCAGGGCGCATCTTGCCGGAGACGAGGCAATCCGACGCAGATTTCTTCAGGAAGTCCGAAACGCCCACCAGGTGACTCACCCGAATGTCTGCCGAATCTTCGATGTTTTCGAAGAGAGTGATCAGGCCTTTTTCTCCATGGAATTGCTCGACGGAGAGAGCCTGGCGAGCCGATTGAAATCGCCGATCAAAGCGTCCGAAGCGAAGAGGATCGCGCTGCGCCTGGCCAAAGGGCTTCAGGCCGCCCACGTCAAGGGAATCGTTCACTGCGATTTCAAACCGACAAACGTGATTCTTAACAGGGAGGCGCCCCACTCGCGGCCGGTAATCACGGATTTCGGCCTGGCGCGCGCTTTGGACGAAGGGGGCGCCGCGAGTACGCATTCACTTCCCGCCGGTACTACGGACTATATGGCTCCGGAGCTGAAGGCGGGCGGGTCAGCGACCGTACTCACAGACATTTACGCGTACGGCAAGGTACTCGGTGAATTGTGCTCGGGCCATCGTTTGGCTGGAGAGTGCTCGTCGGAGGATCCAAAACGCCGGCCTGGGTCTTTAAAGCCCGTAATCGCGGACCTAAGCGGCGCGATACCAGGCCGCAGACTACTGATCGCGGCGGGCGTAACCCTCGGCGCCGCAGGGCTGTGGGGCGGATATGAGTACACTCATCCTCGCATCACGCTGCTCGCCCGGCAGAGGATCGCCTTTAACGGCTTCCGGCCGGCGGACGGTCCGCGGACGTCCCTGCTTCGGGATCTTGTGATCACGGCCATCCGGCAGTCGCTCAACGTGACGGTGACGCCTGACAATAGCCTGCGTTCCATGCTCAACCGGGCGAACCGCCCGACATCACTGCCAGCGAATCGGGCCGACATTCTGTCCACGGCGGGGCCCGAGGGAATCGCGTTGTTGATCGAAGGGTTGGTTACAGAAGCAGCCAACGGGCTCAGACTCGCGGTTCAGGTGTTTGAGCCTGGACGGCCAACGGCTGCCGTGGCGTTCGAGGAACAAGTGCGTAATCCCCGAGAGATTGTTCCCCTTGCGGACCGCGTGGCGCAAAAGTTGCGCCGCGAGTTCGGGGAGTCAGAGCAGGCGATACGCGCGACGCATGTGCCGCTGGGTCAGGTCACGTCGCAGTCTCCCGAAGCGGTGGAATTCTATTTCCGGGGGGTCCGCCTCTACGACGGCGGCGAAGCTGAGTCCGCAATCACGTGGTTCGAACAGGCGATAGGCGTCGACCCGGAGTTCGCGATGGCGCATGCGTTTCGAGCTCTGGCGCTCACAGCCCGTTTCAAGCTCTTCTCAGCGCTGCCCTCGTTCGAGAAGGCTTTCGCGCTGCGCAACAGACTGGCGGACAGGGAACGCGGATGGATTGAGTTTCAGTATTACAGTTTCATTCGCGATAACGCGCGCTCGCTCGTCAGCGCCCGGCGGCTTGCTTCCCTTTACCCGGAGGACGCCACTTATCAAAGGAATGTGGCCTTCGCCTATGCGTTTACAGGCCGGCCGACCGACGCTCTTCCTTACAGCCGCCGGGCCATAGAACTGGATCCGAACAACAACAATCTGAGCGAACTGATCGTGAATTCGGCAGAGGCGAATCAGTTCGATCAGGCGCTTGACGCATGGCAGGCTTTCCGAAGTCAGGGCAATACGAGTACTCTGCTTGACTGGGGCGCCGGGCTCGCGTGGATGGGAAAAGGAGATATGGCGCAAGCGGCCGCGGCCTTCCAACGCATGGGGTCGGACGCGCGGCGGGAGCGCTGGGCGCGCCTGCTCGCGTGCGCACCTCTCATCCTGGGCGGGCGATTCTCCGAAGCGGCCACCACGCTTGAGTCCGATCTTACCTGGGATCGCGCCACGGGCGAGCAGGACTTCAGCATCACCCGCCGGATTTGGCTGGGCTGGCTTTGGTGGCTGATGGACCAACCGGCGAAGGCTCGCGCGGCGGCCGCCGAGATCGCCGCTCTCGATGCGCAGCCAGCGACGCTGGACGGCCTTCGCGATGCCAGCCTGATCGCCGCAGCCGCCGGAGACGGGGACCTCGCGAACCAGGGGCTCGAAAAGATACGGATTATCGAGCAGCGCTGGCCTTCGACTCGTACCCAAGGCGTCCGGCTGCATGTTGAGGGCGCGCTTGCCGGGAACACCGAGGAAGCCGGCGCGCTGCTCTACCAGGCGGTCGGGCTGTGGAGGGATTCACCCGCCCTGTTCAGCCAACTGCAGTGGGCCATGCGGAAGTCCAGTCCGGGCGAAGCATTGGGCATCAGCGACACGCTCGAAGAACAACACGGCCGCATTCTAAAGCGCTCTTTCCCTGGACTTCTGGTACTCGGCTGGGCCGAACGCGCGAAATGCCTCGCGCGCATGTCTCGATTCGACGACTCCCTGCGCTTATACAGGCAAGTGCAAGCGTATTGGCTAGCTGGTGCGCCGCAGTACGCTGCGCTGCAACGCTACAAAGACGAGATAGCTGCCGTCGAAAGAGAGGCACAAAAATGATCGATTTCTGGGAGATGTTCGGGCGTCTAACAACCGACGCCGATTTACGCCAGGCGCTGTTGGACAGATTCACTGAGGGCGCATACGCGGCCCCCAGCAACGGATGGGCAACAATCCCGCAAGGGGACTACGACGATGCCCGCCAGATCGTAAACCTTTCCGGTCCAGCCTCGATTATGGGGCTTGGAGAGATGTTGTGGTGCCTTTCCTCGGCGGAATTCCGAGACAAGTTAGCGGATCTGGTTCAGGCGATCGCCGACACAGGCGTTGCCACCGCCCAGCGCACTAACTGGTTTTATACCGCGCTCGGGCTGATGTCTGTGGATGGTGAAATTCTGGACGATTTTGCAACGGGCGGGTTCGACGATAACCGATTCGGGATGCTGACAGACGCTGAACGCGCCGATATCAAAAAGCTAGCGTCGGATGCGCAAGTTGTAGCCACAGCGACGAAGTTGTGTCAAAGCGAATGGGCGCAAGGCTGCAGCGACAAGGCGCGTTTCTGGGCTCCGGACGACGAGCATCCTCACCTGCATCCTGTGGCGAGCCCATACCCCCTAAAGTAATCGGAACGCCGGAGGCGTAAGCACATGACGAAGCGGCTTGGGGCGGCGGTGTGTCTTCTCGCGGCGGCCGTGTCCTGTGCGGGAGCTTGCGGCGCGAATGGAAAGGCCGCAAGGTCGGCGTTTATTTATCGCTCGGCAGAGCCTAACCCGCAGGATTCGGCTGAACCCCTCACCGACCACACCAAGGTTTCCGAACAGTCGCTGCTGATTCGCGATCCGCGCGTGTTGGATTCGGCGGAGTTTGACTCCTGTCCGACGGAGACAGAAGAAAAACCGGCTCCATGCAACGAAGCAAAAGGGAAATGGTCATTCGCGCAGGTCTTTCGACGAGGTATGGCGGTGGGCGGCAAGACCACGCCGGCGCCACCGGATGTTCAGACCGCCATCGATGCGTGGCGTAAAGACCTCGAAGCGAAATACGATCCAGGCGATGGATCACTCATCCATGCCGATAGTTCGTTGAATCAAACGGTCCTGGACAACTTTGAGAAGGCATGGGGAGGGGAGAGCGGGGGCTATCCGGCTTCTCGGATTCCCGTCAGGCTTCTGGCGATCGTAAACCGCATCGATACAGCGGTTCCGGACCTTGTAGCGTGCGCGAGTCAGGGACAGGCAGATAAAGATATGAGTGGTTCGGAAATCCGTTTCGAATTCGCCGGCGTTCAGGCGCAGGTGGCCCCCGCGGCGTTCGATTATCTCCGAATTATCGTTGAATTCGTGCTGCCGTGCCAGTCGTCGACCGACCCGAATCAGTTTCCTAGGCTGGCTCGGGACTGGTATTCGCTTTCCACGCTGGATATCGGAAGCGCGGCGTATCGGGACAAGCTGTCTCAAACGTTGGATTACTGGGTACCGAGGGCCGCGAAAGCCCGCGTCCGGATCGCGGGAGCAAGCGCCGGCAGCAACTGGACCGTACGCGAATACGTTTTCCAGCCTGATGGCAACTTGGTGGGAGAGAGTCTGGAGCGCGATCTTCCCGGCGAGTTGGCAATGTGTTGGCCCCTGACAAGCCCTCTTGGCCGATTTGCGTCAGGCCATGACACTGCGATCCGCGCCAACCGCTACGAATTCACCGAAAGAGCGCTCAGCGCTCGCGAGCAATCCATTAAGACAACCCAACAGGGAGTCCTGGGCCTCGATCGCGCCGTGGCCCCCGGCGGCGATCTGGAGAAACTGCGGCACGCATTGTCGATTAATACGTGCCGTGGTTGTCACACGACAGAAACCGGAACGAACGGTTTGCATCTGGGACAACGCACGAAGGGGAAAAGGAGCCAGATCTCAGGATTCCTCAGCGGAGCGTCCTCGCACGGCTGGTGTACTGGCGGGGATGGCGACGGCGACGCTCAATCGTACTGCGCTCCGCGGATTGTTACACCCGAGGGATGCCCCGCAGGCGCAAGCGCCACTCCGTACCACTACAACGATCTGCTGCGGCGGCACCTCTATCTCGATACCGTCGTCAATCCGCCGAAGGGAACCAGTCCCGGCGCCAGGGATTGGTATTCGAAACTCATCGGCTACGCAAGCCTCCAGATTCACTGAGAACCGGCGTCTATTTCTGACACCTCGCGCAATAGTGAGTGCCCCGTTGCGCGAGCACCATGCGGCGGATTTTCGCGCCGCAAACGATGCAAGGCTCGCCGGTCCGCTGGTAAACGCGGTGAGACAACTGAAACGCCCCTTTGCGTCCTTCGGCGTCGACGTAGTTCGACACCGAGGAACCGCGGCTTTCGATCGCTTCCGCCAGGACTTCCCGCATGGCGTCGTATAGCTTCGCGATGCGGGGTTTGCCGAGCGATGCGGCGATGCGCCGGGGATGAATGCCCGCCCGAAAGAGAGCTTCGTCGGCATAGATATTCCCGACCCCTCGCACCACCGCTTGATTCAGGAGAACCGCTTTGATCGATGAGCGCCGCTCTCTTACGCGTCTCGCGAAATCTTCGAGAGATACTTCGAGCGGTTCCGGGCCCAGCGCCGCGACGCGCTCGGGCAGTTCCAGACTGTATTCGACGCGGCCGAACTGCCTCGGATCGTCATAAATCATCGTGCCGCGATCGAATGCGAAGACCACGTGAGTCCATTTGGTGCGATCGGCGTTCACCAACAGCTTGCCCGTCATGCCGAGGTGGACCACGAGATAACCGCGGTCCAGGCGAATCGCGATAAATTTCCCATGGCGCTCGATCGAGCGGATGCGGCGTCCCGCAAGCGCCTGCGCGGTCTCGTGCGGCGAACCGATCAACACCCGCAACTGCCCGAATTCGACGTTCAGGATTCGGCGCCCAACAATCGCCGGCCGCAGGGACCGAACGACGGTCTCAACTTCGGGAAGCTCAGGCAATATCGACCAGGACCTCGCCGTCCTCCATGCGAACGGGGTACACGGGGACCGCGACGGCGCGATTGAAAATGCATTCGCCCGTGGCCGAATCAAATTCCCACATATGCCAGGGGCACGTGACTACCCCGTCGTGCAGCGCGCCCTCGCCCAAAGGGCCACCCTGATGCGGGCAGGCGCCGGCAAGCGCTCGCAGTTCGCCGCCGACGTTGCAGAGGGCGTATTGCGATGGTCCATGTTCGACTTCCATGAGTGTCCCCTGCGCGAGGTCAGAGGCGTTGGCAAGTTTCGTCCAGGGCATATTCAGGGTCTCTTACGGAAAGGGCGGCGCGGCGGCTTGCCCTGAGGCGGACGCCCTTGAGGGGGGCGTCCCTGTGGCGGCCGTCCCTGCGGCGGGCGCCGTTCCGGACCATCTCCGGACGGACGGCGTCCAAAGGGACGCGGCGGTCCGTCCTTTCTGGGAGGACGGCCTTCACGAACAGGGCGATCTTCACGACGGCGATCGCCGAACGGGGGGCCTCCGCGCGGGCGCTCGCCACGGCCGCGGTCCTCACGGGGACGGTCACGCGACGGTCCTTTTGGAGGTCCCCCACGCTCGGGCCTGTCCTGGAATTCGCGCCTCGGAGGCGGAGGCGGGGGCGCGGCTTCCGACGCAGCAGGCCGTGCGAGTGGCGGACGCATGGGGCGGGGCTTGTCTTCCCCCAGGGTTGCGCGAGACGCGGCGCGCAGGCGGGGAACAGTCCTCTCGGGATGGTCTTCTTCGACTGGGCTTCCGCTCAGTCGCGCGATTTCATCGGCGATCTGGACCACCGTTCGCATCTGCTTAATGTCGTGCACGCGCACGATGTGAGCGCCGTTCAGGACTGCGGCCGTAACCGCTGCAGCGGTGGCGAAAAGAGCCTCAACCTCGCCCGTCTGATTCAGGAAAGACTTCCGCGAGGGGCCGACCAACATCGGGTATCCCAATTCGGCAAGCCGGGGCAACTGCGCCAGAATCTCCGAGTTCTGTTCCTTGCGCTTGCCGAATCCGATGCCTGGATCAATCGCCAGACGGCTCTTGTCGACGCCTGCGCGGCGCGCGCGGCTCGTTGTCGCTTCCAGGTCCTTGGAAATGCTGGCGATCGGATCTCCCAAAGGCGGGAGCTTCGCCCAGCTCTCCGGAAGGCCCCGCATATGGTTGAGGATCAGTCCTGCCTTCGCGTCCGCCGCGGTTTTGGCCAGCGCCGGGTCGAACGTAAGCCCCGTCGGGTCGTTGAAAATCTGCACGCCATATTGCAAAGCGCGCTCCGCAATCTCCGACTTGTAGGTATCGAGCGAAAGCGGAACGGTGATTTTATCCTTCAGCAGCTTCAGTATCTGAACCAGACGGCGCCATTCTTCCTCGGCAGAGATACGAGCGGAGTCGGGGCGAGTGGATTCGGCGCCGATGTCTATGATGTCGGCGCCCTGCTCCTCCATTTGAAGAGCATGCGCGTATGCGAGGTCGGGATCGCTGTAATGGCCGCCGTCGGAAAATGAATCCGGCGTGACGTTCAGGATTCCCATGACGAGCGTTCGCTCGCCCAACTGGAGATCGCCCGAGGGCAGTTTCCAGTAATAGAGTTTTCGCGGGTTAGGCAAAATCCAGTGTCCCACGATGGCCTTCGATGAATTTTCCGACGGTCCGTCAGAAATTAAACGATTCGCCGAGATATACGCGCCGGACTTCGGGATCCTGCGCGAGCTGGTCCGGACTTCCGCTGCGGAAAATCTTGCCGGCGCTGATGATATAGGCGCGGTCGGTGACGGTCAACGTCTCGCGGACGTTGTGATCCGTCACCAGAATTCCCAGCCCGTCTCGCTTCAGATCCAGAATGATCTTCTGAAGCTCGATTACCTGGATCGGGTCGATTCCCGAAAACGGCTCGTCGAGCAGCAGAAAGCTGGGATCGATAGCGAGCGAACGCGCGATCTCGACGCGGCGTCGTTCGCCTCCCGAGAGCATGTAACCCTTGCTGCGCCGGACGGTGTCAAGACCCATCTGGGCAATGAGCTGGTTCATTTTGTCGCGGCGTTCGCGACCGGTCATGCGACGCGTCTGCAGAATCGCCATCAGGTTGTCTTCGACCGTTAGTTTGCGAAAGACTGAGGCTTCCTGCGGAAGATAGCTGATTCCGTGACGGGCGCGCTGGTACATGGGCATCGCCGTCAAATCGATACCGTCCAGCATGACCTTTCCGGAATCGGGGCTGATCAGCCCGACCACCATGTAAAACGAAGTGGTCTTCCCTGCCCCGTTCGGACCCAGCAGTCCGACGATTTCACCTCGGGCCACCGTCAGGGACACGTCGTGAACTACCCGCCGTCCCCCGTAGGACTTGGAAATTTCAGCCGTTTCCAGAAGCTGCATCAGGTGCGTTTTTTCCTAACCAGATGCGTGCGAACCTGCTTTTTCGGAGCTCCCTCCAGCAACAGCCTGTCATCGTCCGTAAAATACGTCAGCTTATCCGCGACGGTGGAACCCTTCAGCGAATCGTCCAGTTTCGGTTCTCCTCCGGTGAGTACGATTTTGCCTTCATCCGTGTAATATTCGGCGTGCTCGCCGGTGCCCACTCTTTTCCGGTCCTTGCCGATCTGAACGATATCGACCTTGCCGTCGCCGACCGCATGATTGAGCCGCGAATCCGCGTCCGAATTGTTGTCGTTCAGCCACGCCCTGAGGCTTTCGCACTTCACCGTGAGCATCGGGCGCCAGAAGTCCGCGCCGCCGGTATAAAGCGCCATCCTGTCAGCGTCGGTATATGTCATGTGCGGCGCTTTCACGATCGTGAATATCGGCGTTCCCGTCTGCGGGATCGGCTTGCCGTCGTCATCTTTTTTGTTTTCGTCGAGGAATTGGGAGACCACGTTGCCATCGGCCACGATCGACTTCTTATCGCGATCCACATCGATCTTGTCCGCCTGAATCCGGTTCGACGACTGCCACAGGACGGCGTTGCCCATGTAATGAATCAGGTGATTCCGTTGGGCGGAAATCACGCGGTCCGCGATTCCCTGGGTCGGCTCGTCTTTATCGAGCATGTCCGAAGTGGTCTTCTTCGCGTCCGGCAACCGTGTCGTGGAGACATGGCCTTTCGCATCGAAATCTCCGGTAGACTGCTGCAGCTGGATGTGATCGCCGATGGTCGTCCCGGTGTCGTCCGCAATTCGGGCGTGATTCTCGAGATTCATCACGTTCGTGGCATTGTCGAGCGTGGCATAGTCCGACTGCGCTTTTCGAACGCCTTCGCTGTAACGGAAGTTGTCCGTCTGCTTCATGGTCTTGATCTCGCCTTTTTCATCGAACGAGGCATCGATAACCTTGCTCGACGTGTACGCGGTCTCAAGACCGGTTTTCTTTTTCTTGCGCTCTTCTTCTGAGGGATACGTTTCCGTGGCGGCGTTCGCGGCGTGGAAGGACTGAACCTCGTTCTTATCCCCGTACGCAACATCCATTTGATCGGCCTTCAGAAGGCGTTGGTGGCGAGCCGCCTGATTCGGCAGAAATTCGAGTGTTCCCGCCGTGTTCGTGGTCACTCGGCTGAGGTCCTTACCGCCGGGCTTCATGAACAGATTCAGGATGTCCGATTTCATGACCTTGGTGTCCGGGGTTGCGCCTTTGGGATCGGGCGAGGGCTTTGATTCGATCGACCCGTGTCCGTGCGCGACTGCGCTCGCCAATTCGCTCTCGCCCGTCTGCGTATTGAAGAAAAGATCGACGGTATCGCCGAGCATTGTGGTGTCGGACCCCTTACCGTGGGAAACGAGCCGCGCATTGCCCACGGCGTTCAGTTTCTCCATGAGATGGTCGGGCGTGTACTTCACGTGGATGTTGCCCGCCGAGTATTCGAGATCCCGGCCGGAGCGTTTGTCGGTCCCCTTAGCATCCACCGCATCGACGGTATCGATCTTCTTGTCGAGCAACTTCACGACGCTTGCTCCGGCGTTGATCACGGTATCGTCGCGAGTAAGACGGGACCAGGGACCGAGGTGGATGACTCCTTCCTTTTCGCTATAGGTGAGCTCGCCTGCTTCGACCTTCATCGGTGAACTCTGCGGATCTTTGCCGCGCATGTTCACCACAACGTCGCGATCCAGATGCAGCGTCCGGCTGTCGGGGTCATACGAAGCGCCTTCCGAAGTCCCCTCGCCGCCGTCGAAATGAAACGATACGTGCTTGTCCGTGACCGCGTGGCCACTCACGCTGTCAAAGTTGATTCCGGCCGCTTTGATTGAGGTCAAAGGATGCGGTGGATCGCCTTTCGCCGGAACGTCAAGCGTGATTTCCGCCTCGCCTGGCGCGTACAGTTTCTTGTCCGAAACCGTCATTTCAGCTTCGGGACAGCGCACCCGGTCGTATTTTTTTCCGTCCTTCTGGAAAATCTGCAGTTCCACTTCCTGGAGCTGAATCTTATCCGCGTCCTGCGAGACCGTCTGACGCTTCGCATGGACTTCGATAGAAGGCTTGCCGTCGGGCGTGCTCTCGCCCCACTCCCAATCGAAAGCGTTTGCCGAGGTTCCCAAAGGGACGGCTGGCGGAACAGCGCGCTCATTTGCCTTGGCGCGCGCCCGTTGCGTCCTATAGATGCCGAAAACGGCGACCGCGATGACGGCGATCGCCACCAGCAGCAGCCATCGCACACTTCGCATGGCGGTCAAAAGATCAGTTTATCGGACGGCCCTGGACCCCTTTCGGATACAACACTTTCGGAGATCTGCCCGCGGCGCTCTTCCGGAAGATGCCTTTGCTGATATTTTGAGAATCGGACAGCCGCCGATATGCAGACCACCGTGCAGGATGCCGAAGTTCGAGACGTCTCCGCTCCGCTGAGCAAAAACAAGCACTTACGCCGATGGGTTGAAAAGATGGCTCAACTCACACAGCCCGCCCGTATTCATTGGGTGGACGGCTCGAAGGAGGAATACGACGCTCTTTGCGCCCAGATGGTTGAGGCCGGAACCTTCATCAAGCTGAACGAGAACCTCTGGCCCGGTTGTTACTATGCGCGCTCGGACGCCAGCGACGTCGCGCGGGTTGAGGACCGCACGTTTATCT
>Ga0206900_1182_pt1 | contig 14590 bp, 12 predicted proteins | sample Alteio_BWOrgHeat_46_FD_153235 | JGI IMG/M metagenome (GOLD analysis project Ga0206900, IMG submission 153235) | Enriched cells from forest soil in Barre Woods Harvard Forest LTER site, Petersham, Massachusetts, United States -... | ecosystem: Environmental > Terrestrial > Soil > Temperate forest >... | reverse complement strand
ACTGATGAAACAGCTCTCATCTGGCTGAACAAGGACAACGCCGAAAAACTGAACGAACAATTATTAAGAGAACAACACACTTCCATAAATGAGATAAATAATATTGCAAGGGCAGGTAAAACAGAAATGGTTGAAAGATTTTCACGCATGGAATACTTGCAATTGCCCAAAATAGATTTTTACCAGCTAAAAGTAAAATATACAACCCTGGATGAAGAAAGCTCAGCCCAAACACAAGCTAAATTAGGTTGTCTATTTGCACGTATCAAGGACTACAAAACTGATGCATTAATTGCAACGACCCAGTTGGGCGGATTTGACAAAAGATCCATTCAAATCATGAATGAGTCAGGCATAAACATTGCAAACTATTATCAATGGGTTTTTGACATTGCAAAAAGCGGTTTCGGTTTGATAAAACGGGAGCAGCTCCATGTTTATGATACACTTCTGAAAGATATTTTTAAAAAAATTACTCACGAAAAAGCTGGCCTGCTGTATTTCAATGAACTGTATGATGAACATGCCATCCAATCCGAGATACGGTTAGCTTTCAATACTAAAAGAAACCTGCAAACTGAAACAGAGGTTATCCCACGTCAAGCCAGCCTGCTGCTTGTGGAAAAACTGACAAGCGCAGAAATGAATGACAAGCTCTACCCATCTCAAGAAGAGACAGCGAAAATTATAGAAATGGATGCATCGGGAGCACCGTTTACAGTTGATTTTAGCGAAGTAAAAAAGGCTTATGATATAATGAAACAAACCCTTCAGGCACAAGGCATGGAAAAATTTGTGCCTTCTTATGATACGTATAGCAAAGAATATGATTATAAGCCAGCTGTCAAACAAAAAGAACAAACGTTCCACTACCTGCCCTACGATTTTAAGCAAAGCGGTTTTGAGCTTGACATTCTGAAGCAAACCCTAAACCTTGTCGACTTCACCCAAAAGGGACTAGAAATATATTATAACGGTGAGCGCGGACTTACTGAGTTTGTGATACACTGCTATGAAAAAAACGGCAGGTACTGGAAAAGCATAGGCAAATACACTACAGATTTCCTGGTGATAAAACGCACAGAAAAGGATAAAATATACAAAGCACTGTTAGTAGAAACCAAGGGTAAAGGGTTTGGCAACGATCCTGTATTTCTAAAAAAGAAGAAATTTGTGGAAACGGACTTTTTGGAACTCAACAAAGAGAAATTTGGCTATCCTCTTTTTGATTTCATCTACCTGGACGATAGCAGCACCATGGTCACAAACCTTAGCTTGCTCAATGCGAAAATTAACCTTTTTTTTAACGACTAACTATGCCCGTAAAATACATTCCATACGTTCCCAACACTATTGAAGGCCAGGCCATACTGGACAATATTACACGTACCCAACGGGTGCTGCGCTACAGAGAAAATGACAAAGTATATGACCGCATCAAGCGCGGCATGCCTTACTATGAGGTGGAACCAATTGAAACCGTGGGTCAACCCTCTGAAAATATGGTAATTCGTGGCGAATGTATCTCAGCTTGTGCATATCTAAAAGAGCAGGGAATAAAAATAGACCTGGTATATATAGACCCGCCTTTTGCCAGCGGGGCAGACTATGCTAAAAAAGTGTATTTCCGTAAAAATCCCAAACTGGCCGAAAAAATAGCAGCGGCAGAGGAGGAGATGGAACTGGAAGACATACAAGCCTTTGAAGACAAGATGTACGGGGACATCTGGAAAAAAGAAGACTACCTTAACTGGATGTACGAAAACCTGATGGCAATAAAGTCTGTAATGAGCGATTCAGGCAGTATTTACGTACATCTTGATGTTAATATTGGACATTATGTAAAAATCTTACTTGATGAGGTTTTTGGAGAAGAGAATTTTCGAAATGAAATTTTATGGAAATATGTAAAATTCCAAATGCGCAACATGGGGCGCTATGCAAAGAATACGGATAGAATTTATTGGTATGCTTTTGAAGGTTATGTATTTATTCCGCAAGTAATTAAGCTTGATGAACCAAAGAAACTATTAATGAAGGGTTGGGATAAGGAAAAAGGCGTAATTGCCAACATTAAGGATGAAAATGGAAAAACCCAAAAGATTGAAGTGGATGACGAAACTGTGGACGATTTATGGAATATCCCATTTATCGGGGCTACTTCTGGAGAAAGAGCTGATTATGCCACGCAAAAGCCTGAAGCATTATTGCAGAGAATAATAAACGCAAGCAGCAATCGAGATATGCTCGTCGCTGATTTCTTTGGTGGTAGCGGGGTTACAGCCAAAGTGGCGAATGATCTCGGCAGGCGCTTTATCCATTGCGATGTGGGCATAAACAGTATACAAACGGTACGCGACAGGCTCAAAGAAGCCAAAGCGGATTTCAATATACTTGAAATAAAGGATGGAGTCAGCCTCTTCCGAAACCCGCAGCAAACTATGGATAAGCTGGCTACTCTAATCACCGGCTTGCAAAAAGGCGTGGCTGGCATAGGAAAGTTCTGGTTTGGTGCCATGCAGGATAGCAAAAAGCACACCGTGCCCGTATATGTGCCAGACCTGATAAACAGTCAGCAAAAAGTACTCGATATACCGCTTATGAACCAAATCCTAAACCAGGAACTTGATACGCTAGACATAAACATAAAAAAGATAATCGTGTATTATATTGATATAGATGACCGGCCGGAACTGGACAAGTTTATAAAGGAAAACAACGCCACCGAAACCGAAGTGGAGCTGCGCGACCTGAAAAACCTGCTACATGATGTAGTAGTTGAGGATGATATAGAATTTAAGATTATCAAAATGAAAGCAGACTATGAAACTGAAATTACAAAGTTTACCAGTGATCGGCTTACTCAGAAAATAAATGCATTCAATGAAAAAGGCAACCTGCAAAGCATTGCTAAAGGCAAGGCCTTTACCCCGATCAACCTCAGCGAAGATGGCCTTGAACTTATAGAACTTATAGCACTCGATTGCGATAACGACATCGGGGAATGGCATAGCAGCACCGAAATCAAGATTGACAAGCTTGGCTACGTTATTAAGGATGGGGTAAAGACCAAAACCTTTTGGGATGGTAAGATACTCTCTACCAAAAAGCCACTTAGGTTGAAGGTCAGGAATATATCAGGAGATGAGACGATTTGTTCTGTTAGTTAATACAGAAATTATTTTTTACATTAAAGTATGTGACGCAAAGAATTTTATATCCCCAAGATATCCATTAAACTTTGCCTCAAAGTGTAATCTGTCGCCTCGAATGTCATTAGCTGTTCTTTCACCAATATATATACTTATCGCAAGATCGCGCTGCGTCGCAGCCAAATTAGGCTTGCGGGTTTTCAAAGCAGTTAATATATGATTATCAGAATCGCCTAAAGAAGCTCCATAAATAACAATTTTGTTATTTGCCGCAACAAGCTTATCGTAACAAAAGCGCAAATATCTGTCTGAATTGATGGTTTTCATTTTGTCAGCATCGTTTCCTTCAGCGACAAAAATTGGAAATTGCTTAGTCCTCACCTCTTGAGTAATAGCTTCAATGAGATTTCTTCCGCGCTTCTTTATTTTGAAATTTGCTCCCCCGTTCCTAAATAAGAATAGCGCGCCATGAAGGTAATAGACATGTCTATAAAAGTCATAATTTTGGTAATTCATAAATTCAAGCCATCCAACGTGTTGTTTTCCCCAATAGTAATCTTGAAAAGGATGTTCAATTTCACCGTCTGAATATCTATCCTTGTTTAGCATAATTATGTTGTACAAAAATGTATCATAATTTAATGTATAAAGATTGTTAAACTGATCCATAACTCTCGAAATTCGACCCAAATCATCCCACGGTTCTTCATCGGGTTCTGGGTGTATTTCTTGAATTGTCTTTATTAAACCATTTTTTAACTTAATACCTATTTCTGTGACTTCGGTGGTGTTAAGACCCAGTATCCTATTGATTTTATACGCGTTTTTTAAGCTTTCAAGCAGAAATTCGAAATTAGTAGTTGCAAACGTCTGCTTGAATTCAGCAAATTTGTCTCTATCCGCGGGTTCTAAATTTGTTAAGAATTTATCATAAATTGACGTGTACGTAAATCTATTATCTAAGGCAATTGAAAAGCCATTGCCTAAAAACAAATCTGCATGTACAAAATCTGCCTCAATTGTTCCCCATTCGTGAATGTTCAAATCTAATAATTGGGCTGGGGTAAGCATGGTGTCTTGAGTTCAAGGAAATTTTAAGGTCTAGTATATTTTTAAAGACTTGATTGCTGAATATTTATCAAATCCTCAATATTACTATAGGTCAGAAATATATATATCCGAGGCAGGATGCCTGAAAATAGTTGACAGATAACGTCTAAGTTCGTGATCATCTTGAAAAATAATCCCGACATCAATCTTTTCCGTTTCATCGATTCCATTTTCATCAATCAGGGTATCTACCTGAAACCCCCCGGCTCCCGCTCGATGAGGTGTTTCAAAATCCTTACCTACTTCGAATGTCATATATATAAATTTTGAATCAAAGATAATAATAATAAATGGGTTCTCAAGTTCTTTCTAGTTATAAACGCTTTGTCAGTTGGGAAAAGAGAGGGCAGAAGTCCTACAGATAGACAAGTACCTACCTGGGGACAAATTGTCCCTACGTAGAAATGTTGACCCCGTTCTTTCAACTCCTAAACGCACTCTCACATCAAAGCAGAGAATAGATTAAAGTCTATTGACTTCCTACAGCCCAAAGTGAGAGCGGAGGGCGAAAGAGCGAAGAGCGGCCCAAGAAGAGAGCGAAGAGCGGAGGGCGGCAGAGCGGAAGGGCGGAGAGCGGAAGAGCGGAAGCCCACGACCCAAGACCCAAGAGAAGTGCGGAGAGCGGAAGGGCGGAAGGGCGGAAGCCCAAGACCCTTTTCGCAATACGCAATTCTCAATACGCTTTACGCGCTTCGCACAACGCAATCCGTACCTTTGTGGTTGGGTTTTTGCTTATAAACAGGTTCGCTTCTTAAAAAAACTATGCTGAAAAGATACATTCTCTGCGCCATTTTGCTTGTCTCTGGGCTGGTAAACGCGTATGCACAAAAGAGTTATACCCTCAGCGGGTATATCAAGGACAAGGAAAGCGGGGAAGACCTCATCGGGGTGAGCGTGGTGGCCGAGGGCACCGGCAACGGCACCACTGCCAATGATTACGGTTTTTATTCCCTCACCCTTCCAGAAGGTCCGTACACCATCAAGATATCCTACCTCGGCTACAAGGCCATCGAGGAAAAGGTGAACCTGAAGGCCGATACCAAGATAAACTACAAGCTGGAAAGCGATGCAGAGCTGAAGGAAGTGGAGGTGCACGGCGATGCCCCCCGCGCCCAGCTTGACAAAACGCAGATGAGCAAGATAGACCTGAACATGGACCAGGTGAAGAAACTGCCCGTCCTCTTCGGCGAGGTGGACGTGCTGAAGACCCTGCAACTGCTGCCGGGCGTGCAGAGCGGCTCGGAAGGCAGCACGGGGTTCTTTGTGCGGGGCGGGGCGGCTGACCAAAACCTCATCATCCTGGACGAGGCCACGGTGTACAACGCATCGCACCTGTTCGGGTTCTTCAGCGTGTTCAACTCCGATGCCATCAAGAACGTGGAGCTGTTCAAGGGCGATTTCCCGGCCAAGTTCGGCGGCAGGCTGTCCTCGGTGGTGGATATCACCCTGAAGGACGGCAACAAGGAAACCTTCCACGGCGAGGGGGGCATCGGGCTCATTGCCTCGCGCTTCACGCTGGAAGGCCCACTCGTGAAGGACAAGGGATCATTCATCATATCGGCCCGGCGCACGTATGTGGACGTTTTCACCACCCTGCTCAACGACCGGGAAAAGAACAACCCCAACTGGACCATCATCCCCGCCTACTATTTCTACGACCTGAACGCGAAGCTGAACTATGACCTGGGCCCCAAGGACAGGATCTTTGCCAGTGGGTATTTCGGGCGGGACGTGTTCAATTTCAACCGGGGCAATTTCGGGTTTGGGTTCAACTGGGGCAATGCCACGGCCACCGCCCGCTGGAACCACGTGTACAGCCCCAAGCTGTTTCAGAACACCACGGCTACCTTTACCGATTACCTGTACAACATATCCAGCACCGCCAACCAGATCACCTTCAACCTGGGCTCGCACATACAGGACTGGACCATAAAGACGGACTTTGACTATGTGGCCTCCAGCAAGCATTATATCCGCTTCGGGGCCTCGGAGGTGTACCATATATTCGATATATCGCGGTTCCAGCTCCTCACCAGCGACAATACCATGAGCACCACCTTGGGCAACAGCCTCTACGGCCACGAGCTGGGTGCCTATGTGAGCGATGACTGGGAGATCACCGACCGCCTGAAACTCAACTACGGCCTGCGCTGGAGCGGCTTCATAGCGCCGGATGCTGCCTACAACGGTCCGGAACCGCGCGCCGCGGCCCGGTACAAGCTGTCTGACAATGTGTCACTGAAGGCCAGCTATACCCACATGAACCAATACGTGCACCTGGTATCCAACTCGGGCTCTACCCTTCCTACCGATGTATGGTACCCCAGCAATGCCAACGTAGCCCCCATGAAGTGCGACCAAGTGGCCATCGGCGCGACAGCACTGGTGCTGGGCGATAAATTCCTGATCACCGACGAGGTGTACTATAAGCACTATGACAACCTGGTGGACTATAAAAACGGGGCCCAGCTCTTCCTGAACAAGAACCTGGACACCAATTTCGTGTTCGGGCAGGGATGGAGCTATGGCAACGAGATCTTCATACAGAAACAGGTGGGCAAGTTCACCGGGTGGATCGCCTATACGCTGGCCTGGAGCCAAGTACAGTTCGCGGGCAACACGCCTGCCACCACTATCAACAATGGGAGCGTGTTCTATGCCAAATATGACCAACGCCACAACCTGAGCGTGGTAGCCAGCTATGAGATCACGGAGCGACTCACGGTTTCGGCTACGTTTGTGTACACCAGCGGCAGCCTCACCTCCCTGCCCACCAGCTATGCGCTGATACAGGACGTGACGGGCTCCAACCCGTACATCAACACGTCAGAGGATGTGCGGAACAATGTGCGGATACCCGATTATAACCGGCTTGACCTATCGCTGGTCTGGAAATTCAAGACCAAGAAGAAGTGGAAATCAGACCTTACCCTCAGCATATACAACGTGTATAACCGTCTGAACCCGTATATTGTGTATATCAATATCCCCAGCAATACCAGCGGCGGCAGCAGCCTGAACATCCCATCAGGGGTGACGGTGCAGCAGATATCGTTGTTCCCCATTATCCCGTCGCTCACCTATAACTTCAAGTTCTAAGCCAAGGCAATGAAAAAAAGCACTTTATACATAATTCTGTTCTCAGGGCTGCTGTTTTCGTCTTGCCTGCAAAAGCAGATAGACCTGCAGTTGCCCCCGTTCCATAGCCAACTGGTGGTAGAAGGATACCTGGAAAAAAACAAGCCCGTGCAGATTGCCGTGTCGCAGACCAGCAACTTTTTCGGCACGCCAGACCTCACCGCGGTGTTCCTGAAGAAAGCGACGGTGGTACTGAGCTATCGAGGCACGGTGGATACTTTGGTGTTCAACCCTTTCCCGGATTTTAAGCACAACAAATGGTTCAACTACCACCTGAAAAACTCAGATTCCATCCCCCTGAAAAACAATGTGACGTATTATCTTTGGGTCAAGGATTCAACAGGACGCATAGTGACCGCGCAGACGATGTGGCGCGATTCGGTGAACATAGATTCGATAAAGGAGATCTATACCGTGGTGAACAAGTTCCGGACGGATACGGTGATGCGGGCCTATTTCAAGGACAATGGTGCCACGACGGATTTTTACCGTTTCCGGGCCATCAACCATTCTCGGGCGGATTCAGTGCGAGTGGATAATTTTTTTGCGGATAACCTGTTCAATGGGGAATCGTTTTCATTGAGCACCGGGCGGAAATTCCACAAAGGCGATACCTGCGATATAGTGCTGTACCATATTGACAATGACTTTTTTACCTTCCTCAATACCGCACGTGATGCTGACAATGCCAATGGCAACCCGTTTGCTTCCCCGGCCACCATCATTTCCAATATCAAGGGCGGCACGGGTATCTTCACCTGTATGCCGGAGTGCAACAGGCGGGTGGTGTTTAAGTAGTCGGGAGTCATGGGTCATGGGTCATGGGTCGTGAGTCGTGGGTCGTGAATTGGTGAGTTGGTGTATTGCGATATGCGTATTGCGTGAACGCTCTTCCGCCCTTTCGCTACCCGCCCTTCGCACTTCGCTCCCAGGGGTGTGTTTTTAACAATATCCTTCTCAGCAAATATCAATGCCTAAGCAGATACCTCCTTCCAAGTTTATTGATACCAAGGGACGGCTCACGCCTGAACTCATTGCTTTTCTGCATGAACACTTAGGCTATAGTATCAAAACCCTGGAAAAAACGGTGTATCGTCAGATCCGCTTCCACAAGAATGCCATTACACTCTATAAGAATGTTTTTTTTGATGCCAAATGCTTCACGAAGAGTGAGGAGCAATGGCTGTTGCTCATCGTGCACGAGCAGTTTCACCGGGAAGAGATAGGCAACAATATATTCAGGGCCATGGGTTGGTACCTGGGCTACTTATGGGGTTTTGCGCGATCCGGCTTCAGCTATATGAAAAACCCGTACGAGGTAAGGGCATACATGGCGGAGAGGGAGTTTGGGGGAAGGATCAGGTAGACTAGAGTATAATGGGTCTTTTAAATTGCACAGATTCTAAATTTTCTATGTACGTTTGAAATGTACAGGTATTTATCAAAAAATGTCCACTGAAGCGCAAATAGAGCAGCGATTGATCGGGAAACTCACCAACCTGAAATACATCCTCTGGTCCGATATACGCGACCATAATGCCACCTATGAGTAAGTTAAGCACGTACAACACACAGATCGTATTTGATGAGCTACTACAGCACATTACACAAACACGCACCAAGGTTTTTGCACAGATCAATACGGTGCTTATTGATTTGTACTGGGAAATAGGCAAAACCATCAGTGAAAAAGTGAAAAGCGAGGCATGGGGAAAGGGCGTGGTAGCTGAATTGGCAAAATATATTGCCCAAAATGCCCCGGATATCAAAGGTTTTAACGATAAAAACCTTTGGCGCATGAAGCAATTTTATGAAACCTACCAAGACGATGAAAAACTCGCCGCACTGCGGCGAGAATTGTCATGGACACATAACAAAATTATATTCGGGCGCTGCAAAACTCCTCAAGAACGCGAGTTTTATCTACAAGCCGCATTGACAGAAAAGCTTAGCTCACGCGAATTGGAGCGGCAAATAGATGCCTCACTGTTTGAAAGAAGCATGTTGGCTCCAAAACTCTCACCACTGGCGAGAGAATTGCACCCCGTTATTGATCAAGCTTTTAAAGACAATTATGTGCTGGAATTTTTGGGGCTGCCCTTGGAGCATAGCGAAGGCGACCTGCAAAAAGCCTTGGTAAGCCACATCAAAGCATTTATCCTGGAACTGGGCAAAGATTTCATATTTATGAGTGACAACTACCGCCTGCAGGTAGGTAACCAGGATTTTTATATTGACCTCCTTTTTTACCACCGTGGCCTGTCGGCACTTGTGGCGTTCGAGCTAAAGATCGGAAAGTTTGTGCCGGAACATATCGGGCAGCTCAATTTTTATCTTGAGGCGCTGGACCGCGATGTGAAAAAAGTCCACGAAAATCCCAGCATTGGTGTGCTGCTGTGCCGGGACAAAGACGACGAAGTGGTGGAATACGCTCTATCCCGCAACCTATCGCCCACTCTTATTGCCCAATACCAACTACAACTGCCCGATAAAAAACTACTTCAGGCGAAACTGCACCAACTTTTAGCACAGGAGTTTTGAATACGGAATTAATGCTCCCTCAGTTCCATTATTTATGAGCAGATTATGGCGATGGGCTACTTATGGGGTTTTGCGCTTTCAGGTTTCAGCTATATGAAAAACCCGTACGAGGTAAGGGCATATACTGTGGAGAGGGAGTTTGGGGGAAGGATGAACGCCTTTTATCCTTTTTTATAAATGAGCTTTAAGTCCGGCCTCACATGCTCCCAGATATAGGGCTTGAAAGTATCAATAAACCCAATATCAATTTTGCGGTTTATCAGCTTTTCCAGTTCGAATTGGATTTCGGCCAGGTCAAAATAACTCAAGCCTTTCTCAGTCTCCACTGCGATATCTATATCGCTTTTAGGGCTATCATCGCCTCTGGCAAATGAACCATACAACCACGCCTTCTTAATTTGAGCAAACCTGCTGATTCCATTTTGAATGAGATCGACAAGCTTTTTCCGATCCGTTTTTCTGAAATTGATGTATGCCACCTTCTCCTCCGCTACTTGCATGGCCTTTAAGCCAAGTGCCTCATCCCCTATTTCATATAGTAGCTTATCCGATAGCCATGCCACAATCAGCTCTTCTTCCGGTTCATGGAAGTATTCAGCCAGTTTTACCGCCATTTCCCGGGTAGGTTTCCTCAGGCCCCGTTCTATTTTGCTCAATATGGCAGGATCCATGGCCAGATACGCCGATACCGGACGCAAAGGTAATTTCTGCTCAAGGCGCAGCTTTTTTATCTTTTCTCCAAAGGAGGCGGGCCTGGTTGTATCCATTTTCTGTTTTCTTATGGCAAAGCTTGACAATTTTTGTCAAAAAACAAGGCGAATTAGTAAACTGAAATATCTTCCCTTTGTTCATGGATACACGAATTTGAGAAACTGTACGTGTAAGGTCTTTGTAGAAGGCATATAAAAAAAGGTATAAATCTTGCAGTTTACGCCTCTACTAAAATTTCACCATCATCAACTGTAAAAAGCAGTTTCCCTTTATCAAAACCTTCATGATCATGAATCTGAAATTTATTGCAAAATTTTACAGCTGCATCTATTAATACAAATTTATTGTGCATTTCATCAAAATCATAAAGCAAAACCGCCAGCAGATCCCTGTAAAATTCGCTTTCATTGACAATTTCAAAGGCAGTTTCTTTACTGAATTGACCAATTTCGGAAATCAAATAGTTTTCGTTTCCTATTATCATTTCAAACTTGTCTTCAAATTCGTTTCCCAAAGATGTATTTTGAGGCTGAAGAGTTATCAAGAATAAGTGGCTGTTAAGAATTTTTGCGGTCAGTAATGCCCTGATTTGCGATTTCCAAACTTCCCACGAAATTGATTCATCTTTTGTAATGATTCTTACCTCTTTCATGCTATCTCTGGCTAATTTTAAGGCAATTTAGCGGTATTTGGCCAAAGTGTGGGTTGTTAGGTACGCTTTTGATTTTGGTTCATATGTTATTTATGACAGAATTTCGGTCTGAAGAGTCGCAGAATATTTTGTCAAGCAGATCGCTCCAAATTGATTCCTGCTCGCTTGCTTAAGAGCGCAATCACTTCAGTCACTTCACCCCCCCACAACGCAACATTCTCTTAACATTAACACAACAATTAAGTAAAAAAGTGCGGGTAGCTTTGTGAAACTATTAGCCATTTGAATCCACGTTTCAAAACGGTCGTCATATCTGACCTACACCTCGGCATCAAGAGCTCTAAAGCCAAAGAGGTTGTCCGCTTCATCAAACACCATCCCGCAGAGAAGATCATTCTCAATGGGGATATCATTGATGGTTGGCAACTGAGGAAATCGGGCTCCTGGAAAAAGAAACATACCCGTTTCTTCAAGCTATTGCTCAAAATGCTCTCCAAAGAAGATATCCAGGTGATATACCTTCGCGGCAACCATGACGATTTCCTGGATGAGGTATTGCCCCTGGAAATCGGGAACTTCTCTATCCGTCGCGATTATATCCATGAATCGTTTGGCAAGAAATACTATGTGGTGCATGGGGATATTTTCGACTCCATCACCACCAAGCTGAAATGGCTGGCCAAGCTGGGGGATGTGGGCTATACTTTTTTGCTATGGGTGAACCGGTTTTACAACAACTACCGTACCCGTAAAGGCCTACCCTACTATTCCCTGTCCCAGCAGATCAAGCTGAAGGTAAAATCGGCGGTTTCCTTCATTTCCGACTTTGAAACCGAACTGGCAGCCGTGGCCAAGCACAAAAAATGCGATGGGGTGATCACGGGCCATATCCACCAACCGGCCAATAAAATGATCGGGGGCATCCATTACCTCAATTCAGGCGATTGGGTGGAATCCTTGACCGCCCTGGTGGAAACCTTTGACGGAGAATGGAAGATCATCTATTTCGAGGAATGGGAAAAAGCCCGCCGCGCCGAAAACAATCCTGAAACTTTGCCTGTTAATTTGGCCATAAACCCGAAATTGCCATCAGGTATGGAACCGTACATCCCGATGGTTTCCCACTAATATGACAATCGCAGCAAAACGCATCCTATTCACGGTACAGGGAGAAGGCCGGGGCCATCTTACCCAGGCCATTACCGTACAAAACATCCTTTTGGAAGCCGGGTATGAAATTTGTGGGGTACTCGTGGGTACGAGCAGCGTGCGCAAGTTGCCTGCTTTTTTCTACGAGAAAATCAAGGCCCCGATCACCAAATTCGAAAGCCCGAATTTTGTGAGCGATTCCAAAAGGAAATCCATCAAGCTCCTGCCGTCCATTATCTTCAACCTGAAGTTGATGCCGGTATTCATGAAGAACATGCGCATGGTGGACAACAAGATCAAGGAACTGAAACCCGACCTGGTCATCAACTTTTATGACCCGCTCATAGGCATGTATTTTGGCTTTTACAACCCCAAGGTAAAGCTGATATGCATCGCGCACCAATACATTTTCCACCATCCTGAATTTCGATTCCCCGAAAAATCCTTTTTCTTCAAAAAGCTGAGCCTGAAAGTGTTCACCAGCCTCACTGCTGCCCGGGCCTATAAAAAACTGGCCTTGTCCATGTACCCATTGCCCCATATAGAAAAGGACAATATCTATGTGATACCGCCCCTGTTGCGAAGGGATGTATATGATACGCCAGTGACCGAGGGAAAATACATATTGGTGTACCTGCTGAACCCCGGATATACGGATGAGATCATAGAATGGCACAAAAAATTCCCGGAAACTGTACTGCATTGTTTTACTGACAAGGAGGGGATTGACAACGAGTGGAAATATGATGATACGCTCACTTTCCACCAGATCAATGACCAAAAATTCCTACGGTTGATGGCCGATTGTGAGGCATTTTCCTGCACGGCGGGTTTCGAATCGGTTTGCGAGGCATTGTATTTTGGCAAGCCCGTGCTCATGGTACCCGTAGAAGGCCATATTGAGCAATACAGCAATGCCCGGGATGCCGCAAGAACGGGGGCCGGCATCTATGACGACCATTTCAACCTGGAACAGCTCTTGGAATACCTTCCTTCCCACAAAACCGATCCCGAGATTTTCCGGAAATGGGCTGCCGAAACCGGGCCAACCTTGATACATCATATCGAAGCACTTAACTAAGTGCTATCTTTGCGCTATATTTCTATATCAGCTATAAAACACGTTCTTGCAAAAAATCCTTTTTGTTATCAATCCCGTGGCCGGGGGCAAAACGACCAATGTTCCAGGAATCATATCGCATATTGAATCCAATTTGGCCCAGGATATCAGTTATGAGGTGAAAGTTTGGGAATCGCTGGATCAAAACCAGGAAATCCATGATATGATCCTTAGCGGCAACTACTCCAAAGTGGCCGCAGTTGGGGGCGATGGCACCATCAATTTTATTGCGCAGGCGGCCATTAAAGCAGGTATCCCCATGGGTATCGTGCCCAAAGGTTCTGGAAACGGGTTGGCAAGGCACCTCGGCTTGCCCCTTGACGAAGCAAATTCCATAAAAACGGTAATCCATGGCCGGGAAACGCTTATAGACACTGGCATAGTAAATGGCAACCTCTTCCTCTGTACATCTGGGGCGGGTTTTGATGCGTTGATCGGTGACCTTTTCAGCAAGAGTACCACGCGTGGGTTGGTGAGCTATGCCAAAATATCCCTCCAACAACTGATCAACTATAAACCCAGGGAATGTGGCTATGATGTGCAGGACCTGGGTTCGTTTTCAGGCGAATCAGTGGATTATCCTGATTTTGCCCATAAACTCGCTGAAGAAGTGGCCGCCCATGAAGGACAGGAACTGGGCATACTGATGTGTGGCTCCGGCAATGGCGTGTGCATGACGGCCAACAAGCACCAAGGCATACGCGCTGCACTGGCCTGGAACCCGGAAATAGCCAGCCTGGCCCGGCAACACAACAATGCCAACGTGCTTTGCCTGCCTGCCCGATTCATAACCGAAGCAGAAGCCCGAGACATCATAAACGCCTACCTAGGTGCCCATAGTTTTGGAACCCATTGTAAAAAGGTGTGATCACCGACCCGATCGGGCCGCTATAGGCCTTCCCATAGGTATGTCCACCAATGTTTTTATATACCGGGCAGGCATTGAGGCAACTGCCGCAGCGGATACAGCTCAGGGCCTCCCGTTGGGGCACTTGCTCCAATAGGTCGCTGCGCCCG
>Ga0206900_1127_pt2 | contig 14622 bp, 13 predicted proteins | sample Alteio_BWOrgHeat_46_FD_153235 | JGI IMG/M metagenome (GOLD analysis project Ga0206900, IMG submission 153235) | Enriched cells from forest soil in Barre Woods Harvard Forest LTER site, Petersham, Massachusetts, United States -... | ecosystem: Environmental > Terrestrial > Soil > Temperate forest >... | reverse complement strand
GCCCGGGGATTCGTACCGGTTCGATCCGAACGGGGTTTGGTCGACCGAGCAGGCCATTCGCTTCGGGCAGGCGATCGAGGGCATCCGCAATGATTACCTCGAAGATCCCGTGTTTGGGTTGCATGGCATGCGGAGGACGCGGGAGATGATTCGGGTACCCCTGGCCACCAACACTGTGGTCGTGAACTTCGAGCAACTGGCGGCGAATGCGCTGGATACCGCTGTCGATGTGATTTTGCTCGATACGACGTTTTGGGGGGGGATTCGCCCCTGCGTCAAAGCCGCCGGCATTTGCGAGACTTTTCAGCTTGGAGTTGCGGTCCATTCCTCCGGGGAGCTCGGAATTCAGCTCGCGACGATGCTGCATCTGGGCGCGGTGCTTCCCAACCTGTCCTTCGCGGCGGACGCGCATTATCATCACCTGACTGATGACATCATCGAAGGCGGACTCATGCCCTATGAGAACGGAGCGATCTGTGTACCGGATGGCCCTGGCCTCGGCGTGAAGCTGAATCGGGACAAACTCGCGGAATACAGCGAACTTTATAAGCGCCTCGGCGGATATCCATATGATCAGGACCCGGGGCGCCCCGGATGGACTCCGATCCTGCCGAATACGCGATTCGCGGATCCGAGAGATGACCACCCCGTGAAAGTGCCTTTCTAAAGAATGTCCTCTCGGTTTGATCTCAGCGGCCGTGTCGCCGTAACTATCGGTGGAACTTCGGGAATCGGAGAGGCGATTGCCAGGGGACTGGAGGAGCACGGCGCACGATCGATTCGGGCTGGGCGGCGCTCGAAGGAATGGCCTGTCGATGTCGCGGACCGTTTGAAGATGGACGCGCTGCGCGACCGGGTTCTTGTAGAATTCGGCGCAGTAGACATTCTTGTCAACGCGGCGGGGTACACCTTCCGGAAGCCGACGGAATCGGTATGCGATGAGCAATGGCGGGAACTCATCGATACGGATCTCACAGGCGCGCTCCGCGCCTGTCAGTCGTTTTACGGCGCCCTCAGGAACAGCGGGCGCGGGCGGATCATTAACATCGCGTCGCTTAGCTCGCACGTTGCGTTTTATGAAGTCGCGGCTTATTCCGCGGCGAAGACTGGATTGCTGTCCCTGACCCGCAGCCTGGCCGTCGAGTGGGCGCGCGACAGGATCTGCGTCAACGCGATTGCGCCCGGGTTGTTTCCCACCGAACTGAATTCGCCGCTGATTCTGGGCACGCCCCGCGGCGCCGAGTTGCTGCAGCGGACTCCGATGGGCCGATTCGGCAAGCCGGAGGAGTTGGTTGGCGCAGCGGTCCTGCTGGCTTCGGATGCGTGCAGTTTTCTCACCGGCCAATGCATTACCGTGGATGGCGGATTTCTCGCCTCAGGAGTCAACCAATGAGGACTCTTCTCTTCCTGTTTTCCGCCGCGTTGTGGCTTCACGGCGAAACGGGTTATGACGCGTGGCTGCGCTATGCTCCGGTCAAGTTGGCGCGGCCGCTGCCTGCAACGATTTTTGCGGCTGACGACTCGAAGTCCTTGACCGCGGCGCGGGACGAGGTTGTGCGCGGCGTGCGAGGCATTACGGCCCTAACGCTTCGGATTGAATCTTCGCTCCCGAAAGAAGAGGCGATCGTTCTCGGGACGATGGAGCAAATTCGCGGACTGTTCCCGCAGTCCGGCTGGAATCAGTCGCTCGATCCCGATGCCTTCTGGCTTCGGACCCTCACGTCAGGTGGCGTGAGATACACGGTCGTGACGGGCGGAAGCGACCGAGGAGTTCTTTATGGCGCCTTCGCGCTGCTTCGCAAGATCGCAACCGGCGAGTCCGTTGGGGCTCTCGATGAGAAACAGGCGCCTTACGCCCCGATCCGCTGGGTGAACCAATGGGATAACCTTGACGGATCGATCGAGCGGGGATACGGCGGCCGCTCGATCTTTTGGGAAGGCGGGCACGCGCGTCAGGATCTCAGCCGCGTTTCGGATTACGGACGCATGCTCGCGTCTCTGGGGATTAACGGCGCGACCATCGACAACGTGAACGCCGATAAGCGCCTGCTTTCGGATGAATACATTCCGCAGGTCGCGCGTATAGCGGAGGCGTTTCGTCCCTGGGGAGTCCGCATTGCGCTCTCGGTCGATTTCGGCAGCCCACAGTCTTTAGGCGGGCTCGACACGTTCGACCCTCTCGACCCAAAGGTCGCGGCATGGTGGAAGCAGCGCGCCGACGCCGTCTACGCGGCCATCCCCGATCTGGCGGGCTTCGTTCTCAAGGCCGATTCGGAAGGGCGCGTCGGCCCTTCGGCCTACAAACGCACTCACGCGGACGCGGCGAACGTGGTGTCGCGCGCGCTGGCGCCGCATCACGGGGTTCTGCTGTATCGGGGCTTTGTCTATGACCACCACATGGACTGGAACAATCCGAAGAACGATCGCGCCCGCGCCGCCTACGACAATTTCAAGCCGCTCGACGGCCAGTTCAACGATAACGTGATCATTCAGATCAAGAATGGCCCCATCGATTTTCAGGTTCGGGAGCCCGTCTCGCCGCTGTTCGACGCGCTGGAGAAGACCAACGAAGCGATGGAGCTTCAGGTCACTCAGGAATACATGGGCCAGGCGCGACATCTGGTGTTCCTGGCGCCGCAGTGGAGAGAAGTCCTGGATGTCGTGCGCCGCCAGAACCGGAAACTGCGTGGATTCGCGGGCGTCGTTAATGTCGGGCTCGACGACAACTGGATGGGAAACAATCTTTCGCAGGCGAATCTTTATGCATACGGGCGCTTCACCTGGAATCCGGCGCTGACCTCCGAAGCGGTCGTGCGCGAGTGGACGTTGCAGACGTTCGGCAGCGATCCAAGGGTTGTCGAAACCATCGATGCGATGCAACTTGGTTCATGGAAGACCTACGAGAATTACACGGGACCGTTGGGGCTGCAAACGCTGACGGATATCGTGGGCAATCACTACGGCGTGGCGGTCGAGGCGTCCGAGAACAACGGCTGGGGACAGTGGCATCGCGCGGACGCCAGGGGCGTCGGCATGGATCGCACCGTTGCCACTGGCGCCGGATACATCGGGCAATACAGCACACAGGTTGCGCGCACCTACGAGAATTTGCAGTCTTGTCCGGATGAGTTACTGCTCTTCATGCACCACGTTCCGTACACGTATGTGCTGCATTCGGGCAAGACGGTTATCCAGACGATCTACGATTCACACTACGAAGGGGCGCGCGCCGCCGAGGCCTATGTACCGCAGTGGCAGCCACTCAAAGGGAAAATCGACGATCAGCGCTACGCCGCGGTTTTGGCGCAACTAAAGTATCAGGCGGGGCAGGCGCAGGTGTGGCGCGATTCTGTGGTGAGTTGGTTCCTGAAGGAATCCGGCATTCCTGACGTGAAGGGGCGGGCCGGGCACTACCCAGGACGAATCGAAGCGGAATCGATGACCCTCGATGGCTATAGTCCCGTTGACGTAAAGCCCTGGGAGACCGCATCGCGCGGGAAAGCCATCGCGTGTGGCCAGGCGAAATGCTCGGCTTCGACGCGCTTTGACGGCACGGCTGGCTGGTATGACCTTCGGGTCCAGTATTTCGACCAGAACAACGGGATTTCACACTTCCGCACGTCTATCAACAAACAGGTCGTGGACGAATGGGATGCCGCCGACCGCATCCCGACGAGGAAGATGGACGGATCTTCCTCCACACGGCGTGAGATCAGTGGGATCGCGCTGCGCCCGGGCGATCAGATCATGATCGAAGGAACGCCGAACGGCGGCGAACCGGCCGGTTTGGACTACATCGAAATTCTGTCCCCACCGGCCAAAGCGCCTTAGCGCTTTCTCAGGAGAGAATCTTAACCAGATTGCGGTAGCTGGTTCGCGCGGCTGCCATCGAATCGCCCTCAACCGCGCTGTCCTGCTCGACGCAGAAGTGTTTCAGGCCCGCGAGCTTCGCATTGGCGAAGATCGTTTTGTAATCGACTTCGCCTTCTCCGACCGGTACGAGCTTCGCCGCCTGCATGCGCTCGCCCCGGGTCATGTTCGGAGTCATGGCCGCGATCCCCTTCGCGTCCTTCACATGCCAGAGTTCGAATCGGCCGGGATTCTTACGGAACATCTCCAGAATGTTCTGGCCCGCCACGGAAGCCCAACCGATATCCAATTGCATCGCGACCAGCGATGGATCGGTTTCGGCCAGCAGCACATCGTAGGGTCTGCGCGACGTGCTCCCCTCCAGATAGGCGAACTCCATCGTGTGGTTGTGGACGAGCATCTTCATGCCGAACTTTTTCACGAGTTCGCCATGCTTGTTGAGTTGATCCGCCTGACGTTTGATCGCTTCTTCGGTCTGCGCCGGGGCAGGTGGGCGCGGCATTCTTGCGCCATTGGGAGCACCGATCGGACCACTGGGGCCACCCCGACCGCCTCCGGGACGTCCCGGACCGCGTGCTGCGCCTCGCCCGCCAGCCCCTCGGACTTCGGTGTACCGGATTCCCATGATCTGGAAACCTTCGAGCTCCTTTTCGAGATCAGGCCCTTCGCTCGCGCCGACGTGCGTGCTCGGCATAGAAAGCCCCAGGCGGTCGAGCATGGCGCGGAACTGCTTCGGCTCCATATCGGCGTAGTTCGTGGCGGGCTCGATCTCCTTGTAGCCGATTTCGGCTACTTTCGCTAGCGTTCCCTCGTAATTCTTCTGAATCACGTCGCGAACGGTGAACAGCTCGAGTCCGATGTGGCCCTTCCAGGACGGATCGATTTGGGCCTGCGCATCGCGCAGAGCAAAAAGCACGCCGCCTGCGGTCGCGGCCCTCAGGAAGTCTCTTCTCTGGATACTCATATGAGTCGCAGCCATTGTATGCCCGCGCCGCGAGGGCGGGCTCGCGCGCCTTTAAGAGTTGCAAAATGCCTGGCGGGTGGCCTCTCCCCCGCGTCTCGGCGGCTATAATCGAAGCAGCGGGAACTGGAAATGCACCTTTTCCGGGTGGTTCCGCGTCAACGAAATATATGAACAGCCGCGCGAAGTACCTGGTCGTTATGTCTTCCACCTGCCTTGTGGCGATTCTGCTTCTGGGCGGAGTGGTTACGAAAGGCGCGGCGGCTGACGACACGACCGGCGGTAATAACGTTTATCGGCACCTTTCCGTTTATTCTGAAGTGCTTTCGCGGATTAAAAGCGAGTACGTGGAAGAGCCCGACATGAGCAGCGTCACGCTCGGGGCGATGAACGGGATGCTGGAATCGATTGATCCGTATGCGAGCTATCTCAACGCGACTCAATATAAGGAATACCTGAAGAATTTCGACTCGTATAAGGGTGATCTGGGTATGGTGCTGGCCAAGAAGTATGGCTACATCACGATCGTTTCGGTAATCCCGGGCTCTCCGGCGGACAAGGCTGGTCTCACCACATCGGATTTCATCGAGTCCATCAAGGGCATCGCGACGCGCGACATGCCGCTGGCATACGCAAGGCTGCTGCTGAAGGGCGAGCCGGGATCATCGATCGATATGACCGTGCTGCGGCGCAAGCCCGAGCCTCAGAAGCTCACGCTGACCCGAACGGTCATCGCTTATCCGGCGGTCGAATCGAAGATGCTGCCGAATGACCTTGGGTATATCAAGGTTCCGGAATTGACGGACGGTAAGGCGAAGGAAGTTGCCAACGCCGTTGCGGCGCTCCAGAAACAGGGCGCGAAGAAGCTTCTGTTGGATCTCCGGTTTTGCGCGGCGGGCGATCCAGACGAGGGAGTGGAACTGGCGAATCTGTTCCTGAACAAAGGGCTGATTACCTATTCGCAAGGCCAGAAGGTTCCGCGGAAAGACTATAACGCGGACGAAAAGAAAGACATCACTTCCCTGCCTCTGGTTGTGCTGACAAATCGCGGTACTGCTTCCGCGGCCGAAGTCGCCGCCGCAGCGCTTCAGGATGATAAGCGGGCCACGCTGGTGGGCGAGCATACTTACGGCGACGCGTCAGTTCGCCGCCCCATTCAGATGGAGGACGGGAGCGCAGTCATTCTTTCGGTCGCGAAGTACTACTCTCCCGCCGGTAAGTCCATTCAGGACAATGGGATCACGCCGAGCGAGCAGGTTGTGGAGTCCGACCCCAACATCGGCGACTCGGATGACGACAGCACCGATCAGACGCCGGTTCCGACGCCGAAGAAGCCGACTGAGGACGTGATCCTTAAGAAGGCTATCGAAATCGCTCAGAAATAGGCCCTCCCATTTTCCGGTCAACGTTTCGCGGCCGCGGCTCGTTTTTATAGCGTGCAGGCGGCCGCAATCGTTTTAGGGTCGGTTCGGACGGAAAGCGATCCGTTCGAATCGATCATGCGCGTGCACGAGACGCGGATTATGCGAACGGGGCTGCGTATTCTCGGCAACCGTGCCGATGCCGAGGATGTCGCCCAGGAGACCTTTCTCCGCCTCCACCGCCGGGGAACTCAGTTCGAAACCGAAGCCGCGCTTGCCGCGTGGCTGTACCGCGTAGCCGTAAACCTCTGTTTAGACCGTACGCGAGCGAGGAAGCCTTCCGCGGAACTGCGAGACCTTAAATCAACCACGATTTCCGTAGAGTCAGCGGCGATTCAGCAACAGGCCCGCGACATTCTGCTCGCTGCTCTTGAAGAGTTGCCCGCGCGGGAACGCGCGGCGGTAGTCCTGCGTGAGATTGAAGGGCTCGAGACGCGTGAAGTGGCGGAGATTCTGGGAGTCGCCGAGGCTACGGTTCGAAGCCAGATTTCGAAAGCCGTTTCAAAGCTCCGCGCCCGGTTGTCGCGGGAGGAAGTATGAGCGACGAGAGTTTGCGCGAGCTCTTTCGGGAACTGCATGACGAGCCCGTGGGGGCGGACTCACTTGCGCGGGTGCGGGCAGGCGTGCGCCGCGGCATTGCGTCGCGGCGGAAGCGTTGGTTTGCATTCCTGGCATTCGCGACGGCGGCAGTGACTTTCATCGCCGCTTTCGCGTTCACCCCGCAGCAGCGAACGGTCACGCCACGACCGCCGTCTCCGGTACCCGTCACGGTTCCTGCCATTCTGGAACAACCTGGCGCGCCCGAAGCGGTTCGGCCGAGGATGACAACGATCACGCGGCGAAAAAAGCGAGAGCTGGAGAAACCGGTACTGATCCGGATCGAAACCGCCGATCCCGAAGTGGTCATTTTGCTGGTTGGCAACTGAAACTGACTGATCTTGAAGGAGTCCCTAAATGCGTCTGCCCATTCTGTTGTTCACCGCCCTTGCGTTGCTCGCACAGGACAAAGTCTCCGACAAGGCCCCGGAAGTTTCTCCCGCCGTACCGGGCCAGTCGAACGAAGCCGTGATTATTCCGGTGAAGAATCTGGTCGGCGACTCATTCCAGCGGCTCTTGAATCTACTGTCGGTCTTCAACGCCAGGTACAAAGGCGACGCCGATCTGGGAACAATCGTCATCTACGCTCCTCACGACGTGGCGATTCAGATGAAACATGTTATCGACGAACTCGACAAGCCGGGCAGCGTCGCGAACCTGGGGCATAACATCGAAATGACGTTGACATTTCTGCGATGCTCACCATCAGGCGCTGCGGGTTCCGAAAGTTTGCCGTCCGATGTGCAGTCGGTGGTCAGGCAGCTTCGCGCGACGGTGCCGTGTGCGCAGGCACAGGTGTGGGACACCGTTCCGATGCGATTGCAGGAGGGGAAAGAAGGATCCGGAAACCTCCAACTCCCGCAGCAAGCTCCGAATGTGAAGAAGACTTCGGTCGCGATCCGCATGCGCCCGGATGCAGTCTTTCGCCGCGACCAGAGCCGGTACGTCCGGTTCGCTCGCGTCGATCTGACCTTCCATAGCACGGAGCCAAACGGCCAGATTTCGGATTTCTCAGTCAACACCGCTGGCGACTTCATGGAAGGCCAAAAGACGGTGGTGGGCAAGGTCTCCGGACTGAATGGAGAGGAGTCGATTTATTCCGTAATCGCGCTTAAGGTGCTCGACTGACTAAACACTGTAAACGCGGCCACGATTAACGCCGAGCAGGATCTGAACCAGGCGATGGCCGATCAGTTCGTGCAGGGTCATCAGTTCCTTGTTCGCTTCGAAGATCTCGCGCGGATCGTTGCTTGTCGAACCCGCTCCGGCGCGCAGGGCAGCGGTCGCCTCTTTGATCACCGAGTCTTCGAGCGCTTCGCCGGCCAGTTCCCAAAGAGTGATGAATCGGTCCACAGCCGTGGGGAAGCTGACGTGAAACACGCCCCAGTTGCTCGTGGTGCGCGGCGGTTTGTAGTCGAGGTTGAACGGCCCGTTATATCCGTGGCTGCGAAGGAGGATCAGGACATTCAGCCAATCGAGGGGATTCACCAGACCTACGGCGATGTCCACGTCATGCTTGAGCCGGTAGCCATCGTTGATATCGAAGTGCCAGAGTTTGCCGGCCGTGAGCGCCCGCGCCAGCGCCGCGCGCGGCGCGCCGCCCCACATGAGTTCGTGCAGGTACTCGGGGTTCAGCCCAACCATGTCGGGATGCTTCAGCAGCCCTGACGCGATGAATGACAACATGGCGTCGCTGGTGGGCAGGAGGATTTCTGCCTGAGGCTCGAACGGCTTCGCTTCCAGACAGTGTTTGAGAGTCGGGCGGCCTTTGGCTTTCGCCACTTTAATGTCGTGCTCGCACGCGGCATTCAGCGATTCCGCGTACCACTTGAGCGTCTCTGTCTCTTCTACAGCGCCCTGAATCTGATAACCGAGCGAACCCGGCCAGTAAACCGCAAACTGCGCCCCGAGTTCATGGCCAATTTCGACCGTATTCGACACACGCCACGAGGCGTAGCGACGGATCTCCGGAGATTCAGCCGCGGGACTCGCCGCAAACACCGCATGATGAAACGTCTCCGTAGTCACCATCGAGCACTTCAGGCCGTTATCCGCCAAAGCCTTTTTGATGCGCGAGACGATCTCGTGTTGCCCATCCTTGCCCAACTGATCCGTGGGGATCACGTCGGTGTCGTGGGTGCACCAATAGGCGATGCCGATTTTGCCGTACTCGGCAATCACTTCTTCAAAGCCGACCGGGCGCCGCGTGGGCGCGTGGAACAGCGCGTGGCCTTCATAAGCCGCCGCCCATTGCGGTCCGGTGATGAAGTACTTGCGGCGCGTCTCCGGGGAGTACGCTCCTCCGCATGCCTCCATAAGGCGCGAAACGAGCGGCTGCTGGTCCTGCGGTGCTGTAGGCTTCATTCGGGAATATTCAGCATAGCTCACCGATGTTAGACTGACGAATTGCCTGCAGTCTCTTCGCTTGAGCGCGCGGGCCGTTGGTTTCTCGACTCGGGAATACAGGAACCGTCCGGCGGCGTTGCGCGATTTTATCTGGCCGACAGCAAGAAAAATAGACCGGTTTCGACCGAAATTACGGGGTACGCCGCGTCCGCGCTGATGTTCTTCTACGCGTCCACGGGAGAGGAAGAATATCTCGATCGCGCGCGGCTCACGGCGCGATTCCTCTGTGAGCACGCCTGGGATCCGGCGCTGCGCATTTTTCCGTACGAACATCCGTCGCCTTCGGGAGAGAGCGATCACCTGGGATACTTTTTCGACTCGGGGATCATCGTTCGCGGGTTGCTTTCGGTGTGGCGAGTTACGAAAGAGGACCGGCTGCTCGAAACCGCGGTAGATGCGGGGCGCGCGATGCTTTCGGCGTTCCGCACCGACGATGGTTACCATCCGATCCTGGCGCTGCCAAATAAGATGCCGCTGCCGAGGCGAGATCACTGGTCGCGGACCGTGGGTTGCTATCAGGCCAAGTCAGCCATGGCGTGGTTCGAGGTCGGCGAGATCACGGGCGATCAGGCGGTGCGCGGGGCGTATTTCGAAACGATTGCCGACGCGTTGCGTACCCATCGCGATTTTCTGCCAGGCGCGAGTGACCCTGCGCGCGTGATGGATCGACTGCACGCGTATTGCTATTTTCTGGAGGCGTTGACGCCGGTTCTTGGTCGCGCGGATTGCGCGGAGGCTTATCGGTACGGAGTTGTGAAAGTCTCACGATACGCTCGTGAGATTCGCACGAACTTCATTCGATCGGATGTATACGCTCAATTACTCAGGGCGCGCATGTGCGCTGCCTGCACGATCCCGGTTGATAAGACCGCTGCCGCCGAGGAAGCTCAGTGGCTCGAAGAGTTTCAGGCGGCAGACGATGATTTGCGGATTCAGGGTGGCTTCTATTTCGGACGCAGGGATGGGACGTTCATTCCACACGTGAACCCGGTTTCAACGGCCTTTGCTGCGCAGGGCCTGGAGTTGTGGCAGGCTTATCGGTCGGGTGCGGCGGGCGTCGGTTGTCTGTCGCCGATTTAAGTGAAGATCGCGCTCGCATTCGCTTCCGGCACAGGGGACATCAATCGCGCGATGCTCGACGACGTGGCGGCGCGCAGGCCCGGTGTGCCGTTGTACGTGGTCTCCGAGTTCACGCCGCATCGTGGTGAGTGGATTCCGTGGCATGTGCTGCGCCCGTTGCCCGAAAACAAAGCTTCCATCCTTGCATCGATCGCCGGGCATGAGATCGTCGAGGCGTCAGTAGCGTTCGCCGCGGGCACGGCTCTGGGACCGATGCGTAAGACCGCGATCACCATCGCGCCAGCGACGCTTCGATTCTACGGCTTCGGCGCCTGGGCTCTGGATTCCGCGCGCGAGTTCATCAGACCAATTGCGAGGTGGGGGCGGCGCCTTGCGAATCCCCGGAAAATGGAGATCCCGTTGCGGGCACGGGCCGCGCAAATCTACGGAATTGCGGCGGCGCGACGACGCCATCCGGACGCAGTCCACGCTCCCGTGACAAGCGCTCCTCTGTCCGAAGGCGTCAGCGTGGTGATCCCCAACCGCGACGGTCGGGAGCTTCTGGAGATTTTGCTCCCCACACTGGTTCCCCAAATCGCGGCCGGCGAGATCATTGTCGTGGACAACGGCTCAAGGGATGGTTCGGCCGCGTGGTTGCGCGAGGCGTATCCTGCCATCCGAGTCGTTGAATCGAGCGAACCCCTTTCATTCGCGCGAGGCGCGAATGCAGGTATCGCGGTGGCGCGCTTCGCGTTCACGCTGCTGCTCAACAACGACATGGCTCTGGAGCAGGGCTTCATCTCGGCGCTGCAGGCAGCTTTCACGGATGTTCCCGATCTTTTCTGCGCGACCGCCCAGATCTTCTTCCCCGAAGGCATTCGACGCGAAGAAACAGGCAAAGCGGTCTGGCGCCGTGACAACGATCTGGACTTCCCGCTTCGCTGTGACGATCCGGTGGCAGGTGAGGATCGCACTTGGGTCCTCTATGGAAGCGGGGGGTGCTCGTTGTTCGACACGACCAAGTTGCGTGAACTGGGCGGCATCTCCGAGGTCTACAAGCCCGCCTATGTCGAGGACATGGATCTCGGCTTTCGAGCGTGGAAGCGTGGCTGGCCGTCGGTATTCTGCGCGGGCGCAAGGGTGGAACATCGCCACCGTGCGACAACGTCCCGATTCTTCAGCCCGCGCGACCTGGACCTTTTCCTTGAGCGGAACTATCTGCGCTTTCTGATTCATGCGATCGGAGAGCGCGCGCTATTTGAGCGGCTTTGGATGTCCGGAATCCGAAGGCTGCAGCTACTCGCCATGCAGGGCAACGGCGCCGCTCTCGATACGCTGCGCCGCATCCCGCGCATCGCTGGTCCCGGACCTGAAGCGACGTCGGGTGCTCTTTCCGAAGAAGAAATATTCGCGCTGGGCAACGGCGATGTCGCCGCCTTTCCGGGACAGGCTTCTCACGGCGCGCGGCCACGAGCGATCATCGTTAGCCCCTACCTGCCATTTCCTCTGTCACACGGCGGTGCGGTTCGCATCTTCAATCTGATGAGACAGGCGGCGAAGACGCACGCTCTGATACTCCTCTGCTTCTGCGATGGACTGGCCACACCTCCCGTTGAACTCCTCGAATTATGCGCGGAGGTCGTCCTGGTCCGCAGGTACGGCACCCACTACCGTCGGGACACAGAGGCGCCCGATACAGTCGAAGAATTCCGCTCCACCACCTTCCGGGCATGTCTGAAGCAAACGGCTGCGCGCTGGAAGCCCGAGGTGATTCAGCTCGAATTCACCTGGATGGCGCAATACGCCGACGCGTATCGTGAGGCGAAAACCATCCTTGTCGAGCACGACATCACGTTCGATCTTCAGCAACAGCTTCTTGAAACTCAGACCGACAACGGCGCGGCCAGGCTGGAGTTGGAGAGCCAACTGCGAAGGTGGCGGGCATTCGAAACGAAGGGCTGGCGCGATGTGGACTGCGTAGTCACGATGTCCGCTAAGGACGCGGCGGCGGTTACGGGCGCAAATGAAATCGCGGTGATTCCCAACGGCGTTGACTCCACGCGTTTCCAGCCGTCGCCGGAGCCGCCCGAACACAAACGGCTGCTGTTTATTGGATCCTTCGCGCATCTGCCGAATCTCCTGGCGCTCGATTGGTTTCTGCACGAGGTGTGGCCCCGCCTGCAGCCGGGTTACAAGCTGCACGTGATCGCCGGCGCGCGCCCCGAATACTACCTCGATTTCTACCGCGCGCGCGTAGCGCCCGAACTGACGCGCCCGTTTCTCGAACTGGAGGGATTCGTCTCAGATGTCCGGCCAGCCTATCGACGCGCTGAACTGGTGCTTGCGCCGCTGACCGCTTCTGCCGGAACCAATATCAAAGTCCTTGAAGCGATGGCGATGGGCCGCGTCGTAGTCGGAACACCTGCCGGGTTCAACGGCATCGATATAGATAACGGCCAAGACGCCGTCGTAGCGGTGACTCCGGCGGAGTTCGCGAAGGCGACCGATCGCCTTTCAACGGACAAAGCTGCCCGTGAAGAAATCGAAGCGCGTGCGCGCAGAACCGCGGTTGACCGATTCGAATGGGAGGCCATCGGAAAACTTCAAACCGCTCTTTGGACATCGCTTAAGGGCGCCGCAAGTCTCCGATAGAATGGACCTCGCCATGCGCCTCGCGATCCTCGCCGCACTCGCTCTTCCGCTCGCCGCCCAGACCGGCCGGCCTTCCGATACGATTTCAACCGCCGCGGGCCCCGTTAAAATCACGCCGATTATGCACGCTTCGCTTCTTCTGCAGGGGGGCGGCAAGAATATTTACATCGATCCGGCGCAGGGTTCGTTTGAGGGCCTTCCGCCAGCCGACTTCATCCTCGTCACGGACATCCACGGCGACCACATGTCGCAGGCGATGATCGATAAGATCAAGCAACCTTCCACTGTGATCTGGGGACCTAAAGCCGTCGCCGATCAGATTCACGCTGAACCGATCGTCAACGGCGAAACGAAGAAGTGGGGCGATTGGACCGTGGAAGCAGTCGCAGCCTACAACATTAAACGGGGCCCGTCGCCAGGCAAGTATTATCACGACAAAGGTCGCGGCAACGGCTACATCCTGACCTACGGGGGTAAGCGCTTCTACTTCTCAGGCGACACCGAGGCCATTCCTGACATGCTCGCCCTTAAGAACATCGATGTGGCGTTCGTGTGCATGAATCTGCCGTTCACGATGACGCCCGAGGAAGCAGCCGAAGCAGTGCGCACATTTCACCCGGCCATCGTCTATCCGTATCACTATCGCGGAACGGATCTGAACGCTTTCACGACGGCTCTGAAGGGATCGAACATCGAAGTGCGCCTGCGCGAATGGTATCCGAAGTAAGAGCTACTTCTTCCCGTCGATTATGTAAATCTTCTCGTCGGGCTTGGCAAGCTTGAGCCGCTGGCGGATCTCGAATTCCTGATCGGAGGGATTCTGCTCGAGTCTCTTGATCCGATCCTGCTTCTCTTCGATCTCGCGGTGGAGCCTTTGGTTCACTAACTCAAGCTCTTTCACTTGACGCCGTTTTTCGAGAAGGCCGGGAATTCCGTTCGGTCCCTGTAACGCGATAAATGCATAGACAACCCCAGCTCCGACGAGCGTGGCGTAGGTCGCTTTTACGAGGAATTTCATGGGGAAATCGCGCTGCGAGACAATGGTAGCATCGCTCGCTCACGATGACAAATAAGATCCTGGTTTTCAGCGCATGCGAGTCGAAAGATGAGGCGGAGCGGCTCGCAAAGGCTTTGCTGGAAGCCCGTCTGGCCGCCTGCGTAAACCTAATTCCGCAGATTCGAAGCTTCTACTGGTGGAAGGAAAAAATCGAAAGCGCCGACGAATATCTGCTGGTGATCAAGACTTCCGCTGATTTATTCGAGCAGGTGCGCGACCTGATTCACTCAAAGCATTCTTACGACCTGCCTGAGGTCATCGCGCTTCCAATTACGGCGGGATCGCCCGCCTATCTTGACTGGCTTACCAGGGAACTCCGCTGATTAAACACAGAGCTTTTATTTTCGACATGGATGGCGTAATCGTCGATTCGAATCCGTTGCACCGGACCGTGTGGGAAGAGTACAATCGGCGGCACGGAATCGAAACCACCGAGGCCATGCAGCAGCGGATGTACGGCAAACGGAACGACGAGATTGTCCGCGATTTCTTCGGTGACGAACTCAGCGCAGACGAAGTGTTCGAGCACGGCGCGGCCAAGGAAGCTCTTTACCGTGAGATGCTGGGGCCGCGACTGAGCGAAAGCCTGACTCCGGGAC
>Ga0206900_1181_pt1 | contig 14733 bp, 10 predicted proteins | sample Alteio_BWOrgHeat_46_FD_153235 | JGI IMG/M metagenome (GOLD analysis project Ga0206900, IMG submission 153235) | Enriched cells from forest soil in Barre Woods Harvard Forest LTER site, Petersham, Massachusetts, United States -... | ecosystem: Environmental > Terrestrial > Soil > Temperate forest >... | reverse complement strand
CTATCCGCTCATCGCCGAGTCGCCTTCGCCGGCCTCCGCGCCCGGCATCGCTCCGAGCGTTCGGCCCTCGGGCCGTCCCGCTTAGCTTCGGTGTTGTTGGGCTCCGCGTCTGTTACCGCTGTGAAGCGTCGCTGCGCGTTCTGTACCCGCGGCCATTACCCCTTTTGACAGTAACGGGCCACGCACACCCTGGTCCCCGAAAAAAAGCGATTAGGAACAACGATGGAAGCGGAACACAAGAGACTGGAAGAAACGCGCCAGGGAACGCCGTGGAGCAAATGGGGCCCGTATCTGAGCGAACGGCAATGGGGTACCGTTCGCGAGGACTACAGCCACAACGGGGACGCGTGGAATTCCTTCACGCACGATGAAGCGCGCTCGCGCGCCTATCGCTGGGGGGAGGACGGGATCGCCGGCATTTCGGACGATGGCCAGAACCTCTGCTTCGCTCTCGCGCTGTGGAACGGTCGGGATCCCATTATCAAGGAGCGCCTGTTCGGTCTTACGAACAACGAAGGAAATCACGGCGAGGACTGCAAAGAGTATTACTTTTATCTCGACAATACTCCTTCGCACTCGTACATGAAGTATCTGTACAAGTATCCGCAGAATGCGTATCCGTATTTCGATCTCGTTCAGACCAGCCGAACTCGGAGCCGGCGGGAGTTCGAATACGAATTGCTCGACACCGGAATCTTCGATGAAGATCGCTACTTCGACGTTTTCGTCGAATACGCCAAGGAGTCGGTCGAAGACCTTCTCGTTCGCATCACGGTATGGAACCGGGGACCAGAACAGGCGGACCTTCATGTTATGCCCACGTTGTGGTTCCGCAATACGTGGTCGTGGGGCATCGATCCGACGAAACCCGCCATCGCCCGCGGGCCTGTGGCTCGGGACCTCAATGTGGTAATCGCGGAGCACGCGCTCCTCGGCGAGAGATATCTCTACTGCGCCGGAGACATGCGCTTCCTCTTTACGGAAAACGACACGAATACAGAGCGCCTTTCGGGTCTCCCGAATGCCGGGCGCTACGTAAAAGACGCCATTGGGCGCTTTCTCGTCAATAGCGAAATCGAAGCCGTGAACCCCGACGGCAAAGGCACGAAAGTCGCCGCAGACTACGCCGTCACCGTACCGTCAGGCGGATCTTGCGTCATCAACCTTCGCCTGACAACGGTCGCGCCCGCCGCGCTCAACCGCTTGTACCCGGACGGCAGTCCTTTCGGCGAACACTTCGATAAGGTCTTCCGGTTGCGCGCGAGCGAAGCTAACGAGTTTTACGATTCGGTTCTTCCTCAGCTACTCAACGAAGATGAGCGCATGATCTGCAGGCAGGCGCTGGCGGGGATGCTGTGGAGCAAGCAGCACTATACATACGACGTGGGTATCTGGCTGAGCGAGCACGGTCTCACTTCGGTCGATCACACCGTCACGGTCCGCAACCGCGAGTGGATTCACATGTACAACTCCGACATCATCTCGATGCCGGATAAATGGGAATACCCGTGGTACGCCGCCTGGGATCTGGCGTTTCATACTCTGCCCCTGGCCATCGTCGACCCCGACTTTGCGAACGATCAACTCTCCCTCATGATGCGGGAGCGTTATCTGCATCCCAACGGTCAGATTCCTGCTTATGAGTGGAATTTCTCCGACGTAAACCCGCCCGTTCACGGTTGGGCGTGCATCTTCAACCATCGACTTCGGAAGGAAGTTCAGGGCCACGTCAGTTATGAGTTTCTGAAGCAGGCGTTCCAGCGGCTGCTTATGAATTTCACATGGTGGGTCAACCGCAAGGACCTCACGGGTACCAACGTGTTTGGAGGCGGCTTTCTCGGTTTGGACAACATCGGAGTATTCGATCGAAGCCAGCCGCTTCCGACCGGCGGTTATCTCGAGCAGGCGGACGGCACTGCATGGATGGCTCTGTTCGCCCAGAATATGCTCGAAATCGCGCTCGAACTATCTTCCGTCGACCTGGCATACGAGGAGATGGCCAATCGGTTCCTTGAGCATTTCCTTTGGATCGCCGCGGCGATTAATCGTTCGGACAAAGGAATGTGGGACGAGGAAGACGGTTTCTTCTACGACTTGTTGCGCACTCCGGATGGACGCGGCGAGCGGCTCAAAGTCCGCTCGCTCGTGGGTCTCCTGCCGCTCTGCGCCAGCACGGTATATGACGGAAATCTCGCGGAACGCGTGCCCCGCTTTACAGAGCGAGCCCGATGGTTCGGAAAGCGGCATCCGGAACTGCTTGCCGATATCCATAGTCCGGGCCAACCCGGCGCCCACGGACGGCACCTGCTGGCAACGGTCAACGAAACAAGAATGCGGCGGCTGCTTGCGATTATGCTGGATGAAAACGAATTCCTCAGCGATTACGGGATTCGTTCCCTCTCGCTTTACCACCGCGACCACCCTTATATCTTCCGCGCTGGCGGACAGGAATTCCGCGTCGACTACGAGCCGGCCGAGTCCGCCACGGGCGCCTTCGGCGGCAATTCGAATTGGCGGGGTCCGATCTGGATTCCCATGAACATCATCATCGTTCGCGCGCTGCTCCAGTATTACCGCTATTACGGAGACACCTTCAAAATTGAATGCCCTACGGGCTCAGGCAATCAGAAGAACCTGTTCGAGGTGGCCAAGGAAATATGCGCTCGAATCAGCCGGATCTATTTAAGAGACCAGAATGGCCGGCGAGCGGTCTACGGCGGATTAGCGAAATTCCAGGATGACCTGCACTGGCGCGATTGCCTGCTGTTCCATGAATATTTTCACGGCGACAACGGCGCCGGGCTGGGCGCAAGCCACCAGACCGGATGGAGCGGCCTCGTCGCATCCGTCATTCACCTCTTCGGGTCGATCGAGGCCGAGTCGTTCCTGCATGGTTCCCCGATGGCGTCGATCACTCTGGGACGCGAGCGACCCACGCACGCGGACCAATAGCGCTCAGGGTTGGCTACCACGTGCCGAGCCGCAGCACAAGGGAGGTCGCTACCTGGAAGCCGGCATGATGAATGGTGCTGTAAAGGTAGTCCACGCCGATTAACCGGACCGCGAACGCGCTGTTCAGCTTCAGGTCAACACCGGCGCCTACTTTAAATGCGAACTTGTTGTTCGCCGAATCGGACGTGTACAACGCATGTTCCGCGTCGCCGGGCGTCTGTCCGGTTTCCTTAAAAGCCTGGTCGACTGCGGCTTTAGCCGCGGGATCGAATGTCTCGTACGTGAGCTTTTGTCCACCTGCCAGCAGTTGGACGTAAGGCGACCACCGATCCGCGGGCGTGGGCGTCCATCGCGGTCCTATCAGATAGGTGAGGGAATCTCCCGATACGTTTTCGGGCAGGCCGCTCATCTTGCAACCCGCGACCTGCAACGCGATCTGCAATTGTTGGTTGATGCGGTAGGCCGCGTCCGCGCCTCCGCCGCCGCACGGGCCAGGCGCTGCGCCGCTTTGCTGCATCATCGCGATAAACGAAACCTCGAACGGAGCCACCGGCGGATACTGTTCGGGCTCAGTCGGTTGTTGCGGCTTGCGGACTTCCGTCTTCGCGTAAATCGCTGTCTGGTTCTCCTTCACAAAACGTCCGCCGAATACGCCTTCGCGCGTATAGCGTTGCCACGGTACTTCGCCTGCGAGCATGTTCGCAAGACTGCGGCTTGGATTCAGGCCGCCGCGCAGAAGGAGTTTCAAATACGGATTCCCCGTTCTATGCTCCAGCGGCTTAATCACGTATTTATCCATCGAGTCTTCCGCAAGCATCCACGCCAAACCGATGGACGGCGTAACGACGTGATCTACAAATCCCTGCTGCGGAAAGTAAGCCTGCGTGGCGCCAACTGTCGCCTCGCTGAGCGGACCTATCTCCGACATCTCGCTGTAGAACCACGCGAACGCCGCGGCGCGTAAGCGGCTCCTCCAATAAGCTCGGTTCTTCCCGAACTCAACGGAGCGATAACGCGTATCGTTCTGAACCCAGATATAGCCTGATACCGCCCCCTGCATCGGATGCCCGACGTAGTTCACGAGGAACGGATCGCCGTCAGCCCACCCATGCAGGCTGTCGATAGACTGCGCATAGCCCCCGAAAAATGACTTGTGCGTGTGGCGCGCGCCCTTTTCCGTCAGAGTGCGGAACCCCTCTTCGAGCACGAGGAACTCCACGGATTGTCGCAGTACGCCCGACCAGTTCACGCTTCCTTCACCCGGCTGAGTTGTCGAGACCGGTTGTGACGCGGCGGGCTGCGTCGAAGGCAGGACTTCAGGGCTCGACGAAGCCCCGGGGACGTCCGATGACGGCTCTTCGACCGCGCTCTGAGCTGCGAGGCGCGCGCAGATCAGGATCGATAACGAAACGACACGAGTGAGATTCGTGAGCATACTAAAAAGCTGAGTGGCTTGGATGAGCAACTACACGGCCTGTTGCACGAGTTTCCGCTCGCGAAATCGTGACGCCTGCACCGGCTGGCGGCAGAAGAAAGCCCGGTCCTACACGCGTTGGGCGCTCATCGTAACCAGCTTAAAGGAGAATCTTGAGCACCTGCTTCGCTAACTCATCCACAGGGGTGTTCATGATCACCAACGGAATGAACGGTACTACACTCGGTACCGCGAGGCCGAGGAGAACCTTCTTGCTAATCAGGAATACGTTCATCTGTCGAACGGCGGAGCCGCTGTTGATGATGTCCGCCAGCGATTGAATATCTCCTGTTCCAAGCAACTCCTCTCGTTTCGGATTTACTCCCCCGATCCACTTCGCGTCAAAAGCCTGCGCGTACGCGGTACCCAGTTTTCCGTAGTGATACCGGTCCCTGTGCCGTACTCTCATGAGAAACGGAGTGAGAATGACGAGCGGCGCGGCGAAAGCGATGACTGGCAGCGCGGCCGCGGCGATCATCAGGAACTGCAGGCTCGATACGGTCGCGCCCTGATAAACAATCGCATTCGCGAACGCGCCGGCCGTCACCACAGAAGAAGCAAGTGCGATAAAGCCGAATAACGTTTCCGCATCGCCAAGAAATCCGAGGCCGGCGAGATTATCGGGATGACTTGCGATGCACCCCAGCCGGACACGTGTGACCCGGCGGAGAAAGACTGTCCAAAGAAAGGTCATCCAGAACCATCGAAACAGCAGTACGCGAAACAAGGGAACGCTGATGAGGCCGGCCCACCATCCCGCGAGGCTCAGCCTCTCCCCCCCGGGCGTCAGAACGGTGTGCCAGCTTGAGATGGTGTGTCCGATGTACTCGGTCTCCCGGAACCACAATGAAGGCGCGAACGCGCAGGCCAGGATAACCAGACCCGGGATCACGTGATCGCGCAGGCGGTTCATCGCGAGGATGGCGTCTTCAAATGCCGGAATGTCCTCTCGACTGACCAGTCCGGAATCTGTGAAGTACCGCACCGCCTGATTGAGCCGCGGATCGATCACCACCTCTGCGATCACCAGCAGGGGCAGGCCGATGAGGAAGCGGAGTTCCGCCGCGAAGTCTTTCAGAAATGGAATTTGTACATGTCCGAACGCCTCGCCCTGAATCAGCGAAAGCGCCAATAAAGGAAACCAGGTAAACAGTGTGGTGAGGAGGGCGCGCTTGAGGACGCCGCGTCTGTCCGGCATGGCCATATTGATGGCGACCTGAAAGCGGTAGATCAGGCCGCCCTTAACCAGTGAGAACTGGTTGACGATGCCCGATTCAGAGGGCGAAACGACCGGCGTCTCTTCGGATGACCGGGCATAAGCCGGGTTCGCCGTCTCCATCTCTTACAGCCCTTCGATCGCCTTGATCTGCCCTTTTGCGATGGCGGAGACGAGCCGGGTGTGATCCTTTTCGGTTTGGTCGCCGTATGCCTCGGCCCAGTCGGCCAGCGCCCGGTCCAGAACGTCAGAGGCGCCGCAGTATCCCGCCAGCATCGCGGCGTCACCCGTGCGCGCATGCGCCCGCGCCAGAATCGCTCCGCACGCGCGCGCGTAGAAATTAAAGGAGGGTCCCGTCAGCCATTCCACCGGGATCGATGCCTTCATGTTCTTCATCTGGCGGACGTAGAACGGACGCTTATCGATCGCCGTCCATCCCAGCATGACGTCGCTGGACGCTTGCAGCGCTCTCTGCCCCGTAACAACACGCTTGCCCTGATGCTCGTAGTCGTTCGCCAATGCGGGCAGATACGGGCCGGACGCCGGCATCCCGGCTTCCTTCACCTGCAGGAACAACGCGTCATCATCGCTGTTGCCGAACAGCAGCACGAGATAGCAACGGGTGCCGACGCTGCCCACGCCCACCACGCGATGCGCCACATCCACCACGTGATAACGACCGAGCATGTAGCGGCGTTCGCGCGTGAGGGTATCGGCGTAGCTGTTCAGCGCGTCGATCACCTTGTTCCTGACTTCGTCGCTCACGGGCGTCAGCACCGGCGGGTTGTGTACGAGATGCCAGGAACCGTCGACCCGGCGTTCGGCGGTTTTCAGAAGGAGGGTCGTGTTCGTCTGCGTTTGAGCCAGGGCCAGCGTCTTTCTGAGCACCGCGCGAGACTTCGGATCGATTTTGACCAGGGGATTATCGCGGCCGGGGTAGGCGTGGAGATACCAGACGTCGAGAACGCCGAGTGACTGCAGCCGATTCAGATTCCATCGATATCCGTCAACGCAGCGCATGACGCTGGCGCGCCGCTCCTGCTTATTGAGCCCATTCTCCCGCCCTGCGACGTTGACGCTGGCCGTCAGGCGCTTAAGATCCCATTCCCACGGACCGATCGCAGCTTCATCGAAATCGTTCAGGTCGAACACTACATCGCGTTGGGGCGTGCCGTAAAAACCGAAATTGTTGAGGTGAGCGTCGCCACAGATGACGACGTCGATGCCGGAGTTTGGCGTTCCTGACAGGTCCCCGTCCATTACGGCGGCGGCGCCGCGAAGAAAGGCGAACGGAGACTGGGCCATTCGTCCCATGCGCAGGGGAATCAATTCCTTTTGGCGGCCGGCGTTGTTCTGTTCGATGAGTTCGAGCGGGTCGGGCCGGTCCTTAGCGGGTTTCCACCCGGCGTGGCTCTCGCGTGGCGCGCGTTCCCGGAGTTCCTTGCCGTTCGCTCTTCGGCGCGTCCAAGACTCGCCGGGCTGACGCAGATCGATGGGCTGGATGTGGAGGCTCCCCGATTTTTCGTCGATGTTTGGGTGACGCAGCGAAACCCGCCGGGGGGATTCCCGGTCTACTCGTGCGGCGTGAGCCATCGTACCTGACCTCCGCCAGGCAAAGTTGCCGTTTCGACGGTTGTAAACCGCAAACCTGCCAGCGGTGGTTCCGATGCGTGGTACTCATCACTGATTTCTTTTTGATTCTTCGCCATGGCCGACCCAAAAAATTACCGCACGTTCACCTCCCGGGCATCCAAGTCAAAACTGTAGCCGCAGTGTGGAGATATCGAGAGTGATCTGCCGCCGGAGGGATGACGCATGATTCAGTTTCAGGTTCGGGATTTGTTTCGCATGGGTCGGACCGCCGCCGTAGCCGTTCTGATCGCAGGATTTTTCGCGGCGTTTTGTCTCGCCAAGGTGAAATTCGACTACGACCGGCAGGCCAACTTCGCTTCGTACAAAACCTATACGTGGCTTCCGCCGCGCATTCTGAAGAAGACGGGAATCGACGAGGGTGACGACATCGTCGCTCCCTATATCAAGAAGGCCGTGAATCGCGAAATGACCCGCCGCGGCTTCACTGAGGCGCCCGACGGCCAGGTCCAGATTTCCGCGTGGGCCTTCGCCGACGCCGTTCCGCACGTGGACGCGCTGATCTACCCCGGCTATGGCCTCGGTCCCGGAGGTGTGCCTGCGATCAATATCGGCGCAGCCCCGACCACACTTGGGCGGTACAACAAGAGCGGCACGGTTCTGGTCAACCTCATCGATGCTTCGACGAAGAAGTCCATCTGGGGGGCGATCGCCAGCGGTGATTTGCCGAAAAAGAGCCAAATTCAGGACAAGGTCGACAAAGCCGTCAGGGAGATGTTCGAGAAGTATCCGATCAAGCCGCAGGGCGAGAAGTAACTCTTTTTGAATCGTTCCCAGGCGCGCGTGGCCTGTCGCACTTCGTCGCCGTGTGACGCTGGTATCCGCGCTGCATGGACTTCCTGGCGGATAGGCAGACCTTTCTGGCGGCGCAGGCGGGCGCGGCGTCTTCGCCTTACTGGTCCCGCGCCACCCAAATCGGGTCGTTGCCGGCGAAATCCTGAGATAAGCCAGAGTAAGGTTCGCGCTCGATCCAACGGTAGTATGCGTTTTCGGGATCGGCTTTCATAACCACTCCGATGTCGCGAGCCCATGCCGCGCGGTCGCCGCGAAATGCATCGAGCTCCGCCTGATACAGCGTGCGCAGATTCGACTGCTCGCGCGACATCGCGGTCCGGAACGAGTAGTCCCCGCCAACAATCGGCGCCGCGCCGATCAGCGAAATTACCTTCGGCAACACACGCGCAATCTCATCGCGCCGGACCCATGTCGCGTATTCAATCGACGGATGATCGTCTGTAACAGCCGGAGCCTGTCCGGCGTAGCGCGCCATTCCGTCGCGGCCGGTGACCCACGTCGCAAGCAGCGCCGCGGGCGACGCGATGCCCACTTCGTTGAGCGCAGAGCGAACCGAGGGCGTTGAGAAGCGCGCGGCGATGCGCGGTACGTCGAGACTTAGGGGCTGCATCGATCCCAACAACAGAATTTCGCGTACCTCGGTGGTCCAAACGGACGCGTAGGGAAACGAATCGAGAAAACTGCGCACCAGTGACCGCGAGTCCTCGTCGTTCTGCGCAGGCAGCGGCAGCCATTGGGCCACGAGGCCCTCTGGTTCCAAACGCCGCGCAGCGAGGCCGTAGAAGTCTTTCGAGTAGAGATTTGCTACGCCCGCGCTCGTAGGTGGAGGCGGCTCGATCGTGATCACGTCATATCGCTCGTGGTTCTCCAGCAACTCTCTGCGTCCGTCGTGCAGCCGGATTTCGAGGCCGGGATCGATCCCCGCTCCGAGATTTCCCTGAAACAGGGAGGCCGCCCTGATGACTTCCGGTACCAACTCCACGCATACGCGACGGTTCAGACCCGGATAGGCAAGCAGTGCGCCCGCCGTGATCCCCGTTCCGAAGCCGACCACGAGGGCGGAGCGCGGCTCGCCGTTGTGAACGAGCAGCGGCAGCAGCGACTGCAGCCGCATGTATCGGAGGTACGTCACACCGTCACCGGAGTTCAGAACGCCCTGAATAAAGAGACGATGAACGCGGCGCTCGCCCGCCCGTTGTTCCAGGACCTCCACGGTTCCGTTGGCGCCATCCCGATAAAAGATCACTTCGCCGCCGCCGTGCGCGCGGGAAAGCAGCCGCGCCAGGCGATCCTTGGGAACGTATGCCACAAGCAACGCGGTGAGAGTGGCGATGATCGCCACGGTCCATCGCTTGCCGTTACCCGCGTTATCGATGACGGCATAGACACCGACGGCCGCTGCCAGAGCAGCCAGCAGTTCCAGTGCGCCGATTAATCCCAGCGCAGGAATAAACACGAACCCGGTCAGGACGGCTCCGAGAATTCCTCCAGCCGTATTGAGCGCCACCACGATTCCGATGTCTCGCCCCGTAATGCGCCGCTGTCCCGCGATCAGTCTCAATACCGCTGGAAATGCGGCGCCCAGAAGCATGGTGGGCACGAAGACCAACACGAACGCCGCAAGAGCGAAACGTCCGCACATCGCGGCGAGTTCATTGCCCGTAATCGCCAGCACGATGGCCTCGGCTTTGGCCTGCCAGGCCAGCAGCCAGCTATCCATACTCGCGAATTCGGCGAGCGCGAGCAGTCCCGCGGAGCCGATCAGCAGAGCGAATACGCCCCATGGATCCCGCGAACGGTCGGCATGGCGCGCAAACCATGCGCTGCCCAGCGCAAGCCCGGCAAGGTATGCCGCCAGCACGATCGAAAGAGCAAATCCGCGCGTGCTCGCGAATTGCGGAAACGCCTGCGACCACACGGCTTCGTATCCCAGCGTCGCTCCGCCTGCGATCACATACAGCGCCAGGGCCAGGTGCGCGTCAGCAGGCCAGCGTAATTCCGCTGAAACCGGCGGAGCCTTCTCGCTCGCCCGGTCCGAGCGGCTCATCGCCCAACCGCCCAACGCTGCCGCCAGGTTCAGGAACGCCGCGGCGATCGCCGCTTCCCTGACGCCAAACATTGGAATGAGGACAAAGGTCGAGAGAAGAGCGCCGCAGATCGCTCCCGCCGTACTTGCCGCGTAATACCGTCCGAGGACCGTCCCCGATTCCCCGGCGACCGGTTCACGCGCCCGCGCAAGAACGGGAAGAGCCCCCCCACCGAGGAACGCCGGAATGCCCACCAGACCGAAAGGAAACGCCCACGCGCCAAAGCCGATTTGCGATTCGATCGCCGCAAACGGGCCGGCAGCGTGCGCCAGGGCAAAACTGGTTAAAATGGCCGCGCCGGCCGTTAGAAATTCCAGTTTCGCGTACAGGCGGATGGGTGAAGACGAACGGTCGGCGCGCTGTCCGAAAAAGTATTCGCCTAATCCCAGACCGGCGAAAAAGGCGCTAACGCCCGCGGTCACCGCGTAAACACCGACGCCTGTTACAAGCGAAAGCTGCTTGATCCAGACCACCTGATAGATCAGAGCCGCAGCGCCCGAGAAAAACAGAAGGAGCGCCGGTCCTACGGCGCCCCCTTGTACCCGCCCCCGGTTCATGTCGTGGTCTGGTTCGTCATGAAGTGGCGGATAAGAGTTATCCCCGAACCGAGCGGTCGACGGCGGCGCGGTCGCGCTTGGTCACGCGGTTATAACGCCGGACAGCCCTGGCGGATTTAAATTTTCCTGGACGCTCCGATCCGATATGCGCCCAGCGGACCAGCATGAATGCGCGATCTCAAACTCAGCGCGAGCGCAACAATGAGAAATCCCCGAAGGATGGCGACGGCGCCAATTGCGCCGATCACCGCCAGCGCGCCCTCCGCGGGCCGGGCAACGATCGCCAGCCCTAACAAGATCGAAACAACCCCGGCCAACCCCAGGAACCATTCGCGGCGGAGGACTCGCCGTAGTTCGACCGCCGCGACGATTTCGGAAATTCCGTGAGCGACCGCCCATGCCGCCATGACAAGCAACAACGCCACGCCTGTGATGCCGGGGCGCGCCAAAGAGATAATCCCGGCCAGGACGCTGATAACGCCCATCGCGAACATGCGTCCCCACAGTTTGCCGCCGTCACGAACGCTGGAGGCGATCAGGGCTGTGACGCCGTCGATCAAACAGTAGCAACCGTAAAGCACGATGGCCGCGAGCAGGGTTAGCCCTGGCGAAGCTACCGCGAGAAATCCGAAGATGATTGAGCCGATTCCATTGAGCATCAGCACCCACCATCTGCGACTGAGCTCCGTGAGCATCACAGAAGCGACTCCTTTCGATGGTTCAAACGCCCGTTTCGGGCGAAAGTTTCATTTCAGACGAAAAATCACTCTAGTCAGAATAAACCAAAACGGATTTCCGCAAAATGGGTCGGATGTTCCTTAATACCCGCGGTAAGAAGGTTCATTTCATCGCTCATTCGTTTCAGGGAATCCCGAAGCTGCGGATTCACCACGATCTGCCCGAGCGTCCCCTGGCCCGATTCGATCCGGGCCAGACTCTTGTCGAGGTTCTCGGAAACCGCGCGCATGCGGTTCATCAGATTCGTGGTTCGGTTGCCCGCATTGAAAGCCGCCGCAAGACTTTTCGCCTCAGCGATCGAGGCGTTCGCCTCCGCTGTCATCGTCGGGGTATACGGGTCGTTCAGAAGCCTGCCCAACGTTCCCTCGCCCCGGTCGAGGCTGGCCTTGATGGCGTCGAGACGCGACAACGGCTTCTGAACGTCATCCCGGAGCGCGTCGAGGCGCGCGACGACCCCTTGCGCGTTCTGCACCCTCGTCATCACCTGCGTCTTGCCGGCCGAGACGTTGTTCAGATGCGCCACGAACTCGGGGCTATTGATCAGCTTCCCGAGCGTCCCCTGCTGCCCGTCGACGGCCTGCATGAGTTTGTCCAGGCGGGCCAGGATCGAGTTGATCTGATTCAACGGAACGTTGGCGCGCGAAAGCACTGTTCCGATATCTTCCGTCGGCAGCGAAGGAAGTTCCGAACCCGGCTTAATGTGGGCCGCATGCGTTCCGCGCGAGACATTCAGATATTTGTCGCCCAGCAGATTCGCGGACGTGATACCGATCTTTGAATCCTCCGGAATCTCCGCCATGAGACGTCGCGGGAAACGCATCAGGATTCTTACGGTCTTATTCGGATCCGGTGAACCGGAGAGAGTCACCCGCACCACGTGACCCGCACTGATACCGTTTACCATCACAGGCGAACTCGACGCGAGACCACCCGAATCGTCCACCAGCGTGGTCAATTCGAATTCGGTTTGCAGGAATACCCGGCGTGCGATCAGCGCGAATACGGCCAGCGCCACTACCGCCAGTAACAACCTGAGCAGAATCCGCGGCCAAACGGATCGTTCCGGACTTTGGGCTTCCGGCTCTTTCGCCATCTGTGTGGATTGTATCGCCGGGACGCCTCGGGAATCCCGGCTTGACGCAACACGTTCGTTACAATTGCAATTACCGCTATCGGCAGCGATCCCCGTAAGCTCGGGCCGGCGCAGGATCGCCATGACTTCTGTTTACCCGGTGCATTCACCCGAACGGTTTCTCTTCTCCGGTTACGACCCAGGTTCGTTTTACGACGAGTTGATCGCTCCTAACGGGAATCCACGACCCTGCGCCGTCACCATGTACGACAGTCTCGCGAAGATGCCCCTGGGCGACTTCGAAGAGCGCCGTAAGCTCGCGGACCTCTCTTACCTCGTCCAGGGCATCACATTCACTGTCTATAGCGATGGGCGCGGAACGGAACGCCTCTTCCCCTTCGACCTTGTTCCGCGCATCATCCCGAATTCCGAGTGGCAGGTCATAGAGCGGGGTCTGGCGCAGCGCGTCACGGCGCTCAATCTGTACCTGAAGGATATCTATGGCGATCAGCGCGTTCTGAAAGACAAGATCGTTCCGCGCTCGCTGGTTTATTCCTGCCGCCACTTTCGCAGGGAAATGGTGGGCGTGTCTGTTCCGCGCGATATCTACGTGCACATCGCCGGCATCGATCTCGTTCGCGATTCGCGTTCGGGTCAGTACCTCGTTCTGGAAGACAATGCCCGCTCTCCGAGCGGCATCTCTTATGTCCTCGAGAACCGCCTCGTGATGCGCCGCACTTTCCCGCGCGTATTCGAACTTTCGGAAGTACTGCCCGTCGATCACTATCCGGCCGAGCTGGTGGATATCCTGCGCAGCCTTTCGCCTCGTTCCGCCGAGCGGCCCGTGATCGTTCTGCTGACGCCGGGGCTTTACAACAGCGCGTACTTTGAGCACTCTTTCCTCGCCCAGGAAATGGGCATCGAACTCGTCGAAGGCCGGGACCTGGTCGTGGTCGACGACGTCGTCTACATGAAAACCATTCGCGGTTTGACTCGCGTCGATGTCATCTACCGGCGCGTCGATGACGATTTCCTCGATCCTCTCGCTTTCCGCGCTGACTCGCTCGTCGGCGTGCCGGGCCTCATGAACGCTTACAGGGCCGGGAACATCGCCCTCGCGAATGCGGTGGGAACAGGCGTCGCGGACGACAAGGCGATCTACGCGTACGTGCCCGCGTTCATCAGATACTATCTCGGAGAAGATCCCATACTCCGCAATGTCGATACCTATCTTTGCTCCGAGCCCGATCAGCTTGACTACGTTCTGGACCACCTGCCGGAACTTGTGGTCAAGGCAGTGGGAGAATCCGGCGGTTACGGCATGTTGATGGGACCCTCATCGGACCGCCGGGTGATCCAGTCCTTCCGTGAGCGTCTGCTCGACGACCCGCGCAACTATATCGCACAGCCTGTGATCCCGCTGTCGCGTTGCCCGTCGTTCGATCCCGCGACGGGAGGCATGAGTCCGCGGCATGTCGATTTGCGCCCCTATTGCCTATACGATGGCGACCGCGTGCGCATCGTTCCCGGCGGCCTGACGCGCGTGGCGTTGCAGCGCGGCTCGCTCGTCGTCAACTCATCGCAGGGCGGCGGAAGCAAAGATACCTGGGTTCTGCGGGGCGACGCCTGATGATGCTCTCCCGGATTGCGGATTCGATCTTCTGGATCGGCCGCTATATGGAGCGCGCCGACAATACCGCGCGCATCCTCGACGTCAACTACCATATGCTTCTGGAACAGCCGGCCGACACTTATAAGCTGCGCTGGGATCCGTTAATCGCCATCACTGGCGAACGGACGCGCTTTTACCGTAAGTATTCGGAGGCCAGCGCTCATACTGCGTTCGAGTTTCTGGGTTATTCCGAGGACAACCCCAACTCGATCAGCCAGTGCATCGTTTGCGCCCGGGAGAACGCCCGTACGATCCGCGACCGCATCTCACGCGAGCTTTGGGAAGATATCAACGGCCTTTATCACAAGATCAATCAACTGCGCGAGCACGGCGATGACCTGTCGCGCTTCTGCGACGCCGTACGCCGCGGCGGGCATCGCTTCCACGGCGTCTGCGAATCCACCCTGGCTCGCGACGAAGGCTGGCACTTTATGCAGGCCGGCTGCGCTCTGGAACGTACGGAAATGACCGCGCGTATCCTGGATGTTCACTACCATCAGCTAGTCGAGGGTCCCGAACT
>Ga0206900_1180_pt1 | contig 14761 bp, 12 predicted proteins | sample Alteio_BWOrgHeat_46_FD_153235 | JGI IMG/M metagenome (GOLD analysis project Ga0206900, IMG submission 153235) | Enriched cells from forest soil in Barre Woods Harvard Forest LTER site, Petersham, Massachusetts, United States -... | ecosystem: Environmental > Terrestrial > Soil > Temperate forest >... | reverse complement strand
CAAAAAAGACAGTACCGGGATTTGTTTTATTGGTGAACGCAAATTTAAAGAATTTTTACAAACGTTCCTACCTGCCCTACCCGGCGAAATTGTAACTGAAGATGGCAAAGTAATCGGTAAACACGATGGTTTGATGTATTACACTATGGGACAACGCCAAGGTTTAGGGATCGGTGGTTTAGCAGATGCCGCTAATGCACCATGGTTTGTATTAGATAAAGATTTAACTGAAAATAAACTAATAGTCGGTCAAGGGCAAGAACACCCCAAATTATATGCCCCTGCATTACTAGCACAACAGTTAACCTGGATATCACAGGAGCCAACGCAAGACAATTTTAATTGTACCGCTAAAATACGCTACAGACAGGCGGATCAACCCTGCCAGGTATTTTTAGATCGTACTAAAAATACTTGTAAAGTAATTTTTACGGCACCACAACGTGCTGTTACACCAGGACAGTCCATTGTATTTTATAATAATGAAATTTGTTTAGGTGGTGGCATCATAGAGGAACGGTTATGGAAACTATAAAACAAAAACACGATCGCATTTTGGCATTAGCAGGTGTAGTACAAGCTGCATGTTTAGTAAAACAGTTAGCCTGGAAAGGCAATCTTAATCAAGCTGAGTTTGAAACCAGTATCTATAGCATTTTTCAAACTAATCCAGCCAGTACAGTAGATGTCTATGGTTCGAAAAATTCTTTAATTACCGGTTTGCAGGGATTGATTAATCTATTATCGGACGCTAAAAACCCTAAAGATCCAGATATAGCTCGATATACAGTTTCTTTATTACACCTGGAACGACTTTTATTAAAAAAAACCTGCCATGCTCAACTCATTACAACGCGGCGTAGAACGTGCAAAAAATCAGGCCATGCACTTTTCTAATACACACGAAAATGTTATAGCCAACCTAGCAAGTGTATATAGCGATACTTTAAGTACTTTTAAGTTCAGAATCCACGTTAGTGGTGAAAATACTCATTTGTCTAACCATCATGTGGTTAATAAAATCCGCGCTATTTTGTTAGCTGGGGTACGCTCGGCCGTGTTATGGCGGCAATTAGAAGGAACACGTTGGCAGTTGGTATTCGGTAAGCGCTCTATGTTGCAGGATGCTATGATGTTACTAAACGAGTTAGAAAATAAGTTTGCAAACATAGATTAGGCCGGCACGGCGACCGGCCTCTACAATTACGCGCGTTTTCGGCGCTTTGCAATCACGGTACGTTTTTTACGCGTTATGGTCTTTTGTTTTAAACTACTTCTTCTGCTAGCTCTAGATTTTTTTGTCCCTGCTTCATCAGCTAATACCTGCTCTAACAAATGCAAACGTTGTTTCTGTAATATAATTTCATCAGTCAAATCTTCGACACTTGCACGCTCAGGGGCTATATAATGACGTAATGTCTTAGAAATTTCAGATAATGTATTATCATATTCTTCCAGCAATATTAATGCTTGAATTAATGAACGTTCTTGACCTTTATGACCACGTAAACGATGCACTTCCTCTAAATTAGTAGTTATATATTCAAGTCCAGTACGTACTACTAAACGCTGCATTTCCTGAAACAGTGTATTATATGCCAAACGCGCATGAATACCACCCTGTCTAACATCATTCGTAGCATCTGGGTGTGTAGTAAACACTATACACATATCACCATTATCATGGCGTTCAATGCTAATTTCATCTAATCGAGCTGGATCATTCTTTGTCTCATACTTGATCTGCCCGACAATACTTTTATGATGCAAAATATAATCTGAATTATATTGTCCTTCTTGCCAATTACTCATGATCCATTCCTCAACCAAATTGCTTACCGTTACAACTTGTATCGTTAATCTGGACCAAAACTTAAGTATTTTTACTGTTAAATTTTGCAGCATTAGACCTACAAAAAAACACCCTTGTGATTATTAGAAACTCACAAGGGTGCTCCGCAAACACAACGCTTAAGTTAGCCTAAGCTGGTTGTGCTGATGTAGTAGTCGTAGGCTGTTGTGTAGCAACAACTTCTGCAGCCTTGATAGTAGTATCTACAGCGTTTCTGCGTTCAACAGCAGCATTAACTTTCTTACTAAGTACTTTAACAGAGAATACCCAAAGTAAGCAAACTGCAAAGAATACACCAAATGCGATAGGAGCAATTGTAACTGCATCTTTAGTCGCAAAAGCCAAGAACAACATGTTCTGTACAAACGCGCCGCCAGCTTTACCAGCACGACCACCGATAACGTCAACTGCCGCTTTACCTTTAGTTTTTAATTCGTCATCTAACGGGATGTATGCCATTTCTTTAGTTGGATCAAATAGCGCGTACTTGATCGACTTGGACATAATCACAATACCAGCACCTAAGAAAGTAGCTGCAGTTATAGGATTAGTACCTATAGTCACTAATAAATCAGCAACAAAGTCTTTTAGATACATAATGTCTTTAGAAGACAGAATAAAACAGAAGAATAAACCGCCACCTAGCATAATGAATAATGGAGTGATAACTGCTGCTTTAAACCAGCTCACAACACGCAATATGTTGGAACCAATAAACAAGCTAAATAGAATAGTGAAAATACCAGTCCATAAGGAATATTGACCCATGAAGCCGTTGTAACCACCCTTATCGCCAGCAAAATAGAACTTCAATTGTTCTTTCCACTGTACTTCTACTAAGTTAATTGTAACGCCATACGCCATAATTAACATTGCAATCAAACCTAACTCTGGTGAGCTGATGATAATCTTAAAGCTTTCTGCCAAGCCTGGCTTCTTCTTTTTCTTCTTACCAGCGCCAATAGCAACTTCATCGCCATCATAAAAACGTCGATCCGGTAATACGTTAGTGTGCATCCAACGATACAACATCATAGAAGCTATACCCATTACAACTACAGAACCCATCAACAATTGTAGAGATATACCCCACACTTGTTCCGAAGTTTGTGCTGGGAAGAACTCTTTAATGCTGTCTGAACAAAAGCTCACAACAAAACCAGAAAGAATTAAAGCTACATTACCGACAACTACAAATAAGCCGTAAAAACGTTTTGATTCTTTCATACGTACTATTTGGTTTGCAAATTGCCAGAACATTAGAGCTAGCATCGCGCTACCCCATATTTCAGCTAGAACATAAAATAAGGAATAAGACCAGTATGCCCAAATATCTATAAAACCACTTAGACGTGGGTATGAAGCATTAAGGCTATTTAGAATCTCCTGGGAAGGATGTAGTGCATCGAGATTGGGGTACAGCACAAATCCAAACAGACCGAAAAATATTAAGAATGGTGTTACTACTGTATAGAATACATACTCACGCTTCATAATGTTAGTTAGCTTTGCATATAAAATTACGAATAGTATTGCTGCTGGAGTTACACAATATAGTTTTAAGAATGTTATTGCGCTAGCACCAGACGCGTTTACCACTAAAGTATCTTTAGTGTCACGCAATAAGGTGTAGTTAAACAGAATACAAAACATTATAAGGCCGAGTGGTAAAAACTTCTTCAGCTCATAATTGTGAATCGGCCATAGAAGTTTACGTATCGGACCAAATTCTGGTTCGCTACCCGCTGCACTAGTTTGGTTATTATCGCTGGACATCGCCAACCCCCTACTGAAATCTAAATTAAAAGAAATTAAGTTACATAAATTAGTTTCCTAACCTACGTAACGGGCTATTGTAAGCCTAACTTTGGCTATTCACAAGAGTTATGTGACAAAATTTTAAAAAAAATATCATAACAAATGCCAATGCTTTTGCAATGGAAAATACAAGCCCGCTTTAATTTTTATTTTTGGCCTAATGGCAGCTAAAAATTGCTTATATTTGTATATTTGTGGTGTATATGCACTTATTGCCGTATTAATATCATCTTTATTGTAAACTAACTTATAATCCACCAACCAAAATATATTATCACGGTCAAGAAATGCCCTGTCTAAAACCACATCTTCAAACTGATCACCAATACGCCGCGTTAAGCGCCATTCGGCATGGGATTCCAAGTGATCTGCCGAAAGAAATTTTGCTCCAAGTTGATCTTGCAGCGTATTGGTAACAGCTTGTTGTATAATATCTATTGCGCGTGACATATATTCCGACGGTAACCCTAGTTGGCGCAAGTGTTGCTGCCACATTACAGGCTGCCCACAAACACCTTTGGTGGTTATAAGCCAAAAAATTCTATGTAGTGCGATACCAGCGAGACGGACCCAATCCTGCTGCCACGATTTAAGTTCTATATCTACGGCATTAAGTGCTTTAGGCTCGTATAAGTTCGCAGCAAACCAGATATCTGGTAAACGTTTTAAACTACGCGTAATGTCGATCTGCGTTGGTATCTCTGGCTCAATATTTATAAACTGATTAACTACCGCCGGCCAAATTTTTCCTATTATACTAGCATCATTAGGGGCTTGATCTGCAACCGCACTCAAACAATAGAGCTGTTGTCGTGCTCGTGTTGTCGCAACATAAAACAAGCGTAAAGTTTCATATCCCTGCCGTTGTTTTTCACACCAATCTAAATAATCATAAATAGGATCAGCTTTTACATTAGCAGCACGAATAGCGGCAAGTAATAAATACTCTTGTTCAAAATTTCTGCGTTCTAATAATAACAGCTGTTGTTCGTTATTACGGGTATACTTATCTAAACCAGGTAATATAACCACATCAAATTCTAAACCTTTAGCTTTGTGCATAGTCATAATTTGCACTGCAAGAGGATCTACCGTAGCATCTTGTAAAAATAACAGTTGTAACTGTGTTTCAAGAAAACCAGCGGTATATATCTCGCGCCGTGTATTTACCGCAGCAAGCATTTTAAAAAATGCTGCTGCTTCTAGTTCTGCCGCAGCATCTACTAAGCATTGCAAACCACCTAAGGCTTCCCAAGTAGTGCGGACAATAACATCAATAGTAGCGCGTCCTAATTGCTGCATCGCATGCGAGATAACAGCAACAACACGACGCAAGCGTGATGTAGTGGCCTGTTGTAAATTTTGCCAAATCGTCAGCTCTCCAGAGCTTAAAGTTTGCATTTCTTCTAATGTAATACCACACCATGGTGCGCGTAACATAGATAACCATGCAATACGATCATCAAGATGCAACAATGCTTTAGTTAAAGCTAATAAATCTAGTATTAATGGACGCTGCTGTAAAGTTTCAATATCAACACCTTGAAAATTAATGTGGTGATACCGCAACATTGATAAAATCTCGTTAAGATGACTTTTGGCACGCAATAAAATTGCTATGGAACATGTAGCATTTTCTAATCTGCAAGTTTTTATAATTTTAATGATTTGCAAAGCCTCAGAACTAGAGTCAACAGCTAAACAATTAACTGCTGCACCTGCAGTTATATTTTTATTAGCAGCTTGTGCCGGCATATAACTAATAGCTCCCAAGGTCATATCATCAAATTTAGGAAAACTTTGTGTAAAAATATGATTAATCCACTGTATCACAGCAGCACTAGATCTAAAATTTACGGTTAACTGTTTAAACGACAGATTAATATTGCCAATGCCCTGACGTTTGGCCTTTAAAAAAAAGGCCCACCTCAGCCTGACGAAATCTATATATAGATTGCATAGGATCACCTACCAAAAATAAGGTTCTGCCATCATGCGGTTCCCAGCTGCTAGTCAATTGCTCTAAAAGTCTATATTGCGTGTGTGAGGTATCTTGAAATTCATCCACTAATATATGTTGAATTTTACAATCTAGTTCTAGCGCCAAATCTGTAGGCGCATTCTGATCTGCTAAAGCATGGCTGGCAGCTAGTGCTATCTCTGTAAAATCTACTTGCCCAACATCTCGAAATACCACGGTTAATTGCGCCGCTAATACCGGCAAAACGGTAGTTAATGCAGCAACGATTTGCCATTGTTGCTCGTCATAGTTAAGCGGTGGTAATTTACGTATTGCATCAAGCTGCACTCTAAAAGATTCGTAGCTAGATAATTTTTCTAACATTTCTAACATTGCTGTTTTACGAGCTTGTAACTGTAGCTTTTCTTCTTTATTTTTGCTACTACTTGGTGCTGCAAAGCCTTCTTTAGCAGTAACGGTACGCCGCCAAGTACCAGTTGCGGTAAGCAACGTCGCTGCAACTTTCAACCAAGCATCTAAATCTTGAGGCTCCAGGCATGATAATATAGTAAAATCTAAATCTTCTGGTATTATATTAATTAATTGATCTAAACTTTCTGCAACAGCAAGCTCTAAACCTATTTCTAATTCCTGCCGCATATTCTGATTTAATAAGTTATAGGCGAGATTGCGCAACCATTGTTCACGTATTTGCAGCATGCGAATTAAAAGTTTTTTTACTTTGGCGCGATCATTATCCAAATAACCCAATAATTTAAATAAAGCATCTTGCCAAGACACATTTTGATCTATTGTTAGCAAAAATTGATCGACCGCTTGACTATAAAGAGGCTCAGGCTTAGTCTCGATTTTAGGTTGCGCTCCAAAACGTGACAATATTGGCATACGTTTAGTAATACTGGCGCATAAAGCATCAATTGTCATGACTTTTAATCGCGCTGGATTATTTAATATTTGCCAACCAGATTGTTTGTCGCGTTGTAATACGTTGCGTGCAATAGACCATAAACCAGCATTATAGCTATTATCAGGCTGCTGTGAATTTAGACCTAATTCTAACGTAGCTATAATACGGTCGCGCATTTCTGCGGCTGCCTTGCGAGTAAAAGTTATTGCAACAATTTCTTCTGGTCCCTGTTTTGCTATAGCCAAAGCACAAAGAAAACGTTGTACTAATAATGAAGTTTTGCCAGAGCCAGCCGGAGCTTGTACTAAAAAAGATTTAGTAACATCTAAGACTTCATCACGAACGTTTTGATCACTAATCATATATTCTACACAATGCTTGTAAATGACAATGTTTGCAAACTTTTGGGCTGTAAGGATGCACGGTTGCGTCGCCAGCCGCAAACTGTTGCGCAGTTTGTTCTAATCTAGCTTGCCAATCTTGTTTTTTAGTATCGGCCCAGATTAGCCGTAAATTTGTTGGGTGCAACAAAGCCACAGCCGCTGCTACAATATTATCTGCAGCGTATACTGCATATAACGGTAGCTGCGGTTCATAAATAGGATCAGTATCCCATGCACTTGGATTCACAGCTCCAGTTTTATAATCTATAACAACTATATCGCCATTATTTTGTTGATCAATACGGTCGATCTGTAAATTTATATATAATGGCCCTATTTTAGCTACAATGCGCTGTTCTAATTTTTTCACAATAAAAGACTCACGTTGCGATTCGAGCTTTAACCAGTTATATATTAAATCCAACAGCCGTTGCGCCTCTAAAGCGATATACGTATCTGTAAGCATTCCTGGCAACCTAGTTTGCCATAACTTTAAAACATCAGCTATTATTACATTAAGTCTTTCTTGTAATCCTTCTGCCAACCATTGTAACAACCGCTCGTGACTCTGACACTGTAACCAAAACAACTCCAAAACTGCATGAACTAAACTGCCGCGCTGTGCCGCGTTCAAAATATTTAGTGGTTCCAACAGTGGTTTAGCTTGCAAACGCATTTCGGCATTGGCCTTAAATGGGCATTGCGCTTGTAATTTTAACGCGGTAGTGCCACCTTTAATAATAAACTCTTGTAATGGCGGTGCCGTATTGTCTTGCAATACTTCTAATTCTTGTTCGTAACATTTAGTGGCTACCAATGCAGTTTCTATCGTAACTAATGGCAAATCTGCAATTAAACTACTGGGGGCCATTTCATAATCTTCGATCAACAACGGATAACTAAAAATAATATTTTTTTTGCCACCACGCTTTAAATTTGCAGTTAATCGTTTTGCAACCGTAAGTTCTCGCATTGCGGAACTGCGCGGTAAATCATATTGGCGTTGTAGCTCTAGAGGAATAAAAGGATTGGGGCTTGCCTCCATAGGCCAGCTATCACGCGTCATGCCACAAACCCATAGTTGATCAAATGCAATACCGTCGGCTTCTAATACTCCTAATACATGAACTTTGGTTAACCCGGTCTCGGCAGGTAAGAATGGTGTCTCGTTTGCTAAACGTTGAATCATTTGCAGCGCATGACTAAAATTATGTTTGGGTATTAGCATCGCAAGTCTACAATAGTCATCTAGTAATTCACGCCAGCAACTTAACAAATCAACATCGGTTGCAGTTAAAGCACGTTCCCCTGGCCACCCCCAACATTGCAACAAATTTTGGATTTGCGTAGCCCAATGCTCTGCGTTATGCTTGCCATATAGACTCCCAAATAAATGTTTAAAATTTAAGGCTTTTTCATAAAATTTTGATTCTGTCGCCGCAAGCAAATTTATTAGAATATTCCAATCAAGTTTTGCAGAAACCTTGTCACGCAACATACGATCCAGTCGTGCACGTAGATCAGATTCCAATGCGTGGTCAGCAATAAATGGTGACCGTAATAACAAACTTATATCGTCAAAATTAAAATTTGGCTTTGCTAAGTGTAAAATTAATAATGCTGCATCAATTAACGCATAATTTGCTAATGGATACGGCGCAGAAATATTTAAAAGAGATTTATCAAGCAACGCTTCGAAGATATTGCCAACCTGCGCACGTAATGTTTCTAGTTCCGGCACCACAATGCCAATAACCTGTTGTGGATCCTGCTGTATATGATTTACAGCCCATTGCGCTGCTGCAGCTAGTTCTGCCTCAATACTAGTAAACGCAGATCTTGCAATTACAGCACCGGATTGCAGCATAGTATCGTTGGTAATTACTACACCACAAACCTGTAACGCCGCAATAAACTTACTATATTGTGGCGTAATTTCTGTAAAACCGCGCAAACATATAGACTCTGGCAGGTGATCACGTATTACACCCAAATTTGCACTTAAACAATTAAGCATACTACCAAAATCATAATAATTTTGTGAATCTAACCAGCGCAAGTACTCTTGCATCCAAACATAAAAAGCTGCGGCATCGGCTGTAAATGCAGCATAAATTGCTAAATGCTCGATGCCAACACACCATTGCGTCATGAAACTCCAGGCTTGAATCACATTCTGAGCCGCAGCGTTAACACGTAATAATTCTGAAGCAATGCTTGATTCTTGAATTATATTTTCGAATAATTGTTGCTGCTGCAATTTGGTTAGCAATGGTCTATACAGATCTGCTCGCGATTCTAAGCAATGCTGCCATAACTGCGTAACCCATGCCTCTATAGAATATATTTCTGCGCTGTCCCAACAATTTAATTGTTGGGATGCTTGCTGCTGTTGAAAGAGGCTTTTAGAAAATGCTGCTAAGCGCCGATTTGGAGTTAAGATCAACACTTCTAAGATTCTGTTCCATGAGTGTGGGCCACCTTCTTAATTAATGGCCCGATGGTTAAACCTTGAACCACCATAGAAAATAATACTACAGCATAAGTTATAGAAACAATAAAATCGTGGTTCACGCCTTCAATACTTAATGCCAATGCAATAGATATACCACCACGCAAACCACCCCAGGTCATAATTAATATGACGGAAGGATTGAACTTACGAAAGTTAGACATAAATGAAACCGGAATAAATACGCTTACCCAACGCGCTAACACAGTAATGACGATCACACCCATTGCAGTAAGCGAAGTTGATAAATTAAAATTAATCCGCATAAACTCTAAGCCGATTAACACGAATAAAATAGCATTTAATACTTCGTCTAATAAATCCCAAAAATCATAAACTTTTTGCACTGACTCGCGAGTCATTTTACTTTCGCGCAGTGCATTTCCTACTATTAAGCCAGCCATAGCCATACAAATTGGTCCAGAGACATCTAGCGCAGAAGTGACTAAAGTATAACCACCAGTTACTAACGCTAGTGTAAGAATTATCTGCACTTCATAATCATCGATACTACGTAAAAAGAATGCGGCTCCCAGCCCCATAATTACACCGCAAGCCAAGCCGCCACCAGCCTGCTGTAGGAAGTACCATGTAACTTCAGCTGGTTCTAATAATTGTTGTTCGCCAGTGGCGATTGCCAAAGCCAAGAAAAATAATACTATACCCATGCCGTCATTAAATAAAGCTTCGCCCGCAATTTTCATTTCTAGTGATTTAGGCGCCCCAACGTGTTTTAAGATCCCTAATACCGCAATTGGATCGGTTGGAGAAATTAATGCACCAAACACAAAACAATAATAAAACGGTAATTGAATATCTAATGCACGGGTTAACCACCACGTACCATAACCGATTAATATGGTTGAAATTATGACGCTTACAGTGGCTAGCATCAGAATAATATATTTATTCTTAAATAACTCCTCGGTATTAACGTGCATTGAGCCGGCAAATAACATAAAGCTCAGCATACCATGCAGAAAGGTATCATCGAAACCAATACTAAATACCAATGTTTCGGCGAGATCATTAACTTCCCACCCAAAGCGCCCGCTTAAAGTCACCAACATAGTAAGCAACAAGGTTACCAAAGTTATGCCTATAGATTTAGGTAACTTTACAAACTTGTAGTTAATATAGCTTGAAATTGCGGTTAATGAGAGTAAGAAGCCAACAATATCTTGCACATTCATTCTGAGATTCCTATGGGGTCTAAATTCAACTATGCTGTCCTAATGAACACAACTTTTAATGTTCCTAAGCATAAACTAATTGGGCACCGTGGGGTAGCAGGTTTACGCCCAGAAAACACCTATTGTAGTTTTGTTTATGCTTCAGAACTAGATTTAGACTGGATTGAGTTTGACACCTTGTTAACTTTAGATGAAAAATGGGTAGTCATGCACGACGATACAGTAGATCGTACCACCAACGGATACGGGTTAGTGCGCGATATGACGTTGCAGGAACTTGAAAAGTTAGAGGCCGGTTTATGGTTCTTGCCCCCTTATCCTGGTCAAAAAATCCCAACGCTGGCCGGGACCCTTGATATGGCACGGCAACTCAATTTATTTTGTAATATAGAAATTAAAGGGGCGGATCATACCCCAGAGCACCATGCCCTACTAATAACCCAATTTTTATTAGACCACTCAGAAGTAGATTTAAGTAAAATTATGTTATCCTCTTTTACGCTGCCATGCTTGATAAAAATACGTGAACTAATGCCTTTGATACAAATTGGGTATTTAATAGAAGAATTTGCCGCCAATACTATAACCATCGCACAGCTCTATAATTTTTCCTGTATCAACTGCAATGTCAAAAAAATGACATCGGAAAACCTAGCAGCAGCGACTGCAGCAAGGATACCGGTTTTTTTGTATACCATCAACGAACCAGTCATTGCTAAATTTTGGCTAAGTAAAGGTATCGCCGGGATATTTACGGATCGAGCAGATCTGCTGTTAATTTGAAAATATCACGTATGTCAATTACACTTAATGCAGGTATTCTAAAGGTTCACGACTATGGATCAGTCGCCCATCATAAATCTGAAAGATGTAGAAAGCACATATTCTGGCTCCCGCCATGAACCGCTGTATCTAAAAGGCATAAATCTAACCGTAAATACAGGTGAAACTCTAGGAATTATTGGCCGCTCCGGAGCCGGAAAAAGTGCACTGCTACGTTGTATTGGTTTACTAGAGCGCCCTTTAACTGGATTGGTAGCGATTGATCAAAAAAACCTGACCTTTATGGCCAGCAAAGAATTATGTAACGAACGTCGCACTATAGGCTTAATTAGCTCTAAAGCTGAATTTTTAAATTCTAAGTCTGTGTACAATAATATCGCGTTACCATTAAAGATTCAGGGAGCTTCTAAAGAACAAATTAGTAAATTAGTATTGCAAGCTTTAACTAGAGCTGAGATAGACAATAAAGATCATGTTTTACCGGCAAACTTAACACCATTACAACGCGTGCAACTTGATTTGGCTCGAACTTTAGTCAACAACCCCAAGATTTTATTATGTGATGATATTTTTGTAGGCATAGATCATAAGTCTGCAGAAATATTAGCTGCACTATTGAAAAAAATTCAATACGACACCAAGCTAACCATCATTATTACGACCAATGATGCTGAAGTAATCAAATCTTTATGTACTAATGTGATAATTATGCAGCAAGGTTCAATTATAGAAAAATGCAGCGTAGTAGAATTATTTACTAAACCTAAATCTGATACAGCTAAGGATTTTATTAGATTCACAACGAAACATGAACTACCCTGGTGCTTACGCCGTAAAATTATCGCTCAAAACACATCTGAACATCATGCAATAGTACGCATTAATTTCAGTGAATGTTTGGCTCCCGAGGAAATATTAAGTAATACTCTGGAAGCCTTTGTGTTAAAAATGAATATTATTCAGGCATACCAAGAAATTATTCAAACACAAATGATTAACATTATGCTAATCGAAATCTTTGGTGATCATGATATAGTTAACGATGCGATCACCTTTTTAACTAACAACGGATTACAAAGCGAGATCATCGGTTATGTTCCCAACATTAATTAACGCCTTACGCGAAACTTTATACATGGTGTTATATGCTGGCATGCTAAGCGCGGTGCTAGGTATACCATTGGGGATATTGATCGCTAGTATTGCGAAGAGTCAGCAACGCTGGATTTCGAGTATACATTTCACGCTCAACATGCTGGTGCAACTAGCAAACTCTATACCGTATTTACTGGTAATGTTGTTATTTATCCCAACTACCAATTGGCTTATAAATCACAATATAAGCTATACCACCGCAACTATTTTACCGTTGGCGGTTGCAGGAATTCTGCATCTAGCGCATAACGTCAACAATATATTGTCAGAAGTTTTTGTAAAATGGCACTCAACAACCAAGGCCATGGGTGCCTCACAAAAACAAACTTTACTCTTCATCGCGATCCCAGAATGTTTGGGTAGTATTGTACAAGCTGTTTCCAATTCTTGTTCGCTGTTAGTAGGCTTTTCGATTATTGCTGGCGCACTAGGCGCTGGCGGTTTAGGGCAACTGGCAATCGAAAAAACAATTACCGAGCCAAATCTCAAATACTCTCTTGTTAGTATTGCCATCTTAGTTGCCATTCAACAACTAATTAAGTACACTGGGCTACTAGTTGTACAACATAAAGAATAGCGATAAATAACATTGCATGAAGCTAACCTACGCTCTTGGATCATCTGGATAGCAGCCGGCGGTTTCTATTTGTTCGAATTCGTGCATCGTGTAGCGCTTAGCGTGATGTTGCCAGAATTAAGTCAATCATTTAATGTCAGCAGCGCATTATTAAGTGGCTTAGCCGCATCGTATTTCTTCGCATATGCATTCGCACAGATTCCAGTCGGATTATTGATAGATCGCTATGGCACGCGGCAATTATTGACTTTAGCTTGTTTGACCATAACTATTGGCAGTTTTTTATTTGCATACACTGACAATATTTTTATTGCTACCTATTGTCGTATTTTAATAGGTTTTGGTTCTGCGTTTGCATTTGTAGGCTGTTTAAAGCTGGCTGCAAACTGGTTTCCAGCACACCGTTTTGCTTTTATAGTTGGCTTAACCAATTTATTTGGTGTCGGCGGTGCGCTAATTGGAGGTAATCCAATAGCTCATGCAGTAGATGCATTTGGATGGCGTGATGTAATGTATAGCTCTGGTATAATTGGCTTAGCTATTACCTTGTTATTATGGAAAATAATCCGCGATGGCTCGTCAAGTAAAAAAACTGAATTAATTCGCTTTAAATTGCTGGCAGTAATAAAAAATCGTCAGACTTGGTTAATCGCAATTTTTGCTGGCTGCATGGTCGCACCGATCGTTAGCTATTCGGAATTATGGGGTGTAACATATTTAATGCACACTTATAACCTAAGCCGCCCCGATGCAGCACATATAACAACGCTTACGTTCATAGGTATCGCCACCGGCGGTCCGCTGATTGGCTGGCTCTCGGATTATTTTAGACAACGCACTATATTTATGGCAATCGGCTTTACAGGTGCTTTGACATCGATGAGTTTGATCTTATTTGGTCCGTTGCTGCCATTATGGTTAATATCGTTATTACATATTACCTTTGGATTTTTTACGAGTTCAATGTTACTGTGTTTTTCTTTAAATTCAGAAGCCACGGCGCCAGGGATACGCGCGACTACGATTGCATTCACAAATAGTATAATTATGATTTTTGGAGCGCTATTGCAAACCATATCAGGATATTTATTGGATCTTACTTATAACAACTTCAATTTAAGCTTTATGCCCATAATTTCTTGTTATATTCTTGCTTTTATTTGTTTTAAATTTATTCGATCTACAAAATGTACATTTTGTGATGATTAATCAGCAGCCGTCGCACCTTATTGATCGCTATCTTTAGTCATATAGGGTTCTATCTTGCGTTCAATCGTCTCGCGCGCTCTAAATATTCTTGATCGTACTGTACCTACTGGGCACCCCATAACTTCAGCTATTTCTTCATATGTCATGCCTTCAATCTCACGCAACATAATAGCACTACGTAAGTCGGTTGGCAGATCATCTATAATGTCAAATAGCATATGCTCCATCTCGTCATATATTAAAGTACGCTCTGGTGTCGAATATTCTTTGACATTTGATTTGGATAGAAATTGTTCAATTTCGGAAATTTCATAATCAGATTCAGGCACACGGCGACCACGCGAAATCAAATGATTTTTAGCCGTATTAACTGAGATTCTGTAAAGCCAAG
>Ga0206900_1177_pt1 | contig 15073 bp, 15 predicted proteins | sample Alteio_BWOrgHeat_46_FD_153235 | JGI IMG/M metagenome (GOLD analysis project Ga0206900, IMG submission 153235) | Enriched cells from forest soil in Barre Woods Harvard Forest LTER site, Petersham, Massachusetts, United States -... | ecosystem: Environmental > Terrestrial > Soil > Temperate forest >... | reverse complement strand
ATTTTGTGGATGCCGGCCCTTCCCAAGCGGTCGGGGGTATCTAGTCTATATTGGAAATTGCTCTTTTTGCCCTTGGGGTGATAGTCCTTGTAGAATGCCTCATTATAGGTCTCTTGATATACTAGTACCGCATATAGCCCTTCTTGTATCAGTTCTTCGTATTCATGTTGCTCCAAGGGTTGTACTTCCATGGATATGTTGGAGAAATAAGGCTTCATGAGTTGTAGGGCATTCTTGAAATAGCTCGTCCCCACGGTTCGGTTGGCTTCCCCGCTCACCAACAGGATATGATCATATCCCATGGCTTTGATTACTGCCACTTCGTTAAGTATCTGTTCATCGCTCAGGGTCACCCGCGGGATATGGTTGTGTAGGCTAAAACCGCAATAGGTACAGATGTTCTGGCATTCGTTGCTTAGGTACATGGGTACGTACATTTGCATGGTATTGCCAAACCGTTTTTGGGTCAGGGCATGGCTTTTGGCGGCCATGTTTTCTAGGTACGTGCTGGCAGCAGGGGAGAGGAGCGCAGCAAAATCATCCATGGACTGTACTTTCCTCGATAGTGCAAGGATAACGTCTTCCTCAGTCCTGCTATAGATCAGGTCCTTGATGTCATCCCAATTGTACTGCTCAAATATGTCCTTGAACATGGTTGTTGATGTTAGCTATTGTGTGAGGGCTTCATTGCAAAAAGGAAGTTAGGGGACTGGAGGCAATAGCAGTGACACTTTTGGCACCAGCACCGGCTTCGTAATACATCCTACCAGCTACAATGCCGAGTTTAAAGGCTTCTGCCATCTTTATGGGATATGAAGCGATTGCGATGGCAGTATTGACCAATACGGCATCCGCACCCATTTCCATGGCCTCTGCCGCTTGGCCAGGAGTGCCTATGCCAGCATCCACTACCACGGGGATATTGCTTTGCTCGATGATGATTTCCATCATGGCACGGGTCTGCAAGCCATTGTTGCTGCCAATGGGTGAACCCAGGGGCATGACCGCAGCCGTACCAACGTCTTCCAGCCTTTTGCATAAAACAGGATCAGCGTTGACATAAGGCAGCACGATAAAACCCAATTTTACCAGTTCTTCGGCTGCTTTCAGGGTTTCAATAGGGTCCGGGAGCAGATATCGAGGGTCAGGGTGGATTTCCAGTTTAAGCCAGTTGGTTTCCATAGCTTCACGGGCCAGTTGTGCGGCCAATATGGCTTCCTTGGCATTCCTAACGCCGCTGGTATTGGGCAGCAACCGGATGTTCGGGTTCTCGATGTATTTGAGGATGTTCTCGTCATGGTCTTTTTCCACCCTTTTTAGGGCAACCGTCACCATCTCAGTTCCTGAAGAAAGGATGGAATCCTTCATAAGGGCATAGGATGAGAATTTGCCCGTGCCCAAGAATAGGCGCGAATGGAAAGTATGGCCTGCTATGATCAATTCGCTCATGATATAAAGTATCTATGTATTTCAGAAACAAAGGTTTTTGTCATCTCGGCCGGGGATGCAGACATATTGATCGCAGATGAAACCGCGCAACCAAAAGCCCCGGTTTCAGAGATTGCCGGTACATCGTTTACCGTTATCCCACCGATAAGGATAACGTGAACCTGGTTTTGAAGGGTTACAAGCCGTTTTATTTCGGATAAGGATAATACAGTGGCCAGGTTCTTTTTGGTGGTGGTAAACCTGAAAGGTCCCAAACCGATATAATCCACTCCAGATTGGCATAAGTTCAAAATGTCGGCTTCATTGTTTGCCGTTCCCCCAATAATAAAGTCAGGGCCCAAAATAGCACGGGCTGCCAAGGGATCCATGTCTTCTTTACCAAGATGTACCCCGTCTGCTTGTATTTTATGGGCAAGGGATACATTGTCGTTAATGATGAGGAGAGCCTTGTATTGCTTGGTGACTTTTTGCACGTCGCGGGCAATTGATTCCCACCTAAGTTCACTTCCTCCCTTATATCTAAGCTGTATCCAATTGGCACCGCCTTTACAGGCCATCTCCGCAAGATCAGCATGCCCAAAACCAAGCACACCGTCTTGGGTGAGGCAATGTAACCGGGCAATGGTTGCTTTTTTAGTATGCAATTGGGTACTCATCTTGGGTTTTTATCGCATAGTGATGACCAAGCAATCCATCGGTACTACTCAAAAACTGATAGGTATAGTCTTTGGCCCTTTGGCAAGCATCTTCCAATGGATGGCCAAGAGCCAAAAAGCCAGTAACGGCCGAGGATAATACACAACCAGAACCATGTTTTCCCATACCAGGAAGCCTTGGTGCAGCGAACCTGTATTCAAGTCCATCTGTAAAAAGGATGTCTTCAGAGGTGCCGGTAGTGCCATGGCCGCCTTTGAGCAACACATTGGTATATGATTTCAAGCGATCCATTCCTATGATCTCTGCTTCTTCGGTATTTGGGGTGACCAGGTAAATATTGCTAAAAAACTCATTTATATCTTGAGAAAACCCATCAGCATGAAGGAGCGCTCCAGAGGAGGTCTTCAATACTGGGTCCCAAATGATCTTAGTTTTGGGGTTATTGCTTTTCAACATCCCAACAATTCCTTTTAGAATATCAATATCTTGAATGAGCCCAATTTTGATAAATTCAAAGGTGAACCGTTCTGCCAGTGGGGTAAATTGTTTTTCTATTTCGTCCATCCCCAGCCAACGCGCACCTTGAAATTTAACATCGTTTTGGTACGTTATGCAAGTAATCAAGGCACAACCATATATGCCGATTTGCTCAAAGGTCTTTATGTCGGCAAGGACACCAGCACCTCCGGACGGGTCAAAACCTGCTATGCTGAGGGCTAATCCTTGTATTGGTTGCATAGTTCCTTTACCCTATCAAAGTTTTTAACCGGATCTTCGGCATTCCATAAATAACCTGATAATGCCACCCCTTTAAAACGGGCATCGTAGCATTTGGTTAATTGGGTATCATCTACTCCCCCAAGCGCAAAGACTTTCACTTTGGTATGATGGAGCGCATCGTATATGCTAGCCAAGGAATAAGAGGGGCTATGGTCTTCCTTGCTGATGCTTTCAAATACGGGACTGAAAAAAACGTAATTGTATCTTTCCACGCTCTGGTTTATTTCTTTGAGTTTGTGCAAGGAAGTGGTAATGTACATATTTCGGTGCCTGATCCGGAACAGGTTGAATTTTTTCCAAACGCCAAAACTGTTGTCCCGGTGTTTTTCTGTAAGATGTATGCCTTTCAGGTTCATGGAAAGGGCGAGCGAATGATGGGAATGGATAATGATCTTCTCTAAGCTCTCATCCGAAAAACCATTCAGATAATCAATCATTTGGTCCCTAGTAAACTTAGGTTTCCGTACATGCAGGTATTTCAGCCCATGTCGGATCATCCTTTCGAGTATTTGATGTTCATTATCTAAATTGGAGGGGTGGGTTACTACTGCTAGCTTCATGCAATGGTGTGTTTATCGTGAATCCTTGGCATTATCATGTATCTTTTTAATAAATATACGAAAGCGGCCAACTCTGGGATTTTTTAGTTTGATCTAGTGATTTGGGATATAAACTTCAGAACCCGCCACCACGAATTCTTCTGATTTTTGTTTCATGCCTTCTTCTATTTCCAATTGCTTGGCATAGTCTCGCACATCCTGGGTGATGGACATGGAACAGAACTTCGGCCCGCACATGGAGCAAAAATGGGCCAGCTTTGCATTGTCAGAAGGTAAGGTTTCGTCGTGGAATTCCTTGGCTGTATCCGGGTCCAAGGAAAGGTTGAACTGGTCATGCCACCTGAATTCGAAACGTGCCTTGCTCAGGGCATTATCGCGTATTTGGGCCGCAGGATGCCCTTTGGCAAGATCTGCAGCATGTGCGGCTATCTTATAGGTGATCACACCATCTTTTACGTCTTTTTTGTTCGGCAATCCCAAGTGTTCTTTAGGGGTAACATAACAAAGCATCGCCGTGCCGAACCAACCGATCATGGCAGCCCCTATTGCTGATGTAATATGGTCATACCCCGGGGCTATATCTGTGGTCAATGGCCCGAGGGTATAGAATGGCGCCTCATGGCACACGGCAAGTTGTCGATCCATGTTTTCTTTAATCAAGTGCATGGGCACGTGGCCAGGGCCTTCGATCATGGTTTGCACATCATGCTTCCAGGCTATATTAGTGAGTTCTCCCAAAGTATCCAATTCTGCAAATTGGGCAGCATCATTAGCATCGGCAATGCTTCCGGGCCTCAATCCATCCCCTAGGGAGAATGCCACGTCATATGCCTTCATGATCTCGCAGATCTCTTCAAAATGGGTATATAAAAAGTTCTCTTTATGATGTGCCAAGCACCATTTGGCCATAATGGAGCCACCGCGCGATACGATGCCCGTCACCCTTTTGGCGGTGAGTGGGATGTACCTAAGCAGCACTCCGGCATGTATGGTAAAATAGTCAACCCCTTGCTCGGCTTGCTCGATAAGGGTGTCTCTATACAGTTCCCAGGTCAGGTCCTCAGCTTTTCCTACTTTTTCAAGTGCCTGATAGATGGGCACGGTGCCAATAGGTACCGGGGAGTTTCTGAGTATCCACTCACGGGTTTCGTGTATGTTCTTGCCCGTGGAAAGATCCATGATGGTATCGGCACCCCATCGGCAGGCCCATACGGCCTTCTCTACTTCCTCTTCAATGCTACTGGAAACGGCAGAGTTGCCGATATTGGCATTGATCTTTACCAGGAAATTGCGCCCAATGATCATGGGTTCACTTTCAGGGTGGTTAATGTTGTTTGGGATAATGGCGCGGCCCGAAGCTACCTCTTGGCGCACAAAATCTGGCGTTATGTAGTTCTTTGGCATATTGGCGCCAAAGCTTTCTCCTGGATGATAGGAGGCCAAACCATTCATGGAAGCGCGCATGGCCTCAAGGTTTTGGTTTTCACGGATGGCAATATATTCCATCTCAGGCGTAATGATGCCTTTTTTGGCATAGTATAACTGGCTTACATTGGCATTTTCTTTGGCTTTCAATGGCTTTGGGATGCTGGGAAATCGGATGGCATCCGTTTTGGTATCTGCCATGCGCTGATGGGCATATTCAGAACTGAAATCAGCTAGGTGGTTAACATCACCCCTTTCCAAGATCCATTTTTCACGCAACCTTGGCAAGCCTTTATAAATATCAATGGTGGTCTCTGGATCGGTATAGGGGCCGCTAGTGTCATATACAAATACGGATGGGTTTTGCTCACCCGCTTTCGACCCAACGCTGATCTCACGCATGGCAACAGAAATGTCATGGGTGATTCCCTGAACAAATACTTTTTTCGATTCAGGGAAAGGATCGGTACTGATAGTGGAGGGTTGAGGGGCCGTTGATGATTTTGTCATGGGTATGAAAGTTTATCCGCCTTGGGTGGCTTTTATTACAATTATGGTGTCATTGGCTTTGAGTATCGTAGTATCCCAAGTGGCTTTTGGGACAACGGTATCGTTTACGGCAACAGCAATGCCCGATTTATCTGCCAAACCTTCGGCACCTAGCCAAATAGCGAGGGATGTGTCAGGTTCTATGTCCAACAGGGTACCATTGTACTCAATCTGTATCATGCACATTCATATTAACCGGGAAAACCAAAGAAAAGAGAGATAACAACTTTTCCCTGCGCCCGCATTACCGGTATCAAGTTCAAAGGGTATTATCTCAGCCAATCCGGCACCCCTAAAGTCAACACAAAGTTAAAGAAAATATCCAACCATTATAATGTGAAAGTCGTCTTTAGTTTTAGGATGGAGTAAGCGCGCACTAATAACAAAGATATGGACCTGGCAATACAAAAGCTAAATGTCCACTGAATCACAATATTATTTGTAAGGATAGGGTTTATTTGGTAAATTGCATCTACAAACCGCATCATCATGAACAATTTCATCAAGCTCATTTTCCTTTTTGCGGTGCTTTCCTCCTGTTCGCCATATCTATATTCCCCTGAGCCTTTAAACATGCCTTTGCCCGATCACAAAGATGAGGTAAAGGCAAATATATATTATGGGAGCAATGGAGGGGGATTGCAGGGTTCTTATGCCATAGACAGCAATTTTGTTCTTATTGGTGATTTTGCCTTTGTTGCCCAAAAACCGGCGAATGACGGTATCCCCGATCCCGATCCCGAGCATATCAACAATTTGCATTTGAGCTTTGGAGGGGGCTATTTCAGTAGCTTTGGTAATCATGGCCGGTTTGAAATACTCGCGGGCGGTGGTTTTGGAAACGCCAATGCACATGCCATTGATGCCGACCGTACCCTAACGTTCGACGATTTTTCAAGGATGATTGACATCCGGGCTAACTATATGCATCTTTTTGGGCAAGTGGATATCGGCAGCATGGGCCAAAACGCTGAAATAGCATTCGGTTTACGGGCACGGAGCTTATTTTTGACCTATGGGAAGTACCAAGTGACGACAGATGCTTTTTTCGGGCCTACAGATCCCTTGCCAAGCCTAAGCCAAAACCTTTCCGGCGAAGTGGTTTTTGCTGAACCCTGTTTGCGCGCTGGAGTCGGCTTTGAAAAAGTGAGGCTCAACCTTAGTATGGGATATTCTTTTAGGGTTTTTGGGCATGATATCCCTTCAAGTTTCGGTACCATGTACCAACCCTTTTTCATTTCTACTGGGATATCTGTTAACCTTTTCGCGGACTGATGAACTTCGTGATAAATCATCAAATCATATTCTTAATAGCTTGCAAGGATATCAACAATGTCTTGATATTTCTCCAGTAACCATTTGGAAAGAATTGTCCAACTTTAGATAAAAAAAGAGGCACAAGCGGGATGTTTGCCTGTGCCTCAAAAAATGTGAAAACGAGAAAGGTTAATTTTTAACCAGCTTTTGGCGCTTGGTTTTATCGTTTTGGCTTATCTGTAATATATAGATGCCTTTTTGCTCTTTGGTTATGTCTATCACCTTGTTGTAGGTGCCGGTAAAATCAGCAGCGTGTTCCTTCCATACCGTGTTGCCCTGCATGTCGGTGATAGTGATGTCTACCGGGCTATGGTCTGGCAAGGTAAAGCTCAACGTATAGGAGCCAGTACCGGGGCTGGGATATACATTCAGGTCACTGATGGAAAGTCGGTTCGGGTTGGCTTGTCCACCGCCGTTTTGCCCCATGTCCTGCAACATGCCAGTGCCTCCAAAGTCTGGGATGTCTGAGGGCTTGATGCCTTTATGAATCCTTATGGTCTTTTGGTACACCGTGTCTGCCGATTTATGGGTCTTGGCAGCGAAGGCAGGCTTAAAGTAAACGATCCTAGTCATTTCACGCGATACGCTGTCTCCATGTATTATGGTATGGAGGTTAACGGATACACTGTCAGCATTGTGAAACATGCGCCCCATCATTCTTGGGTTTCCTTGAGCCCCGGCAAAGCGTCGTTTCATGTGCTGGAATTTCTTGCGTGCAGATGAATCGGTCTGGGCATGTTTTCGCATGGCCCTCATTTTGGATAGGTCCGGCCTGAAGGTGCTGTCTTTGACAACCTTTTTGCCCTTGAATTCTTTTACGGAATGGATATGGATAAGAGGAGCAGTCGCGCTTTGGGGAACGGTGGTGGTTTGGGCATTTGCAGCAAAGCAGATGACCATGAGTAGCATGTAGATCAGAAGGCCGGTGATGATGATCAGTTTTTTCATTTTTAGTTTTACTTTAGACTGGTTGTATAAATTGGCGCGTTTTTTGTCCCAGCCTTTCACAGTTCAACTCTTTTTTTTGGTTGTCCGGTTTCGTTGTTGTTCCTGTTTCTTGTTGCAAATCTATTACCACAAATCATGTTATTTGGTTAATGCGAGGTTAATGAGGGTTAAGGAAAAGTTAATGTTTGGGGCAATGCCTCCATATCCCCTAAATTTGTGTGAATGAAGCAGAAAATAACATTGGCCGCAGTGGCCATGGCCGTTTCTTTGACGGGGATTATCATACTGCAACTGTATTGGATCAATGGTGCGGTCACGGTACGGTCCAAGCAATTTGACGGACAGGTATTTGATGCCATCAATGATGTGTCCGATAAGTTGCAGATACATGAAGGGATGATGATATTGCCCAAGATCTTGCCGGGGATGGACAGTATTCAGCGCAAAACCGTGGATTCCTTTTATACCAAGCGGATGGGAGAGCGGCACCACCGGGGCAAGTTCGCTTTCAGGCGCCCGAGACAGCGCAACGGTAGCGCTGATGACAATCCGTTTAGGCCCATTGAACCAGAAAAGGAACACCACCCCATAAAGCCTCTTGATTCAACTGACAAAACGGGCGATATCGTTTCCCAAGGCGATTTCAGGGATTCCATGTTGGCTGATAGTGGCCGCCGATTGATGGCCCGTACCAATATATATGGCCGCCTGCTGCGCAAAATGATCGTGAACTATATTTCCGAAAACAAGGAAATCACCAAAAGGCTCACCGGCCAGCTCATGGATTCGTTATTGCAAAACGAATTCAAACGGCGGGGGATTGATATCCCATATCAAGCAGCGTTGTTGCATGGTGATACCCGCGAACTGAGCTTCGTGCATCCCGGCGCCGATACCGCAGCCCTGAGAGCCACCCAATACCGCACCAAGCTGTTCCGTGACGATATGGTACCCCAACACTATTTCATGGTGGTCTATTTCACCAACAAAAAGGCCTTTGTCATACATTCCATCGGGTTGATCCTACCCGGTTCCTTTGCCTTTTTGATCATCATTATTGCCAGTTGCGGGTTTACCATATATATGTTGCTAAAACAGAAAAAGCTCTCGGAGATCAAAAACGATTTCATCAACAACATGACCCATGAGTTCAAGACACCCATAGCCACCATATCCTTGGCCACGGATGCGATAAACGACCCCCGGATCATAGACAACAAGGAAAAGCTCAAACACTATACCTCCATCATCAAGGAAGAAAACAACCGGATGAACCTACAGGTGCAAAAAGTGCTGAACACGGCCCTCATGGATAAGCAAGACCTGAAGCTGAACCTGGAAGAAGTGGACGTGCATGAGGTGATCGAGCATATCGTTTCCCGGTTTAGCCTGCAGATCAATGAACGGAAAGGCTCGTTGGTTTGGCATGGGGATGCGCAAAACCATATTATATTGGGCGACGAGATGCATTTGGGCAACGTGATCAACAATTTGCTGGACAATGCCAACAAATACTCCCCTGATGCCCCCAAGATCAATATCTTCACCTACAACAAAGACAACTTCCTGTACATCGGGGTGGAAGACAAGGGGATCGGCATGACCAAAGAAGTGCAAAAAAAAGGTCTTCGATAAGTTTTACAGGATGAGCACGGGCAATGTGCACGATACCCATGGATTCGGTCTGGGGCTGCATTATGTAAAAAAAGTAGTCTCAGCCCACAAAGGCAGCATAGAAGTGAAAAGCGAGCCCCGGAAGGGAAGCACCTTTATTGTCAAATTACCCATAACCTTAAAATAACCTGATATGACAGATACCCAAAGGCCAAAAATACTGATGGTGGAAGACGAACCCAATTTTGGGTCGGTCTTGAAAGACTACCTGGAGCTCAACGATTATAGGGTAGAACTCTGCAAAGACGGTGCAGTCGGGCGGGAAACCTTCAACCGGGAAAAATTTGATCTGGTGCTGCTGGACGTGATGCTGCCCAAAGTGGACGGGTTCACCCTGGGGAAACACATCAGGGGCCGGAATGATAAGATCCCACTGATCTTTATCACCGCCAAAACCCTAAAGCACGACATGTTGGAAGGCTTCCGAACTGGGGCAGACGACTACATCACCAAGCCATTCGATTCTGAAGTGCTGCTCTATAAAATAAAGGCCATCCTGAAAAGGAACATCGAAGAAAGCCCTGAACCTGAGTTCCCTGAGGAATTTCCGATTGGCTTATATGCTTTCAATTACAAATTCCGGTTCTTGGAAAAGGAAGGGCAGAAACAGATGCTATCGCCCAGGGAAGCTGATTTGTTGAAGTTTCTCTGCATGCATTTCAATGATATTGCCCCGCGCTCAGAGGCATTGAACAAGATATGGAACGAAGACAATTATTTTACCACCCGCAGCATGGACGTATTCATCGCCCGTCTGCGCAAGTACTTCAAAGAAGACCCCAGGGTAGAAATTGTGAACATCCACGGCAATGGCTTCATATTGCGGCTGAGTGAACATGTCGCGTAGACGGGCCTGATCCATTTTTCTGCCTTTACATGCCTTTACACTTTTTATGTGATTCTTTTATGCAATACATTCATAAACAATGATATATGTCTTTGCCTATTGCCAAAAAGCCCAAAAAGTGTAAAGGCACTTTACCGACCATCCCATCCGCGACCTCTGCGCCTTGCCTCAGCATCTCTGCGGGTAAAAAACAAACCGCAAAGACTGAGAGAGAAAACCGCAGAGATCGCCAAACAACAATGCTGTCATGGCGAGGCACGAAGCGATCCGCTGCTACAATAAGCTGAGCCCCAATGTTCATTGTAGGGGTTCAAAATTTTGAACCCCTACCTGCGACGACATCTTAGCAGCCCAAAAAGTGTAAAGGCACTTTACCGACCATCCCATCCGCGCCCTCTGCGCCTTGCCTCAGCATCTCTGCGGTTTTATTTTTTTTACCGCAAAGCCCCCAGAGAGAAAACCGCGGAGATCGCAGAGCCCCGATGCTGTCATGGCGAGGCACGAAGCGATACGCTGCTACGGAGAGCCGAGCTATCCAAAAAATCTTACCCGTCTAAGCCCAATGCCTATCCCATTTCCATCCTCTGTTATAACAGGCGAAATTTTTTTTTCGAAATTTCAACTGCTTCAAAATCAATGAATATGAAGCTAACTCATTGAGAGGTATCAATGGATAACAATGAAAATACAGGTCAGTTTGCTGCAATCGCCGTTTTTTACAACGCGATTTTTTGACCAGGCCATCAAAAACCTGACGCGCTTAAGGACAATTTACCATAGTTGCCACAAAGGCACAAAGGCACGAAGAAATACAAAATTCGCATGCCAATATTTGATTCTTTTATCTAACACTTATTCCCCCCTTTGCGCCTTACCGCCTTTGCGTGAGATAAAAATAACACGCAAAGGCACTAAGGCGCAATGAAATACAAAATTCGCATGCCAATGTTTGATTCATTTATCTAACACTTATTCCCCCCTTTGCCTTACCGCCTTTGCGCGAGATAAAAATAACACGCAAAGGCACTAAGGCACGAAGAAATACAAAATTCGCATGCCAATGTTTGATTCATTTATCTAACACTTATTCCCCCCTTTGCGCCTTACCGCCTTTGCGTGAGATAAAAACAACACGCAAAGGCACTAAGGCACGAAGAAATACAAAATTCGCATGCCCATATTTGATTTTTTTATCTAACACTTATTCCCCCCTTTGCTTACCGCCTTTGCGTGAGATAAAAATAACACGCAAGGGCAATAAGGCGCAATGAAATACAAAATTGGCGTGCTACTTTTCTTCCTTTAGTCAAACCTTATCACAATACCGTAAAGAACGCTTGCCCAGCCAATGCCAAGGCTTGAATTGGAATCAACAGCGCAAACATACGTATAATTTGTCATATTTCCAAATATTTGGTCATATTTTTGCGAATTGGGTATTGCGTATAGCGTATTGCGATTGCAACGCCGATTTCGATGACCGCCAAAGCGGTCAAACGTTTATAGAATTCATTGGCCCGCATCTTTCCCAAGTCCCAGCGGGATGACATATTGGTAGCATGAATATCGTAGCATGTTTTAAGTCCGGTACGGATGACAGATTTCTGGACGAGACGAAGAAAAGAGAAATATTTCGCACCTACAGTGCTTATCGCTATATGCCCGCCAGATTGCAGACTTGACAAAAACATACGCTCCGACCACATTCCGTACCGCTTTTATTGCTTTTTCACAAAAACATGAGTACCTTGGTACTATAATGAAAAATGAGGAGCGAATGGGCAAATGTTGAATGCTTGTTGGTGAAAACACCAACAAGGGCATCTGTATCTGTAATTCACGTGTAAAGGATGCTAGGGAACACAAACAAGGGCGAATGGGAAGCCACCCCCTGCCCCCGCCAGCGGGGGATAGCACGGATGTTGCTTTTTCACTACGACCAAGTCATTTATTCTATCTAAAAACAGTGGGCATGAAAAGCAGGCGACGCTAAAGTCAATGAACACGCCAAAAGCTATCCCCCGCTGGCGGGGGCAGGGGGTGGGTCTTCAATTTTGTGCCGCCCTTGGTGTTCTCTCTTATCCCAGCCACCATGGCAAACCACAAAAGCTGACGTTGTTAGTCTTGTGACCAACAACCTGACTGACATTGGCATACGCCCGTAGCTGTATTTGATCCGCTGCTGGAGTTCCCTTGCATATCGCTCGAGCCTAGTAGTATAGCGCCCCGAAGTTGCAGGAGGAAGTGGGTGCGGACAGAATTTATCGATTTATGACCGCCAGATGGCAGATTTTACAAAAACATACGCTCCGACCACATTCCGTACCGCTTTTATTGCTTTTTCACAAAAACATTAGTAACTTGGTACTGTAATGAAAAATGAGGAGCGAATGGGCAAATGTGGAATGCTTGTTGGTGAAAACACCCAACTAGGGCATCTGTATCTGTAATTCATGTGTAAAAGATGCAAGGGAACACAAACAACGGCGAAGAAAAGCATTAAGTATGCCAAATGATTAAGCCAAAGATATTTACGATTAGAACAGATCTAAAAGTGCATTTGATTTTATTTTCAATCCTTGCAATTTTTATATTATTTTTAGCAATTAAGGAAATATTTTATGAAAATGGTTTTGGATACCTTATTTCATTTTTTGCATTTGTTTGCATTAATTACTTCTTGATGGCGATATTTGAAACTGAAATTTCATTATTTGATGAATTCATGATCATTAGTTATCCATTTTTATTTATAAAAAGGGAGGACCGGATTTATTTAAAAGACATGACAAAAATAATATTTCATGCAGGTAGAGGCGCAACGGGAGTCCATTCATTTGTTGTTAAATGGAATTCGAAATCTAAAAGGTTCTATTTTCAAGGTGGTTATGCTCCTTTAGAAGAGTTGATTCGAATATTAAAAGAACGAGGCATTTGCGTCGAAGATGATGATTTTTGACGGACATTGGTATACGCTCGGAGCTGTATTTGATCCACTGCTGGAGTTCCCTTGCATATCGCTCGAGCCCAGTAGTATAGTGCCCCGAAGTTGCAGGAGGAAGTGGGTGTGGACAGGTTTTATCGCTATATGCCCACCAGATGGCAGATTTTACAAAAACACACGCTCCGATCACATTCCGAACCGCTTTATTGCTTTTTCACAAAAATATGAGTAACTTGGTACTATAATGAAAAATGAGGAGCGGATGGGCAAATGTGGATTGCTTGTTAGTGAAAAACACCTAAGAAGGGCATCTGTATCTGTAATTCATGTGTAAAAGATGCGAGGGAACACAAACAAGAGCGAATGGGGAACCACCCCCTGCCCCCGCCAGCGGGGGATAGCACGGATGTTGCTTTTTCACTACGACCAAGTCATTTATTCTATCTAAAAAAAGTGGGCATGAAAAGCAGACGACCCTAAAGTCAATGAACACGCCAAAAGCTATCCCCCGCTGGCGGGGGCAGGGGGTGGGTCTTCTTTATGCCACCGTTGGTGTTCACTCTCATCCCAGACACCTGGCAAACCACAAAAGCTGCCGTTGTCAGACTTGTGACCAACAACCTGACGGACATCGGTATACGCTCGGAGCGGTATTTGATCCGCTGCTGGAGTTCCCTTGCATATCGCTCGAGCCCAGTAGTATAGCGCCCCGAAGTTGCAGGGGGAAGTGGGTGCCAATAGAATTTATCGATTTATGACCGCCAGATTGCAGACTTGACAAATATACCCGCTCCGACTATATTCCGTACCGCTTTTATTGCTTTTTCACAAAAACATGACTACCTTGGTACTGTAATGAAAAATGAGGAGTGAATGGGCAAATGTGGATTGCTTGTTGGTGAAAACACCAACAAGGGCATCTGTATCTGTAATTCATGTGTAAAAGATGCGAGGGAACACAAACAACAGCGAAATAACGTTGTAAAGGCTCTCGGACTTGTCTATCACGATGTTTTAGTTGGAAGCGAAATGAAAGTTAAAGCAAAATGGAAAAACGAATACTAGTGCTAATTTTATTTGGAGGTTTGATGATTTATAATATCACTGGTTGTATAAGAGATGCAAAGAAAGTCGCAGATCCCTTTTATTATACCTTCAGTAATGGGGATTTACAAATTGTGCCATTAATCAAACCTTATAAAATTGAATGTGTGCAAGGTCAAGAAAGCAATTGGAGTATGGATTTTTCAGATGGTTATGGGACTTTCAATATAAAACGAATTGACGTAAATGATAGCATAATATACCTACTATGTGGTCAAATTGATAGTATAAATAGCATCACTTTTATCAGTGGTATTGGAAATGTGCCGACAGCATGGTTTATTTTAGATACCAAGAAGAAAAAAGAAGTAGGATTCAAAACTCTGGTGGAATTTAATAATTTTCTAAAAAGCAGCCATTATGGCCATCCGCGATGGAGGAACATAGATTCATTATATACCAGACTATGTAATGGAGGCAACCAGCCATGGCTAGATCAAATCAGCAAATAGGGATTCTGACGCCACTGGTGTTCCCTGTCATTTCATACCCATGGCAAACCACAAAAGCTGCCGTTGTTGGTCTTGTGACCAACAACCTGACTGACATTGGTATACGCCCGTAGCTGTATTTGATCCGCTGCTGGAGTTCCCTTGCATATCGCTCGAGCCCAGTAGTATAGCGCCCCGAAGTTGCAGGGGGAAGTAGGTGCAGACAGAATTTATCGCTATATGCCCGCCAGTTTGCAGACTTGACAAATATATCCGCTCCGACCACATTCCGTACCGCTTTTATTGCTTTTTCACAAAAACATGAGTAACTTGGTACTATAATGAAAAATGAGGAGCGAATGGGCAAATGTGGAATTCTTTTTGGTGA
>Ga0206900_1140_pt2 | contig 15136 bp, 11 predicted proteins | sample Alteio_BWOrgHeat_46_FD_153235 | JGI IMG/M metagenome (GOLD analysis project Ga0206900, IMG submission 153235) | Enriched cells from forest soil in Barre Woods Harvard Forest LTER site, Petersham, Massachusetts, United States -... | ecosystem: Environmental > Terrestrial > Soil > Temperate forest >... | reverse complement strand
AGGCTCCGGAACCAGCAGTAACATGAATGCCAATGAAGTAGTTGCACATTTAGCAACTAAAGATTATAAAAATTTAATTCATCCCAATGATCACGTGAATATGGGCCAAAGTAGCAACGACGTAATTCCCGCTGCAATACACATAAGTTGCTGCTTAATGACACGGGAGCTGTTATTGCCATCCTTACGTTTATTAATAAACACAATTGAAAAACGTGCTATCGAATTAGCAAATGTTACTAAAACTGGTCGGACTCACTTAATGGACGCAATGCCAGTGACATTTGGGCAGGAATTAAGCGGTTGGTCCAGCCAGCTTAAACAAAATCTAAGCCATATAGAGCAAAGCTATTTTGAATTGAGCAAGTTACAATTAGGTGGTACCGCAGTTGGCACAGGTATTAATACCCATAAAAAATTTGATAAAAAAATCTGTAAACGTTTATCCGACATGACGAAAATTGATTTTTCGCCAATGGAAAATTTCTTTGCTGGGATCAGCAGTCAGGATACGGTAGTTGAATTTTCAGCGCAAATGCGTAGCACATCTATAATTTTAAATAAAATTTGTAGTGATTTACGACTTATGAACAGCGGCCCCCTAGCTGGATTTAGTGAAATTATACTCCCAGCATTACAACCTGGCAGCAGCATAATGCCAGGGAAAGTAAACCCAGTAATTCCTGAAGCAGTAATGATGGTTTGTGCACAGATTATGGGCAATGATTTAACAATCGCAATCGGGGGCCAATCTGGCAATTTTCAACTTAATACTATGCTGCCTGTTATCGCTTATAATGCATTGCAAAGCATCCATTTATTAGCTAATGCCGCACGCAGTTTAGCAAATGATGCAATCGCAGGTTTTAAAGTTAATCTAGAACACATCGAAGTTCAGTTAGTTAAAAACCCAATCCTTGTTACGGCACTTAACAAAATTTTAGGCTATGAATTAGGTGCAAAAATCGCCAAAAAAGCTTATGAAGAACGTCGTTCGATCAAGGAAGTAGCAAAAGAATTTACCGAAATCTCAGATGATGAATTAACGCGTTTACTTGATCCACAACGTTTGACTGGCAAGGGTGATTAGTGCTAATTTCGTGACTAGTAGATTTAATTTGGCAATTTAGGAAAGTTTATGCATTATTCAAAACAGATCGTCTTCGCAGCGATGTTCCCAGCACTACTGGTAAGTCCTATCGCACGTGCTATCAGCACTGCACCTACCTCAGAGTTAGACAAAATAAGCTATAGTTTAGGTGTAAAGACTGGCGAAAATTTCAGTGCACAACAAATCAAAATAAATCCAGATCAATTTGCAAAAGGTTTGTCTGATGTTGTAAATAAACAAAAATTACTATTGTCTAATGAAGAAATGAACAAAGTTATTACCAAGTTCCAAGAAGAACAAATAGCTTTAATATCTAAACGTGAAAAACAAATGGCAGCTGCCAATTTAGCAAAAAGCAATGCATTTTTAGAGGCTAACCAAAAACAGCCTGGCGTAAAGACGTTATCTAGTGGACTGCAATATATAGAATTGACTCCTGGCAAAGGCGATTCCCCTAAAACTACCGATATGGTGACTGTAAATTATCGCGGTACTTTAATAGACGGCACCGAGTTTGATAGTTCATACAACCGTAAAGAAGAAAATACTTTTCAAGTAGACAACCTTATCCCCGGCTGGCAAGAAGCACTTACACATATGAAACCAGGTGCAAAATGGAAAATATTTGTACCACCACAGTTAGCATATGGTGTACAAGGCGCAGGACAAATAATAGAACCTAATTCAGCCTTAATATTTGAGATTGAGTTAGTGAAGGTTAAGCCTCAAGGCTAATGACTACGTCAATACCTGGAATTGTAGATCTTGTTAAACGCAATGAAATAGCTCTGGCACTGCAGCAGTGCCACGATTTGGTTGCTAAAACACCAGCAGATGCAAATGCGCAACATCTGCTGGGAATGATTTATTTTAAATCTGACAATCTTGAATTAGCGGTACGCCATTTACAAGAAGCCATTCGCTTAGATCCTAATAATGCGGAAGCCTATAATAACCTAGCCAATATTTATTATAAACAAGGCAGCATCGCATTAGCGATACCATTGTATGAAAGATCCGTTCGCCGTTATCCAGGCAGTTGGGAAGCCCGTTATAATTTAGGTAATTGTTATATAAAACAAAATATGGTATTGCAGGCTATTGCACAATATCAAGCAGTATTAGAGTTACAACCACAACATAGCAATGCTAAATTAAATCTTGCTATGGCTCTAGTAAGCATTAACGACTATGCAACCGCATTGCCATTATTAATAGAAACAGCGGCGTTAGATAAGCAAAATGGCGAGCTGCAAGGCCATTTAGCCACTGCTTACCTGGAACTAGGACAAAGCGAACAAGCACTGCAACAATATCAAATCGCCTTAGAATTAGATCCGGATCGCGCTGAATGGCATCATAATCTAGCCGTATTATATTTGCGTGCACAACAAATACAACAAGCCAAACAGCATTTTATACGGACATTAGAACTGCAGCCCAATAATAGCATTGCAGAGCATATGCTTACGGCACTCAACGCAACCCCAGCAACAAAAGCGGCGCCACAAGAATATGTAACAAGCCTGTTTGATCAATACGCTAGCTATTATAACAAACACGTAACAACCACACTTCAATATAAAGTTCCACAACTGCTACGCAATGCTATAAGTAAATTTATTACGGTTACAACGCCACAAAAATATATCCTTGATTTAGGCTGTGGTACTGGTTTATGTGGGATTTATTTTAGAGATTTAGCTAGATTTTTAGTCGGGGTAGATTTATCTATCTCAATGTTGGCTCAAGCTAAAACCTTAAACGGCTACGACGGATTGTGTTGTGGAAATATCTTAGAAACTATACCTGGATTAAATCAGCATTGTTTTGAATTAATAATTGCAGCTGATGTATTCGTATATATAGGCGACCTAAACTCTATTTTTACAATGATCATTTCTGCGTTACAAAATAATGGACAACTAGCTTTTACTATAGAAGAGCAAGATATTAACGATACCTTTACATTACAAAGTACTGGGAGGTATGCGCACTCTAAGAATTATATAGAGTCTTTAGCTAGAACACATGGATTTAATATAGAAGTAGACAATTCAATCGTGCCGCGAGTTCAAAATGATATCCCCATTGTGGGACGTTTATATATAATGCGCAATATAAATAACTAACGATTTGCCATTAAATTAAATAAACGATCATATTTATTGTTAGCACTCCAAGCATACCAACCATCAGCATTCGCATCTTCTACGGCCTCAAAAAGCTGATCTTCTGATAAGCGATTAGGATATTTAGATAACTCGCGAATGTGATCTAATTGAATATCATCGGCGCCCAAAGTTAACGCAGCTTCGACTAACCTGTATCGTGACATTTCTGATCCAAACGGAAATACTACAATCCTAGCTACATATTGAATCCCGGCATTTTTAACTAATAGAATATTTTTTTCATATTTATTAGAAACGCGATTTAAATCAATAATAAAGGTATTTATGCCAACCTGTTTCGAGCGCGCAATCAAATATTCCAAATATTTGCGATCTTCCAAGGTAGCCTGACTAATATATATGCCTTTGACTGGGCTGCTTAGAGTCGCACGATGATCCAGCTCATAATTAGCGCCGACCACGTTATTACTTAATAACAAACTCATGACCAATGTTATAATATATCTTTGCGCCTTCATTTTATGCACTCTTTATCTAACTAACATATATATCGGCACATTTTAAATAAAGATTAACAAAATTTTGACGCTTTTTAGGCAGTGAGGCTAGATTAAGGATTAAAAAGGCCCTATACTGAACGGCTTGAAGGTAAATTGAGTGAAAGTACTCCTCTTATTAATCCGCTAAATCATAATACAATACTCGATGCTTTAAATTCAGGAGACGGCCGTGAGCACGCAGAGTGAACTCGACAAATTTGTAGATCAAAAATACTCACCGGGATTTAGCACAGATATTGAATCCGATGCAGCTCCTCCTGGGCTAAATGAAGATATTATTCGTCTTATCTCTACCAAAAAAAACGAACCAGAATTTATGCTAGAATGGCGTTTAAAAGCATATCGCCATTGGTTAACACTTAAAGAGCCGACCTGGGCTAACGTAAAATACCCAGTGATCGATTATCAAAAAATTATTTATTACTCAGCCCCCAAGCAAAAACCAAAACTAAACAGCCTAGAAGAGGTCGATCCGGAATTACTTAAAACCTACGCTAAGCTTGGAATACCGTTACGAGAGCAGGAATGGCTAGCTGGAGTCGCGGTTGATGCGGTATTTGATAGTGTTTCAGTGGCTACCACTTTTAAAGAAAAATTAGCTGCAGCCGGTGTCATATTCTGTGCTATTTCCGAAGCGATTCAAAAGTACCCTGAATTAATTCAAAAATATCTTGGCACAGTAGTACCATATGGAGATAATTTCTTTGCTTGCTTAAACGCAGCGGTCTTTACTGACGGATCGTTTTGTTACATTCCTAAAGGTGTTAGATGCCCGATGGAATTGTCGACATATTTTCGCATCAATGCTATAGCAACTGGACAGTTTGAGCGCACTCTTATAATTGCTGAAGATAACAGTCACGTTAGTTATTTAGAAGGTTGCTCGGCACCAATGCGTGATGAAAATCAACTGCATGCTGCGGTGGTAGAATTAATCGCAATGAATGATGCGGAAATTAAATATTCGACGGTGCAAAATTGGTATCCCGGCGACAAAGAAGGTAAAGGCGGCATTTACAATTTTGTTACCAAGCGTGGCCATTGTCGTGGTAAAAATTCAAAAATTTCCTGGACGCAAATTGAAACCGGCTCAGCTATAACATGGAAGTATCCCAGTGTGGTATTACAAGGCGACAATAGCCGCGGCGAGTTTTACTCGGTCGCTTTAACCAATAACTATCAACAAGCCGATACGGGCACTAAAATGATCCACATTGGTAAAAATACCACTAGCATGGTAATTGCCAAGGGTATCGCGGCCGGAAAAAGCCAAAATACTTTTAGAGGCTTAGTAGATATTAGCCCGCGTGCCAATAAATCGCGTAATTATACACAATGCGACTCGTTATTGTTGGGAGATAAATGCGGCGCGCATACTTTCCCAACCATTAAGACTAAAAATGCTACGGCAACCGTTGAACATGAAGCTACTACTAGCAAGATTAGTGATGAACAACTATTTTACTGTCTGCAGCGCGGCATTAGCCCTGAAGACGCAATATCCTTAATCGTAAATGGCTTTTGTAAACAAGTCTTCCAAGAGTTGCCTATGGAATTTGCAGTCGAAGCACAAAAATTACTCGCAGTAAACCTAGAAGGAACAGTAGGATGATACCTATGTTAAATATAAAAGATCTAACCGTCTCTGTAACCGATAAAGACAAGACTAAAACAATAATTAAAGGTTTAAATCTGATTATTAAGCCGGGTGAAGTACATGCGATTATGGGGCCCAATGGCTCCGGCAAAAGTACCCTAGCAAATGTGTTGGCGCGCCATCCCAATTATAAAATTGAATCTGGCAGCATCGAATTTAATGGTAAAAGCATAATAGATGTAGAGCCAGAGGAATGCGCTCGTGAAGGATTATTTTTGAGCTTTCAATATCCAGTGGCAATACCAGGTGTCACTAACGTACAATTTTTAAAAACTGCTGTTAATGCCGTACGCAAGCATCAACATAAGCCTACATACGATGCCGTAGAGTTTCTACAATTAGTAAAAGAGAAAATGTCTGGCTTAAATATGGATCAAGATTTTTTATATAGACCGATTAATGAAGGTTTCTCTGGCGGCGAAAAGAAACGTAACGAAATTTTACAAATGTTATTACTGGAGCCAAAACTGGCTATATTAGACGAGACCGATTCAGGATTAGATGTCGATGCACTTAGAGATGTCGCTAATGGGGTAAATACCTTCCGTGATATAGAGCGCTCTATACTATTAGTTACACACTACCAACGGTTATTAGATTATGTTACACCAGATATAGTGCACGTAATGATAGACGGCAACTTAATATATACAGGCGATAAGACTTTGCCACATCAAATAGAATTAAAAGGCTACACCTGGATTAAAGAACAGGCGACACAATAATGCAACAAGGATTAGCAACTGATTCTGACTTGGTTTTTGTGTGGCATGAAAATTCTGGACAGACTGTTCCGGATAATACTCAAGAAATTCAAACTGTAATAACAGCAAACGGCTTTAAAGTTAATATTGCAGATAATGCAATAATATCAAACCCTTTGGTATTTATTAGCAGTGCTGACAAGTCTAATTCTATACATAATGAATTAAATATCGGCAAGAATGCGCAATTACAAATAATAGAATATATTATGAGTGACGATGCAAAAGCTACTAATACTACAAATACTATTATCAACTGTGCTACCGGTGCGCAATTAAAACATTGTTTATTGCAACAAGCTAGAGACAATACCAATATTATCCAACAGTCTACTACTTGTATAAATCAAGCCCAGGATAGCAAAGTTACAACCAACGTATTTTCATTTGGCGGAGCCATAAGTAAAATAGAGTTAGCAATTGCGTTGCAAGGTCAAAATGCTTCATGTAATGCCTCATGTTTGGCTTATACGCATGGAACTGAAAATCAAAACGTATTACTGAAAATTGATCACTTAGTGCCGCATTGCACTAGCTCCAGCATTTCTAGAGGTATTCTGAAAGACAAATCAACTACAGATTTTGTTGGTAAAATATTTGTACACCCAGGAGCAAAACAATCGTTTGCGGATCTACAAATCAAAAGTATCCTGTGCTCACCGCAATCGCAAGCCAATAATCGCCCGGAATTAGAAATCTACAACGACGATGTACGATGCAGTCATGGCGCCAGTACCGGCCAGATGAACGAAGAGGCACTATTCTATATGCGTAGCCGCGGCATCGACGAAGAAGCAGCAAAAGCCATGCTCATTGATGGCTTTATTTTGCCGGCGATTGTTAGCTGCACTATTCCAAGAATAGCGGATTTAATTAAAAGTATTATAATGGAGCGTTAGCATGGAATCTGACAAATATATAGAAAAAATTCGCAGCGAGTTCCCGGCGCTAAAAACACAGGTTAATGCATATCCACTCGCATATTTAGATAATGCTGCAACAACCCAAAAACCGCAAACCGTCATAGACACTGCAAGCAAATATTATAGTACTATGAACGCTAATGTACACCGCGGCGTGCATTTTCTAAGTGAAACAGCTACTGAAGCATATGAGTTAGCTCGCACCAAGGTACAACGATTTATAAATGCAAAGCATCATGAAGAATGCATTTTTGTACGCGGTACGACCGAGGCTATTAATTTAGTTGCTACAAGTTTTGGGCAAAAATTTGTAACCAGTGGCGATGAGATTTTAATTTCTGGTATGGAACACCATTCAAACATTATTCCCTGGAAATTATTATGCGAACGCACTGGCGCCAAATTGTCGATTATACCAATAACTGAAACAGGTGAATTAGATTTAAGCAACCTAGATCAGTTATTAAAGCCAAATACTAAAATTGTTGCTGTCACGCATGTTTCAAATGCATTAGGGACTATTAATCCTATCAAAGATATAATCACCCGCGCCCATGCTAAAAATATTCCGGTATTAATAGACGGTGCACAGGCATTGGCGCATCTGAAAGTAGATGTGCAAGATCTAGATTGCGACTTTTATGCCGCTTCTTCGCATAAGGCTTACGGTCCTATGGGTATAGGGACATTGTATGGCAAGAAAAAATGGCTCGATCAAATGCCACCGTATCAAGGCGGCGGTGAAATGATTTTACAAGTAACTTTTGACAAGGTCACATATAACGCTTTACCGCATAAATTTGAAGCCGGCACACCTAGCGTGGGTGATGCAATCGCCTGGGGTGCAGCTATAGATTATATGGAAACTTTAGATCGTGAGTTTATAGCAACACACGAACAAGAATTGTTAAAATATCTCACCAATAAATTACGTGATATCCCTGGTTTAAAATTTTACGGTACCAGCAGTCATAAAGTAGGGATTGTTAGTTTCACACTGGAGCAAATTCATCCACACGATATCGGCACCATAGTAAATGAATACGGTGTCGCGATTCGCACCGGGCATCATTGCAATATGCCCCTGATGAATTTTTTTGGGATCCCCGGTACCGCACGTGCATCGTTAGCTATGTATAACAATAAAACAGATATTGAACAGTTATGTAATGCTCTACATAAAGTACAAGAGCTATTCAGCAGGAATAAATAACATGGAAATAGACGACTTATATCAAGAGCTAATCATAGATCACGGTACCGAGCCAAGAAACCATCATGTCTTAGAAGCAGCTGATCACGACGCTGAAGGCTTTAATCCACTCTGTGGCGACAAAATCCATGTATATTTGATTATCAAAGATAATATAATCTCCGATATCAGTTTTATTAGTAAAGGCTGCGCTATCTCTACTGCATCGGCATCGATTATGAGCGAAACTCTTAAGAATAAGTCTGTTGCAGAAGCAATAGGATTATTTCAACAATTTCAGCATCTATTAACTTCCGAAGATCAAGCCCCAGCAACACTTGGCAAATTAGCCGCTCTAACAGGTGTGCGTAAATTTCCAAGTCGCGTTAAGTGCGCAACGCTTGCATGGCATACTTTTCAGCAAGCTTTAAGTAAATAAAGGAACTATCAAGATGGGAAAATGGGTAGATGTTGGGATCGTAGGGGAAATTGAAAATCAAGGTTGTAAGATAATAGAAATTGCAGATGTGCCCATTGCTATTTTTAATCTTGAAGGTGCTTATTTTGCCTTTGAAGACAATTGTCCCCACCAACATTTACCATTGGCTGATGGATTAGTAGCCAATAACACCATTACTTGCCCATATCATGGTGCTGTATTTAATATTAAGACCGGCGAGGTAATGGCGCCACCAGCATGTGATAATTTGCATACTTACATTGTGCAAGTAATGGATGGTAAGATTCAAATAAAAATTTAAAAATTCCTCTTTGGTGACTTCGGTGATTTGGTACGCAACACTCTACTTAAAAAAGGTTGTAGCATGCCACTAAATTGTGTTTTTTTCTTATTGTGAAGATCAAAACTGGCGCTGCTGACTTCTACCTTTTCCTCACTGAACCCTGACGAAGTTAATTTAGGTACAATAATATGATCGATATCATCAGTATTGTCATCAATATTAGGGGGGGCACCTAAAGTTATTTTTGGTTTAGCAGGTCTGTTTGGTTTAGCAGGTCTGTTAATAAAAAATTGCGCTACTGCAGCGCCTATTGACCTAAAGACACTGGCAAAAGCGTTTTTTACTGACCTAAATGCATACACCACCCCATCAAAAAATCTGGCTATTAATGAACGTGGCGCAGGTGCTTCTGGTAATGGGGTATGCTTCTTTATAAATTCATCAAGAATCTGCTTGCAGCCATTTTCCACTGTTGCATAGTCACTAACAGTCTTGTCTCCAACAAGATCTATAACATCTAATTTATTAGGATCGGCATTTATTAATAGTTTGGCTAAAGTTTCAGGATCGCCATTTGCAGCAGCAAGAGTTAAAGAGCTTTCAAACTTCATATTACAAACGTTTACATTTGCACCACGCTTTAATAGCCAGTCTATTATTGAACCACGATTGACATGATTAGATACAATAGCATACATCAACGCAGTGTTCCCCTTCTCATCCATTTCATCAACATCAACATCAACATCATTCTTTAATAATGCCAAAACTTTATAAACATCACCTTCCCTACAAGCAAGCATCAACTTGCTAGGATCTGTATGTTTTGTATCCAGTCCCCTTGTTCCCATCTTGTCATCCTCTCTGCATAAATACTCGATTAAATCATCCGCTCACTTGAAATTCGACCGCCGTTTAGCTGATTAGTTCAATAATAAGGGAATTACACTCATTTTCTAATTTCCTATTAGGAAAATTTAATGTGGCTTTGATTAATCTTTTAGATGTGGCTTTTTTAGCGGTGGCTCCTCTTCTTGTGACGGAGAATCTTCTTTTAGATGTAATTTCTTTAGCGGTGGCTCCTCTTTAGATTTAGAAAATAAAATAGAATTATTAGTGGGTGAATTATGGACAGTTGACGCCGATGGTGGCGGCGCAAATTCTACTTTCACAACCGACAAACTTTGCAAAAATTTATTAAATAGATCATTATTGTTTGATTTCAATATATCTTCGATGGTTATTTCATCTGCGCTATCTCTATATTTTGTGCTGTATCTATCTGTTACAAGGCCTTCAAAACTTGAATTAAATAGCCCAGATTCTGAAAATCCATTTTGTAACATAGCCCTCATATATTGACAATAATAATCTTCCGCAAATAGAAGATACGAGCGTCTTGCTAAAGTCAATAATTTTTTTAACTCTTCTAACGTAACAGGTCTAATTGCATTTTCATCAATATATCTTTTTTTGAATTCAGTATGAAATTGCATATCAAGGTTGTATTTTGCCTGTTGTCTAGTATCGCTATCTAAAGAAATATTTGGAAAATTCTTATATTTATATAAGAGCTCCTCCAACTTTGACAACTGCTCAATAGTTAAGTCGTTGTTACTTAAGTCAATTGTCTGCAATTTTTTGCATTGCGATAGAGCATCTATAAATGCTGGCCATTGATCATCAGTTAATGCATTGAGCCCATTAGCACTAAAACCAATTGTCTGCAAATTTTCGCATTTGGATAGAGCATTCCCAAATTCTGGCCATTGTGTAAGACTTAATTCTTTTAAGTAGTTATCACTAAAGTCAATTGTCCGCAAATTTTCGCATTGCGATAAAGCATTTCCAAATGCTTGCCATATCTCAGGAGTTGTTAAGTAACATAAATTATTTTCACCTAAGTTAATTGTTTGCAAATTTTTGCTTTGCGATAAAGCCGCCCCAAATGCTTCCCACTTATCATCAGTTAATATATTTAAGAAGTTATTACCAAGGTCAATTGTATGCAAATTTTTGCTTTGCGATAAAGCCGCCCCAAATGCTTGCCATATCTCAGGAGTTAATATATTTAAGAGGTTATTACCAAGGTCAATTGTATGCAAATTTTTGCTTTGCGATAGAGCATTCCCAAGCGCTTGCCATTTAACAACATCTAACGCGCTTAAGTGGTTATTACTCAAGTCAATGGTTTGAAAATTTTCGCATTGCGATAAAGCCGCCCCAAATGCTTGCCATATCTCAGGAGTTAATATATTTAAGGAGTTCTTACCAAGGTCAATTGTATGCAAATTTTTGCTTTGCGATAGAGCATTCCCAAGCGCTTGCCATTTAACAACATCTAACCCGCTTAATTCGTTATTACTCAAGTCAATGGTTTGAAAATTTTCCCATTTCGGTAGATCCTTCCCAAGTGCTTGCCATCGTTCATCGCTTAATTTTATTAAGTGGTTACCACTCAAGCCAATCTTTTGAAAATTTTTGCATTGTGAAAGGGCAGTAACAAATTCTTTCCAATTATCTTTGTCTAATCCACCTAAATCGTTATAACGCAAGTCAATTGTATGCAAATTTTTGCATTGCGATAGAGTTTTCGCAAAGGCTTGCCATTTAACACGAGCCATCGCCTTTAACTCGTTATTACTCAAGTTAATTGTATGTAAATTCTTGCATTTCAACAAAGCTTTTCCAAATTTTTTCCATTTTGCAGGATCTAATTTTTTTATATGACCCCAATTTAAGTCAATTGTTTGAAAATTTTCGCATTGCGATAGAGCATCCCCAAGTTTATCCAAGTCTACAAAGTTTAATTCAGTTTCGCATAAATCTAAGACAATTGTCTGCAAATGTTTGCAATGCGACAGAGCATCTCCAAGTTTTTGCCATTTTACAGAGCTTAATTTACTTAATCTGCTACCAAGCAAATTAATCTTTTGCAAATTTTCGCAACGCGATAGAGCATTAACAAATGCTTGCCATTCCACATCGTTTAATTCACCTAACTGGTTATGATCTAAGTCAATTGTACGCAAATTTTTGCAGCGCGATAGAGCATCTCCAAATGCTTGCCATTCCACATCGTTTAATTTACCTAACTGGTTATATTTTAAGTCAATTGTACGCAAATTTTTGCAGCGCGATAGAGCATTAACAAATGCTTGCCATTCCACATCGTTTAATTCACCTAATTGGTTATGATCTAAGTCAATTGTCCGCAAATTTTCGCAGCACGATAGAGCATCTCCAAATGCTTGCCATTGTGCAATGTCTAATTCTCCTAAGTAGTTCTCAGAAAAGGAAATCTTTTGCAAATTTTCGCATTGCGATAGAGCATCCCCAAGTGCTCGCCATTGAATAGGAATTAATGCATTTAATTTATTCAACCTATTTGAATTAGCTGTGGCACTGGCACTAAAGGAAATTGTTTGCAAATGTTTGCAGTGCGATAGAGCATCCCCAAGTTCTTGCCATCGTTCAAAATCTAATTCATCTAAGCCCTTATTAACCAAAATAATTGTTTGCAAATTTTTGCATCCGGATAGATCATCCACAAATTCTTTCCATTGTTCCGAGGTTAATTCATGCAGTAGACAATCAGAAACATCCAGGCGATCCCGGAATAGATCACGTTTTAAAGATCTAATCCTTAACACAATTTCATTAAATCCATCTACTTGCATACACCACCCCTCTCAGCGCGCCCCTACTGCAAGGTTAGAGCATATTTTTATAATTAAGTTCAAGCTGTACTGACTAATAAGGGAATTACACTCATTTTCTAATTTCCTATTAGGCAAATTTAATGTGGCTTTTTTACCGGTGGCTCCTCTTCTTGTGACGGAGAATCTTCTTTTAGATGTAATTTCTTTAGCGGTGGCTCCTCTTCTTGTGACGGAGAATCTTCTTTTAGATGTAATTTCTTTAGCGGTGGCTCCTCTTTAGATTTAGAAAATAAAATAGAATTATTAGTGGGTGAATTATGGACAGTTGACGCCGATGGTGGCGGCGCAAATTCTACTTTCACAACCGACAAACTTTGCAAAAATTTATTAAATAGATCATTATTGTTTGATTTCAATATATCTTCGATGGTTATTTCATCTGCGCTATCTCTATATTTTGTGCTGTATCTATCTGTTACAAGGCCTTCAAAACTTGAATTAAATAGCCCAGATTCTGAAAATCCATTTTGTAACATAGCCCTCATATATTGACAATAATAATCTTCCGCAAATAGAAGATACGAGCGTCTTGCTAAAGTCAATAATTTTTTTAACTCTTCTAACGTAACAGGTCTAATTGCATTTTCATCAATATATCTTTTTTTGAATTCAGTATGAAATTGCATATCAAGGTTGTATTTTGCCTGTTGTCTAGTATCGCTATCTAAAGAAATATTTGGAAAATTCTTATATTTATATAAGAGCTCCTCCAACTTTGACAACTGCTCAATAGTTAAGTCGTTGTTACTTAAGTCAATTGTCTGCAATTTTTTGCATTGCGATAGAGCATCTATAAATGCTGGCCATTGATCATCAGTTAATGCATTGAGCCCATTAGCACTAAAACCAATTGTCTGCAAATTTTCGCATTTGGATAGAGCATTCCCAAATTCTGGCCATTGTGTAAGACTTAATTCTTTTAAGTAGTTATCACTAAAGTCAATTGTCCGCAAATTTTCGCATTGCGATAAAGCATTTCCAAATGCTTGCCATATCTCAGGAGTTGTTAAGTAACATAAATTATTTTCACCTAAGTTAATTGTTTGCAAATTTTTGCTTTGCGATAAAGCCGCCCCAAATGCTTCCCACTTATCATCAGTTAATATATTTAAGAAGTTATTACCAAGGTCAATTGTATGCAAATTTTTGCTTTGCGATAAAGCCGCCCCAAATGCTTGCCATATCTCAGGAGTTAATATATTTAAGAGGTTATTACCAAGGTCAATTGTATGCAAATTTTTGCTTTGCGATAGAGCATTCCCAAGCGCTTGCCATTTAACAACATCTAACGCGCTTAAGTGGTTATTACTCAAGTCAATGGTTTGAAAATTTTCGCATTGCGATAAAGCCGCCCCAAATGCTTGCCATATCTCAGGAGTTAATATATTTAAGGAGTTCTTACCAAGGTCAATTGTATGCAAATTTTTGCTTTGCGATAGAGCATTCCCAAGCGCTTGCCATTTAACAACATCTAACCCGCTTAATTCGTTATTACTCAAGTCAATGGTTTGAAAATTTTCCCATTTCGGTAGATCCTTCCCAAGTGCTTGCCATCGTTCATCGCTTAATTTTATTAAGTGGTTACCACTCAAGCCAATCTTTTGAAAATTTTTGCATTGTGAAAGGGCAGTAACAAATTCTTTCCAATTATCTTTGTCTAATCCACCTAAATCGTTATAACGCAAGTCAATTGTATGCAAATTTTTGCATTGCGATAGAGTTTTCGCAAAGGCTTGCCATTTAACACGAGCCATCGCCTTTAACTCGTTATTACTCAAGTTAATTGTATGTAAATTCTTGCATTTCAACAAAGCTTTTCCAAATTTTTTCCATTTTGCAGGATCTAATTTTTTTATATGACCCCAATTTAAGTCAATTGTTTGAAAATTTTCGCATTGCGATAGAGCATCCCCAAGTTTATCCAAGTCTACAAAGTTTAATTCAGTTTCGCATAAATCTAAGACAATTGTCTGCAAATGTTTGCAATGCGACAGAGCATCTCCAAGTTTTTGCCATTTTACAGAGCTTAATTTACTTAATCTGCTACCAAGCAAATTAATCTTTTGCAAATTTTCGCAACGCGATAGAGCATTAACAAATGCTTGCCATTCCACATCGTTTAATTCACCTAACTGGTTATGATCTAAGTCAATTGTACGCAAATTTTTGCAGCGCGATAGAGCATCTCCAAATGCTTGCCATTCCACATCGTTTAATTTACCTAACTGGTTATATTTTAAGTCAATTGTACGCAAATTTTTGCAGCGCGATAGAGCATTAACAAATGCTTGCCATTCCACATCGTTTAATTCACCTAATTGGTTATGAT
>Ga0206900_1176_pt1 | contig 15171 bp, 13 predicted proteins | sample Alteio_BWOrgHeat_46_FD_153235 | JGI IMG/M metagenome (GOLD analysis project Ga0206900, IMG submission 153235) | Enriched cells from forest soil in Barre Woods Harvard Forest LTER site, Petersham, Massachusetts, United States -... | ecosystem: Environmental > Terrestrial > Soil > Temperate forest >... | reverse complement strand
TTATGGTTCTTGTGAAACTGTAGATACTCCGTCATTTTCAGAACAGTCACCTTATAAACCATGTTCACCATATGCCGCATCAAAAGCAGCATCAAACCATATAGTAAGTTCATATTTTCATACTTATGGCTTACCAGTAGTTATCAGCAATTGCACCAATAATTTTGGTCCTAATCAACACCTTGAAAAGTTTATTCCTAAAATCATTGATAGTTGTATACAAGGGAAACCTATTCCTATTTATGGAAATGGTAGTAACATTAGAGATTGGTTATATGTTGAAGATCATTGTGTAGCTATAAATATGGTTTTATCTTATGGGGAGATAGGTAATGAATATAATATTGCTGGAGGCAATGAATGTTCAAATATAAAAATGGCAAATCTTATTTGTTCACTAATGGATGAGTATCTAGATAGAGATTCCCCACATAAACAATTGATTTCTTTTGTGCAGGATAGACCTGGCCATGATTGGCGTTACTCGCTTAACTGTGAAAAAATCTCACAATTATTGCAGTGGCAGCCTAAAATTGCTTTTGAGGATGCACTGCGTAGAACAGTGCAGTTCTACCTAGAATTAAATAAATTAAAGCTTACTGCTAGGACTGAAGTATAATATGTACACCTGTATAGTTTGTGAACATATAATTATTTCCGAGACCTGGGTTTGTAACAATTGTAACTGGCAGGCAGAAAATACTAATGGTTATCTTACTTTTGCTCCAGAATTATCTTTACAAAATAGTCATTTTAATTCTAATGATTTTGAATTTTTAGCTGCAGCAGAGCATAAACATTTTTGGTTTCGTGCGAGAAATAATTTAATTTGCTGGGCGTTAAGTAAATTTTTTAAAAATGCACAAACTTTCCTTGAGATTGGTTGTGGAACTGGATACGTATTATCAAATATTCAAAATAGATTTCCAAATTTATCTGTTACTGGATCTGATATATATGTAACTTCGTTGCCGTTTGCAAAAAAACGTATCAAGTCAAATACTGAGTTATTTCAAATGGATGCTAGGCAAATGCCATTTAGAAATCAATTTGATGTAATAGGAGCTTTTGATGTTTTAGAGCACATTGAAGAAGATGAAGTTGTTATTAATCAGATGTTTAATGCATTAACTGATAGAGGCGGGGTTATATTAACCGTACCACAACATCCATCATTATGGAGTGCTTCTGACCGGGCTTCTTGTCATGTGAGACGTTACAAAGTAAATGAATTGCAAAAAAAATTAGAGAATGCCGGATTCAAAATTAAAATGACATCATCATTTGTGTTTCTATTATTGCCGTTAATGATAGCATCCAGAATTATACATAATAATAAATATGATCCTAAAAATGAATTAATTATTGGTAAAAGAATAAACTATATGCTTGAAAAAATATTGAATTTAGAAATTAAATTAATCAAGTTAGGGTTAAGTTTACCAATAGGTGGGTCGAGGTTTATTATAGCGACAAAACAATAGTTTTAAGCTGTGGTAATCTCAGCGCAATTTATTTTATATTTAAATAAATATACTAATGCTCCAGGGAGCCCAGATATTAATAGAGAAAGCCCAAATATTATTGATGCTGCCAAAACCGGTCCTGAAGTAATACCTAATAATCCAAAACCAAAAATCATGACCCCTTCACGCAGGCCCCACCCAGCTACTGAAATTGGCAGCATGGTAATAAGTATTATTGGTATCATTACAATGATGCACTGATGCAGCGTAATCAAAATATTAAAGCAATGTAAGGAAACATACACTGCCAATATATTGCAAAATTGTACTAAAAAACTTAGACTAAGCAAAAAAATTGCAGTAGATGTTGATAGTTTATTTTTTAGCTGACTTTCAAATGTAGCTTTAATTCTAACTAAAAAAATAGACACTATTATAATTGCTGATATGCAAGAAAATAAAAGTAATTTCATTATGGCTTTGACATTTTTTGTGTCTGCCAAATCAAATATATATGGCGAGTAAAGTATAAATAATATTACTAGAGAGGTAAGTCCAATTATACGGTCAATAATTATAACCTTACTAGAAGTCTTTAGATTAATAGAAGAGTTAACAAGATACCAGATTCGCATTGCATCTCCACCTACAAAGGAGAGCATGGTTTGTGAAAAGAAACTTCCAATAATAGTTACTAAGATTCCAGCAAGCATTGATATTGTGTAATTATATAATTTTAGTATATAAACAATACGTATTGAACTAATCACAATTTGTAAAAAAGCAATTCCAATGCAAATTAATAATGCAGTGAGTCCGGGGCTTGAATAAAGAAATGATCCAATTGAGCTAATATTTATTTTAGTGATTGCGAAGAAAATACAACTCAAGCTGAATATAATTTTTAAAATTAGAAAAATATTTTTAGTGTTTTTGTTAGCCAAGTTCTTGAGTTTTTGTCGGGTTATTATTAATAAATGATTTAAGGTACTTGTAAGCATTAGGTCCTTCATTAAAAATTAAATCTAAAATACTAACTTGATGAATAAAATTCTCATGCAATTGATTATAGATAGGATATGAAGAATAGTCTATATACGATAATTTAATATTTTCTTTGTTAAACATGCTTTTATCAATATAGCTTGATGCTGATGGCCCAGATATGTATTGAGTTGCATTGGCAGATTTACAAATTTGTATTAGCCGCATGGTTTTATCGTCACAGTCACTATATTCGTAATCTGTAGACCATTTTACCGAAGTTTTAATTCCCAGTATTTTACAAACTGCCATTATGAATAGATAATTAATTGTGCTTAAATAATCCTCATGTAGGCATTTTTCATATGTCTGTTGAATCATACTAAAATATTCATCGAAATAAGTAGCGCGAGAGTAATAGGTGCGAATCGCTGAACAATGCTTTGTTATCCACCTATGATCTGACACTATTGTCTCATATATCTTTTGACCAAATTTTCCAGAAGTATTAACTGGAATTGTTAACCACTGCGTTTTATTATCAGTTTTAATAATATTTCTGTTACGCCAATCATTTTTTGTAAATTGTACTGTATCATACAAGATAAATTCATCTACCATATTAATTAAATCAAAATACCCCTTCCATGGAATATAAGAAGACTGCAATATGGCAATTGTTTTACAAATTTTAGATGTCATAATTTTATCCTTATCAATTTATTTTTAATCAAATTGTCAAAACTCAAGAGACCTTGCTTGAGACAGATCTGATAATCTACAGCTAGCAGAATGTCCTGGACCAATAAAATATCTAATTTCTAGATCTAGGCTGTCTTCAAATAAAATTGCAGCTTGCAGCAAATTAACCCGAAGTACTTTTGCAAAATTATTATTCTTTTTATTAGTTATTACGAAACAATTGCTAAATTCAATAGGCAGTACCAACATGGATGTAGATGTTGATTGTGAGGAAATTTTTATATAGCCATCTTTTTTAATGAGCATTTGACTTTGCGTTGCTGGTACCAATTTTTTATCTATAGGCTCATGAGTAATTACGGATTTTTCCGGATCAAAATTTTCATGTGCCATTTTATTAAGAGTATGTTTAGCATTATGTATAAACAATACTTGAGTCGGCGAATATTGGCCAATGTTAACATTGTCTAATTCATATAGGAACGCTTGCGAATTGTTCTCATTAATAGTATCACGTAATTTTGCGTCAATATTAATTATAAAATCAGTAACAATAAATTTTACTCCCAGTAATTTTAATATTTTATCGTTAGGGTTCCTAGTAACCATTACGTTACGCATCTGCTGATCTCTGCCATCAGATAAAAAAGTTTTTGTTACAGAATAAAATGCTGGTGTAATGAATGGATTATATTCAAAGAGACATGGAATATTGAAATATGTAAACCCAATAAGAAATAGATCATTTCCAATTTTACTCATTTGCTCAATGTTTAATACAAATTGATCAATCCAATTGGCTTTAGTCAGCTTTAAACCATTAAATTTGGCAACTCGACCACGAAAAATTGAATTAGGAGACAGTCCTATTTCATTCCTAAGTATATTTGTAATACTAGTTTCTGAAGGTGGGTATTTATATGGGTTACTATAGATATATGTTTTATTAAACGACAATAGTAAAATTAACGTTGTGATTATTGCTGGAAGTATAAACCATTCCGAAAAAAAATTGTTTGCGAGCCCGGCTTTTGTAAACCCCTTAATTACATAAGAATTTTCTAATATATTTACTAATAAATTACCGGTATATATCATATACAGAGGCCAGATAGCTATTTCAAAATATAAAGGCACCGGTCCTTGCCAAGTACCTTTAGTATGCATTAAACAAAATCCTATTGATAATATTAAGCTTACATATATAAGAAACATGATGCTCATATTTTTGCGAAAAATATTTTTATTAAAACAATCTATAACTGCTCCTGAAACTCCAGCAATAACTAATATTGGACTTATGATATTTGCACTTGCGCGGTGAAATAAAATAGAAGTGTTATACCAGTCAGTTCGAAGATTAAGCATATCATGTGGGTAAAAATTAACGGCTGTATATGTAACTAATCCTACAAAATAATGAATAAAACCGAGACACGCTAAAATCCCCACAATAGCTCCCAGTGTGGATATATATATAATAATTTGTTTTTTTGATTTTATTGATATAACACAAGTTAGTACGAACATGATTAAAAGCGGCACAATTAGGATTATCAATCCAGGTGATGAAATTAGCATATGTATTGCTAATACTAAAATCCCGAGTGCATACCAAAAATATAATTTTGATTCTTCAATCATTTTAAATAGTAAGGTCATTATTATAAAAGTTTCTGCAATCCCAGTGGATATGTGTGGCACTAAACCGAAATAACAATATAATTGTGGCGCACCTAAGTATGGGTATGCAAGTATAACAAAAAGCCAGGATGCGGAAAGTGCACAAAGATTTTTAAAATTTAACGTTGTACTAAAGATGTAAATCGTAGTAAAAATTTCAATTGAAAATATTAGATAAGATGTAACTGGGTTTAAGATTCCTTCATTTAATAAAGCTGAAAAATAATACCCTGGGGTTAAATTTGAATTAAGAGGAAAATGTACGTTACCGATAGATTGAAATATATTGTTTGTAAATCCTAATGACAGTGACTTTCCCCATTGAAAATTTTGCCTTACTAGATCCATCATATATGTGCCATCTAGTGAAAATAATAAAAATGATTTGCTTTTGGAGAATGCATAATATGATAAAGCTATAAGCACTATTAAATTGAAAAAAAACGCATATTTTTTTTTGTCTTCACGGACAATAGAATAATTGGTGCTCAACGGCAACTCCGAATCGTTGTTAAATAAAATCAAGTTAGGATTAAACATGGTATAATCTAGCATAAATAAGTTTAATTATTATATCCTAAGGACGTGGTTTTGGGGTTAATAAATTATCTGGTTTCAAAAAAATAAATTTAGGAGTTAAGTTGTTAGCTAAAAAAAACATAGTTAACGATAGACCAAACTGATTCATCTTAGCTTCGATTTTTTTCACCATTTCTGGCGTCATGTGTGCCTGCCACATACCGATCCCTCCATTGCGGATATGGGTTTGATAAGGTACTTGTTGGTTTCCTATTAGAGCGTGTCCCATTCTGTGTTCTAACGACTTCATGCTATCCATAGAGGTTAATTCTATTGCTTTTAGAAAGGCTTTTTCATTATAGGGAATCCCTAAGTGATTGATTATGCGGTGTAGGGCTGCTTCTTTATTGTTTATAATCTCTTCATAAGGAACAAACAAAATCATATCTGGATATTTTTTACTAACTACATAATAACTGTAAAAAAGTTTGATACAATTTGCTAACGCTCCCTTGTCAAATATAAATCTCTCCAGCTCAGCTTGTGTAATATTTGCAGTTGGTTGTGATGGATGATTATCAGCTAAATAGCCGCGTTGGTGTTTAAATAAAGAAATCATTTCATCAAGAAAGTTTCTATATATAAATACAATTTTGGTTCTGTTTAAAATTTTTTTGTCGCTACTACCAAGATTTTTATTTGCATCTGGCGCCATGACTAATCCGAGTTGCTTTCTTCTTGCCTCGTTGCCTGCCCAATGTTTATCGTTATATGAAAGACTTTTCCATAGAGCAAGCATTTGAGGGTCTTTTTCTGCCTCCAAGTACCCTGGACACTCTGCATGCTCTACTACAAACTCAGTTTTTCCAAATAAGCTTACTTTTGGGTATGAATATTGGAGTTCTTTATCAGATGGATATCTAGTATTGAGTAATTCGGAGTACACATTCATGAAAATACTAATGAACACCGTTCCTGATTTTGGCATAACCCATATATAAGCATGGCTAATTTTTTTGTTTACTTGGTTGGGTCCTACAATATGATCGTACATTTATATTAATTTAAACCTGGTTCAATTTTTTTAAAATCTCGATTCAAAATATCCATGATATTTTGTTGCATTGATATATCTTGCGAATAAACAGTTAAAATAGGCGTTTTATTAGAAAGCGTTGCACCCCAATTAAATCTTTCAAGCAATTCATCTGGCACTATTTGATTTATGCGTTGCAATTGTCTTTCCGTAAATACTGATCGCCATTCTTCGATCTCACCATTTCTAAAATGGGTATTGGCGTTTTTCGCCGGTGGATTGAACTTAAATTCACCTCGTGGGATCCCATAGAAATCTAGTATTTTATAATAGAATTCTAATTCATTGGTATGAAAATCCTCATAAGTAGTAATTAATACTTTAAATGCAGAGGCATTGTTTTCTTCTTTTGCTTTAAATTCTAACCAGTCATTCATCCAAGTAACAATATTCGGTAAAAAATTTTCTATTTGCCAATCTATTTGTTGTTCTAAATTCCAGTTATAGTATTCTCTGGGTGGTGTTGGAGTTACGTAATCTAATAGATAATAATGATTATGATCGTTCAGATTGTTCATGTGATGCGTCCATGACAACAGGACAGCTCGAGGATCCCTAAAGTGAACTACAATTTTATCTGTATACCTTTTTAGTAAATCTGTGTTTAATATTGAGGCGTCTAGATGCTCTTGCGTTATATAAGTACCAGCATTGAAAAAATCATTTAGTAAATCTACATTAATATCGTCATGTGGTACATATCCTGGTGAAATACTCATATATGAATACGTAAGGCCTGTTTGAAGAGTCATCGTTATATATACGCTGCCAGATTTTGGAACTGTATTGAATATAATACAAGGTTTTTTGGGTGGTGCAGTAACAGCATTTTTTTTATGTCTACGTCCCATTGTTAATTCCATGTTTCCTGAACTTTTATAGTATATACGAACAGAGTAATTTTTAATATATTTTTACTTGCTAAATTAACCGTGCAAATAGTTATGATTTGTATTTGCACTTAAAAGTGTCGAGTTAACTTGACGTGTTGCGTATTGTAGACTAAAATTGACAGTAGTGTATAGTTAACTAACGGAACAGCATGCTTTCAGCAACAAGAACGATTGGCAATCAACGATGGTATGATTTAAATCAGCTGTCAGGCTGTAATCTAAAGAAAATAGCTATATCCAAAGATAAAACCATAGCATATGCTAGAGTATCTAGTCATGATCAGAAGCCAGATTTATTAAGGCAGCAAGAAATGCTATTTATGAGGATGATTCAGAGCCTTATGATTGAATATATCCTCTAACTTCTCAATAATAAACGCTCATGGATTTGACTCTCTGGATCTACTTCTTGTTCACTGCTTTCTTTTTTGGAACCATAGCAAAAAAATAACCCACAGGCTTTCGTGATACATGAGCTTTGGGTCGTCGGTACGGATGATGGTTCTGGTATAGAGGTGGTTACTCGCGCCGTAGCGCTTTTTAGTCTATCAGCTAGCAGCAGATTAGTATAAGCACTTAACATCACCTCATCGAGCGTTAAATACACATCATATAAACCACAAGTTAAAGGTCTAAGTAGAAGTAAAACCACAGGAATTACCACCAATACCCCAAACGGCGCTAGCAGAATTAATGACGAGATACCCAACGGGCCCTTAGCATTATTGTTTTTATCTAAGCTTGACGTCACCAAAGATAAGATTATACCTAATACGTAACTGCCTGTAAACAAAGCACAGAACTTATAATGATGCCTTTTTTGCCACTCAATTCTATGTATCAAGCCACTGGCATCAATTTTATCAGCTTCTAAAAGAATAGAAAAACGTCTGACAATTTCTTCTAAATACTTGACATTACTGTCTTTACTTATAAGAAGCGTGCTATTTAATAAAAGTCTATCCACCAAGTATTGCAAATAATATTTAAATAAATAAATTCTGCTTTGATTGACTGTTCTTTCAAATTTCTCGATCACATATATCGAATTATAGCGATGAAACAACATGCACGAGCGCACACAATCTTCAGCAGCATCTGAATTGGAAAACCCTAGAGGAGAAAACCCATGCCAGCGATCTTTAGGATGACTTATGTCTTTGATTCGCTGTAGCACTTGCTCACAACCATTTTCAATCGCCCAGTGACACAGCATGCTTAGCATAAACAATCTTGTCTTAAGATTTAGAATAAAAAGTCTCGCAGCAACTTTGTCTTGTTCATTGCTCAAATTACGTTCGTATTCATTAAATTGTTCATAAGCTAGATTGTTAAGATTTACTTTAAGATTGTTAATATTGTCAAACGGTTGTAAAGTTACCACAAAATTTTCAAAATCAAAAACATGCACGAGATCTGTAAACAGTTCTTTGTTGCCACAGTAGACTAGTATTTCTGTAAAATAGCATTCTAGAATATCTGAATTATCTTTTCTAATTATGGGGCCATAATGATTTGGATCTGCCCCAAATTCAATAAGAAGCTTGGCCACTTCATTGGCATGTTCAAATGCTGCAGTACGCAACAACCAATTAAATTCTTTAATATTATCTGTGCCATACAAGCTTGCAAATTTTAACTTATTATATTCTGCCAACAACTCCTTAAGTCTTTTAATGTTTTTACTTAATACAGCTTTGGAAATTTGTGACATCAGTAAATCATTGTCTGCTCTACTGGCAATAGGATTAGACATTCGTGTTGTAGCTTCGTGCGTTATTCCTGTAGCTCTGTGTTGTGAACTGCGATTTAAGTCGTACAAAATCCTGGTATCAGGATCTTTTAGAATTTCAAATGCGGTTTGAACTTTTCTAAAACGTTCGTTATCATCCTCAGTAACATTTGCTCCAATTTTATCTGGATGAAACAATCGCGCTAAGCGTATATAATTACTTCTGATCTCAGCAGGTGTAGCTTGCTGAGTTATTTCTAAAATTGCATAATAGTCTAAATCAGTGTATATGCGATTATCTGTATTATTTGGCATGGCCTCTCCGCCCTAATTTTCTACTTCTTATATTTTATAAAATTTTACTGCAAACTTACGTATAATCCAACAGTTACATATACCATAATATCTGAGGTATCATTGCATCATTAACTAATCGGGTAGAATTATCCTGATCTGCCGCTAGTTGTCAAGAGGTAAAACCCTCACAGAGCCACGCATGCGGATTTCCCTCACGGGATTTAGATTTACTATTTGCATGTCAATTTTTTGCATTCTCAGAGCAAAAACGTATGGCGCGACAAAAAAAATATTATCCCATAGATTCTGGATTACGCAATGCAGTAGCCAGCACGGCGGGTAGAGATTTTGGTAAAAATTTAGAACTTATGGTTTATTTGCAGTTACGGCAAACAAATGATAATGTCTATTATTGGCAGGAGTTACATAAGGGTTAGGTGGATTTTGTTACAGTTAACGGCCAAAATATCACACCTTACCAGATTTCTTTAGAAGATCGTCAAGCCACGCATGATAAGGCTCTAGCTAATTTTTACATAGCATTTCCACATGCTAAAGAAGCTATTTTTATTACGCGTGAAAATGCTAAAGAGTATTTGTAAATTTTCTACATTATATAATGGCCCTGATATTAAAATAAAAATCACTTAATTCACAAACTTTAGCCTCTTGCTACTATTGGTAGACTCATTAGTATTGCTATTATCGATGCCACGCAGGTGATGGTTATTAGACAATAATAATGGCGTTGTTTGTTGGTTAATATTCACATTTGAACTTGTGCCGGATTGCGCAACGCTACTATCTCTTCTAAAAATGTTATCTAACTCAGAAATAAATTGTTCATCACCAATACCACTTTTACTAGGTTCTATCAATTCCAGATCAAAGTCCATATCCCAATCATCTAAATTGATAGGCATAATGATCTTGCGTTGTTGTAATATTAGCATTAAAGATTCTCTATCTTTAGACCAGAAATCTAGCAGCTTAAGTAATATACAAGGTTTCACGGCATAAAATTTCAATATATTATAATTACTTATTATAGCCTTTATGTTCTTGGAGCCACCACTCTTACCTGCCATTTTTACAATATCCTTAGCATTAAATCCAAGTTCTTTTAGTTCATTATTGGCCATCCTAACAGCATCTATGTTCTTAGAGCCACCGTTATGACTTGCTATTTGTACAATTTGATCAGCATTAAATCCAAGTTCTTTTAGTTCATTATTGGCCATCCTAACAGCATCTATGTTCTTAGAGCCACCGTTATGACTTGCTATTTGTACAATTTGATCAGCATTAAATCCAAGTTCTTTTAGTTCATTATTGGCCATCCTAACAGCATCTATGTTCTTAGAGCCACCGTTATGACTTGCTATTTGTACAATTTGATCAGCATTAAATCCAAGTTCTTTTAGTTCATTATTGGCCATCCTAACAGCATCTATGTTCTTAGAGCCACCGTTATGACTTGCTATTTGTACAATTTGATCAGCATTAAATCCAAGTTCTTTTAGTGCATTATTGGCTGCCCCAACAGCATCTATGTTACTGGCGCCACCGTTATGAGCTGCTATTTTTACAATCTGCTCAGTATTAAAGCCAAGGTTTTGTAGTGCAGCAAGGTGCTTAATAATAGCCTCTATGTTTTTAGAACCGCCGTTATGGCTTGCTATTTGCACAATTTGTTGAGCATTAAATTTAAGTTCTTGTAGTTTCGCAAGGGCATCTATAACAGCAGATATGTTCTTGGATCCACCAACATTTCCCGCTATTTGTACAATTTGTTCAGTATTAAATATGCGACTGTTAGGATTTTTAATTGCATCTATAACAGCATATATGTTCCTTGAGCCACCACCATGAGACGCTATTTTTACAATCTGCTCAGTATTAAGTCCGAGTTTTTTGAGTTCTTTATCGGCATCTATAACAGCTTTTATGTTCCAGCAGCCACCGTTATGACTTGCTATCTTTACAATCTGCTCAGGATTACATTTAAGTTCTTCTAGTGTATCAAGGGCTTCTATAACAGCAGATATGTTTTCGGATCCACTGGGATGGCCTGCTATTTTTATAATCTGCTCGTGCGTGAATTTTTTTTTCAATTCATCGAATAACGGCAGTATATTGTTAAGTTCTTGTTGCGGTATTATTTTAATAATTTTTTCAATTTGTTTGATTTTGTAACCTATTTTCTCCAAACATTCTTGGTTTTCTTTATCTAATTTTTTATCTGTACCTTTATTTTTAGGCGCCATAATCTACCTCTATATTTATTTTTATCGAGACATGAACATTTGTTGTATTTGAGCATCTGTAAGAGACGGTTAGTAAATTTAACACTTTAGATCACTTCAGTTAATCGTTCAGAGCCAATATGATAAGCCCTAATGTCATAGTATTCTAACATGAGTTGTGTGCCGTTGTCAAAATTGCTGTGCGTGTAAAAAAACATCAAAATTTAAACAATATTCAAAACTTTGTATTTTCTCAAGCTCCTCAGTATAGAAGCATACTATCAAGATTCAAAGAAGAGGTAAGCTGTATAGGCATACAGATCCTTTTGACATAGATGTAGAATTACGTAAGCTACAATTTTTAGAAGAAAATGCAATAAAAAAATAAACTAGAAAAATTTTAAATTCCAAAGAAGATATCGCATTAAGCACATGGAAAGATCTAGCCACAGAAATTTCAACATTTCTTTAGAAGATCGTCAAGCCACGCATGATAAGGCTCTAGCTAATTTTTACATAGCATTTCCACATGCTAAAGAGTATCTGTAAATTTTCTACTTTCAAAATTTATGATTATATTTGTTTAAAACTAAATGATAAAGATCCAAAAAATAGTCTAATGGGCTTTAGGTATGATGAATAATAAGAACGTTATTATGGACTAAACGCTCCCAGTAAGGTATAATTCTAACAATATCAGACTGATAATTAACTTGGAGCAAATATTATGCATACTACCTTTTCAGAAGAATTGGATTCTACACAATCACAATTTAGAATAGCAAAAGAATCCTGTACAACACTAACAGTGATTAGTAATCATATTGCTTATGTTATTAAGGATTCCCAGCCTTACCGTTCGAAGAGTAGAGGTGTAGAATTACTTTCACTAGTCAATGAATACTTGAAAGAAGCTATAAGATTCCTTGAATCTAATAACTTTGCTGAAGCTATTTGCAGTCTTATTAAGAGTGAGCAATATAATCATTCTCTTGATAGTTTTATAAAAAATAGCAATAACTCAGTACTATCTATAGGGGTTAATTCGTTATCAAGTGAATCAAAAGCAGAAATTTCCTTTGTAATTGCAAGTTGTGAATTACTTCGGAACAACGTCACTAATGCATATAGCAAATTTATGACAATACGAAATAGTGGCATTAACCATAGTAGACTAAATGACAGGATCAGGAGATGCAAAACTCTGATCGAGGAGGCCGCCAACAAGGTAATTGAAAATATTCATCTTGAAAACATACATATAGACGCAGATCTAATATACATAAAGCAGAATGCTGAAGTAACTAAGGTGTTATATGATAACATCAAAGTTACACGACCGTATAAACTTAACCGTATCCTGGAAAAAATTGAATGGATAGAAATGCGTGATAAGGTAACCTCAAGTTACTTGTCTCTTAGCCGAAGATATAATTCAGAGTATGATTCTCAAGAATATAAAAATGATCTTAACGCATGCGTAGTATTATACGAGAAATATCCTTCCTGGCTGTCTGAGACAGATTTGCAGCAATATGCTGAGCTTAAGAAATTATTAGATAAAAATATTATACAAGTAAATCGTAAAAACATTAAAGTTAGGTTAACAGAGCTTCCAAGTTTTATACAAAATGGAGATTTGCCTAAAGCATTTGATGCTTTACAATCCGCTGTAGCTTCTATAAAAATAGTAACTGCAGAGGATCATGATGTACAAGCAGGTACCGAATTGTATGACGGTGAGCGTTCAGAATATTATGAGGAATCCCTTAAAATTCTTGCTGAAGAAGTTAATTTGTTTCAATCACGCGCTTTTTATGCAACGCGGTCTATGAGCGAATATATAATCAACAAGGCCTTAAAATTTAAAGGCGAGGAGACGATTATCAAGACTCTTTCTTCTGTTGAACAAAAAAGATTGACTAACATTATCATCAAAGAATTGACCGCGTATTGGCATAAATTTGATCGCCGAGATAAAATCTCTCACGCAGAATTCCTGATAGTATTTAGTAAACAATTAAGTGATAGGCTGAAATGGGCTGCTAACGTCAAAGCTTCGTTATTATTTAGAGATTACAGTTTATATATTGACGACATAGAGGCAGTGAAGCAATTTTTAATAAGTTCATTACAGCATTATGTGCCGAGTACCAATCCGAAATGCATTAATTTGCCGATCTTTTCAGATATGCCCCCATTAGCATATGCTTCTATGGATCCGCCATCTGTTCCTATGGCTAAAATTGTAGATGCAAAAGTTCAATATTTAAACTAGGATGATGCTTTTAATAATGTTTGGCAATTCTTTCCATGAAGTAGCCATTATTTTATCAGTCATTAATCTTGGTTTATCGCAACGGCACAGTAGATAACAATAATCATGGACTGTATATTCTTTCTGAAATGTTATTAGATGTTTTATGTCTGTATTGGTTGGATTTTGTGTCCATTTAACTTCTATAGGAGTATATTTATTATTGTAATAAATGATATAATCTACCTCTGGGCCATCGTGTGAGCGCCAAAATAGTAATTTTGCATTTGGGCTAAGTATCTCTAGAATACGTGATATCTCGATTCCTATATATTGCTCGAATAACATTGATAATTGTTGACTACCAGGTTGATCCGGCTCATTTGCGGCGGAACGTTTAATTCCCATATCAAAGATTATATATTTTGCCGATTTAGTTAAACGTTTGCGAGAATCACTAGTTATTAATGGCTGAACTACTGTTGTTAGCATACAATCACGTAATATGTTGTAATAATCCATAATTGTATGATGACTTACACCTATATCAGCGGAGATCTTACTTAAATTTATAGTGTTACCTGATTCTATACATGCTAATTGCAGAAAATTAGTAAATGCGGATATGTTTCTTACTAGAGCTTCTTTGCGTATTTCTTCTTCAATGTATACATTTACGTAAGTGTTGAGTAGTTCGTTTATATAGTCTTGGATATCAGCTGCATAGATCTCTGGTAGTGTTCCATTGATTAGTACTTTATTTAAATTAATATTTTCTGGATCAATTTCTAGCAAGTTTAATGGGGTAAGTATAAACTTTATGACCCGGCCAGGGAGTAAATTTTTTATTTTTCGCGCTGAAGAGCCAGTAATAATAAATTGTGCAATTTGCTCATCAATCAACACTTGGATTCCATCGGTAAAATCTGGGATTTTTTGTACTTCATCCACTATAACTACAGGTTTTCTACCTAGAGCCACTTTTAAAGCTTTAACTTCCTCGAAAAAAGCCTCAGGATTTAAAATATAACGGCGAAGTGTGTTTGGTTGCATTAATGTTATATAAAGATCATGTTCAAATCTTTTTACTAATGAAGTTTTTCCACATTGCCTTGGGCCAAATAATAAGACACTCTTTCCTTTGGATAAGGTATTTTCGATTTTAGGTGTAATAGCACGGTTAATCCACATGGTTTGTTCCAAATATTGGAGGTATACTTCCAATATTAGTCGAAAATTGGAAGTATAGTAAGCTATTGTGAATGGCGATCAAAAGCCGCGTAAATATGGTGCAGC
>Ga0206900_1175_pt1 | contig 15239 bp, 16 predicted proteins | sample Alteio_BWOrgHeat_46_FD_153235 | JGI IMG/M metagenome (GOLD analysis project Ga0206900, IMG submission 153235) | Enriched cells from forest soil in Barre Woods Harvard Forest LTER site, Petersham, Massachusetts, United States -... | ecosystem: Environmental > Terrestrial > Soil > Temperate forest >... | reverse complement strand
CTTAGTAAAAGGCTGACCAAAACCGCTGGAGCGATATACATAATATCCCACGACTCCTGGATCAGGTGAGGCAGTCCAATTTACCGTCATCACCAATTTTACATGGCTCAAGGTTACCGCACTTGGAGGTTGTACCGTATGCATGCGCAAGGTAGGGTCGCCCATGAGGGCTACAATAGCGACACGATCTGCCGAACCCATAAACTCGCTTCTGAAATAATTGGTATAATCAGCAAAACCATTGGTATACTGGTTGCAATTGATCAACATACTATAACCAATATTGTCCCCCATGGCCATGTGGTGAAATTGATATTGCGGGCGTCCATTCCAGCAGTTGGTTAATATTAGCCCTTTGGATGCGAGAGGTGCCCGCAAATAATTATCGGTTTCATTCCAATCGCCAAAATAACTGCCAAACAAGGTTGTGAATACTGTTTGAAGGGAATCTTTTGCAAAATCATTGGTGGTAGAAATACCCGAACAAACGGTGAAGGAGCCAGGCCCACACCCATATGACCAAAGATAACTATATTTAGAAAGGGTGGTTTCCCATTTGCCAGTATCGGTTATGTTTTTAGCACCAAACATCGGTGCAAAATTTTTATAAGCGGATGCGCCAAACGCCTCCCCACCAAGTGTCCCAAAATTGTCCGAAATAAAACCCCGTTCCTGCATTTGTATCTTTCCCATACGCCAAGCATGATCCTTGTCTAAGTATCTTTTAATCAAATCCTGTTCAGTATATGGTTTAAATGCCGGCAAATCATACATATCTACCCTTCCCACCTGTAGAACCAGGTCTGCGGGCATCACATCTTGATCGAATTTGCCATCTTCCGGAACATTATGGTTCTGAATAAATTCGCCCAATGTGTCAATTATGGTATTGTCAGTCCAAGTCCCATTCATATCCCCATAATAAGCATCTGCGGGCCAAGCTCCTTCATGTTGGGGAATATGCTGGTCTATTGGATTTAAACGTGCCCCATATAAGGATTTTAATGAGGTATCACCCCCTGAATAAGGAACTGGGATATGACCCAATAGAAATACCGCCTTTACATTATTCTTATCAGCGTTATAATCCCCTTCGATTAACGCATGTATGTCAGTAACTTTATCGGTTGTATTCACGCCGTGGGATATTACGCTCCAACCATCATTGGTCATGTCTAGCAAAAGACGATCGATTTCAGTTTGCAAAGTCGGTAGAAATGTCTTGTCGTAAAGAAGAATGAGTTTTCCCCTTGCTTCCGCCAATGGAACTTCAATTCCCGAACTTATATAGCCATAGCCGTAATAAGTGTTGCTTTTTATGGTTTTTACAAGTTCGTATTCATAATTGACTCCAACTGTAACCGCCTTATCTACATATGATGTGTCAGTAGCTGTCAAGGTCGCCAACGCTTTTTTGGGAAATAGCCCATCAGTTTTAAGCTTCTTATAAATATAACAATTGCCAACATTCACATCCTTGGGCCAAACCAAGGTGATCTGGGCCGGGGATTTCTGCACTACGGCACTCACCCTTATGGCATAGTCAATCACTTTTTGCCCAAAACTGGCTGAGAAGCAAAGAACAAAAACAATGGAAAAGTAAATTTTTTTCATGCAGGGTTTATTTGTTGCGTTATTCAGAGGCTAAGTTAAGATGATTTCTGGGAATGGCAATAATGCCCATAGAAAACTTGGTCTTTATGCAAAGGTTCCGAAGTGATCAGGGGCAATGTGTCAATGAACTATGTGAAAAATGCAATATCCTACAAGGAAACCCTAGTGCTGGTTGAAAACGTACTGGATAATATCCGCACCCATTTTCAGGGCTTCCTGCCGTTTGTTTTCCGGGTCTTTATGTACTTCGGGGTCTTCCCATCCATCACCTATGTCACACTCATAGTTGTAGAAACAAACCAACCGTCCATTATAGATCAGGCCAAAACCTTGTGCGGGTTTGCCATCATGCTCATGTATCTTGGGTACCCCATTTGGGAAAGGGTATTTCTGGTGAAAAATGGGATGGCTATAGGGCAATTCGATAAAATCAAGCTCGGGGAACACCTTTTTCATGGCAATCCGTACGTAAGGATCCATGCCATAGCTATCGTTGATATTCAGAAACCCTCCTGCAATTAGGTAATTCCTTATGTTTTCTGCTTCAGAACTGGTGAAGGTGATCAGGCCATTGCCAGTGATGTGCACAAAAGGATAATTGAATATCTCTTTGCTGTCAGGTTCTACCACATCTTCGTTGGGCGCTATATTGGTACCCAGGTTTTTGTTGCAGAATGCTATCAGGTTGGGCAGGGAAGTGGGACTCACGTACCAGTTGCCGCCGCCATTGTATTTCATTCGGGCTATCTTCACCGTGGAGGTGGGTAGCTTGAACGCACTCAAAACCAAGAATACAGCAATTACAATTACAAAACGTTTTATCATATAGGGCCTATATCGCAGGGAAGTTAGGGATATTTATGGATTTGATCTTGCAAATATCGTTCCTAAGCCATCTACCGTGCCGGATAACGCCCCCAAATGCCTATCTTTGCACCATGCTATCGGTTTCCCACCTGTCCATTCAATTCACGGGCAATTACTTATTCAACGATATTTCCTTCCTGATCACCAAGAACGATCATATCGGCTTGGTGGGCAAAAACGGCGCAGGGAAATCCACCTTGCTCAAAATATTGTCAGGCTTGCAATCCCCTGAAAAAGGCGATGTCTCCAAGCCAAACGATTTCAGCATCGGCTACCTACCCCAGGAAATGGAGCACCAGGCCGGGCGTACCGTGTTTGAAGAAGCGCTCACTGCCTTTGCCTACCTACAGGAACTGGATGCCAAGATCCATAAAATAAGTGATGAGGTTTCCCATTATACCGGGGACACGCATTCCGACCATTTCATGGAGCTGATCACGCACCTGCACGAATACCAAGAGAAATTCGGGCTCATGGGTGGGTACGAGATGGAAAGCGAAACCGAAAAGGTGTTATTGGGCCTTGGGTTTAACCGGGCCGATTTTGAAAAACAGACCGAAACCTTCAGTGGGGGCTGGCGTATGCGTATAGAACTCGCCAAAATCCTGCTTCAAAAACCTGATGCCCTGCTTTTGGATGAGCCCACCAACCACTTGGATATTGAATCCATACAATGGCTGGAAGGGTTTTTGAAAAGCTATTCGGGTGCCGTGGTGCTGGTTTCGCACGATAAGGTGTTTCTGGATACCATTACCAACCGTACCATAGAAATAAGCCTCGGCAAGATATACGATTACAAAGCATCATATAGCCGATACCTGGAACTACGTGCCGAAAGGAACGAGCAGACAGTTGCTGCTTATGATAACCAACAAAAGCAGATCCAGGAAATGGAGCGGTTTGTGGAGCGTTTCAAAGCCAAAGCCACTAAGGCAAAACAGGCCCAGAGCCGGGTAAAAGCACTCGAGAAAATAGACCGAATAGAAATAGAGCAGGAAGACAATGCAGCCCTTAGGTTCCGTTTCCCAGAACCACCGCGCTCCGGGAAGGTTGTGATTGAAGCTAAACACCTCGTGAAACATTATGGGGACAAACTAGTGCTCAACAACCTGAATTTTGAAATAGACAGGGGAGACAGGGTGGCCTTTGTTGGCAAAAACGGCGAAGGGAAGTCAACCTTGTCTCGGATATTGGCGGGGCTAGAACCCTATGAAGGCAAATTCATTACGGGTCACAATACACACTTGGGCTACTATGCCCAGAACCAGGCAGATGCTCTGAACAGCGATAAAACAGTATTTCAAACCATTGATGATGCCGCAGTAGGTGAAATGCGGACAAAAGTACGGTCGCTGCTGGGCGGGTTTTTGTTCAGCGGCGATGCCATTGACAAAAAGGTAAAAGTACTATCAGGTGGGGAAAAGGCGAGGCTTGCGTTGGCAAAATTGCTGCTGGAGCCAATCAACCTGCTTATTATGGATGAGCCCACCAACCACTTGGACATGCGCAGTAAAGACCTGCTGAAGGAAGCATTGATGAACTATTCCGGAGCATTGGTGATTGTAAGCCACGACCGCGATTTTCTACAGGGACTCACTTCCAAAGTGTTCGAGTTCAGGAACCAAGTGATAAAACCTTATATCGGCGATATCTATGACTATCTCACTGCCCGGCAAATAGAGACCCTCGACGACCTGAACATAAAAAAGGCCGAAGCCAAAGCAAAAGAAACCCCTCCACCTGTAGAAAAGAAACAGGAGCCCCCGGTGAACCGTGACGAGAAAAAGCAGATAGACAACAAGAAGCGGAAGGTAGAAAAAGCCATTGAAGCCCAAGAAGAGAAGATTGCCGCATTGGAAAAGAAAATGGCCACATTGGAGGCTGAGCTTAGCGAACCAGGCAATTTCAGCAAACAGAATACCATGTTAAGCGACTACCAGAAACTTGAAGCCGAGCTAAAAAGGGAGATGACGGCCTGGGAAAAGCTGCAAGAAGACCTAGGCTATTAAGGCCTGACCGTTCCCAACCTAGGGGATATTTTGTGGTCGGTTTGGTTTTCTTTGAATAATTTTTTTGCTTTGTGTAAAATAACCCCTCTGCAGGTGCGTTATCCCTGTATAAATAATACGCCTATGCTGAAAAGCTACACACCCGATGATCTCCTGCTCTTGATTTATGACGAATTGGACGATGCCGAAAAAACAGAAATCCATAAAGCGCTTGAGGCAGACTCCAATCTCAATCAGATATACCAAATGCTGTTGCAAGTAACAGGGAGCCTGAATACGTTAAGTTATGAACCAGATCCCAGCACGATAGAAATAATCCTGGAACACTCCCAGCACGAAGAGCATTTCCACTAAGGAGTGCTTTTCTTGATGTTTGCTTTCTGATGGTTATTTGTCCATACAAAGCTCGGTAAGTATTCTGTTAGTTGACCGGGGATGCACAAAGCAGATATATTTATTGTCTGCTCCTTCTTTCTTTTCTGCTTTTATCATTTCAAACCCATTGGCTTGCAGTCGGGAGATCTCAGCATCGATATCCTCCACTTCAAAAGCGATATGATGGATGCCTTCCCCATTTTTTTCTATGAATTTGGCAATAGCACTGGTTTCCGTGGTAGGTTGCAGAAATTCTATCTTGGTTTCTCCTACCTTGAAAAACGATACAATGACCCCTTCGCTTTCCACGCTTTCGGTTTTCAACAGGCCTATTTCAGATAACAGGCCAAACATGTTGTTGGCAGATTGAAGGTCTTTTACGGCAATGCCGATATGTTCTATTTTGGTAAACATCTTATTGAGGTATTACAGTCATGCTTCCTTTCATTTCAACAGGTATTTCCATACCGGCATTCTTGCCGCCACTCATTGACATTTTTGCTTTGATGGATTCATCGGTATGGTACCGTATAATCTGACCCGTTGCTTTGTCCACTTCTATTTCCCCGTCCTGGTTGCCTTCCACACTCAATTTTACGCCGAGATTTTCTATCCCGGATAGTTTGGCAGCCGATTCAATTTTGGAATCCACCTTCAAAACTATGCTCTTTGCAGTTATGGATTTTACTTTATAGGTAGTTTTAGTGACCATGGGCAAAATCCCGGTTTGCGTATTTTGCGCAATGGTCCAAACATCCCCTTCTGTTACCACTTTGTTTGGATACAGATTGAAAACCGAACCGGTAAGCGTGATCAAGCTGCTGTCTCCAAGTACTTTTTGTAGGATGGCACGTTGCCCATCGGTCGTCCCGTCCGTTTCTTTCATGGCCTGTATCAAGCTGTCCATTCCTTTGAAAGATATGATTTTGCCTTCGGAGCTTACCATCATGCTTATTTTTTGGTTTTTTAGGGCGGAAATGATCTTTCCGGCTTGGGTACTTGTATCAGGCTTGTCAGTATCAAAACTGATGCTATCTGCCCCCGTTCCCATGTTGGTCTTTGCCAAGAGGTGCGAAAACAGTGTGCTTATTTTCATGATGCCCGAAGGGTCTACATCATCCACATGCATGTCCAAGCGACATAAAACGACGGTATGGATCATTTTGCCTCCGCTCAATATACCCCCACCCATATTTTGCTCGTTTTTTAGGAGGTAACTATAGTTTTTGCCTTTTGCCAAGGCGAGTTTCAGCAGGCACTTTTCTGATGATGGGTTGGAACAGCCATAGAAATAAACGCTGGCAAGCACAAAGGTCATCAACTGGGTATATCTTCTCATATAGCGGCTATTGATCATTCAATGATAGGATATTAAATCGAGCGCGCCAAACAATACTACATAAACAAAGAGGACGGCAAATTATGATATTGGCTAATTATGTCAATAATGAATATCTTTGGCCCGCCTCATACTCTGGCACTACAATAAAACAATTATGCGCCTCAAAACATATTTTTTTTGGTTTATCCTATTGGTTCTCTGCCCAGTTTTGGCCATGGGACAGCACACGCAGACTTTAGAAGGGAGGGTAACCGATAAGGAAACCAAATCCCCTTTGCCCGGAGCATCGGTCAAGGTATTGGACATGGGGATTGGAACGGTGAGTGATAGCAATGGGTACTACAAAATAGAAAATGTGACCGTGGGCAAGCATCCCGTACAGTTTGCCTATCTGGGCTACCTGAACGTGACGATACCTGATGTGCTGGTCACCTCAGCCAAAGAAGTAGTCTTGAATACGGATATGGAAGAATCTGCCAATGAAACCAAGGAAGTAACCGTTACTGCCAAAAGAGACCATGTGAACGAAATGGCCTTGGTGAGCAACAAAACATTTGACGTGCAGGAGGTAGACCGATATGCGGGCAGTCGATCAGACATTCCCCGTATGGCATCAAATTTTGCTGGCGTGCAAGGTGGTGATGATTCCCGGAACGATATCATTATCCGTGGCAATTCACCGGAAGGGGTGCTATGGCGGCTGGAAGGCATTGACATCCCTAATCCCAACCATTTCAATATTCCGGGCACTACAGGTGGCCCGGTGACCATGCTCAACAATAAAACCTTGGCCACAAGTGAGTTTTTTACCGGGGCTTTCCCAGCAGAATATGGCAATGGCGTGGCGGGGGTATTTGACGTACAACTGCGGAATGGGAACCCCGACAGGTATGAGATAACCGGGCAATTGGGATTCTTGGGCACCGAACTCGCTGCTGAGGGGCCTATTTCTCAAAAGGATGGTTCATCGTTTTTGTTTGCGTATCGTTATTCAACGTTGGCCTTGTTCGAGGGCTTGCATATCAATATAGGTACTTCTTCAGTGCCTAACTATCAGGACTTGACTTTCAAACTCAATTTCCCCTTGGGCAAAAAGGCCGACCTCAGTTTTTTTGGAGTGGGTGGTTTGAGCAATATCAATCTGATTGTGAGCACCCTCCCAGCCAATCCATCAGAGCTATATGGAGAAAGTGACCGAGACCAGTATTTCACTTCCAATACGGGTATCTTGGGGGCTGCATTCAGCTATAACATCAATGCGACTACCTATACCAAAATAGTGGTTGCCGAAACAGGAAACGATATTATTGCCAACCATAATTATGTGTTCCGGGATGCCAGTTTGAAGGTTGATTCCCTCAAAAACATACTTGGATACGATTACAAAACCTCGGCCACCTCCGCCCATTGGTTTGTAAACAAGAAATTCAATGCACGTAATGTGCTTCAGTTTGGGGTGATCAATGACCTGTACCACTTGAATTTTGTGGACAGCAGCCGCCAATACCCCGTCACCAGACCAGATTGGCAGTACCGCGACCGATTTAATGGCTATACCGACTTGGTTCAAGCCTATATCCAGTACAAATACCGCCCATCAGACAATCTTTCCTTCACGGCGGGGTTGCATGCCCAATACCTCACCCATAACGGCTCAAAAAGCCTGGAACCCCGTGCCGCCGTAAAATGGATCCCCAACAACTCCAATACGCTGAGCTTGGGCTATGGCCTACACAGTGAGATGCTCCCTTTTTATCAGTACTTTTCCTATGTGCCTGCTGCACCATCTGGTATGGCGAATATCAATACTGATTTTATCCGCAGCCATCACATTGTGGCGGGGTGGGACCATGGTTTCAGCAATGTGTTCCATCTCCACGTAGAAACCTATTACCAATATCTGTTCAATGTGCCGATAGAAACCAGGCAGGGTTCATCTTTCTCTGCGCTCGATCAAGGATCTGATTACTCAAGGACTTTCCCTGATACATTGAAGAACACGGGCACTGGGTACAACTACGGGCTAGAGGTTACGCTTTCCAAATCGTTTTCCAATGGGTACTATTTTCTGTTCACAGGTTCTGTTTTTGATTCCAAGGCCAAGGGGAATGATGGGGTGTACCGCAACTCCGACTACAACAGTCATTTTGTGCTGAACCTATTGGGTGGGTATGAACGGAAAATCGGCAAAAACATCACCCTTATCAGTGGGGTTAAAGTGACCTTTGCCGGAGGAAACCTGTATTCGCCGCCGGATATGGCTGCTTCCAATAGAGTAGGTGATTATGTCCCCATCGACAGTTTGAGGAATACCCTTGAATTCAAACCCTATTTCAGGACAGACGTAAAACTGGGCATCAGGATCAATGGCAAAAGACTTACCCACGAAATAGCCATAGACCTGGTAAACGTATTCAACACCGTGAACGTGCTTTCCTATACCTATAGCATACCTATTGCCGGCCAGGGACAATTCAGCTTTCAACAACAGCTCGGTTTCTTGCCTTTGTTCTATTACCGGATTGATTTTGGGTTTGGGCGCAGGAAGTGACGGGCGAATTGCGTAGAGAGCATTGTGTATTGCGAGAAGAGGTGAATTGCGGCAAGGATTATGTGATGGTTAAAAAGGTTAACTATAAGTGGCAGAGATTTTGCGCTAACTATTATCCTAGAAATATCAACTACTATGAAATACGCCTTATTTGCATTTTTTGGGTTGTTTACTCTTATTATGACTGGGTGTGGTGACAGTGTCGCCCCAGCGGCATCTCCAGTCGCGCCCCCCGCCAACAACAACTCCTTTCTGGTGACGGGCGGCAACTATGAAAACTCATTGTTCAACAGCACCACCATTACCCATGATTCTGCCTATTATTACACGTCGCAAGGTGTTACCAAAGCCGTGATTGGATGGCAGAGCGGGATATATTCCCTCACCATGGACATCAACTTTTTGGGAAAGAAAACGGGCAACGTGGCCCTTGGATCCAGTGCCTTGGTACCTGATACCAGTTGCATCAACATAACCTATACCGCCCCGGGCGGCACGTATAATGATCAGTTTCTCTCCTTGTCTGGCATGGTCACCATATCCCAGTACGATGCCACCATTGGGGGAAAAATCATTGGCACCTTCAGTGGTAGCTTTGCGGATGCCAATAACCAGACCTATACCATCAATAACGGAAAGTTCTCGGCGATCCGTGGCAGTGACAAGTAAGAAAAAAGTTTGCCAGACTGATAATTTCGCTACTTTTACCACACCAACAAAAACCTATTACTATGAAATGGTACCACTACATTGCCTGCTTTTTTGCGGGTTTCTTTTTGGCCAATACCGTTCCCCACTTTGTACACGGGATATCGGGTGACCAGTTCCCAACGCCTTTTTCCAATCCCATGGGCAAAGGGCCTTCTTCCTCGACTGTAAATGTGATATGGGCACTTGCCAACCTTTTGGTAGGCTATATCCTGCTACGTGCCGGTAAGTTATCCAACCAAAGGGTATGGACCTTGGTCGTGTTCTTTATAGGCATTGCATTTACTGGCATCATGTTGAGCGTAGGTTTCCAGGACAAGCTCACGCATTGAGTTTTTGGGTTGCAGGCGATGGATACAATGGCATAGCTTATTAAAATCAACATTCCCATGCCATTTCATCCTATTTTTGTGCCGTGGACAACAGCCCAAAATTGAATGCCCCAGAAATAAGGACGGTAAAAGTAACCCGTTATGTAACCCCGTTGCGAGAAGGGGGTTCGCTGCCCGCTATTGCCGAAGCAGACGATGGCTTTTTGTATGTGCTCAAGTTCCGAGGTGCCGGACAAGGCACACGGGCACTCATAGCCGAACTGATTGGCGGTGAAATAGCACGTGCATTGGGTTTGCGGGTGCCAGAGATTGTTTTTGCCAACTTGGATGAAGCTTTCGGACGTACGGAGCCTGATGAAGAGATCCAGGATTTGCTCAAATTCAGCGTGGGGCTCAACTTGGCATTGCATTACTTGTCAGGGGCGATGACCTTCGATCCATTGGTAACCAAAGTTGACCCTTTGCTGGCCTCTCAGATCGTATGGCTGGATTGCCTCCTGGCCAATGTAGACCGTACCTGCCGAAATACCAATATGCTCATCTGGCACAAGGAATTATGGCTCATAGACCACGGGGCCGCCTTGTACTTTCATCATAATTGGCAAAACTGGGAGACACAGGCTACCAAACCATTTGTTTTTGTAAAAGACCATGTGCTATTGCCCTATGCCAGCGAGCTGGACGCGGTTGATATCGCTTTTAAAGCGATGCTTAGCCAGGACAGGATACAGGGTATCATTTCCTTGGTGCCCGATACGTGGTTGGACAATGATGCCCCATTCGCGACCAAAGCCCTCCACCGTGCGGCTTATGGCACCTATTTGGATACTCGGATTGCCCACTCTGAAATATTTGTAAACGAAGCGAAACATGCAAGAGGAACACTTATTTGAGTATGCGGTGATCAGGATAGTGCCCGCTGTTGAACGGGAGGAATTCCAAAATGTGGGGGTGGTACTGTATTGTAAACCAGAGAAGTTCCTGCAAATGAAATATAGCTTGGATGAGGCACGGTTGCTGGCGTTTGCTCCTAAATTGGATATCCCTGAAGTACGGGGTCATCTTTCTGCCTTTGAAAAGATATGCCATGGTGGAAAGGAGGGAGGTAGCATGGGGAAATTGCCCATGGATGAGCGCTTTCGTTGGCTCACCGCCACTCGCAGTACCGTAGTACAATGCTCTAAGGTACACCCGGGTTTTTGTCAGGATGCCGCAGTGATGTTGGAAAGGCTGTTTTCAGAAATGGTGCTTTGATGGGCGGTTTTCCCAAGGAAAATCGGTAAACTTGCGTGACTTTTAGATACATAAGGGTATTATCTAAACTGCGAAAATCAATACGATAATTCATGAAAAAGCTAATCTGGTTTGGTTTCTTTGGCTCGTTGATGGTTCTGGGCTCTTGTAGCAAGGAATTCAAGCGGGATAACCCAAATGATGTCAACAACCCCAACGGATACAAGGGAGCCATTGCCTTTTCCAAAGCGACAATAACCAATGACTATTCCGATGGCAATATAAACACCCATAACGGTCAGGTAAATCTGTATGAGAATATCCAGTTTAAGGTTGCTATAAAGAACCCTGGTTTGAAAACAATTACCAATGTGAAAGCGGTAATGATGGAGCCTTCTAGAGGCGCCGAATCATTAACTGTAGATGGTACCAGCCCCAATGGCGAGGTTGATCTCAGTTTTCCGGATATTGATCCTGGGAAAGTAGCAACTTGCAATGAATTGATTGATTTTAAGGTTTCTCCGGATATTCAGGATAATGAGAAAATCATATTTACCATTAATTTGCAGGATGCCAATGGGGACAATGTTACCGATACTTTCTCTTTCAAAGTGTACCATTTCACACCGAAGTACAATTTCTCCTTGTTACAGCCACAATTGCTTTCTTCCGACCAATTTGATGGGGCCATCCGTGCCAATGCTTATATCAAAGTAGGGTTGACCATACAAAACAGTACTGGTTATTACGCCGGCAATATCGGTTGTGACTTTACTTATAGCAACAGTCAAATCTACAATCTGTCTCCAAATCCATTGGGTTTTGGTCCCGTCGGTGCAAATTCGCCATCAAACCAAGCAACAATCGATATCTTGATCCAATTTGGCGTACCAGGTGGCACCAATATCCCCGTAAGCATGAAGTTGACTGACGATTACGGAAATTCATGGCCCGTGAGTTTTTATATCCCAGTTGTGAATTGATCAAATTAGGTAACCTGCTACATCTCCAAAGCAGCCGCTATCATATCCTCCAGTTCTAAATGATGGTTGTGCGTCACATGGTTGCTGCGTTCTTCCCCAAGCCGTACGATAATGATGTTTTTGGAAGGGACAACCATTACATATTGCCCTTTTATTCCGCGGGCATAGAATACAGGTAAGTCTTTGTATTGCATGAGCCACCATAGGTATCCATAGTAGTCTGTCGGGTCTCCCGTTTCATCTGGGATCATATTGGCTCGGGTGCTCAGGGCTACATAGTTGGCTGGTACCAGTTGTTGGCCGTTCCACCTTCCGCTGTCCATGTACAGTTTCCCTATCCGTGCGAAATCCCTTGCCGTGGCATTGAAACAGCAATAGGCCTTTTCATCTCCTCCGCTATGATCCAGGCTCCAAAGTGCTTTGTGTTCTGCACCGATCATGGGCCAAAGCTTTTCTGAGGCATAGTCGCTGATGGTTTTGCCGGTGGCTTTGTGCAGGACCATGCTCAATAGTTGCACGTCAATGGTTTTATAGCTCCATACGGTTCCGGGTTTGGAGACCAATTTGCGGTTGGAAACCAGTTTGGCCAGGTTGGTGCCATAATAGGCTTCTGTTGTTTCTGAAAACAAGGAGGAATAAGCCTCGTCCCAGTCCAGCCCGCTGCTCATGGTAAGCAAATGCCTGATCGTGACCTTGGATTTTTCCCCTTCCTTGAACTCCGGCAAGAAATCCCCCACGGGCTCGTCCAGGCTGCCAATCCTACCTTCCTTGAGTGCAATTCCGGTGAGAATGCTCACTACGCTTTTGGCCACTGAAAACGAGTTGGATATGGTTTCTTGCCCGCCACCGTCATCATAGCTCTCATACACCAATGAATCGTTTTTGATGACCAGAAAGGCTGTCGTATGCAATGCTTTCAGCTCCTTGTCCAGACTGTCGGGCAGCTTCTTTTTGTTGTATCGGACAGCAAGGGGCCAAGGCTGGGGCCTGAAATACTGCACTTCCCGGTTGGCGAATATCTTATAATCGTCCAGGTCAGGGTTCAGGTGGATAAGGGTGGTATAGATATAGGTTTTGCCGCTGGCCAAGATCAACACATTGGCCAATAGGATGAGACCAAACAGGGTATATCCAATGATTGTAAGGGGTCTTTTTTTCACCAATACGGTTTTTTATCAAAGATAGCAAAAACTGGGTTTACATGGGGTTACACTTTTTTTTGTCGTCAATTCATTAATGTGTTTATAATCATTATATTATGACTTGACATATCGCGCATTAGGTCAAAAAGTGTAAACCTTTTGTAAACCTTTTGTCAGCTTTTGAGGGCATACGTATGAGATTCGGTATGTTTTGGTAGTACCGTCTTGAAAGTATGCTCTATTTGCAACAATTGTTCTGGGTTCATTTCCTGTAGGGCAGCCTGGCTGATAACGATCCCATTTACTTGTATATAGTTGTTTTGCGGCATCGGCATTGGGTCTTCCTGTTTTTGTGGCAGGGTGGCCGCATCGGTTTTGAACAGGCTGTCCATATACAGCCGTGCTGCCTGCACATTGCCTTTTCTGGCCAGTTGAAGCAAGGTGCCCATCACCCCGTCAGCCATCAATTTGTGTTGGGCCTGCATGGGGAGCAACAAGGGGGCGCCAGCTGCTCTTTTCAGGTGCAGGTGTACTGTTTGCCTGCTCAGGCCAGTGGCATCGGCCAGGCGTGCCTTGCTCGGCATGCAACCGTATTTGGATACAAATTGTGCTATAGCCTCCAGTATTTTGTTCCTGTTTAGCTCCTTCAGCCGCTGTCTTACTTCTGGGTCGCCGCTAAGCCGGGGCATCAATTGTAGGCAAGCGGTGCGGGATGGATCTGGCATGGTTTTGATTTTGTCAGCCATTAGTTTTACGAGTTCTTGTCGCTGTTCCGGCGTGATGGTATCCAATGGCACAACTTCAAGGCTCAGGTTTTCCACGATTTGGTTCACCCATTTTTCGGGTTCAAAGCTAATTGCGGGGGTTGTTTCTAAGGGTTTCATGCTAATGCTATTATTAGTTTCGGCAAACCTACATAATATTTGTCATATTTCCAAATAAATTGTACAAAAGTTTTTGGAATGGTGTTCGTGAAGAGCTAAAGGATCTGTCATTTTGAGCCTGCGAAAAAACTGAAATGCTTGGTGCGAACGTCCCAATTTGCCTGATTGGAAAGCCTTCAGAGAAGGCAAATACAAAGACACGGATGCCGCTACGCTAACATTCGCGCCAACTAGGGGGAAAGGGTAATATTTGCAAATCCGGCGGTCTAAGACCGCTACAATCTCACCACACCAAGTGACCGCTGCGCTCATTTGTCGAGAGCGGGCTTTTAAGAATCTGTAAAGCAAAGTTTTTTTATCGACATCAATTATTTATCAAGAATGGAATAGTACATTGCTGACATATGACAAAGAAAATTTTCTGCATGCTCGCAGGGTGTTTTATTTTGACTTCTTGCAAGGATCAAATCAAAACTCCTTCCATGAATGATATGAGCTGGATAGTTGGAACCTGGAAAAGTTCAGACGATAGTAGTAGCTATACCGAATCGTGGAAAAAGGTTAATGAAATTTTATATTTGGGAGAAGGTGGACAATCAAGTAAGATGGAGTTAAAGCAAACTGGAGATGGCATTTTTTATGTTGGTAAAGACTTGAGCCAGAATGACGGGAAAAGTGCTTCTTATAAATTGATGGGGACTTCTGCAGATTCACTGATCTTTGAAAATCCTGATTATAATTTCCCTAAGCGGCTAATTTATGTTAAAAAGCCAAACAATGGATTATATATTTGGGCTGATGGCAAACTAGATGGGCAATATCAGATAAAAGGAGTTTTATTGAAAAGGATGCAATGATGTCCTTTTCCCCGCCCTGGCTCGCGTCTCGCGAGACTATGTATCTCCGGCCTCCGGCCAAATATCAAACCCGCAAACATTAATATATCAATGTTTTGAATGGGCTGTCAGGATGTGCGCTGCTGTACATACATACTTTCTCTCGGTAAAACTGTAGATTCTTGATCATGTTATCCTTATATACATCGCGGGTAAAGATGTCCACCCATCCGGTAACCGTGAGAGTCACGAAATACAATTCACCCGGCCATGTCTTGCACAATTCTGACATAAGCCAAAGGTATTAAATTTTGAGAAGATCGGGTGCGGGATATTGTATGGTTTTGTGAGTATTGGCCGGAG
>Ga0206900_1174_pt1 | contig 15245 bp, 9 predicted proteins | sample Alteio_BWOrgHeat_46_FD_153235 | JGI IMG/M metagenome (GOLD analysis project Ga0206900, IMG submission 153235) | Enriched cells from forest soil in Barre Woods Harvard Forest LTER site, Petersham, Massachusetts, United States -... | ecosystem: Environmental > Terrestrial > Soil > Temperate forest > O... | reverse complement strand
TGTCGAACACATAAAGTTGTTCTCCCCATCGGTTATAGATGGTACCTTTCACCTTGGCGATCCCCGTGCCTGTTATCACAAATGAATCATTCAGCCCATTCCCATTCGGGGTGAAGGCATTGGGTATATAAATGTTTTCTGCAGGATATACTACCTTGATAAACCTATATTCCTGGCTATCGGCACATCCGTAGGGATTGGTGGCAATCAATTTCACCTCAAAATTTCCTGCCTTGGTGTATATATGGGTCGGGTTCTCATCGGTAGAGTCAGATCCATCACCGAACTCCCAGAACAGCTTGGCATTGGTACTGGTGCCGGCACTGTTAAAAGTGGATGTCATGGGCACAAATCCGTTGACACTGTCCACGGTGAAGGAAACCGTTGGGCGTGGGATCACCACCACCTTCACGGTATCCGGTTTGCTGGTACACGTCCCATCATTTACAGAAAGGGTGAATATGGAGGTAGAAAGGGGAGATACGGCAATGGCCTGCGTCTTTTCACCCGTGCTCCATAGATAGCTGCCGGCAGCATTGGCCATCAGAACTATGGAATTTCCGGCACATATCGTGTCATCTATTCCGGCATCAGCCACCGGAAGGGGCCTCACGGCTATTTTCAAACTGTCTGAAGCAAAGCACCTGCCATTGGATACCCGTACATAATAGGTAGTGTTCAATTTTGGCTTTGCATAAGGGTTGGCAATGGTGCTATCATTTAATCCAATACCAGGATGCCATAAATAATTGAGCCCACCTGTTGCGTTGAGCAATATGCTGTCGCCAAAGCATAGCTTTTGGTCTTGGCCAGCATTTGCAATGATCTTTGCCCGCACGGTTACCACAACAGAATCTATTGCGGGACAAGAAGTCCCCGAAAAGGCAGTGACATGATAGGTGGTAGATACAAGCGGATAGGCATGTGGATTCGGGATAGACGTGTTGTCGAGCCCAGTGGCAGGTGACCATTGATAGGAACTTGCCCCCGTTTTGTTGAACACAATAGTATCTCCGTAGCAAATGGTTGAATCCCGGTAGCCACTCAGCTTTGGTGATTGCTGTATGGTGATATACATGGTATCATTTCCGGTACAGCCAGTCAAGTTATCCGTGATCAGGAACGCATCCGTGCCACCGATGCTTCCGGGGCTCAGGGCCAGGGTATCCTGGTTGGTAGAACCAATGATGGTGATTCCTGTATTATGGGTCAATTGTTTCCAGGATGGCTTTCCTGAAATATTGCTGGCCGCGATAAAAGTATCTTTCGTACCTGAGCATAGGGTTATCTTTGGCCCGCCGATGACCTGGGGACTAGGATCTTGGCGTATGGTGAGGTAAACGGTATCCGTGCCAGTACAGGAGCCGCTCACATTATAGACTACAAACGTATCCGTACCTGCATTGGGCCCGGAATATATCCTGAGGGAGTCATTGTTGAGCGAACCGATGGTAATGGTGCCTGTATGGCTGCTATATTGTTCCCAAAAAACAGAACCGGTCACATTTTGTACCTTAAAGGCCGTGTCCTTGCCAGCAGCACACATGGATGTTTTTTTGTTTCCTTTTATTTTTGGTACAGGGGCTGGGGTTATCGTCAGGTAGAGGGTATCCCAGCCTATACAGCTACCTGTTCTGTCTGAAACCAAAAAAGTGTCTTTCCCTGGTTTGAGCCCCAAAGAAACAATCAAGGAATCATTGGTCAATGACCCGCTAACAAATGTTCCCGTATGGTTGCTCACTTGTTTCCAGATGGGGCTGCCGATAAGGTTCTGCACTTTGAACACGGAATCCTTGCCACTGGCGCAGGTAATCGGCTTTTTATTGCCCTTTATTTTTGGTGACGGTAGGGGGATGACGGTTAAATACAGCGTGTCAAATCCGATGCAGGTACCTGTTTTGTCCGATACGATCAAGGTATCTACTCCGGGGTTAATGCCAAGCGTCACATTCAAGGTGGTGCCGGTGGCTGAGCCTTTGATGAAGGTTCCGGTATGGTTCGCTTTGAACTTCCATAGTTGCGCACCGATCACGTTTTGAACCACAAATGAAGTGTCTTTTCCTGATGAGCACACCACGGGTTTTTTGTTTCCTTTTATTTTGGGGTCTGGAGCAGGGTAAACGGTCAGGTAAACCGTGTCATAACCCACGCAAAACCCCGTAAAGTCGGAGACTACAAAAGTGTCTGTTCCGGCTTTTATTCCGAGGCTTACTGTTAAGGATGCATTTGTATTGCTCCCTTTTATAGCGGTGCCGGTATGGTTGCTCACCTGTTTCCATTGCGGTGTGCCTAGTAGGTTCTGTACGACAAATGCGGTATCCTTGGATATCGCACAAATCCCGGGTCTTTTGTTGCCCTTTATTTTGGGGGCAGGTGCCTCGTGGATGGTCAAGTAAACCGTATCAGTGCCCAGGCATGTGCCGCTCTTATCCGTCACCACAAAAGTATCAATGCCTGGATTGGTGCCAAGTGTCACCGTCAACGAATCCTTGGTGGTGGTTCCTTTTATGGTGGTACCGGTATGTTTGCCCAATTGCTTCCACTGCAGGGTCCCAGTTATATTGGTCACCTTGAAGGCGGTATCTTTACCAATGGCACATATCGAAGGACTTTTATTGCCTTTGATCTTAGGGGCAGGGTTGGCATTCACTTTTATCTTGATGGTATCAGCGCAAAGCCCACTGCCTATGATGAATGTATCTGTTCCCGCTTTGGAAAACGTTATTTTTTCAGTTTTGGATGAGGTATAGTTGGTTGTGGAGCCATTGCGGCGCACCCATGTTGTGGCAATGCTTGCGGATAGGGTGAGGGTGGTGCCAGCGCATATGCTCGTGTCTTTAGTGGGAAAGGTAAATACGGGAACTGAAAAGCTGAATGAGGTAGTGGAAAGGCACGCGACACTCGAAACCGACCAGCCTGTCATGTTGGTGGACGAACTATTGGGCCAGGAATTGGCCGATGTGCCACTGGTGGATGTGTACCGGGTACAATTGCTTGAATTTCGAGTGATCCGGTTATGCAATAGGGCACTGCTTACACTGTTCACCGTCCAAAAAGTATTGGAACCCACCAGGCCGACCATATCGATGAACTTACCGTTTTTCAGGATTGCCACGGCATCATTTCCATTCACCCCGGCACTGGTATTGGTAAAGTTGCAGGAGCAATACAGGGTGCAGTATTCTGTATTGCCCACAATCACACACGCATTGGGAGCGAGTTTCCCACTCAGTGTCTGAGAACCGGAAGCTGAAGTAGAACCATTGTTATAATAAGAGATCGTGTAGTTGCTCAGGTCTATGGAGTCGGCGGTTGGGTTGAATATGGTTGTGCCCACCCCGTTGCCTGGGTTCCAATCCACATAATCCACGATCATCAGGTCATCCATTTGGGCAGATGCACGATTGGGACAAAGGAACAAGCATAAAAATCCCATGCATAGAATCAAGAGCGATTTTCTCATACCTAAAAAAGACTACTTGTGAAATGCGACTTCAAAATAATATCGTCTGATGGATCATAGAGAAAACCATACGTGGCACAACCTGCCAACATACCGAGATGTGATTTGTAAGCTATTGAAATACAAGCTATGATCAAACAAAGTTTATGCATCCATTCACTGTACCAAGACGTGCAAAATTACATAGCCCAAGATTAACACTAGGTTAACTTTCAGTTATGCAATAGATAATCAATGGGTTAACTTCGAAGGGTATGTATCTATGGCTTAGGGATTACCTTTCTTCCTTCGGAAAGTTCTGACGGTAAATGGCATACATCCTCATTTCGCTCTTCGCTCTCCGCTCTCCACTCTCCACTCTCCGCACTTCGCTCCTCGCTCCTCGCTCTCCGCACTCCGCTCTCCGCACTCCGCTCTCCACTCCCCGCTCTCCACTCTCCACTCTCCACTCTCAGCTCTTCGCACTCCGCTCTCCACTCTTCGCACTCAATATTCGCTGTTCGCCGCGTCCAGCTTAAAGAGGATAAACATCATCACGGTAAAGCTGAGCATGGAAGAGCCTCCGTAGCTCACAAAGGGTAGGGGTATGCCGACTACAGGGAACAAACCCAGGGTCATGCCAATATTTATGGTGAAATGGAAAAAGATCACCGCCGCCACCCCGTAGGCGTAGGCGGTATTGTACAGGAATTTCTGTCGCTCGGCGATAACTATGATGCGGTACATCAATACAAGGTATAAAAGCACCAGGGCCGCACTGCCCAAGAACCCAAATTCTTCGCCCACGGTGCAGAAGATAAAATCGGTGCTCTGCTCGGGCACAAATTTGAATTTCGTTTGGGTGCCTTTCAGATAGCCTTTCCCGGCCAGGCCGCCAGACCCAATGGCAATAAGGGATTGGTGCACATTGTATCCCGCACCTTTTTTGTCCACTTCTTTGCCGATAAGGATATTGATCCGTTCGCGCTGATAATCCTTGAAAACATGGTTGAAGCCGAAATCCACCCCAAAGCTGAGTGCCCCGGCCCCGAAAACAAACAGCAGCAACATGAAAATGAGCCTTCTGGAGCGCCTTACCACCAGGTATCCAATAACACCAGCGCCTGCAATGCATTCCAGTACGGGGTATTTGCCTACGATGAGCACGGACAAGGATATGACTGCGATAACAATGGGGATAATAAGATATAAAGGGCTGAGGCCTAAGCGGTACAGCACAAATACAAAGGCAAAAAACACCAAGGCAGAGCCGGTATCATTTTGCAGGAGAATAATAAGGCAGGGGAGGAGGATGATGGCAAAAGCGATCAACCGGTCACGGGTGTTTCTGATATCCACCCCATGTGTGCTTACAAACCGTGCCAATGCCATGGCCACCGCCAGTTTGGCCAACTCGCCCGTCTGCAACTGAAAACCACCGATCTGTATCCATCCCTTGGCGGCATGTACCACTTTGCCAGTGACCAATGTAATCAAAAGCAATGCAATGGCCGCGGCATAGGCCATATAGGATATGGTGTCGAAAAGTCGGGCATTCAGCAATAAGATAATGACGGCCAATACCATGGCAATGGCAATATTGATGATCTGTTTGCCATGGGTAAGGCTAAAATCCAGCACCTTTTTTTGCTCCTCGCTATACTCTGCGGAATAGATATTGAACCATCCGATGACCATGAGGGCAAATACGACGGCCACACCGATAAAATCGACACGTGAGAGCAGGAACGAACCTTTGTTATGTGAGACAGCACTACTCATCTAGCCCTTTATCAATGATTTTTCCGGGGTTGGTGCTTTTCAGGTATGTGGCATCCAATATCCATTTCTCCCAATTGGGCCGGCTGATGCTGTCGTTCACATATTTTTCAATGACCAAGGTGGCAATCGGTGCGGCCCAGGTGGCGCCCATCCCTGCATTTTCAACAATGGTGGCCACGGCTATTTTGGGATGGTATTTTGGCGCAAATGCAATGAAGATGGCATGGTCTTTTCCATGTGGGTTTTCTGCGGTCCCGGTTTTCCCGCAGATATCAAGCCCTTTCACCTTGGATAAATATGCCGTTCCATGTTCTACCACGTCCTGCATGGCGTCCACCACCAGGTTCATATAGGAGGAATCTATCTGCACATATTTTTTGGGCCATTTCAGCACTTCTGTTTTTTGTTTGGAGGCGATGCTCCTTACAAAGTGGGGTGTGATGTAAAAACCTCGGTTGGCAATAATTGCGGCCTGGTTGGCAAGCTGCAACGGGGTCAAACTGATTTCAGCCTGGCCGATTCCCAAAGAGATGATATTGGACGATTTCCAGGCGCCATTGCCGTAGTTGCGGTCATAAAATTTGGAGTTCGGCACCAATCCCCGGTTCTCGTTCGGTATATCTATCCCAAGCTTAGTCCCCAAGCCAAAACTGTTCAGCCCAGCCGCCCAGTCATTCAGCCCCCGGGCAGCGTTATCAAACCGCCGTTGGTCCACCATTACCCTGAAAACATTGCAGTAATAGGTATTGCAGGACATTTTTATGGCTTCTCTAGCATTAAAGGTGCCGCTGCTATGGCAGTGTATCGTGTGTGCGGCGGAGAGATGATACCCTCCTGAGCAGGTATAGGTGGTGGTTTTGGAAATGACATGCTCTTGCAATGCCAGCAAAGCCTCAACCGTTTTCAGGGTAGAGCCGGGCGGGTACCTGGCAGATATGGCCCGGTTGAACATGGGTTTATCGGGGTCAAGGATCAGTCGGCCATAGTTGTGGGCGCGCTCCCTGCCCAATAGCAGGTTTGGGTCATAGTCGGGCATGGATACCATGGCAAGGATTTCTCCGGTATTGGGGTCAAGGGCAATCACCGCACCTTTCTTTCCTTTCATCAGTTTTTCTGCATATTGCTGTAGTGCCAGGTCTAGCCCGGTATTCAATTCTTCGCCCGGTACGGCGGGGATGTCTTCTGTCCCATCCATATATCGGCCTTGTTCGCGGTTGTGTACATCCACCATCACCATACGGATGCCTTTTTGGCCACGCAATTTTGTTTCGTATGATTTTTCAAGCCCGCTCATGCCGATATAATCCCCCATTTTATAGTAATTGAAAGAGGTATCCTTGAGCTGGTCTTCGGTTACTTCACCCAAGTAGCCGATGGCATGGGCAGCCACACCCAGGGGGTAGGAACGCACGGTTCGCGCTTCCACATAAAAGCCCCTGAACTCGAACATCCTTTCCTGAAACCGGCCATATTGCTCTGGGGTAATCTGCTTAACTATTGGGGTAGGCTTGTATCGGGATGAGTACTCAGCTTTGTCAAAATCGTTTTGGAACTGGGTTTTATCCACCTCCAGCAGTTTGCATAGGGCATTGGTATCCAGGTCGGTGACTTTTGCGGGCAGCACCATTACATCATAGATGGTCACGTTCCTTACCAATATATTGCCCTTTCGGTCATAGATCAGGCCACGGGCGGGGAATATGGTTTCCTTTCGCAGGGAGTTGTCATTGGCGAACTGTTTATAGTTCTTGTCAAGGATCTGCACATAGAAAAGCCTGGCCAGGAATATAAGCCCGACCGCAATAAAAATGCCCTTCACTACCCAGCCCCTGCCTTCGAACCCGTTCATTTATGCTGTTGCCTTTCGATAAAAGAAAATGATCTCGTAAATATAAATAAGAATCGCCGACAATATCGTGTTGGTGATGATCCTGATGATGGTTTGCCCTGTTTCTGCCAAATTAAATGCATCCAAGAACCCGTAAATCGTATGGAAAATAAACGATATGGTAAGGGCAAAGAAGAAAAACCGGCCAAAGCCCAGATATACGATATGGCTGCCATAGGAGATATTGTCTTCTTCATTCTTGAAAAGCCTGAGCAGTGGATCTTTGATATAACCGATCAATACGCAAGCTGCGGCATTGATCCCCGGGGTATCGTAAAAAACATCAAAGATCAACCCGCCTACAAAGCCCACCGCCATTACCCATATCGTGGGCAAAGGGGGGAGCGCCAACAGGAACACAAAGAACAAAACCGGCCTTGAATATGGGATGAACTGGGGTGTCAAATCCAGCACATACTTCTGCAGGAAGAGGATAAAGAGGAACATGAGGAAATAGCGCACAAAACTGATCATCTGGCATCGGGTTTAGGTTCTACTTTCTCCTGCTCTTGCTTCACCAGGTTGTTCACCACGTATACCGTCCTCAGGTTTCGCATGTCCGTGCCCAGTTTTACATATATCGTATAAAAGGCATCTGCTTGTTTGATGATGAACCTGTCAATGACCCCAATGGGGGTGCCTTTGGGAAACAGGTTGGAGTTGGCACTAGTCACGATGTGCATGCCTTTGCGGATATGTATATGGAGGGGAATATCCCTCATGATCATCACTTCAGGGTTTTCGCCATCCCAGCTTACGGTGCCTATTTCTTTGTTCTCGGTGATTTCCGCACTTACCGCAAAGTCTTTGTGCAATATGGATAAAATGGAAGTAAAATGGGGCGACACCTCGCGGGTAACACCCACAATACCATTGGTTGAAACTACCCCGAGGGATTTGGTGATGCCTTGCCGGCTCCCCGCATCCAGGGTGATATAATTGTTGCGGTTGGTGACTGAATTGTTGATGATATTGGCGGGTACAAAAGTGTAGCGTTGGTGGATGGAGGTATCGGCTATGTTTTTGGTTTTCCCGGTATCCAGCAGTATGGCATTGTTCATTTTGGCACGCAGGGCAGCGTTTTCAGCTTGCAGGTCTCTATTGATCTGGTTCAGATGGAAATAAGCATAGAGGTTGCTGAATCCCTGATCGAGCCTGCCGCTCAATTCATGCGAAACCCCAAAGAATGCGTTGCTTTGTTTCTTGTTGTAACTCACTACCAGGCTGAAACATATCGCTTCCAGTAAAACAAAAATAAAGAATTTATGATGCCTGACCAGGAAAGCAATGATATTGCCCATGTGCGGGTGAAGAGGTTATTGGGTTATTGCGTTATTTGGTTTCGACTAGGATGGTTCTATTTATGGTACTTGTATTCAGTTTTGCCTATACTTTCATAATGCCGATGCATCATGGATAATATCCAATTCCTTCTTATTCAATACACCGCCCCACCACTAGGTAAGGATATGCTTGTACCTGGCCAGGTTCTTGAGCACGATGCCTGTACCACGAACCACTGCCTTCAATGGGTCTTCCGCGATGTAGACAGGCAGCTTGGTTTTCATGGCAATCCTTTTGTCCAGCCCACGCAACAATGCACCGCCCCCGGTGAGATATAGCCCTGTTTGGTATATATCAGCAGAAAGTTCAGGAGGGGTAAGCTCCAGGGCTTTCAGGATCGCTTCTTCAATCTTGGTCACTGATTTATCCAGTGCGTTGGCTATTTCGCTATAGGTTACCGTTATCTGTTTCGGGATACCGGTCATCAGGTCACGGCCATTCACGCTATAGTCAGCCGGTGGGTTTTCCAGTTCAGGAAGTGCAGAGCCAACTTCTATCTTGATCCTTTCTGCCGAGCGCTCCCCGATAAGGATGTTATGTTCCCGGCGCATGTATTCGCTGATGTCATTGGTAAACTCATCCCCGGCAATTCGGATGCTTTGGTCGCATACGATACCTGCCAAAGCGATAACTGCAATCTCGGTAGTACCACCACCTATATCTATCACCATATTGCCCATGGGTTCTTCCACATCTATCCCTATCCCAATGGCCGCAGCCATGGGCTCGGCGATCAGGTAGGTTTCTTTGCTGCCCGACCGGTCAGCAGATTCTTTCACGGCTCTTTTTTCCACTTCAGTGATCCCGGAAGGAATACAGATAACCATTCTCAAATGTGGGGAAAACATCTTTTTCCCACCATTGATCATGTTTATCATCCCCCGCAGCATCAGCTCAGCAGCGGTAAAGTCCGCAATAACCCCGTCCTTCAGTGGGCGGATGGTTTTTATGTCTTCGTGGGTCTTGCCATGCATCTGCTGGGCCAAGCTTCCCACCGCTTTCACCTGGTTGGTCTTGCGGTTGATGGCAATAATGGAAGGTTCGTTTACTACTACCTGGTCCTTATATATGATCAGGGTATTAGCAGTGCCAAGGTCAATCGCAAGATCTTGCGAAAAGAAATCAAATAATCCCATCTTTCCTTTTAATGTTTAAAATGCCTGTAACCTGTAATAACCATTGGCATCGAATGGCCATTGCAATAATCTATAGACTCCTGGTCGCGGATGGAACCACCAGGTTGAATCACTGCCGCCACCCCGGCTTCATGTGCGATCTGCACACAATCGGGGAACGGGAAAAAAGCATCGGAGGCCATCACAGCTCCGGATATTTCAAAGTTAAATTGTTTTGCTTTAATAACGGCATGCTGCAATGCATCCACACGCGATGTCTGCCCAACGCCTATACCGATCAATTGGTTGTCTTTTGCCAAAACTATCGTGTTGGATTTGGCATGTTTCACTATTTTGTTGGCAAATAGCATGTCTGCCACTTGGTGCGGGGTGGGCTTGTCATTGGTCACCATGCTCAGGTCCGCCGCGGTTTCGGTATGGGAATCCCTTTCCTGTACCAAAAGCCCGTTCAAAGCCGTTTTTTCCAGTGATTCGGTACGGGTATATTTTTTGGATTTGAGAATGATCCGGTTTTTTTTGCGGGCCAATATTTCCAGGGCTTCATCAGAAAAACCAGGGGCTATGAGCACCTCAAAAAATATCTTGTCTATTTCCGTAGCATCTTCAGCACCTATGTTGCGGTTGCCGGCCAATATCCCACCAAATGCTGAAACCGTGTCGGCCGCCAATGCTTTTTCCCAAGCTTCGAGCAGGGTAGGGGCCGTGGCCACGCCGCAGGGGTTGGTGTGCTTGATGATGCAAAAAGTGGCACCATCAAATTCCCTAAGGAGTTCCAAGGCGGCATCTATATCTACCAGGTTGTTGAATGAAAGTTCTTTGCCGTGCAGCTTATCAAAGGCTTCGTCTAGGTCGCCGACAAACGAAGCTTTTTGGTGAGGGTTTTCGCCATAGCGCAATGGGGTTTTGTTGTTTTCCCCTGCCAGGTATTGCCCGATCATCGCATCATAGCGGCTGCTGATGGCAAAACTTGCCGCAGCCATTTTTTTGCGGGCTTCCAAGGTGGTGGTCCCATCATGCGAATTCAGGATATCTTCCAAAAACAAATATTGATCCTTGGAAGGGATCACCAACACATGTTCAAAATTTTTGGCAGCAGCCCTGATGAGGGAAATGCCGCCTATATCTATCTTTTCAATGATTTCTTCTTCACTGGCACCTGATGCCAGGGTATCTTCAAAGGGGTACAGGTCCACGATCACCAGATCGAAGGTAGGTATGGCGTGCTGCTCCATTTCTGCAACATCGGTATCCAATCCGGGCCTCCCCAGTATAGCACCAAACACTTTTGGGTGAAGTGTTTTTACCCGTCCACCGAGGATGCTGGGATATCCAGTCAGGTCTTCGATTTTTTCGGCAGGTATGCCCTTTCGCTCCAAAAAAGAATACGTGCCGCCGGTAGAATAAATGGTCACCCCAGTTTCATGGAGTTTCTCCACAATAGTGTCAAGCCCTGTTTTGTGGAACACGGAGATAAGCGCGGACTTGATTTTCAAGGGTTTTGCAGGCACAACGGGCTAATTTGGCCGCAAAATTAGGCAAAAAATACATAGTAGATGAGGCTTGTGAGATATTAACGGGTAAGATTCACAAACAAATTTTTAGGAAACGCAAAGCCCGGAATCCCTATTTTGTCGTGGCAGAGTCAGCCGGTTCCTCTTTTGCTTTTGTGGTATCGCTGGAGGCTTCATTTTCTTTGGCCAGCCTTGCAGCATTTTTGTTATAATTTTCGGCACACTTCCTCATTTCCAGGTACCTGCCTTTGCAACCGTCCAGGCATTTGTATAGGGAAGTGAATGCTTTATTTGCTTTTTTGAATTTGCCGTAGTGGTTGGCAGGGTCTATCACACCCGGAGTAGGCAGTGGGGTCATTTCCGAGCTCAGGTTTTTTGACAGGAAAGACATCGTTCCCCCCGCAGGAGAGGAGCCAGAACTGGTATTGTCCATAAGGGCATTGAGATAGGCCAGGCCATTTTCATAATATACGATCTTGCCCAGGCTTACCACGGCCTCTGGCTCGCGTTGGATGGGCTCAATCCTGAAAAGTGTGTTTTTGTATTTGAACCCCCACATGTCCTTGCATTTTACCGCATGTTTGGTTTTGCCTTTATAAAAATCAACCGTTGTCCCAAACCCATAGGAGAAGTTCTTTATTTCATCCATGGGGTCAATCTTGCCAGCAGCATAATCTTCATACGTGGTGTACACCCCTGTCGGTATCCCCTCATCTGGTCGTTCTGCCGAAGGGCTAAAAGCCAAGAATAACAAGCCTATAGTGGTGGCAAGAAGGGAGATTTTAAGGATTTTCATGGTGTTAATTTGAGCCAAATTTATAAAAGAAAAGCATATTCCGCTCAGCCAGTGCGTTAAATTTTAGCATTTGGGACTGCGGCAAAGTTTTTTCCCGGCAAGCTGCCAACCTTTTGCGCGACATGAGCGTCTATTAACGAAACAGCCTAGCCGAGTCTTGACCATACCGGGATAAAAAAGTATAGCGTATTAAAATATTTTGACAGCCACATAGTTATATCCAAAAAATTAATTACATTTGACCAGTCCACAATAAACCTGTAGCAATGAAAAAACACGCATTTACCCTCGTTTTTCTGCTTTCGGCCGTCGGATCATTTGCCGGGAACATTACTTTTTCCGGTCAGGTGGCCAATATCATTTACAACAATTGCACCTCCTGCCATCGTCCGGGTGCCATTGCCCCTTTTACCCTTACCAGTTATGAAGACGTGTTCAACAACCGTTTTGCCATTGCCGGGGTGTTGCAGAACCAAACCATGCCACCGTGGTCGCCCAACCCAAACTATACCCATTTTGCCAATGAGCGCACATTGACCCCGCAGCAAATAGGCGAGATCAATGAATGGCTGCTTACCGGGGCACAACGTGGGGATGTGGCCACCGAGCCTCAGCCACCGGTTTTCAATGATGGGCCGCAATTGCCAAACCCTGATTTCAGCAAAAAAATAGAAACCCATACCGTAACCACCAATACTGACGATTTTGAATTGTTCGCTCTGCAATCTGATTTGACCCAAGATGCCATGATCAAGCAAATCGAACTGCTTCCTGGCAATCGCCAGATCGTGCATCATATCTTTGTTTTCTTGGATTCTACCGGGGATTTTAAAAGATCCATGGACAATGGGAATACCAGCCTCACCACATTCGCAGGCAACAATTACATTTCAGGAGGCACCATGAGCGAACTGAAACTGATTGGGGGATGGCTGCCAGGTGGCAATAGCCTCAGTACCCCTGACAATATGGGTTATAGGGTACCAGCCGGGTCATGGTATATCCTACAGATACACTATGCACCAGGAAGCAACGGACAGAGTGATGCGACTACTCTGAACCTAAAATACGACGCAAACGCTGCGCACCGCCAAATGGATATGAAACCACTGTTGGACAATGTGGAGAATATGAGCGATGGCCCGATCTTTATCCCGGCCAATACCACCAAGACATTCCATGAGCAATTCACCGTTCCCGATGATATCTCTTTGATTTCCATTACTCCGCACATGCACAAAATAGGCAAACACATGAAGGTGGTGGCCTTTGCGGGAGGATCTACAGCCGATACGATTCGGCTGGTGGATGACCGTTGGGATTTTCACTGGCAGGGCATGTACACCTTCCCTAAAGTGGTGCACTTGCACGCTGGCGATGTGATATGGGCGGAAGGATTTTATGACAATACGGTAAACAACCACGATAACCCATTCTATCCGATACAGGATATCCAGGCGGGCACATCTACCCTTACCGAAATGATGCAGGTGTTTTTCTGTTTCACCCCTTATCAGACGGGTGATGAAAACATCGTGCTCAGTGATAATATCCCATCATTGACCGATCTCAACTCTTGCAGTGTGTTCCCAAATCCGGTGACGAACGGCCAAACCCTTAGCGTGTCAGTGGATCCGCATGTCGTCATCAACAGTGTCGCCGTTTATTCCATTGACGGACGCTTGTTGCAGACATATTTGGCCCCATTCATCAGTAATGAAATGGATGTGAAGTTGCCACAACTGGCCAATGGGATGTATATATTGCAGGTAACCAATGCAGAAGCCACCATCCGTAAAAAGATATTGGTGAACAATGTTGACTAAACGTTAGAGCAGCACAACATATAACACAAGCCCGCAGGTTTATGATCTGCGGGCTTTTTTTTGCTTTTACATACCCGTTGTGCGATTGAATTCAGATAATATCAGGCACCTACCCACTTACATAACATGCATTCAATCAAATTCTTCGCTGTCCTTTTTTCTTGAAAAAAAAGTACCAAAAATTCAAGGCTTTAGAAAAATTTGGCTGAATCTCGGGTCTGTCTTGCGTTACAATGACACGCAAGAATGCTCAACAAAACAAGGCCGAGCGTTCCTTTGTTCTTTTTATCACGTTTCGTTCGCGGCTGTGTTTTGTTTTAACCGCTTCCCCGTTACATCGGGATTAAAACATTCATTCAGATTCGGGCGCCAATTTTTCTAAGGCCCGTCCCTTCTGCCCAGCGTTGATCGCAAAACGGGTTTAGAATTGGCTAGGATTGCCCAGAATAACACTTTCAACCACTTTGGGGTACCATTCATATTCCAGGGTATGCACTTTCTCAGCGATATCCTCAGGGCTTTCTGATCCAGGATCTATATCCACGGTTTTTTGGAAAATAATGGCCCCGTCATCGTACTTGTTGTTCACGAAATGGATGGTGATTCCCGTCTCATGCTCTCCATTTTGATAGACGGATTCATGCACTTTACTCCCATACATGCCCTTGCCTCCATATTTTGGCAAGAGTGCGGGATGGATATTTATTATTTTGTGAGGATAAGCAGCAACGAGATCTGCCGGGATAAGCCATAAGAAACCCGCCAATACAATGAACCCAATGTTTTTATCTTCCAGCTGTTGTGCCAAATTTTGGGGCTGTTTCCAATCCTCACGATTTACCAGAAGGGTATCAATACCAAGATTTGATGCCCGTTGCAATACATAAGCATCCGGATTGTTGCAAACGATGAGGGTGACCCTTGCCACACTGCTTTGTTGGAAATACCGAACCAGGTTTTCCGCATTGGTGCCGGAGCCGGAGGCGAATATGGCGATGGAGATCATGGTGTTTGAATATATCCGCAAAAGTACGGTTACTGCTTCATAATTGGCCGAATGACCAAAAACTGCCTATTTTTGTGTGCAAAGGTAATATGCCAATGAAGACAGGAACATGTGTGGGATAGCAGGCATCATAGCTCCTAACAGCGATAGGTTTCTCCCCAATATGGAGGCTATGTTGATGGCTATAGAGCATCGCGGGCCAGACGGGCAGCATATAGTTTCCGGCGAGGGCTATGTTTTGGGACATGCCAGACTGGCGATCATAGATAAAGCAACCGGACAGCAGCCCATGCCATCGGTTGACCACACGAAATGGATTGTGCTGAATGGTGAAATATATGGCTATAAAGACCTTAAAAACAAGTATTCGGGATACGATTTTCAAACCGAGTCTGATACGGAAGTCGTATTGGCCATTTACGAAAAACACGGGCATGACGTATGTAAATTCCTGCCTGGAATGTTTGCATTTGCCATTTGGGATGAAAATAAACGGCAATTAATCCTGGGTAGG
>Ga0206900_1173_pt1 | contig 15365 bp, 20 predicted proteins | sample Alteio_BWOrgHeat_46_FD_153235 | JGI IMG/M metagenome (GOLD analysis project Ga0206900, IMG submission 153235) | Enriched cells from forest soil in Barre Woods Harvard Forest LTER site, Petersham, Massachusetts, United States -... | ecosystem: Environmental > Terrestrial > Soil > Temperate forest >... | reverse complement strand
AGGGCGTCGATGTTGCGTACTTCGCCGACGCCGGGTTGCTGGCGAAATACTTTTTCGAGCGCCTCGGCCGCGCGGACGTGGCCGGTGCCGGCGCTGGCGGAAAGAATCAGCACCCTGCGACCTTCGGAAGAAGGCGAACCGGGTATTTTTAAGGGATTAATCCCCGGCTTGCCCCGAAGAAAATTCATTTTGGAGGCTGCTCTCCGGAGCTTGTCGAAGGAGCGTTCCTGCCCGTTGTTTTTTAGTCCTGGTAGGTCCAATGAATAAGAGGGTGGATGATCTTAGGATAAGAATTCCAGGCACCGAAGCAAGTCCTTGCGGATACGGTCCATTTAAGTTAATGAACCGATTTTTTAAGTCCGCCGATGAAGAGGCAGTGGACGCCGCCGAACTGAAGACTGTCCTGCACGCCGAGCCAGCGTTCCTTGATGGGCTGGCCGGCGACGTAGGTGCCATTGGTGGAACCGAGGTCGGAGAGAAAGACACCGCTGCGGGAGTATTCGATGCTGGCGTGGCGCTGGGAGATGGTGGGGTCGTTGATGACGATGTCATTGACCGTGGAGCGTCCAATGTAGGCGAGGCCGGGCCGGATGGGGAAGGTTTTGATTTCGGTGCCGAGGCTGATGCGTAGGTAGGGATTGGTCGGGGCGAGGCGTATCGGTTCGGTCGGGCGGCTGTCGGGGTCGTTCGAGGTCTCATCCCGGATGCGCGCCGCTTCGCAGAGCACCTGCATGAAGGGCTGGTCGATGGTTCGGCGCTGGGCCTTCTCGCCCACGATGAATTCGGTTTGGGGGTCGGTCAGGTTGATGAGGGCGACCGCCGCCTCCATGCCGGAGCGGAGGCCGAATTGGGCGTCGACGATTTCGCCCTCGACGAGGTTGATGCGGGCCGGAGGCGCAACGTTGGTGATGTAGATTTCTCCGGTTTTGCGTCCGAGGCCGAACGCCTGGATTTGTTCGGCAATACTGAGAAGATTTCCAAGCTTGACCGTGTCCCTGCGTATATCGGGCAACATCTTCCTAGTCTAAACCGGATTACGGGGAAGGTCTAGTTTTTCTCAAGGAGATGAGGGGTCTTTCACGGTTAAGCTAACGCCGGATCATGACCGCGGCGTCCGTCCCATATCCTGAGAATGATTACCTCCGAAGCTGCCACCCGATAAAAAATCTTGTAGGGACCTTCATTGATTTTACGCACGCCAGATCTCTCGTGGTAGGGGGCGCCCATGCCCGGAGCATGGAGGATATCCTGAAACCGTCGAGCGAGGCGTAAGGCAACCACCTGGCCAGAGTTGATATCCTGATTGGCGCGGGCAATATAAAGCGCGATGGCCCGTAAATCCCGCCTGACCTGGGGCTTTAACCGCAAATCAAGGGACATCGTCCAGCTTCAAGGATTTGATGCTGTGCGTGACTTCTTCCAGAGTCAGATTCGGGGAAGGATCGTTGATCGCTTCATCCAGGGCGCGGTTAATGGCCCGCAATTCTTCCACCGAAACGCCCTCTTCCATGGCGTTAAGTTGCTCCTGCAACTGGGCACGTTCCTCGACTGACAACGTGACAAGGGCTTCCTTGATCTCGGTAAAGCTCATACCCTTAAACTGACAAATTTTGATGATTTTGCAAGTATTGGAAATAATTGGACACGACGGGTCTTGCCGGTTTCGTCGTGCTGTTCCATAAAAGCCGGATGTCTGGAAAACTTTATGTCGTGGCGACGCCCATCGGTAATCTTGAGGATATGCCGCCGAGGGCGGTGCGGGTGTTGCGCGAGGTCGATTTCATCGCGGCTGAGGATACGCGGCACACGGGGCATTTGCTGACCCGTTTCGAGATCCGCAAGCCGCTGGTGAGTTATCACCAGTTTAGCGAGGCGAAGCGGACGGCCGAGTTTTTGCAGAAGTTCGAGCAGGGGCAATCCATTGCGCTGGTGTCGGACGCGGGGTTGCCGGGGGTGAGCGATCCGGGCGAGCGGCTGATTCGCGCGGCGGTCGGCGCAGGGGTGGCGGTCGAGGTCGTGCCGGGGCCTTCCGCGCCGTTGCTGGCGCTGGCGGGGTCGGGTTTTCCGATGGTGCCGTTTTATTTCGGCGGCTTTCTGCCGGTGAAGAGCGGGCAGAGGCGGAAGGAGTTGCTGGCGGCGGCGGGGCGTGGTTGCACGAGCATCTATTTTGAATCGCCCTACCGGGTGGTGCGGATGCTGGAGGATGCGGTGGCCGAGATTCCTCAGGCGCGGCTTTGCCTGGCGCGGGAATTAACGAAGAAGTTCGAGGAGTACCGGCGCGGGACGGCGGCGGAATTGCTGGCCCATTTCCAGGCGCACGAGCCGCGCGGGGAATTTTGTCTGGTGGTTGCGGCGGGGGAGCACACCAAGGCTAAAATGGAGCAAGCAACGGAATGACCCGGCGTCGCTGTTGGCGGTAAAGGGCAAAGTCGCTATCAACCGTGAAGACGGTCGAGCCGGGATGGTTCTCAACCAAGGAGACGAGACAGGCGTCGGCGAACGACATGGGAAGATTCTGGTACGTTTCCATAAGGCTAAAGATGCGCACGGCTTGCGATTGACTGGCAAAATCAGAGATAATCAATTTCTGATCCAGGAAAATTCGTAATTGGCGAAAAGCCTGGGGGTACTTGGAGAGTAAAAAACAAGTTTCAGATAAAACGGCATCACAAGTCCAGAGAGGTTGATGCAGAAGGCGCAATTGTTCTTTGGCCCACAAATGATGCTGATCCGTATCGTCAATCAAAGCAACCAAAGGGCCGGTGTCGATGATCACTTTTTTCACTGACCATACCCTTTCATATGTTTGGGATTGGTCGATAGATCTCTCTTTCCGCTGCTGATACAGCCGAGGCCATCTTTCATTAAATCATAAAGACTTGGTTTTGCCTTTACTTTGCGCAACGCAACGTCGAGCGCATCGCGCATGATTTTCGATTTGGAAACTCGTTTCCGGGCGGAGACGGCTTCCAGCTTTTGCGCCAACTCGCGGGGGACTTTAAGCGTTAAGGTCGTCACAATGACGATAGGGTAATACCAAAATGAGCAGAGAGCAATACCTTCCTCTTACCCAATCCACGCCAGGAGAATGCCGGTGAGGATGATATTTCCCAGGGAGATGGGGAGGATGCATTTCCAGCCGAGGCCCATGAGCTGGTCGTAGCGGAAGCGGGGCAGCGTCCAGCGGACCCAGATGAAGAGGATAATGAAAAGGCACATCTTGAGGAGGAAGACGACAGGATAAATGAGGAGGCTCCACCATTCGGTTTGCCACGACATGTAGGTGTGTGAGGGAAGGCTCCAGCCGCCGAGAAAGAGGGTCACCATGAGGCACGAGGCGACGATCATGGCGGCATATTCGCCGAGGAAGAAAAGGGCAAATTTCATCGCGGAATATTCGGTGTGGTAGCCGCCGACGAGCTCGGTTTCACTTTCGGGCAGGTCGAAGGGGAGCCGGTTGGTTTCGGCGAAGGCGGAGACGAGGAAGACGAGGAACGAGATGAGCATTGGAATCCAGAGGACGTAGCTCTGCCAGTTGTGGAAAGTATAAAAGTGGGAGACGAAGAGCGGAAAAACCGTCCAGCCGTTCGCGGCCTGATAATCGATCACTTCGGAGAGGCGGAGGTTGCCCATGACGAGGAAGATGGGGATGACGGAGAGGCCCATGGCGACTTCATAGGAGATCATTTGCGCGCTGGAGCGGATGCCGCCGAGAAAAGGGTATTTTGAATTGGAGGCCCAGCCGGCGAGGACGATTCCGTAAACGCTTAGCGAGGCGATGGCGAAGACGAGGAGGACGCCGATACCGGCATCGGCGATGACACCGGGCGATTTCATGGTGTAATCGAAGAAAGGGAGCGTCACCGCAGTGGTGCTGGAGAAGGGGATGACGCAGATGGTGAGAAGCGCGGGGACCATGGCCATGGCGGGGGCGAGCCAGAAGTAGAATTTGTTGACGTGCGCGGGGGTGAATTCCTCCTTGAGCATGAATTTGAGCGCGTCGGCGAGCGGCTGGCCGAGGCCCCACCAGGTCCACTTGGGCATGGTGAATAGGCCGAGGATGTTGACGCCGCCAAGCGGGACGCCGACGCGGTTCGGGCCGATGCGGTCCTGGATGGCGGCGCTGAGCCGGCGTTCGGCCATGACGGTGTAGGAGACGAGGCCGAGGATGATGTTGACCAGGATGAAAATTTTGATGAAGGCGACGAAGGCGTCGGGCACCCAGCCGGGGACGCTGGCGGGCATGTCGGCGAAGAAGAGGAGGGAGGTCATGCGGCGGGGGAATTTTTGGACAGGATTAACAAGATTTACAGGATGGGAAGGCAGCGGATTTTTGACAGGAAGACATGAAGGGGATGAAGGACATGAAGGAAAAAATACTTACTCTATGACCAAAGGTTTCAGTTCCAACGCCTGAGAAAGGCCGCGGGTAACGAGACGGGCCAACGGAACGGCTAAGAGGAAAAAAATAATGGACTTCGCCATTTCAAGGAGGAAATCCAAAAACTGCCCAATGCAGAACGCGAAGGGATAGTGATTAACAAGCTGAGAATTACTTAGTTGTTGGAAGAGGTAACTACTCATGTAGTAGCTCCAGGTACTTGTCACGAAATTTTGGAGAGCGTACAAGGCATAAGTAAAAGCCAAGACGCGGAACGATACTGCCGCGACCAATTCGATCACTTCGGTTCTATCCATGTCCTTCATTAGCTTCCTGTCTTCATGTTTTTCTGTTGAAAATCGGTTGTCTTGGAGGAGAAGCTCGTCAGTTTGGGGCGAAGCTCAAATCGTGGCGAGGGGCGACGGTTGGATGCTGCGGGTTGATAATTTGTCTTTGAGGTCAACACCGAGATCGCCGATTTTGCTGAGGCTGAGTCCGGCAAAGGCGGGAGTGGCTTCGGCCATGGTCTTGAAGACTTCCTCGATGGTGTGAAGGCCATTGCCGCCGCCGAGGGCCGCTTTTAACTGGAGCAGGATTTGCCAATCATCCATGGCCTGGCTCGGGATGGCGATCGCCTTGTTGAGGCGTTGCAGGCGGCCCGCGCCGTTGATCATCGAGCCCCGCTTTTCGGCGAAGCTGGCGCCGGGCAGGAGGAAGTCGGCGAGTTCGGACGTGGGGCAGGGGAGGATCGATTGGACGACGAGCAATTTCACATTTTGCACCGTGGAGAGAGGCCAGCCAGCCTCGGCGAGAAGATTTTCATGCAGGACGAGCAACGCCTCGATGCGTCCGGTGTCGATGCCGTGACGTATCTGGCCGAGGGTCCGGCCCTGGTCGGAAAGCCCGAAAAGTTCGAGGCCGCGGCTGTTGGGATTGAGGTCGGCGCTGCGGAGGATGCCGTCGGCTTCGCCCTGGCGCGGGACGATGTCGGCCAGCACCGCGTCGCCGCCGAGGATCTGGCGGATTTCAGCGAGCAGGAAAGCCTCCTCGTTGGTGAGCCGGCCCGAGGCGACGATGGCGATCTGGCTCGGCTTAAGCCCGCGTAACTGCGCGGCAAGGCGCGGGATCAGTTCGGCCCAAGGCGTGGGAAGTTTTCCGTGGCCCACCTTGGCGACCGGTTCGGTCAGCCGTTCGGGATTGTGGATGTAATGGAACCCGAGCCGGCCCTGGTCGCACATCCACTGGGAGTTGACCGCTTCGTTTTCGCGGGGGGTCTGGCGGTAGACGAGATTTTCGCGGCTGCCGATGAGGGTGTTGCAGCCCGTGGCGCAGCCGGTGCAGATGCTTTTGGTTTCCTTGAGGAACCAGACGCGCATCTGGAACCGGAAATCCTTGCTGGTGAGCGCGCCGACGGGGCAGATGTCGACGGTGTTGAGCGAGTAATTGTTGTCGAGGCGCTTGCCGGGATGGACGGCGAGGGTGGTGTGGCTGCCGCGGTCGATGAAGCCGAGGACATCGTCGTCGACCAGCTCCTTGGAAAAGCGGATGCAGCGTGAGCACATGATGCACCGTTCGTCGTCGAGGACGATCCGCTCGCCGATGTCGACGCGCTTTGGTTTCTTGACCTTGTCGTCGGTGAAGCGGCTCCCTTCGTTGCCGTACTGGACGGAGTATTCCTGGAGCTTGCATTCTCCGGCCTGGTCGCAGATCGGGCAGTCGAGCGGGTGGTTGATGAGGAGAAATTCCATCACGCCCTTGCGGCACTCGTCGACCATGGGCGATTCGGTGCGGATGCCCATGCCTTCGGCGACGAGTGTGGCGCAGCCGATTTGCGGGCGGGGCATCCAGGAAATTTCAGGTTTGCCGTCGGCGGCGAGGACGGGCTTGCGTTCGGCGTTGAGCTTGGGCATGCCGAGTTCGATCAGGCACATGCGGCAGTTGCCGGAGATGGAGAGCTTGGGGTGGTAACAATAGTGGGGAATGAATTTGGCGGCGCGGCGGGCGGCCTCGACGGCGTTGAGGCCCTTGGGAAATTGCATCCAGACGCCGTCGACCTGCACATTGAGCAGCGGGGCGTCGGCGGGGGGATGGTCGTGGTTGAAGGGGTTCATGGCCGGGAAGATTCCGTTGCGCCGGGCCCTGAAGACCCGGCGCAACGATTTTCAGTTCAGATCAGGAATTGGGGTGAACGGGTTCCGGAGCTGGTGGTGGTGGCGGCGGCGGAGCGGGATGATCGCAGGCCGACAAGAACGCGGCGGAGAGCGTGACCGCACAGATCAACGCAAAGAGTTTGAGATATGATTTCATGTGTTTTTCTGACTTTGGTTTGGGTTGGACTTACCGTCATGCATGGTAGCGGGAAGTGGGAACAGGGCAAGGCTTCGGCTGATTTTTTACACCGTCTCCAGTTTTTTTGCCGGATCGGAGGCGATGGTCGTTTTTTTGCCGGTGGAACCATTGCCCAGGGCGTGGCTTTCGAATTCGTTCTTGAATTTGCTGACAAAACTTTGCACCGGCCAGGCGCAGGCTTCGCCGAAGGCGCAGATGGTCTTTCCGGCGATGTTGTCGGCCACGTTGGTCAGGAGGTCGACGTCGTCGGGATGGCCGCGTCCGGCCGAGAGCCGGTCCGTGATTTTCTTCATCCAGAGCGAGCCTTCGCGGCAGGGCGTGCACTGGCCGCATGATTCATGGGCGTAAAAAGTGGCGATGTTGGCCAGGCATTCGACCATGTCGCGGGTTTCGTCCATGACGATGATGCCGCCGCTGCCCGCCATGGAACCGGCGGCGGCGAGGGTGTCGAAATCGAGGGGGATGTCCTCGAGGCCGATCTCCTTTTCCTCCATCGTGCCGTCGGCTTTTTTGGTCTTGATCTTGTAACGTTCGCCGGCCTTGAGGACCTTGGCCGAGGAGCCGCCGGGGATGAGCGCCTTGAGTTTGCGTCCGCCCTTGATGCCGCCGCAGACGTCGTTGAGGAGCTGGCCCATGGTGAGCGCGCCGACTTCAAATTCGTAGTAGCCCGGTTTCTCGACGTCGCCGCTGACGCAGAGGAGCCGCGTGCCGGTGTTGTTCGGCTTGCCGAGCATGGCGTAAGCCGCGCCGCCCATGGCGATGATGTGCTTGATGTTGCAGAGGGTCTCGACGTTGTTGACGATGGTGGGGCACATATAGAGGCCGAGCACCGCCGGGAAGTAGGGAGGTTTGATGCGCGGATAGGCGCGTTTGCCTTCGAGCGATTCGATGAGGCCGGTTTCCTCGCCGCAGATGTAGGCGCCCGCGCCGCGATGGACATAGATTTCGAGGTCGTAGGCGGCGCCGCCGATGCCTTTGCCGAGGAAGTTTTTCGCCTTGGCTTCGGCAATCGCCTTTTCGAGGATTTTTGCGCCGAGGGTGAATTCGCCGCGGATATAGACATAGGCGAGATGGACGTTGTTGGCGTAGCAGGCGATGATCATGCCTTCGAGCATCTGGTGGGGATCTTTATAGATGATCTGGCGATCCTTGAAGGTGCCGGGTTCCGATTCATCGGCGTTGCAGATGAGGTAGACCGGCTTGGTGTTTTTGGCCGGGTCGATAAAACCCCACTTGGTGCCGCAGGGAAAACCGGCTCCGCCGCGTCCGCGCAGGCCGGAGGTCTTCACTTCGGCGACGATGTCGGGGCCCTTCATGGTGAGGGCTTTTTTGAGTTCCTGGTAACCGCCATGCCGGAGGTAACAATCGATGTCGATGGTATAACCGGGTTGGTCGATGTTCGCGAAGATGAGGCGTTTTTCAGCGATGGGCATAAGAATTAAAGGCAGGACGGAATTACCAAATTGACCAAATTAACGGAATTTTTCAGGACTGAAGGTCGGGTGGTTCCTGGTTGGGGTGATAGATTCGTGATTTGGTTTTAAATTCAAGGCTCCGGGCTCCAAAATTGAGCAAAAGACCGAGATCGATTTTCGTAGCGCTCAGATAGTTGACGAGTTGGGCCGAGTGGGCGGAGTTCAATGCGTCCACCGCCTTCAACTCGACGATGAGCCGATCTTCAATGATCAGGTCCGCTTGAAAAACCCCCACTTCGGTTTCCTCATACATGACGGAGATCGTCGGGTGGCATTCAAAAGGGATTTTTGCGTTGCGGAGTTCAATAGCCAACGCATTGCGATAAACCGTTTCCACGAAACCGCATCCCAGCGTGCGATGAGCTTTCATGGCTAAGCCAATGATTTGTTTTGCCAGCAAGTCGTGCGGTTGTTGCATGGCAAATACCCTGTTTTTCATTCCGTTAATTTGGTTAATTCCGTAATTCCGTTATGCAGTGTATTTGAGGAGAAGTTCATCGGCGCGGCGCTGGGTGACGTCTTCGTGGAAGTCATCGTTGATCATGATAACGGGGGCGGTGCCGCAGGCGGCGAGGCATTCGACGAACTCGACCGAGTATTTGCCGTCGGGGCTGATGGCGAGGCCATGGGCATCGGGTTCGGCGGTGTGGCATTTCTGGCGAAGATAATCGCACAGCGCGTAGCCGCCGCCGAGGGCGCAGGAAAGAGTGCGGCATACTTTGATCTGGATTTTGCCCGCCGGATGCTGGCGGAACATCGGGTAGAAGGTGACGAGTTCGAGGATGTTGATCGGCTGGAGTTCCAGTTTGGCGGCGATCCACTCGATGCCGTCGGGCGAGATGTAGCCGAAGGTTTCCTGCCAGAGATGGAGCAGCGGCAGCGAGGCGCTCCGTTTGGAGGCCGGGTAGTGGGTGATGAGTTCGTCGGCCTGTGTCTCGAAGCCGTTGGGAAGGGCGGGCGCGGCGTGATGGTGATCGAGAGCGCCGGGATAGACGGTGTCAGGAGAAACGGTCTGAGTGGCGGGATCGACGACGCGGTTGGTGCTCATGATTTGGCTCCGGGAACAAATTCAGCTTTGAAGACGGCGTTGTTGACGAAGATGACGCGGCCTTCGCCGTTGGGGGCTGGATAGTGGTCGACTTCGCCGGTCACGCTCTGGTCGGCGGTTTCGGACTGGTCGATGTGGGCCGGGCGGCCGAGGATGGCTTCGACCTGATCGGTTTTCATGCCGGGTTTGATCCGGGAAATTTTATCGGGTGTGACGGCGGAGGAGCAGGCGGCTAGGGTGATCGCGCTTCCCAATAAGAATGGCATCCTGAGCGGAGCGGAGCGGAGTCGAAGGATCAGTTCGGTCCCTCTGAGAAAAGGCAAGCTGAACTGATCCCTCGACAAGCTCGGGACGACGGAATGCTTGCAAAAGCACTTTCGCAGAGAGGTTGAGTTTTTCGCCGGGAAAATCATTTGAATTCGCCCTCCGTGGCGATGACTTTGTCGTTGAGGAAGGTGATTTTTACATCGGAGGAGCCGGAGTGGTAGGTGTAGGTGGTGCCGGAAATGATGCCGAGCGCGCTGCTGGTGTCGGAACTGGTTGGCTGGCCGAGGATGGCCTTCACTTCGGCGGGGGTCATGCCGTTGTGGATTTTTTGGAGGTTGTCCTCGGTGAGTCTTGAGCAGGCGGTCAGGAGAAGGGAAACGACCAGAAAGAGAGCCAATGTGAGATGGCCCCGGTTGCATCGAGTTATCAGTGTGGAGTTCATTGCATGTTGGTTCCCATGACGGCGACTTTGCCATCGACAAAAGAGATGCTTAGCACGCTCTCGTCTTTGCGGTAGAGGTAGGTGGTCCCGCTCACCGTTATTCCCGGAGGGGCAGGTATGTTGCCAGTCTTCGTCTCGGTTGGGTCGCCGAGGATGACCTTCACTTCGTTGATCGTCATGCCATCGTGAATCTTTCCTACGTTCTCCTTGGTGAGCGCCTCGGCTTGTTTGGGGCCGGAACCAGAGTCGCAGGCCGTTAGAAATAAAGCCGCTGCGATGAAAAGGGGCAGCCGCATGGTTTTCATCGGTCACATTCTCCCATGACGAAGTCGAGGCTGCCGAGAATGGCGACGACATCGCTCATCATGTGTCCGGGCAGGAGTTTCGTGAGGATGCTGAGGTTGACGAAGGAGGGGGCGCGAATCTTGAGCCGGTAGGGGACGCCGCCGCCCTTGCTCTGGATATAGAAGCCGAGTTCGCCCTTCGGATTTTCCGCGCCGAAATAGACTTCCCCGACCGGCGCCTGGATGCCTTCCGTGACGAGGATGAACTGGTGGATGAGTTCCTCCATCTTGGTGAGGACCTTGTCCTTATGCGGGAGGAAGCCCTTGCCGTCGGCGACGTTGATGGGGCCGCTGGGGATGTGGGCGAGCGCCTGTTCGAGAATGCGCACACTCTGGCGCAATTCCTCCAGGCGGCAGAGATAGCGATCATAGGCATCGCCGACCGAACCGGTTGGAATGGAAAAGCCGTATTCGGAATAGGTCAGATAGGGTTTATCCTTGCGGAGGTCGTAGTAAACGCCGCTGCCGCGCAGGTTGGGGCCGGTGAGGCCGAAATCGATGGCGTCTTCCTTCGAGATGATGCCGATGCCCTTGTTCCGGTCGACGAAGATCTTGTTGCGGGAGAGGAGGTGGTCGAGTTCATCGATCTTGCCCTTGAACTGCTCGACAAAGGCCTTGGTCTGCTCGACAAAGCCGGGCGGGAGGTCGCGGGTGAGGCCGCCGATCCGGGTGTAGCTGGTGGTGAAGCGGGCGCCGGTGAGCAACTCGATGAGGTTGTAGATTTTTTCGCGCTCGGTGAAGATGTAGAGAAAGACGGTCATCGCGCCGCAATCCATGGCCAGCGCGCCCATGCCGAGCAGATGCGCGGAGATGCGGGCCAGTTCGCAACAGATGACGCGGATGACCTGGCAGCGGGGCGGCACCGTCCAGCCCATAAGCTTTTCGACCGCGAGGGCGTAGGCGACGTTGTTGGCCAGCGGGGCGAGGTAGTCGAGCCGGTCCGTGTAGGGGACGAACTGGTTGTAGGTCATGTTCTCGGCGATCTTTTCGTCGCCGCGATGGAGATAGCCGATGTCGGGCACGGCGCGGGTGACGATCTCGCCGTCGAGTTCGAGGAGGATGCGCAGGACGCCGTGTGTGCTGGGGTGCGAGGGCCCCATGTTGAGGATGAGCTTTTCGCCCAAGGGAGCGCCTTCGGCCTGGGCTTGCTCGAACTGCCGCGCCGCGCGCGTCACGCTATCGGGGGTTTCTAGAATGGTCTCAGGCATGGGGAAATTTTTTGATAGGATTAATATGATTAATAGGATTGGGAATACTCTGAGTCGCTGGTCTCTTTTAAATTCGAGGTCAAATATCCCCGCGTGCGTCGTTTAATTTCCAGACTCTTTGAGCCAAAATTGAAAAGCAAACCCACGTCGATTTTGGTCGCTGTGAGATAATTGACTAACTGAACCTCGTGAGCAGGCACGAGAGCCGAGACTGCCTTGAGTTCAAGTAGAAGTCTCTTTTCGACGATTATATCGGTTACAAAATTCCCAACAAGATCGCCTTCAAAATAGACTGGCAGTTGGTGTCCGCTTTCTGCTTCTAACCCCGCTTTTTTCAGCCGAATCAAAAGGGCATTTTGATAAATCATTTCAAGGAATCCCGGGCCTAAAACACGATGCACATGCAGGGCCTCGCCGATCACTGTTTGGGAAAGTGAGTCGGAAGCAACGAGAGCTTTGGCGGGAGTATCAGACAAAATCATATTCTGCCTGCCTTCCTAATCCTATTAATCATATTAATCCTATCTAAAAAACTCAGTGCTCGGCGGGGTTGGCGCGGGGTTCGCGGATGGTGGTGGGCGCATCGCCGATGGCGGGGGGCTTGTCGGCGGGCAGGGCGACGTAGGGACCGCCTTCCATGGGCGCGCGGCGGCTGAATCCTTCCTCTCCGGGCAGGTCGCTGGGCAGGCCTTCGAGGGGAAAGTCCTTGCGCAAGGGATGGAAGGGATAACCCTCCCACATGAGGATGCGGCGGAGATCGGGATGGCCGTTAAACTTGAGGCCCATCATGTCGAAGATCTCGCGCTCGTGCCAATCCGCGCCTTGGTAGACCGGCACAATGGAATCGGCGGAGGGGTCGTCCTCGCTGACCTTGATTTTCACGCGCAGATGCGCCTGGTCGTTCGGGCCACCGAGCGCGCAAAATTCATAGACGACTTCGTAGCGGGGTTCGTCGCCGAAATGGTCGATGCTGGATATATCGACGAGGAAATTGTAGCCGAGGTCGTTTTTGAGGTGGGCAGCGGTGGCGCGGATGAGGTCGCGGTCGATTTCGACCGTCGATTCGCCGCGAAATTCGTGCGCCTGGCCGACCTTGCCGGGGAATTGCTTTTGGAGGGAGGCGATGGCGTCTTGGGTGGGCATGGGGAGAAGAATTACGGAATTACCAAATTGACTAAATTAACGGAATTTTTTCAGACCGGATTAACAAGATTAACAGGATTGGGAGGAGAGGTTTGAACGGTTGGCATTGCCTTCGTAGAGGCGCGACAGGAGGTCCAAAGAATGCAGAAAAACCCTAACAAACTAGAACCCAACGAGGGGCCGAGTGTATATGGGCCGGCATGGCAAATAGCTATGAGGGCAGTTAGCAATAGGATTATTAATGCCAGAATTGAGGTGATCACGAGGAAAAGCCGCCAACTGCAATAGGACAATCGCCAAAGAGCGAAACCCAATACGAGTATAAAAGCGTGAGGAATTAAGGCCGGATGCTCGGTTACACAAACAAATACAAACAAAGCGACCACGTATAATCTCGCCATCCAAAGCATCACATGATCGAGCATTGGGAGCGCTTTTATGATTGTATTCGGAGCAGGCATATTTTTAACAGGAAGACATGAAATCATGAAGGGATCAGACTTCGTGAAGGCGTATCTCCTGATCGATCTGTGGACGGTGACGATATTTTCGTTTTATTTGAAGTGTCGCGGTTCCGAAATTGAGAATCAGTCCGACGTCGAGACGTGAGGCCTTGAGATATTGAACAACCTGGATTTCGGAAATAAGCGGAAGATTTTCCAAAGCCTTAAATTCCAGCAGGAGCTTCTCCTCGACGATCATATCTGCCACGAAACTTCCCAGTATTCGTTCCTTATACTTAACCGCCAACGGAGCTTCGGTTACAAAGCAAATTTCAGCCTCGGCCAGATCAATTTCCATGGCACGGTGATAGATGGATTCGGAATAGCCTGGACCGATTTCCTTGTGAATTTCAATCGCAAGACCGATTACTTTGGAAGAAAGTGGATCGTCCTCCATTCCATGGATTCCGTTGGTCCCATTTCTGTTCAGGTATTTCATGTTTTCCTGTTAAAACGGCTTTTTTACGCCGCGACGCGGTCATTCGCGGGCGGCAGTTGTTTCAGCCCAACCGTCGAGCGTTCCAGCATGATCTTGTTTTGGAGGCGCATGAGGCCTTCGAGCAGGGCTTCGGGGCGAGGGGGACAGCCGGAGATATAGACGTCCACGGGCAGGATTTGGTCGATGCCCTGCAAGACCGCGTAGCTGCGGTACATGCCGCCGGTGGAGGCGCAGGCGCCCATGGCGATGACCCATTTGGGGTCGGGCATCTGGTCGTAGATGCGCTTGGCCGAAAGCGCCATTTTATAGGTGACCGTGCCCGCGACGATGAGAAGGTCGCTCTGGCGCGGAGAGAAGCGCATGACTTCGGCGCCGAACCGGGCGATGTCGAATCGCGCGCATGAGGCGGCCATGAGTTCGATGGCGCAGCAGGCGAGGCCCATTGGCATGGGCCAGAGGGAGTTTTTGCGCATCCAATTGATGGAGGCGTCCAGCGTGGTGAGGACAATGTTGCCCTCGACCTTGGAGTTGTAGGAGAGGTCGCGCCCGTGAACCATATGGGAAAAGAATAGGCAGGGCCGGGAGAGCGGCAAGGGGAATTGTGAGAAATTTAAAGGTGAGGCAGAAGGCAGTTGTCGACCTCCGGATGACGGAGCCATCGGCCATCGCACGGAGTGCGACGGCTACCTTGGGCTTGATGGCAGCTTAAGGCTTGATAAAATGCCCCATGGATAAGAAAGGCTTCATCGCTGTTTTCGAAAACGCGCTCGATCGGGCGCTCATCTCGGAATGCGTCGCGTCATGGCTGGAGCGATTCGAGAAGGTGGAGCAGGTGGTCCCCAAAATGGAGGGGACGCTGGAGGTGAAGGAGCCGAGCGAAATCATGTGGGAGTCGAACCTGCAATTCCGCGTCACCAACGGCGAACAATTTTCGTGGGTTTACCTGTCGCTCGACAAGCGGGCCATGGAGACGACCGGCTTTCAGGACGCCGAGATTTCCTTTTGTCTCGAAGTATTGCTTGAATTGCCGAACGTGGCTGAAATCGTCGATGAGAAGAATCAGCGCCGCCTGGATGATCTGGAGAAGGCGGGGATTATTTGAGATGGTTCAGGTCGACCCAGTTCAAGCCTTTGTAAACTCGGAAGCCTTTGTCAAAGGTAACTAAACGGCTTTGAGTCAGGACAGCGAAGGCGGCAAGGTAGGCGTCCATCCAGATATTGGTTGAGGCGCTGGTTAGGTTGGCATATTTAAACCAGAGTTCCTCAAGGCCATAGGGTTCTTCCAGCCATTCGAGACGAGAACTTTCGCAAAGCTGTTTGTAGCCTTCTATTGCTTCGCGATTGGTTCGAATTTCATGTTGGCTGACCGATTTTTTGGTCAGCAGGCGCAGAAAGGATTGTTGCGTGGAGCGACAGAACGCCAGGGTATCGATCTCCGCAAGCCTTACCACCTTTACCTTCACCTCAGCCCAAGCCTCTCGATCCAAAATTCATCAAACGCCTCAATTCCGTTTACCGATCATCAAAGCAAATGATCTTGATCTCTATTATCGGCATTTTCATTCCAATTCTTCTTGTTCTGGGGGCCGCGTTGGGACTGCTCTATTTTTCTGGCGAAAAAATCTTTTGTCGGAGATCGATTCCAAAAATTTACAAATCACGCGCCCTCTGGCGGATGAGGTGGCCTATTTGCGAAAGAACAAGCAGGAGCTATTACTCCCCCTCTATTTTTTATTAGGTTATGGAGTGCTTATTGTTGGTGTGGT
>Ga0206900_1042_pt1 | contig 15485 bp, 11 predicted proteins | sample Alteio_BWOrgHeat_46_FD_153235 | JGI IMG/M metagenome (GOLD analysis project Ga0206900, IMG submission 153235) | Enriched cells from forest soil in Barre Woods Harvard Forest LTER site, Petersham, Massachusetts, United States -... | ecosystem: Environmental > Terrestrial > Soil > Temperate forest >... | reverse complement strand
AGATCAGCGACCTGTTGACTTGTGATGACCTGGCCCAGAGTAGCATCGGTGGTTTGGATGGCTACGGGCGCCGCCGAAACCTGTAAGCTTGTTTCCACTGTGGCCGGGCTGAGCTTGAAATTCAGCTCCCGATGTTCGTCAACCTGCAGGCGGACGTCTTCGGCGACGGCGCTCTGAAAGCCATTTTGTTCGACCTGGACTTTGTAGGTCGCAACCGGGAGCAGCGTAATAATGTATTCGCCGGAGCCGTTGGCGGTAGCGGTACGCGCCAGTCCCGTGGCCGGAACCGTGACGGTGATTTTCGCGCCGGGGATCGTCGATCCGCTGGCGTCTGAAATGGTCCCGGAAAAACTACCGGTGGCCTGACTATACAAGAGTGGACAGACGGAGACTGTGGAGAAGCAAACAGCGGAGACGGCGAATGCGTTTGCGCCGCGTCCGAAAAAACGATGATCGACCCGCTGCGAAAGACTGGCAAAAACCATTGCTCTTCTCCCGTATTTTGTTGCTCGGAAAACGACCGAGTTCAGTCTGAAATCCAGCGAGCGACCTAGAAGCGGATTCGCAAGTAGTTTTGCCCTTCTTCACGTATTTGTCAAGGAAAAAACGGGCGGCCTCTGCCGCCGGCGTTACTCGGCATGCAGCGCCAGCATCGCGGCTGCGGTGGCAAATTTCTGATCCTGCGTCCACGGCGGACCGATCTGCTTTCCCAGCGAAGCGACTGGCCGCAGAAACTCGGCCGTGAGTTCCTTCTCGCGCACGGTTGTCAAGGGAAGTCCGCACGCGCGCGCCGCCCATGCCACGGCGTCGCGAAACATCTCACCCTCGGCTGTGTGAATCAGCGCGTGGGAGGCGAGAATCTTTTGGAGTTCCGGCAGTTCTCTGCCCGATCCCAGCAGCAGACCGCATCCAATGACTTGATACCCTCGCGACCGGAGTGTTTCGACTGCCGACGACACTGCCTCGCGCGCCCATGCCCGCGAGGATTCGGTGGATGTCCGCACCAGCAGTTCCGCTTCGGTGGAAGACAACTCCGCCGCCGCATGATAGGGCTGTTTGGAGCAGGACACGTCCGGATCGGCGATGAGGATCCGGCGGCGATCGAGCACCTTCGGCTGTTGCGGTGTCCCCGCAACCGCTACCATCGCGGCCCAACCGGAGTGAGCGCGGAACCCCAATGCCGCACGGGGCGGACTTCCGTCCGTCGGTTGGATCAGAACGAAGGAAGCCGTACGATTTGGCCCCCTTCCATAGCTGATTGATGTGCGGCGATCCCGGCGCACGTCCAGTTGACGGACTGATAAACGTCGGGAAACGGCGGCCGCTTACCGATGATGCTCGATACGAACTCGTGAACAAGGTGCGGATGCGAACCGCCGTGACCGCCGCCCTGAATGAAAGATAGGTGAGCGTGCGCGTCGTCGTAGACGCCCTTCTTTGTAAATCGCTGGATGGGCGCGGGCAGCAAATGAGCATAGTCGGGGACCGTCACGCGTTCAGCGTTCTCTCCGACATGAACAATAGGATCTTCGCCTTCGATCCTTGCCCACTCGAAAGACTCTTTGTCTCCGTATACGTCGAAACTCTCCATATATTGACGGGCGGTTTCAAAAAGAGAGCGAGTCACCTCGAAGGCGAGCGCGTGGTCACGAACCTTGAAAAGGGCGCTCTCTACAGCGAACGGGGACCCGTATTTAGCGGCGAGGTGATCTGCAATCCGGCCGGAGCCAAGGCACGACACCTGTTCCGCTTCAGCTTTGATCAGGGCCAGGCAGGGACTGACGGCATGGGTGGCATAGTGCATGGGAGGCAAACCTTCCCAGTAGCCAGGCCAACCGACCATCTCCTGCTGATGGCAACCGCGCAGAAACTGAATGCGGCCAAGTTTCCCGGACTGATAGAGCTCTCGGACAAACAGAAACTCTCGCGTATAAATTGCGGTTTCCATCATCATGTAGTTCCTGCCCGACTCCCTGGCGGCGGCGACGATCCCGGCGCATTCCTCTATCGAAGTCGCCGCCGGAACGGTGCACGCCACGTGTTTGCCGGCGCGAAGCGCCGCGATGCTTTGAGGCGCATGAAGATGAATCGGCGAGTTGATATGGATTGCGTCGACCTCAGGGTCGCGGATGAGTTCGTCGAAACTTGCGTACCTTCGCGCGACGCCAAACTGATCGCCAATCTCATCGAGGCTGGCCCGGCTTCGCTGGCAGATCGCGAACATATTGGCCGACGGATGAGATTGGTATATCGGGATGAACTCTTTCCCGAATCCGAGGCCAACCAGCGCAACGTTCAGTTTTCCTTCTGGCAACGTGTTTCTCCTTGAGCGGGATTGAATTCAACAATTGGCCACATCGGGCGATCGTCTTAAAAGACGGTCTCTTCAAGCGCCTATACAAGTGCCATAGGAGAGGATATGCCTGATTCGGCCGGATTGGCCGAGCGACCTGCACATATCAGCTCACTCAACCGGGTCCGTTTGGTCCGAAAATCGAGTCTTCAGTCGGCTGCATCTGAAGTAACTTTATATTTACTGACTTTGCGGATACGCGGGGATAGATTCAAGCGATTGGGCTCTTCTCGCCGTTGGCCATTCAAGCGATGGCGAGCGTTTCGTAAGCTCAAATTGATCTCGGTCAGCCACGGCGCCGTTCTGTAGGTAATTGCGCCGGAATTCCTTCGGAGACACCTGCCGAACCGTTCGGAATCGGCGATTGAAGTTGGACAAATTGGAGAAACCGGCATTCGTGGCGATCGCGCTGATGGGCTGGTCCGTCTCTACGAGCCACATGCACGCCCGTCCGATCCGTAAGCGCCCCAGGTAGTCAGTCACGCGCTCACCCAGGTGACGCAGGAACATCCGCTGAAGAGTTCGCTCGGAGATGTTTCCCACGGCGCACAGGTCGCTCAATCGAAGCGGCTCGGCGAACCTTTGATGCATCAGATCCAGCACGCGTTTTAACTGCGCCGATTCGTCGGCGGTGATCCTGGTCGGCTTCTGGGATATTGCCAGCGGCGTCGCGTCTCTCTCAGCCAACTCTCTCAGCACATCGAGCGCAGCTCGCAGGCGATCGTGGGCCGAATCTGAAAGCAGACCCGGCAGGCGGGACTCCATCATCTCTCCGGCCGAAGCCGGGAAGCACAGACCGCCCGCCGCCCGCTTCAGCAACTTTCGAAAAGACGAATACTCCGGACAGGTTTCGGCAAGTTGCACCGCCCAACTCTCGGTAAACCACACGACGATAGCTACGTGGGGACGCGAGCCATCGATGGCGCTGGTCGATGCCCAGGTGTGGGGCGTCTCCGGCGGCACCAGGACTAAATCGTGAGAGTCATAAGCGCCCATGTGGTCGGCGACAAAACGCCACCCGCGGCTGTTCAGCGTCAGCGTTAATTCGCACTGCGGATGATGATGCCACTCGAACGGAATCTCAGGAATTCGCCGGTTGAGCACGCGAATGGAGCAACCCTCGGGAATTGTTACATGTTCGAACTGCGGCTTCATATTCAGTGATTGCCGCGACGTTTCCGACAGAATAGCCAATTCATTGCCGCAATAGTATCAGTATTTGACGCCGAGGGCGTAGTGCCCGGTCCTCCGTACTGCCTAACATTGTGTGAAGCGCGAAGGAAAGCTCACCTGGGGGCAGGCGAGCTCGATAGAGGAATCGTCCCTGACGACTCTCGATTCCTTCGTGCTCATCCAACGCTTTTGAGGAGTACATGATTAATGCCGTTCCATGTTGAGAATCTGCCAGACGCGATCCGCGAAATGAAAAAGAAGCTTCGAAAGGAGTGTCCCGCTTACGCAACCGTGTTCAGGGAACTCGAAGGCGAGATGCGCCGCAAGGTGACCCTGATTGTTGAGGAGCGCGAAGCGGGTGGAACGGTGATTCCGGTGGTTCCATACTCCGATATCGCGTCGGGCTCCGTCACCGCTGAGACCGTCGCGAAGATTAAAGACCGAGGCGCCTGCGTGATTCGCGAAACCTTCGCGCCGGAACAGGCTCGAGCCTGGGACGAGGAAATCGCCCGATACGTCGAAGAAAACGGTCTGGACGAAAAGCTCGCGCATAAGGCCGCCGACAATTACTTCGGCACCCTTGCATCAAGTAAGCCGCAGATCTACGGCATCTATTGGTCACGTCCCCAGGTTGATGCAAGGCAATCGGAATCTCTCACTCGCGTTCGCATATTCCTGAACAACCTCTGGCATGTTGAGAGCGAAGGCCGCCGCCACTTCGAGCCTGACCAGGTACCGGCATACGCTGATCGTATTCGCAGGCGGCCGCCGGGGGCGGCTTCACTCGGCCTCTCGCCTCACGTGGACGGCGGGTCGCTTGAGCGATGGCTGGAACCCAATTTCCGCAAAGTCTATCGCCATGTTTTCTCCGGTGACTGGCGAAAATATAGCGCGTTCGATGCCGCCGGGAGGACAGAGGTTCAGGAGTTCGCTTCTTCCACGATCTGTTCGATGTTTCGAACGTTCCAGGGTTGGACCGCGCTGACCCGGCAGGGGAAAGGAGACGGCACGCTTCAACTGATCCCGATCGCGAACAGCATGGCGTACATTCTCATGCGCGCCCTCCAGGACGATGTTCCCGAAGCTGAGATGTGCGGCTCGAAAGCAGGACAAGCGCTCTCGGTGGACCCGGCATGGCACGCGCCCCTCATGGATGGGTTGACGTCCATTCCGCTGATGCGGCCAGGCGACACGGTGTTCTGGCACTCGGACGTGGTCCATGCCGTGGAAAACGAGCACACCGGCGCTGGTTACAGCAACGTGATGTACATCGGCTCAACCGTTGGTTGCGATAAGAACAGCGCATATCTTGCCAAACAAGCGCCGGCTTTCCTGTCTGGTAAGACGCCACCGGATTTTCCGCCCGACAACTTTGAAGTGGATTTCAGTGGCCGCGCGACGGAGGGCGATCTCACGCCGCTCGGCAGAACGCAGTTGGGCCTGCCGCCGCTGAAGACCGGGTCAGGGAATCGGAGCGAACTCGCCACCGCCGGTTCAGCGTCTGGCGCAAGGTCCGAGAGTTAAAGGCGATTTATGAGGCCGAGTTGGTAAACCTCGGATGAAAACGCAAAAGAAAAAACTCAGGGCGGCCATTTTCGGCGCCGGCTTCATCGGTCGCGTTCATGCTGAGGCCGTTCGCCGTCTCGGCAACGTGGAGGTGGCCGCAGTCGCCGCCTCAAATGTCGAGAAAGCCGCGCGATTTGCCGATGAACTCGGCATTGAGGAATTCTCTGGCGACTATCGCGAATTGCTGTCTGACCCTGCCATTGACGCGGTCCACATCTGCACGCCTAACGCTCTGCACTTTTCCATGGCGAAAGAGGCCATGGAAGCAGGTAAGCATGTTTTGTGCGAAAAGCCTCTGGCGCTTTCCTCCGGCGAGGCCGCGGAGATGGTTCGAATCGCCAGGGAACGCAATCTCGCAAATTGCACTTGTCACAATCTCCGCTACTACCCGCAGGTACAGAATATGCGGCGCATGCGCGAAGCGGGCGAACTGGGCGAGATTTACTCCGTACAGGGCACTTACTCGCAGGACTGGCTCCTGTACGACACCGATTACTCCTGGAGGATCGAACGTCCCGCCAATGGTCCGTCGCGCACCTTCGCCGACATCGGCACGCATTGGTGCGACATCGTTGAGCATGTTACCGGCCTCCGTATCGCCTCGTTGTGCGCCGATCTGCAGATATTTCACGAGACGCGTAAGCGGCCGAAGCAGTCCATCGAGACTTTCGCGGGCAGGACACTTCCTCCGTCCGATTACGAAGAGTTCCCGATCGATACGGAAGATTATGGCGCCGTTATTCTGCGACTCGGTGAGAGAGCGCGCGGCGCGATGACGGTGAGTCAGGTGGCTGCGGGCCGAAAGAACCGGCTGTTCGTAGAGATATTCGGCGCGAGAGGATCGTTCGCCTGGGACCAGGAAAAGCCGGACGAGCTCTGGATCGGTCAGCGCAGTTCACCGAACATGCTGGTGGTCAAGGACCCCACGCTGATGAGCGAAAAAGCGCGCAGCTATGCAGATCTTCCGGCAGGTCTCAGCGAAGGTTACGACGACACGTTCAAGCAGATATTCCGTCGTTTCTATCGAACGGTCGCCGATCGCTCTGCGCTGGTTGAATATCCAACCTTTGAAGACGGCCTGCGTCAACTTCGGATCATCGAAGCGGTTGTGGAAAGCTCAGCCAGGCATGCCTGGCTTGACGTCGAATAACGGACCGCTTAAAACTTGAAGCGTGTTCAATGGCGCACATCGGTTGCGCCGGAAAACGGGCGCTACCGTTTAGCGTGCCTTAGCCGGTACCGACCGGCATTCGTTGAACTGCACTGCCGCAGCGAGGTTCTTTCCCCACGCGATCATCGGCAGTTCAATCCAGCGCCGACTGATTTCCGCGAGTAGCAGTATGGCCGCAATAAGGAATGGAAGAGAGAGGAGTCTCGCGCGTGGCGTCGCGGGAGCTAAACCGAACACCAATTGCTGCCAAAGATAGACGCTGTATGAGACGCGGCCGAGCCATTCGACCGCGCGAAGGCGCAGCAGACACGCAAACCAGTCGTTTGGCCGCAGTACCGTGCTGGCGACGACCACAGGCAGCGCAGCCGACTGCAGTACGCGCTGCGGTTCTCGCCAGACCGGAATTAGCGCGCCGAGCGCGATTCCCGCCGCAACAAGAGCGATCAAGCCACACCAGACGGCCGGGGTTATGATCTCGGTGAAGCGACGAACCGCACGCTTACTCCGGAGCAGGATGGCGAGGACGCACGGAAACATGAATGCGTCGAGACGCAGTTGGGTATAGCCAGGCAGGTCGGTTCCGGGCGGCGCGCCGGCCAATGCCAGGTAGCGCAGAATGACTGTGACGGCGATGAGAACTGCCGATATCCAGATGGCGCGCTTCCGACCGAGGTACACAAGCAGGGGCGGCCAGAAAAGATAGAAGTGTTCCTCAAGCGCAAGCGACCAAAAATGTCCGGTGAACCAGGAACGGGCGATTATGTAGTTGCTCAGGAAGGCGGCTGCGCTGACGATGTCGGTCCAGCTCGTGGCGATTGCGCCCATCAACGACAGCATGCCGATAACCAGCAGGTACAGGTAAGCCGCCGGGATGATACGAAAAGCGCGGCGAATATAAAAAGAACGCAGGGACGCGCATCCGTAGGTTTCTTCCTGTACCAGCAGGCGGGTGCAGATCAGGAATCCACTAATCGCAAAGAAGAGCATGACGCCAAATGTTCCGAGGCGGAATGTGAGCAGGTTGACCACTCCGCCTGAGCCGTTACGCGCGGAATCAATCGTGACAGCGTGGCTCGCCACGACCATGGAGATCGCGACGGCGCGCCAGCCATCAAGCGTAGGGAGATAATGGCCGCTTGGCTCCTCGCGCGACATCAAAGGAGGCGGATTCTTCCCGTGTCGTCGCGTAACAGGCAGGTGCCCATATATTGCTGGCGTGAACGTGCCGCCGCCAGATCGTGATACACGAAAGCGTTCTTCGCGAAGAAATGGCAAACGACGGCGCGACGCGACAAGGCCAAATTCTTTCGCGCCGATCCGCCAAGAAGAAGATTGGCGTGCCAGATTAGCACGTCGCCTTTTTTGGCGTGGAAGTAACGCGGTGCGATTCCATGCTGTTCGATGAGTTCCAGGATGCGAGGCTCATATTTCGCGTGGTATGGCGCGTAACCGTTCTGTTTGAAGTCCTCTTCAGTAATACCGACATCCTTGCTGAATACGTAGGGCAACCGGTGGCTCCCGGGATAGTAGACTAGCGGGCCGCAGTCTGGATGAATATCCTCGAAAGCAATCCAGGCAGCAGTGAGATAGCCGAGAGGATACGTCGTCATGTGAATCGAGTCCGAATGAAGCCCCTGCTGCGAACCCTTGTGAGAAGCGATAGTCTGAAGCGATTTCGGTTCGCGGTCTAAAAGCAATCGGAGTAGGTGGAGCAGACCGGCGTGTTTAAGAATCCGGCAGAAAGCGCCTAATTTTCTGTGAGGATTGAGATGGCGGCCGGGCCAGGGATCGTTTTCACCCGCGGATTCCTTTGGCAGCTTAATCCGTCCCACACGGATCGCGGTTTCATAGGCTTCCCAGACTCCGTCGAGAGTGGCTGAGTCGAAGAGGTTCTCAATGATGATGTAGCCATTCGCGGTCCAATACTGGCAGATTTCAGCTTCCGAGGCAGAAATCTCGTTGCGGGCGAGTTTTGCCGCGATCCGGTCGGCGGCGTCATCACAGTCCAGCCACGGGTAAGGACCTGAATACGGGAAGTGCTGGGCGCGAAAGGATGGCAGCCGCGAGAGCTTAACGGGTTGTTGCGCGAACAGGCCCCGGAGAGACATTTACAATTTTAAAGATACCGAACGCTGGTTCCATGGACGCCAAGGCTCGAAGCTGGCTGGCGTTGACTGCCTGATCCTCGCAGCATATTTCTGTTTCGTTCCGGGGATTGGCTCGCGCCTGTGAATGAGAATTCGATCAGGGGTGACTTGCTTGCGTCGGGACACTCAATTCCGGTATGGATTACCAGTCCGGCATTTATGGCCGCGAATACGGGCCTTCCATCCAAGCGAGGCACTCAGACAGCTGAAGGCGCCTGGAGAGGCTCGGCGCAGAGCTGGCTAAGGCTTGGTGGACAGAGCGTTGTACGGGAGAAATACTGTAGCCCTTCAGGCTGTCTTACCCGTGATCTGTGGAATCAGATTCCCGTACACGTCTGTCAGCCGCATGTCGCGCCCGTTGAAGCGATAAGTCAGCTTCGTATGGTCCATGCCCAGGAGATTGAGAAGCGTGGCGTGGACATCGTGGATCGCGATGGGTTGCTCCGCTGCCTTGTACCCGAATTCATCGCTGGATCCGATGATCTGACCGCCCGGAATACGGGCTCCGGCCATCCACATACTCATCGCGCCGGGGTTGTGGTCGCGCCCGAGTCCGCGCTGTGAGATCGGCATTCGGCCGAACTCGCCGTGCCAGACCACGATCGTGTGATCGAGCAGGCCGGTCTGTTTGAGATCCGTAAGCAGACCAGCGATGGGCTGATCGACTTCGTAAGCGTGGCGGCGGTGATTGTCACCCACGTTTTCGTGCGCGTCCCAGGTATCCACGTTCTGGATGCCCAGTCCGCCGTGATAAAGCTGTACGAAGCGAACGCCGCGTTCGACCAGGCGGCGGGCCATCAGGCATTGGCGGCCGAAGGGCTCTGTTTTCGGGTCGTCGAGGCCGTACAGCTTTTTAACCGCATCGGATTCGCGATTGATATCGACGGCTTCGGGAGCGCAGCCCTGCATCCGATAAGCGAGCTCATAGGAGGAGATGCGGGCTTCGAGTTCGGTGTTGCCGGGGTACTTCCCGGCGTCCATCTCGTTGAGCTTCGAGAGAAGGTCGAGACGGGAGCGCTGTTCGTCCGGGGTGATCTTCGAGGGCGGTTTGAGATCGACGATCGGGACATCCGAGGCGCGGAAAACCGTGCCCTGATAAGCCGCGGGCATGAAGCCGGAACTCCAGTTGGTGGGTCCGCCAAAAGGTCCGCCATGCGCGTCGTAGATGACGACGAAGCCCGGCAGGTTCTGGTTCTCCGACCCCAGGCCGTAAGTGACCCACGCGCCCATGCTGGGATAGCCCATGCGGATCATGCCGGTCGAGAGTTCGTAATGGGCCTGAACGTGATCGTTCGACTGGCCATAGACGGAACGCAGAAGCGCGAATTCATCGGCTTTGGAGCCGATGTGCGGGAAGATCTCGGAGACATCGAGTCCGCTTTCGCCGCACTTTTTGAAGGTGAAAGGGCTCGGCATCAGAGGGCCCGGGTTACCCTGGCGAACGATGATGTCGCCCTTGCCGGTGAGCGGCTGGCCGGCGTATTTCGTGAGCGCGGGTTTGGGGTCGAAGGTGTCGACGTGGCTGACGCCGCCGCTCATGAAGAGAGAAATGACCGCGGTGGCGCGCGGCGGGAAGTGTGGTTTGCGTGGCGCGAGCGGACCGGCGACGCCGGTGGAGGAAAGGCACGCGTTCGCGTCCGACGCGAGAAGTTTGTCCTGATCGAGCAGGCTGGCGAGCGCAATTCCGCTGATGCCTCCGCAGGTCTGGAACAGGAAATCGCGGCGTGAGCGGAAGGTGGACACTCGATTACCTCGCGTAAAGAAACTCGTTCAGGTTGAAGACGACGCTGGTGAAATCCGTAAGCGTACGGGTGGAGAGGAAGTCCTCGGCCAGCTTCAGCTCTTTCGAATCGGGCTGGCGGGAAAGCGCGAGCGAGTAAGCGAGATTGATCTGCTTCGTCTTGTCGCCGGGCGCAGCTTCTTCGAGACGTCTCGCGAAGAACTCCGCCTGTCGCAGCATGAAATCGTCATTCATCAACGTGAGCGCCTGGGTGGGCACAGTGGTGATATTGCGCGCGCCACAGGAGATGTTCTGATTGGGAAGATCGAACGCGTCGAGGAACGGGAACGGCAGCGTGCGCTTGCGGTAAATATACACGCTGCGCCGCCAGGCTTCCGGACCTTCCTCCTTCTTCTGTTCCCAGATGCCGGTGGAGATTTGTTTGAGGATCTCGGGAGCGAGAACCGGGAAAACCGGCTTGCCGCCGATTTCCGGATCGAGGTTGCCGCTCACGTCGAGGATGGCGTCGCGAATGACTTCCGCATCGAGGCGTTCGACGCGGTGGCGCCAGTCGAGATGGTTGTCCGGATCCTTCGCGACGTTTGCCGCCAGCGCCGCAGCATCCGGGAACTCCGACGCCATCTTGTAAGTTTCGGACGTCATGATGAGGCGGTGAAGCTGCTTCACGCTCCAGCCATGATCCATGAAATACACAGCCAGCCAGTCGAGCAGTTCCTGGTTCACCGGCGGCTCGCCATTCTTGCCGAAGTTATCGAGCGTCGGGACAATGCCGCGGCCGAAATGGTGATGCCAGATGCGGTTGACGATGACGCGCGCGGTGAGCGGATTCTCGGGCGAAACCAGCCATTCGGCCAGGGCGAGGCGGCGGCCGGAGGTGTTGGGCGTCGGAGGAGCGGCTACCGTGGGCGGGGTGTTATAAGTAATGACCTTGATGAAGCCAGGCTGAGTAGGATGGCCCTGGCTGTTCACGTCTCCGCGAATCTTGAAATAAGACGGTGGAACTTCATAACTTCCGGACCCGGTGTGGAGATAACTACCTTCGATGTCCTCGTGCTTTTTACCTTTGCCCGGCGCTGGTTCGTCGCCAGGGCCATCCGGCGTGAAGCGGTAATCGCCGTCGGTCATCGCCATGGCCTGCGGGATCGGCGCGGGGCGATCCTTTTCCGCGGCCGCAATCAGCGCGAGCAGGCTCTGCTTTTCGGTCCTGTCCCCAGGGGAGATGATGCGGTCTATCTCAGCGTCCGAAACGCCGACGGTCCGGATGACCTGTGATGCAAGCAGCGCCTGACCCGGCGTGCGCTTGTCTTCCGGCGTCGCGATGGCGTCCTGAATGTTTTGCGGGAAGCGCTTGTATTTCCCGGGAAGGATCTGATCGCGGTATGGCTTTTCCAGCGTCTTGATCTGTAGCTTCAGTTCGGCGACACGCGCATCGACAACGGCGTTTTGTTTCGTCCACTCGGCGGCCTGCGCCTTTGGCACGAGCGGAGTATCGACTTCCACCGCGCCCCACAGGGAAGCCTGGAGGCGGTAATAATCTTCCTGACGGATCGGATCGAACTTGTGATCGTGGCAGCGGGCGCACTGCACAGTGAGGCCGAGGATGCCCCGCCCGATGGTGGCGATCATGTCGTCGAGATATTCGTAGCGGAACTCCGGATTGTCTTTCTCGCGGAAGCCCACTTTGGCGTAGCTGCGAAGAAAACCGGTGGCGATGATGCTGTCGTTAGTGACGTCCGGGAGTTCGTCGCCGGCGATCTGTTCGCCAATGAAATCGTTCCAGGGCTTGTCTTCGTTGAACGCACGGATGACGTAGTCGCGATAACGCCACGCGTTGGGACGGTCGAAGTCATGCTCGAAACCGTTGGAATCGGCATAGCGGGCGACGTCGAGCCAATGGCGCCCCCATCGCTCGCCGTAATGCGGTGAGGCGAGGAGGCGATCGATGAGTTTTTCCCAGGCATCGGGCGAGCGGTCGTTCAGGAACTCGGCGGCTTCGGCAGGCGTGGGAGGAAGGCCGATCAGATCGAGATAAGCGCGGCGCAGAAGGGTGATTTTGTCGGCCTGCGGCGCGGGCCGAATGCCTTCGGCGTCGAGTCTGGCGCGGATAAAGGCGTCGATTGGATTAACGCCTTTGCGGGGAGGCGGCGCGCTAAGGGGCAGTTGGAATGCCCAGTAGTCACGAGCGTGTGGGGAAAGGGGAGGTTCGTCGGTGGAATCGCTCTGGGAAACGGCCGTAGCGTTATCCCATACCGCACCCTGATTGATCCAGAGGCGGATGCTTTCTATTTCGTCAGCCGTAAGCTTGCCGCCGAGAGGCATAGCCGGCTTTTCTGCGCCGGAGACCATCTGAAACAGGCGGCTTTTTTCGGCGTTCCCCGGAACCAGAACCACGCCGTGCTGGCCACCCTTAAGGGCGTCTTCGCGGGTGGCGAGATTGAGCTTCGAGAGTTGGTTCGCGGCGCTGTGGCAATTCCAGCAGCTCTTTCCGAAGATGGGCCGGATGTCCGAAGAGAAGGAGATATTTCGATCAGCCGCGAACGCGGGGGACGCGGCAAATACAACGAATAGGGACAGCAGAGCGCTGCGCATCGGACCTGCTCTTTCGACCTCGCCAGGCTGAGCCTGATTATATGTCAGTTTTGCTGACTACGCCCTTGCCGAGGACAGACTCTCAGGGCAGGGTCCACACCCACAGCATGGACGATCCCAAACCTCGCACTGCCATAAGTTCCTGCGCGGTGGCCAGCGCATTGTTGCCCTGAAGCCCGGCGTTGCCGACTGGCATGGCGATGTACTGCTTACCATCCACCGTGTAGGTGATCGGAAAAGCGTTCGGAACGTCGTTCATCCGCGCACTCTCCCACAGCACCTTGCCGTCGCGGTCGTCAAACGCGCGGAAATAACGATCCGGGGTGGCGGAGAACACCAGACCTCCCGCGGTCGTGAGCACACCGGACGATTGCGGGACGCGCGAGCGGATGTCCCATGCGAGTTCGTGCGTAAACAGATCCAGCGCGAGGAAGCGGGCCGGCGTGTCGCCCATTTTTCCCATGCAGGAATCATTGATTGGCAGATAATACCGGTTCGTCTCCGGACTGTACGCGCCGGCCGGGAAGTTTCTGGCGCCGATGTTGCCCGGGCAGCGCGTGACTCCTGGCGGAGGCGGTTCCGGGAGCAGTGTCTTGACCCCCGTCACCGGATCGATCGCGGTGGCGACGTTCTGCGCGCCCGGATCGACCGCGAACAGGAACTCGCCGGTCGCGGCATCCATCGCTTCGAAAACCGCTGCCTTGCCTGTGGTGATGACTGCCTTGCGGCGCTGCCCGCGGACGTTCACCGTCGCGATGATCCGCTCGAAGGCATAGTCCTGGTCGTAGGGATCGGCCCCGATGTGCTGGTAGTACCAGGCGAGTTTGCCGGTGTCGGGATTGAGCGCCACCGTGGAGTTCATGTAGAGCCCCTTCGCGCCGAAGGTCTGGCGGGTCACTGTCGACCATGGCGCGGGCGAGCCTGTGCCCCAATACGTCAAATTCAGCTCGGGATCGTACTGCCCAACCTCCCAGATGGCGGAGCCGCCGCGCTTATCGTCCGGCAGATTGTTCCAGGTATCGCCGCCCGGCTCGTTCGCGTGCGCGACCGTATTGAAGCGCCACAGTTCCTTTCCGGTCTCGAGGTCGTGGCCGGTGATGAAGCACCCGCCCGGCGGGAAATAGCCTGCTACTTTACCGCCTTCCTTATTAGCGCTTCCCGGCGAGCAGTTGCCGGCGCCGACCAGCACCTTGTCCCTGATGATCAACGGACCGCTGTTGTACGTGCGCTCGCTCTTGTAGTCATCGGTCTTGACATCCCACAACTTCTTCCCGGTCTTGATGTCGAGCGCGATTACGCGCATGTCGATCGTCGGCAGGATGAGCTTGTTGCCGCCGATGCCAAGGCTTCGCTTCGTCCGGTAGAAACCCGGCAGCTTCGGGTAATCCGCGGGCAGGTCGTGGACGTACTGCCAGAGCAGCGTACCGGTCTTCGCGTCTAGGGCCTGAATCGTGTCGCCGAAGTTCCACAGGAACAGAACGCCGTCATGCACCAGCGGCGTGAACTCGTTGACCGCATCGCTGGGCGAAGCCATGCTGAAGGTCCATGCGACCCTGAGGTCCTTCACGTTACTGCGATTGATCTGCGTCAACGGGCTGTGCGCCCAGCCATCGTACGTGCGGCGCCAGTGCAGCCAGTCGCCCGGCGGAGGATTGCGCAGCATGTCCGCGGTGACCGGCGTCAGACGGTCGAGCGGCGCACGCATGTCCGCAAGTTTGGACTTGGCATACGGCGAAAGTGCACGACCGCGGCCGCCACCCCGCGCCGGCGGCGCAGGCTGCGCGGACGCCTGGCCAGCAGGAGGCGCCTGGGCGGCCACCGGCGTCAGAACGGCGCGATCGAGGAGCGCCCACGCCCCCAGCACCGACAGACACACGACAATGGAACGAGCCCGTTTCAGGACGAACGATCTCGATAATCGCATGGAGTGCCCTCCCTGGGAAGCCGTCAAGACCGTGTCTCAAATTGCGAGACAGCGTCTCAAAATATATCTGGCGGTCTTCCGAGTGTCAACAGCGCCGATGGGTTTGTAAACGGACCAAGCCGTGCCTCTGCCTTGATTCGCCCCCACCATACACATCTTTCATGGCGCGATGACCTTTCCATCAATGGTCCGGTCTGTCTTATAAGCGCCGCCACCCCGAATGTCCCCGAGCGGGAACCTGGCCGCGATCTTCTCATCGATATCCAGGCCCAGGCCCGGCTTGCCGCTGTCGTACAGATAGCCTCTGCGGATCTGCGCCATTCCCGGAAACAGATCGTGAACGGCTTGGGGGAAATGGTTCTCCTCCTGGATGCCGAATGCGGAACTCGCTATATCGATGTGGTAACTCGCCAACTGATTCACCGGATCGTTCTCGCCGCCTTCCTGGAAGGCTGTCTTCACGCCGTACAACTCGCACATAGAGACCAGCTTCCGAAGCGGAGTGATACCCCCGATAGCCGCCACCCGACAACGGATGAAATCGATCAGCCGATCCTGCACCAAAGGCAATACCTCAAACGGATGCGAGAACACCTCGCCGATCGCCTGTGGCGTGGAGCAGATCTGCCGAATATTGCGATACCACGAGATCTGTTCCGGAGGCAGAATATACTCCACGAAATACATCTGCGCCGGCTGCAGGCGCCTCGCTAATTCGACTGCGTTCGAGCCGTTCATCTTCGAGTGCACGTCGTGGATCAGCTTCGGCGTAAATCCCGCCTTGTCGCGCAGATATTGAAACAAGGGAGGGATCACGTCAA